>WNGL01013461.1_pt1 | contig 14514 bp, 18 predicted proteins | sample 5400591 | NCBI WGS metagenome assembly WNGL01 (sample SAMN13153377, study PRJNA577476) | soil metagenome | isolation source: 80 cm soil or saprolite under Garry oak tree replicate 1 | place: USA:California | collected 2016-06-15
TCATGCGCCCATTTGCCGAAGGGAGCCTTATGCGGCATATACCTTCTGAGGACGACTTAAAACCGCTCAAACCGTTTGGAGTGACTACGTGGGGTCAGGCTCTTCTCAAATGGATTCTCAGTGACACTCGCTGCCATGTGACGATCCCAGCTACCACGCATGCTAACCGCGTAGCTGAAAATGCTGCAGCTGGAGATCCTCCCTGGTTTGGCTCCCAGGAGCGGGAGTATGTCGCGCGCCTGGCGAAACACTAGCCGGTAACCTTTTTATTGCTTGCGTGCTGTGACACGCTTCTCCTGCTCTGCTTGAGCAAGGAGAGCGTGTACTTCTTCGTCTGTTGTTTGCGAGAAGTCCTCGTACCAATAGCCAACGCCGTAGAAGAGTTCCGGTGTTTTAGCGCAAATGATCTCGTCCACCTGTGTGCTAAGCTCTTCACACGTTTGAGGAGCAGCTACCGGAACGGCAACGACGATACGGGCGGGATGTTGCTGTTGCAATGCTTTTATAGCAGCACGCATAGTTGCACCGGTGGCCAGGCCATCGTCTATGAGGATGACCGTGCAATCGCGTACGTCTGGTGGGGGACGGCCATCCCGGTAAAGGTGTTCACGCCGTTCGAGTTCCTGCCGTTCTTTTGTTGCGACCTCCTCTATCACTCTGTCGGGGATATGCAGCATTTGCACGACATCTTCATTGAGTACGCATACACCTCCCGTCGCGATAGCTCCCATAGCCAGTTCTTCGTGACCGGGTAGGCCCAGTTTGCGCACGAGAAAGACATCTAGCGGGGCGTGGAGTGCCTTTGCCACTTGATAAGCAACGGGGACTCCGCCGCGAGGGAGTGCAAGCACAAGAACATCGCTGCGTTTAGCATAAGCCACAAGCTGCGTGGCGAGGACACGTCCCGCATCGCTTCGATCTCGATAAAGTGTCACCTTCTTTCTCCTCTCAGCTTCTCTTTTCAAATAAGTATATCTTGCAATCAAGATGCGAGGTAGCGTGTGAACCATTGGCTTGCCAGCTGCGCAACCTGCTCCAGGGCGCCGGGTTCTTCAAAAAGGTGTGTTGCACCAGGAATGATCTCGATCTGTTTTTCACCTTTTAGTAAAGAGAGGGCCATACGGTTCAATTCAATTACCTGAGTATCCTTTGAGCCGACTATAAGAAGAGTTGGGGCCTGAACTGCGGTAAGGGATGAACCGGCGAGATCGGGCCGACCACCGCGTGAGACGACTGCCCCAACGGCAAGGGGGTGTTCAGCTGCTGCCACTAAAGCGGCCGCGGCACCGGTGCTGGCTCCGAAGTAGCCAATCTTGAGGTTTGCTGTGGCCGGGTTCACGGTGAGCCAGTTCGTTGCACCCTTGACCCGCTGGCTGAGCAAATCTATGTTAAAGCGTAAGTGGCCTGTTTGCCAGTCTTGTTCCTCTTCACCAGCGGTGAGCAGGTCGATCAAGAAGGTGGCAAATCCAGCTTTGTGCAATACCTGGGCAACAAATCGATTACGAGGGCTATGACGGCTGCTGCCGCTGCCGTGTGCGAAAAGAACTACTCCACGAGGATTTTCAGGTATATTGAGATTGCCTTCAAGCGTGATATTGTTTCCAACCTGCACCTGATATGCGTGCATGTCTTTTTCTCCCTGGAAATTCTTGTTAAAAGGTTTCGCAGTAGCTACCACATGTACGTTTGCAGGCGAGAAAAAGTGTCACTGTCGGGATTTGAAGCGGGCTGGTTGTTTGAACAATCATTTCTTTCAAATTTTCTCTTCCTTCCATCCTTTCACAGAACGCTCCTGCCTAGGATCCTGAAATACTCAGAGAAGCAGAAACACCGTCACTCTCTACGACAAGGATCGCCTGTTGCATGCTGCTTCTCCTCTAGTGAAGTGGAGCAACAGGAAGTGAGCCATCCTTATTCCTGAGCCCCTTCAGGTTGCATCCTGGCCTCGCCCTCGACCATGAAGAGGATGCGTTCACAGATGTTGGTGGCATGATCGCCCACTCGTTCGAGTTTGTGGGCAATCCAGAGCAGGTAGGTAGCACGCTGCAAGATGAAGGTGTCATGCTGAAGGGCCGGGATGGCTCGTGCTCCTGCAAGCATGGTCATCAAGTCATGACGCACCAGGTGATAGCGGACATCGACAACATCATCCTCTTCCCAGATGTAGCGTGCAGCATTGACATCACGGTCCGCAAAGGCCTTCATGGTCCCCTGCAGGACTCGCCGCGCCTCCTGGCCCAGATCAAGGATACCGCGCACGATGGATGCTTCTGTGACCTGTCCATCCTCACCCCTGGGAGTGGGCTCGACCGCATCACCCAGGCTTCTCGCGATCGTCACTTGAGCTGTGTTGCTGCGCAGGGGGGACAGACGGAGGAGAATCTGGGCAATCCCCTCCGCGCCATCGCCTGTGCGCTCAAGATCACCTGCAATTGATAACGCCGAAGTCAGGTAGCGCAGGTCGCGGCCACCAAGCGGTTGTTGGAGGGTTAAGAGGCGAATGCTGTGTTCTTCAACGGCGACCCGCAGGCTGTCGATGAGGACATCGCCTTCAATCACTCTACCCGCCTGGGCGAGGTCGCCAGTTTCTAGAGCCTGCAGGGCTTTTTCCAGGGCGTCAACGACCAGGGAACCTAGCTGGATGATCTGGCCATCTAGTTCTTGCAGTTCTGTATCCAGGATTTTTCGTGGCATCTCAGATTTCTCCTTCTCTCTTTTAGCAGGTGTTTCACTCCAGAGCTGTCCCTCCCTTTTCATCACTCCTAGCGGAAGCAGTAGCCTACCCCCCGGACTGTCTGAATCAGTTGCGGGTTGGTCGGGTCCTCCTCCAGCTTTTCACGCAGCCACCGCACATGGACATCTACGGTGCGGGTATCTCCGGTGTAGTCGTAGCCCCAGACGTTCGTCAGCAATTGATCGCGCGTCAAGACGGTACCACGGTTACGGATAAGGTAGGTCAGCAACTCGAACTGCTTGGGCTGGAGTTCCACCTCCTGGCCCCGGCAGTAGACACGACGCCCGGCCAGGTCAATAGTCAGCGGGCCGGCCGCCAGTTGGCGATTGGGTCGTGGAACCTCGCTGCTCGTCTGGGTAGGATGTTCTTCTTGAACGGGAGCATAGTCGGCACGGCGCAGCAGTGCACGCACCCGTGCCAACAATTCGCGCCGGCCAAAGGGTTTGGTTATATAATCATCGGCTCCGACCTCCAGACCGACGACTTTGTCGATCTCGTCGCCTCTGGCGGTCAGCATCACGATGGGCGTGGTGGCCGTGTTACTTTCCCGGCGCAACTGGCGGCATACCTCTAAGCCATCCATTCCTGGCAGCATCAAATCGAGGATCACCAGGTCTGGAGTCTCACGCTGGGTCGCTTGCAGAGCACTGGCACCATCTGCCATTGTAGTAACCTGGTAGCCAGCCTGTTCGAGGTTATATGCAATCATCTCTACCAGTACGGCCTCGTCGTCCACCACGAGAATTTTACGTCCCACGTCGCCCTCCAGCCCTTTGTATGTTAACCAAAACGTCCACTGATGTAATCCTCGGTCTCTTTCACTTTCGAATGCTTAAAGATATCAACGGTCGGCCCGTATTCAACGAGCTTGCCAGAGAGGAAAAAGCCGGTGAATTGTGAGACACGCGCGGCCTCTTGCATGTTGTGTGTCACGATGACAATGGTATAGTTCTCACTCAACTGGGTAATCAGTTCCTCAATCTTCAACGTCGCTATAGGATCAAGCGCCGAACACGGCTCGTCCATTAACAACACTTCGGGCTTCACTGCCAGCGCACGCGCTATGCACAGGCGCTGTTGCTGTCCACCCGAGAGTCCCTGGGCCGGCGCTTTGAGGCGGTCTTTGACCTCGTCCCAAAGGACGGCTCTGCGCAGGCTCTCCTCGACCGTCTCGGTGATGGAGTGCCCAGACTTTCTTTGGACCCGTAAGCCATAGGCGACGTTGTCAAAGATCGATGAGGGGAACGGATTGGGGCGCTGGAACACCATGCCCACGCGCTGGCGCAGGCGGATCACATCGATCCCTGTCCCATAGATATTGTCCCCGTCCATGATCGCCTCTCCCTCAATGCGGGTGCCGGGAATGAGGTCGTTCATGCGGTTGAGTGTGCGCAGGAAGGTTGTTTTGCCACATCCCGATGGCCCGATGAGCGCCGTGACCTGGCGTTCACGGATGGGCAACGTGACGTTGGAGAGCGCCTGCTTTGAACCGTAGTAGAAATTGACGTGCCGGACATCTAGTTTGACTCCCGCTTCTGGCTTCACCTCTCGGGCCTTTTCACTGACCTCGATTTGCGGTATGTTCGAAACAACTATCACTTCCTCCCCGGCAATCTCTACCTTGGCCGGTTGATTGGTACCGTTGACATTGGCCTCCATCACGGCTGGGTCTCCTTTCTTTTTCCCCGTGCCCTCCTGCACCCTTAGACCAGCGGATATTCTTTATGGAGCGGAATAGAGGCATCGACAATCAGGCGATCAGCAAGCACCACCAGCCGTATATAGCGGCCTGCCAGCGCCTTGCTGATGAAGTATGGGCGGCCTTCATAAGAGATGTGACCACTCCGCGCCACTTTACGAGAGAAGATACTGGCACCTTCGGGAAGTGTCATACCTGTGCTTCCGTGTGCATCTGCTGACATATTCATGATACTCTTTTCCTCGATTCTGCGGAAATGCTCGCTGCTCCTGGACGTCTCTCCTAGCTAAAGCGCCCGCTCACGTAGTCCTCGGTTTCCTTCTTTTGCGGGTGGGAGAAGAACTGTCGCGTCTCCCCTTCCTCGATCACCCGTCCGTGCAGAAAGAAGACCGTTTTCTCGGCCACACGCCCGGCCTGCTGCATATTATGTGTCACGATGACGACCGTGTAGGATCCTTTGAGCTGTCGAATGAGCTCTTCCACCTCAAAGGTCGAGATGGGGTCGAGCGCCGAAGCCGGTTCGTCCATGAGCAGGATCTGTGGCTCAATGGCCAGCGCACGTGCAATGCAGAGCCGCTGTTGCTGGCCGCCCGATAACTCGGCGGAGGATGTATTCAGCCGATCTTTCACCTCGTTCCAGAGCGCCGCCCGGTTGAGGCTGCGCTCCACGATCTCCTGCAAGGCCTTTCCACGTGCCAATCCGTTGATGCGAGCGCCGATTGCCACATTGTCCCAGATGCTGAGCGTCGGAATGGGATTGGGCTGCTGGAAGACCATGCCGATGTGCCGCCGCACATACATCGGCTGAATGGAGCGCGCGTAAATATTGATGCCATCGACCAGCACCGACCCTTCGGCTCGGGCCCCCGGTATCTCCTCGTGCATGCGATTGAGGCAGCGGACAAAGGTCGATTTGCCACAGCCAGAAGGGCCAATGAGAGCGGTGACGCTGAGTGGCTCGAACGAGAGATTCACATCGTAGAGTGCCTGCGTGCGGCCGTACCAGGCGTTCAGGTGTTGAACTTCTAAAGACACCTCTTCCTCCTTTTTCCCTGTATGGCCCCATGCGGGCCTGTTTGATTCGTACCGGCGCTGGGACGTTTCTCACACACGGCTTTTGAATCCTCCCGTTGCCCAGCGTACCGCAAAAGAGGCGAGAACTATCAGGAGTATCAAGATCACTGCGCCCGCGTACGCCTGATTGACCTGCGCCTGGTAGGGGCTTTCCGTGAACACGAAGATGCGCAGCGGAAGCGCGTCCATCGGCTGTGTCACGTCCGTGTTGAAGAAATTCGTGCCGAAGGCCGTCATGAGGAGCGGAGCCGTCTCGCCGGCAACGCGCGCCATGGCCAGCACCACGCCGGTAATGATGCCGTTGATGCTCGCAGGAAGAACCACCCGCAGAATCGTCCGAGCCTCGGTCGCCCCGAGTGCCAGCGAGGCCTCGCGCAGTTCTTTGGGCACTAAGCGCAGGACCTCTTCCGACGTCGTGGCGACAATGGGAATCATGATGATGCCGAGCGCGACGCCACCGGCCAGTCCCGAAAAGGACTGCTGGGGCACGACGATAAAGACCCAGGCGAACAGGCCGAAGATGATAGTCGGGATCCCGGTGAGCACGGCGACCAGGAAGCGCACGCCATTGGCGAGGACCCCCCTCCCAAATTCGGAGAGGTAAATGCCTGTGAACACGCCCAGGGGAACGCCTAAGAGGGCCGCCAGGCCAACCAGGATGAGCGATCCCTGAATCGCCTCTGCTACACCGCCACCAGGCTCCCCATTGGGTGTGGGAGTCTTTGTTAAGAAGTCCAGATTGATGTACGGAATGCCCTGGCGCAACACATAGAACAGGAGATAGAGTAGGACAATCACGGCAAACGCTATTGCCATTCCAGTAAACAGGACCGCCACGATATTACCGACCCGCCTGCGCAACTCGTGAGCAGAGCGCGGCGGCTGGAAGGGATGAGCGACCGGCATTTTTTCGGGTTTCGCAACGCTCCTCATGCAACCGTTCCTTTCGTATGCACTTGACTCAATCGTCCCATTCTGGCGATGAGCAGGCGGGCCAGGACATTCGTGATGAGGGTGATGATAAAGATAATCAAACCTGCCTCCAGGAGCGAAGAGATGAAGAGCCCCGGCGTGGCCTCGCCGAAGGTGTTGGCGATCAAGCTCGAAAGCGTATAACCGGTATCGAAGAGATGCAAACTGGGCTGCGACGCCTGATTGCCGATGACCAGGGTGACCGCCATCGTTTCACCGAGAGCCCGACCGAGCGCCAGGATGATTCCACCCATGATGCCGACGCGCGCGAACGGCAACACGGCATGGCGAATCACTTCCCAGCGGGTCGCTCCCAGGGCCAGCAGCGCCTCGCGCTGGGATCGAGGCACGGTGAGCATGATCTCGCGTGACACGCTGATGATGAGCGGCAGCACCATAATCACCAGGATCATCCCTGCGGCCAGGAGGCCCAGCCCATGATACGGGCCCTGGAAGAACGGCAAAAACCCGAGGTACCGTTGGAGCCACGGCTCCCCCGTGTGTTGTAACCACGGAGCCAGAAGCAGAAAGCCCCACATACCATAGATGATACTGGGAACGGCTGCCAGCAGTTCCGCGATAAACGCCACAGGTATCCGGAGCGGCCGCGGGCAGAAGTCGACCAGGAAAATCGCGGCTCCCACACCAAGAGGTATGGCAAAGATGAGCGCGAAGGCCGAGGTGACGAGCGTCCCGTAGATAGCAGGCGCGACCCCAAACACGTTGTGGACGGGATCGAACGCCTGGTTGGTCAGAAAGCTGAAGCCGAACGCCTGAATCGTCGGGAGCGAGCCACTGACCAGTACCCAGGTGACCCCGATGATGATCATGATGACCACGAGGACAAAAAACAGGGTCAATCCACGGAAGAGCACGTCACTGAGCCTGCGTCTCTCTCCAAAGATCCTGACCGTCCCCTTTGTCACCGATAGGCTATGTTGCATAAAGCGACACCACTTTCACACTGCTGCACCACCAAAACGATCCATCTTCACCCTCTCGTTCAGGCAGTCACTTTTCTTCTCGCTCCGGTGCAGCATGCGAAGAAGAGAAAGATGGACTGCTGCGGGTCCGGAGTAGGAGGAGAAGGCTGTCCTCTCGTTCCCTACTCCGGTTGTGAGGTCAGCTTCCAGTATAGCACGGAGAGCTTCCGCAGGTCATAGCTTTAACCTGAGCCTCGCTCTTGGTGACGATTGCACTGGGCAGCGGCACATAGTTCAACGGCGCTGAGTACTGCTGACCATCATGGATCATCCACCACAGCATGTTCGCAATGGCCTTTCCTTTGTCGGCATTGGTCTGATTTTTGTAGACAACAACCCATGAGAAGCCCGAAATGGGATAGGAACCCTCGCCTGGCGCATTGACGATAAAGAAGCGCAGGTCAGGTGGAATGTTGGTCACATTGGCTGCATCTGCCTTCGCTCCATCAAGCGATGGCAGAACAGGTTTACCAGCCGAATTTACCACGGCAGCATAGGAGAGATTGTTGGAGAGCACATACGCCAGCTCAACGTAGCCGATGGATCCTGCAGTGCTTTTGACAGCTGCAGCGACTCCCGCATTGCCTTTGCCGCCGACACCTGTCGGCCATTTCACCGTTGTCCCTGCGCCCACCTTCGACGCCCAGTCGGGACTAACGGCTGCAAGATAGTGCGTAAAGATACCGGTTGTGCCACTGCCGTCGGAGCGATGCACAGGAGTAATGGTTTGATGAGGTAGTGTCGCTCCCGGATTCGCAGCCTTGATCTTAGGATCGTCCCACGTGTTGATAGTGTTAAGGAAGATGCCTGAGATGATGTCCCCTGTCAAATTGAGATGCCCAGAGACGCCAGACAGATTATAGGACATGGCTACTGCTCCAAGGGTTACGGGGATGTGGAGAATAGGTCCACTCGTACTCTTGGCAAGCTGCGCGTCGGTCAGGGGGGTGTCCGTCGCACCAAAGTCAACGATATGATTGAGTAAGTCATTAATGCCCGCGCCGCTGCCAACGGACTGGTAATTGACGTTGGCTCCGCACTTCACACTCGGGTACACTGAGAACATCTTTGAGAAGAGCGGGTTGTCAAAGGTTGACCCCGCGCCTGTAAGCGCCTTCGTCGAAGGACAGGACGGTCCAGAACTCGTGCCAGACGAGCCACTGGAGCTCCCGCCACAAGCGGCCAGGATCAATACGAGACCGAGTACTGCCGCTGCTCCCAGGCGGGTCAACAGAGGCTGCCGCTGTCGGGTATGGGACGCCGGTTGAAATACCATGATACCTTCCTCGCTTTCCTACGAGATAACAATATTCATATCTATGAATGCTAACAGAGTAAATTTTACTGTCGCATCTCTACCGTACCACCCACTTGTTAACTATGCTTTAAGGATACGTTAAGGGAATGTTAAATTTTTCCCTTTGGATAGACCATGTGGGTGGGACACAGGTGAGTAAGAGCGATACAGCTCAATAGTAACGAATATATGGTTTTTATTACACAAACATTTCTTGTTTTTTTCCCAAAACTTTGTTATACTGCTTGCATATTAGTGTATAAAGGACACTTTCTCTTTAGATACATAAAAGTGCCAAATGTAGACCCTTCTACCAGAAAAGGAGATGACGATAATGGCTCAACAAGCTACCGCACCTGCACTGTTTGATGTGCAAGATGCTTTTAAGGGGGCATACGCGCCTCGTATCCAGGCCTTTATAGAGGCAGGCCAACAAGCAGGGCTCACTGCATCAGAGAACGACAGTGAAAAAATTGCCGTTATATTGGTAGACTACCAGCACGATTTCGTTGACCCGGATACCCATCTGCCCTTCCAGATTTTTTATAGCTCGTGGTGGGAGAACCCTCAAACAGGAGAGCGCCCGCAACCGTTCACACCCATTACGCTAGATGATGTAACGAGCAAGAGATGGGTGCCTGCGCTTCAACCTGACTGGTCTGTGCAATATGTGCACCAGCTTCAAGAACAGGCCAAGAAGGAACTGATGATCTGGCCGTACCATACGATGGAGGGGACACTTGGTCATATGCTGGTGGCTCCAATCAGCGAGGCCATAGCCTGGCACAGTGCGGCCAGGCATACCCAACCAACTTACATCGTCAATAGCCTGGCACAGTGCGGCCAGGCATACCCAACCAACTTACATCGTCAAGGGACGAACCGTTCGTACAGAGTATTATGGCATTTTTGGTGCGGAAGTGCCTGATCCCGAAGTTCCTGAAAGTGGCTTAAATGTGGGGCTTCTCGATGCAGTCATGAAGTACGATAAAGTTTATGTTGCCGGCGAGGCAAAATCGCACTGCGTACTGGAGACCGAACGACAAGTGGTGGGTTACTTTGGGCATCAACCCGAGCTGTTGAAGAAGTTACTTTTTCTCAAGGATTGTACAAGTTCTGTACAGCATCCCACCATCGACTTTGATGCTCTGGCCGAGTCTGAACTGGCCAGGATGGAGCAACAGGGTGTCCAACTGGTTCTGAGTACTGACCCCATCAGCTATACGTAAATTTAAATATTTTTAGCTTGCTCATTCTAAGCAACTATGTTAAACTATGACTGGTTGGAGTACTCTAGATGAGTAAAATTTGTGTAAAACTCTATTCGAGGTGTGTTTTTCTGTGAATTACGAGCCTGATGAGCAATTGGAGTTGCTCAATCTATTGTATCCAGGGGAGCCATCTAATCAGCTTAAGCACGATAATGAGCGAGAGGGCAACTTCCAGCTTTCAAGTATAGTAGAGCAGAAATTTCAGAACTCTAAGAGTCAAGCAAGCTCATCCGACATCGAGACCCGCCCCGACCCGGGACGTGAGCAGCGTAAAGGGACCCCTGAAGTCATCTTTGGTGAGTCGAAAGATGTCGCCCAGATCATTGTAATGGCACAAGGACTGCTGAAAGGATCGGGAAGAGCAATTATCAGCAGGGTGCGACCGGAGGCTATTGCACCACTTCAGGAGGCTTTTCAAGTATACACTGTTTCCGTTCGTGAAGCGGCTCGAGCAGTTGTGATCTATAGGCCTGACTACGTACGGCGACGTACAGGAGGGCTTGTAGGCGTTATCAGCGCTGGCACGTCCGATATTCCGGTAGCCGCGGAAGCGGCGCTCATAGCGGAAGAAATGGGTTGTCAGGTGACCTGTATCTATGATGTAGGAGTAGCAGGGTTACATCGCCTGGTAGAGCCTTTGCGTGACCTTCTCTCCAATGGAGTAGATGCGATCGTCGTGGCAGCAGGCATGGATGGGGCGCTGCCATCAGTAGTGGCAGGGTTGGTTCCTGTTCCTGTTATTGGTTTACCGACGTCGATAGGCTACGGACTAGGCGGCAAAGGGATTGCCGCATTGCTTTCGATGTTGCAAACGTGTGCGCCAGGTCTCTCTGTGGTCAATATCGATAACGGTGTTGGCGCAGGTACTACAGCGGCGCTGATTGCCAATCGGGTGGCGCAGGCGCGAGAGCATCAGTTGCAGTAGGGAAGCAGCGAGATGTTCTGTATTGGAGGAATGTCTCACCGCATTGTAAGTTGGGTAAATGTGGAAGTACGAGTTTTAGAGAGGCGGGACTTTCTATGGCAAACAACAAACGTGGACCAGAACCGGGATCGCAAAAGGCAAAGCATGGTGGTCAGGCTGTACGTGAGAAGTATGGTGCTGAATTTTACTCCAAGATTGGCAAGAAGGGTGGCGAGACTGTCAAAGAGAAACGAGGGCCACAGTTCTACGCTGAAATTGGCAAGAAGGGTGGCGAGTCGACGAAACGCCATCAAGGGTCGGAGTTTTATTCTAAGATCGGCAAAAAGGGTGGGGAACATTATATCGTTTGGGATCACTCATATTTGCTTTCAGTCAAACTTCTTCATAAAGGGAGGTACGTCTATAGCCTCCTCCTCTTCTTCCTCGCCCGTTTGACGACCCCTGCGTGTGTCTTGACGGCGTCCCATGCTACGGATGCCACGTAAATCATTGAGGCTGCGCTGTTGACGTCCAGGTGGGCTCGGCGGGCGCACAACAGGCGGCACAACAGGCGGCACAACAGGAGCCTGGGCTGGCGCCGGGGCTTGTGGCCTGGCTGGCGACTGTACATCATAAGCAGGAGATTGTTGAGGTACTGGCCTGGGTGTTCCAGGTGATAGTGGCGCAGCCGGAGCTGGGCGAATCGCTGCTGGCTGCGCTTGATGCAGCTGGAGGGACGGTATACGCAAGGTACTGCGCTCTTCCATGCCGGCAGCTATCAAGGTTACACGGATGGTATCTTGCAAGGTCGGATCGACGACCGCGCCAAAGGTAATATCGGCTGTGTTATCTATGGCCTGTCCAATTCTTTCGGCGACCTCGTTGACTTCAAAGAGCGTCATATCGTCGCCGCCACTGATATTGAAGAGCACGCGGCTGGCACCACGGATAGTCACATTGAGAAAACCACCCGCAACGGCCTCCTCTGCTGCACGCTGGGCACGGTTGCGCCCTTGCCCTTGCCCGATACTCATCAGGGCTGTTCCTGCATTATGGAGGACGCTGCGTACATCAGCGAAGTCCACGTTAACCATGCCGGGTACAGTGATTACCTCGGCAATGCCCTGCACTCCCTGGCGCAATACATCGTCAGCAAGCTTAAATGCCTCGGCAAGGCTACGATCGCGCCCTGTAGTGGCCAGCAGGCGATCATTGGGAACGGTGATCAGAGCGTCAATCTCTGAAGCAAGTTCTGCTAAACCTTCTTCAGCGATACGCCGCCGCCGCGATCCTTCAAAGGTAAATGGAAGGGTAACAATACCGATGGTTAGGGCGCCCAATTTCCTGGCAATGGAGGCGATAACGGGAGCCGCGCCAGTACCAGTCCCACCACCCATACCAGCGGCGATAAACACCAGGTCTGCTTCACCGAGGGCGGCGCGAATCTCGGCGGCGCTCTCGGTTGCCGCACGCATACCTATGGCAGCGTTACCGCCCGCACCAAGTCCTTTGGTATAATGCTGACCCAGGCAGATACAGTTAGGAGAGCTTGATAGGTCAAGCACTTGCGCATCGGTGTTCATTGCGATGAAACGGACTCCACGCACCCCCATGCTAATCATGCGATTGACGGCATTCATGCCGCCGCCGCCCACGCCCGCAACCACGATATCAACATGGAGAGGAGTCTGCTCTGGTATCGCAAAAGGGACTTGGGGAGAAGTATCATCATCTTCTGTGTTTCGCTGGTCCCAGGCTGACCGAACTGGCTCATTCTGCTGCTGCATATCCACTACCTCCACCTCATGCCGAAGTACGGCCCACTGGTCATTTGGAACACAATCTTCGTCTTGTATCACAACCGACTCCGACCGAACTATGGCCCACTGGTCATCTGGTACACAATCTTCGTCTGGTGTCAAAACCGATCCCTCATTCAGGAAACAATGCGTCCTGTTTAGCTGGATATTTCCAAACGAGCAGGGAGAGCTCATACTACCGCCCGTCTCTTGAATATTGGCTAGTATAACACATGAGGGAAAGCGAAGTAAACCCATTTCCCGCTTTCCCTCTCCATGTGACCAGCCATGCATTAGTGCACACTACACGCTCTATAGTTGGACGGTGTAACGAGAGAAACAGGGTAGGAATGATACTACCCTGTTTTCTGTTCTTGACAGAGACACAGGAAACAACTAGCATCCCACGAAAGATACAGACTATGCAGCACGAACAAACGCCACGAAACACACACCAGGAGCAGACAAACTATGCAGGATACGCCCAAGACCTCAGAGAGCGACTGCAATCAGGTCTGCTTTCAGAACTTACCCCCTATCCCCAGTTTGTTGTCTGGAAATATACCGTTGAGAATAACAAGCTGAAAAAACTACCTTGATCTTATTTCATAGTACTTTCAATTTCAGCCTTACGTTTTTGTAAAGCATCCATTCTTTTCATGAGATCGTCCATCTCTTTCTTGATCGCGCGTAATTCGGCTTTATTCTTAACAGTCATCAAGTACTCATTTCCTAATTGATCCGAGATGTACTTTTCAAGCTGGCTTCTCAACACCCGTATGTAAGGATTTCCCCAGATTGATCCCTCGCGATATTCAAGCTGTCCTGAATTAATACCTTTGATGATGAATTCACTGCTGATGCCGTATTCTTTCTGAGCGGTCACATCACTCAAGGTTGCACCTTTTTTATTCCATTCTCCGTACTCTGCCATATCTTTTATCCACCTTTAATAGTCCTGTGTGTGATAATTTGCTTATGTATACTATGCCAATTTTGTGTCTTGTCAACCAGTCCGGCTTAGCTTCGTATAATTATTGATTATACCCATCTCCCTCTTGACACCCGCGCTCGAAATTTGCGACAATTGGTTCAATATAATGGGGATTTTCGCCGAATAAATGAACTGGATTTCGCCAAATTTTCCATTTGCATCCTTCCGGGAAAAACGGCATGATTGATGCACGCAACCGGAAGGAGCAACCATCTATGGAGACACAAACGCAGCTTTACCCATCACTCACCCGATACCTGAGCAGCCTGACAGGGCGAAACCTGAGCAAACACACGAGCAAAGCCTATCGCACTGATCTTCTACAATTCTTGACCTGGCTCACTGAGAATGATATCAGCGTTATGAGATGCAGTTTCGAGACAGATGAATAAGCGTCCGTTGGTTGCGCTTCCCTGTATTAGTGAAGACCTCGTTTTCGCAACAAACGTTTGAGATTCTGTCCAGAAGCAGTCACCAGAGCTTCACAATTGACGCGCCAGAGCCGCCGCAAAGGAGTTTTTCAACAGGCTGGGTGGTTTTTGAGACAATGGCTCCCCTGCCCGATTAACAGCAAGCAATGATAGAGACAAGTAAAGTATAAGAGGACGAGGAGTGATCTCCTGGTAATAGGTAAAGGAGGTCTCCACAACAAGAGTGTGCCTTCATGAAAAACCCTTCAAAGCTCGACGTGTTCCAACTTCAGTCGAACTCTGGAGGGTTCTTTTCCGTTAGCTCCTCCTTTTCCTTGGGTTATCTTGTCGTGACCCGTGTTCCAAAGGCCGCTGAG
>WNGL01018853.1_pt1 | contig 14511 bp, 15 predicted proteins | sample 5400591 | NCBI WGS metagenome assembly WNGL01 (sample SAMN13153377, study PRJNA577476) | soil metagenome | isolation source: 80 cm soil or saprolite under Garry oak tree replicate 1 | place: USA:California | collected 2016-06-15
GCTGATTCGCGCCTCCGCCGTTGTCGTGGCCGACCACGCCGGAGTTGGTCGTCGACCCCTGCGACCAGTAGATATGGCCGTCCTTGAAGGTGATCTGTTCTGCCGGGTGGTCTCCCGTGGGCAGACCGGTGATGAACGGGGTGACGTGCCCAGTCTCGGGGTTCACGGTCACGATGCGCGAGCTGTTGTTCTGCGCCCCAACGGCCCGAATGGCCTGGTTTGAGTCCGTGGCGAAGAGCCGCCCACCCTTGAAGCCATTCTCGAACGCGATGTCGATCGCCGGGCCGTGCGCTTGGAGACCCCCGGTCTGGACACCCTTGTCGCCCGTGGGCTTGGCGAGAGTCCGGAGTAGGGTTCCGCTCTCGTCAAACACTCGGATGTCGGGCGTGAAGGGGTTGGTGGGCGAGAACTCGCCCCCGACGAGAGCACTCGTCTCGTCGTTGCAGAAACGTGGTGTCAGCCCGCTGCCGCTCGGCAGGCCGTGCCCTGACTCCAGCACGAACACCTCAAACCGGCCTGCGTTGCCGCGAAACGCGACTGCGGTCGGGAAGTTGAGGTCCTTGGCAAAGACCGAAACTTCGAAGCCCGAAGGCACGACGATATTTTGGCCATGGCCGGGGTCGTAGAAGACGTCCTCGCCGGGACAGAGCGGGTTGGACGCGGCCAGCGCCGCAGCCGGGGCGACGGCGATGCCCGCAAGGAGCAGCGCGGCAGCGACCGCACCCTTTCCTCGTCGATGAGGCGCATTGCGCGCGGTGCTGCGGCGGGAGACTCGGGATGGGTATTGCTTCGATGAAACGATCCGCTTCATGAATCCTCCTTTGGGTTCGCGCGGCCCGCGGGCTCTGCGAACTTCTCCTACAGATGAAATGGAGCGTTGACTTGTTGATGACAAGACAAGCCGCCTTCCGCCCGTTTTCCTCACAGTGGGGGTCAACACGGCGGACGCAGTGAAAGTATAGCTAGCGAAGTTTGAAATGCCAGAGAAAATTATGACAAGGGGAATATGCAATTTAGTGTAGGCGGGATGCAACGTATAATGCGCCGCACAAACCGGAGCAGGAGCATGGCGTCCCGCTTTGCGATTTTACGCAAGCAGCTAAAATGTCCGTGTTGGAACAGCGATGTGCGAGCAAATCTTGTGACAGCCTTTAAGAATTCGGCATTATCAATTCACTGACAAAGGAAACTCATGAAACCGAACCGGATTGCGGCCTTCTCGTTCTTCGCGGCGCTGACTGTTGCGCCCGCTGCCTTTGCGCAGGAGGACTTCTCCAAAGTCGAGATCAAGACGGAGAAGCTCGCCGACACCGTGTACATGATGACCGGGTCGGGCGGGAATCTCGGCCTGTCGGCCGGCGCCGACGCCGTGTTCCTGATCGACGACCAGTTCGCCCCGCTCACGCCGAAGATCAAGGCGGCGATCGCCAAGGTGACGAAGAAGCCGGTCAAGTTCCTGCTCAACACCCACTGGCACTTCGACCACGTCGGCGGCAACGAGAACATGGGCAAAGCGGGCGTGCTGATCTTCGCCCACGAGAACGTGAGAAAGCGCATGTCGAGCGAGCAGTTCATCGAGTTCCTCGGCATGAAGACCAAGCCCGATCCCAAGATCGCGCTGCCGATCGTCACCTTCACGAGCGAGGTGACCTTTCACGTGAACGGCGATGAAGTGCGCGCCTTTCACGTCGACAACGCCCATACCGACGGCGACACCATCGTTCACTTCACGAAGAGCGACGTGATCCACACCGGGGACACGTTTTTCAACCGGCTCTATCCCTTCATCGACACTTCGAGCGGCGGATCAGTGGACGGCATGATCGCCGCGACTGACCGCGTGCTCGGCATGGCGGGCGAAAAGACCAAGATCATTCCCGGCCATGGCCCGCTCGGCACCAAGGCCGACCTGAAGAATTATCGCGATATGCTCGCCACCGTGTCGGGGCGCGTCAAGACGCAGGTCAGGGCGGGCAAGAAGCTGGAGGACGTGGTCGCCTCGAAACCCACGGCGGAGTTCGACGCGGTCTGGGGCAAGGGGTTCCTGTCGCCCGACAAATTCGTCGCGATGCTCTACGGGAATATCAAGAAATAACGGCGGACGGCAAAAGGGCCGCCCAGCGCGGCCCTTTTAGTTCGAAACGCGGTCTAGTCTTCCCGATGCGGCAGTCTCATCCGCGAGATTGTCCAGCGGGTGACATGCGCTTCGGGTTCGTCGGCGGCTGTCCCGAGAGGTATGGCGAGGTTGGTGACGAATATTTCGTCGCCGACGATGACCGGGCTCGCCGGGAAGAGCAGCCCGTTCGGGGTGCCGTTGCGGTTGATCCCACGGAATTCGCCCAACTTGGCGACGACCCTGCCGTTCGTATTTAGAGCGACGACCTCGTCGGCCTGGTTGGTGCAGACCCACAGCACTCCGCTGTCCTTGTCGAAAACGAGGCCGTCGGCGCCGTTGAGGCTTTCGGCTAGGACCGTGATCTCTCTTTTCCCCGAGACCATATTGAGGCTGAGCACGCGGTCGTCGCCAGTATTGGCTATGAAAAGCGCCGACTCGTCGCTATTGAAAGCGAGCCCGTTGGCCCCGAACGGCGGGAAACCGGCGGTGGCGAGCAGCGGATCGTGACTGAAGGTTTCTACGGGGCAAGTCTTCGAGCAGTCCGCCACGTCGGCGACCTTGAAGACCGCGCCCTGGAAAGAGTCGGACACGAATAGACTCCCGTTGCTGTCGAAGGTCATCGCATTGGGGACCCTGGCGTTGTCCTCGAACGTAGTCATGTCGATGCTGCGTGAACCTTGGGGGTTATCGTCCGGATTGACCCTTTGGCGCGGGGCGGGCGCGCCGATCGGTTTAATGATCGCGACCTCTTCGATCGGAGTAGCCCTGTTGAAATCCGCGGCAATGCGTTGAATTTTGGAATCGAGGCCGGGGACACCGGTGAAATCGCCGACGTTGAGAACGTAGACCTTATTGTGGGTGCGATCGAATTCCAGCCCGAGCAGCGGCGTGATGCCGAAGTCGCGCGAGGCGATGAGTTCGCCGTGCCGGTTGAACCGCAACAGCTTGTTCTGGTGGCCACCGTCAAACGTGGCGACGTAGATATCGCCGTTGGCGGGATTGGCGGTGATCCCCTCCGGGAATCGCACCCCGTCCGGAAGCACCGCGAACGTGTCCACGTGGCGATCGATGACCACTCGGTCGAGCGCGATGGCGGAGTCGTCGTCCGCTAGGGCGGGGCCGGCGGGAATACCGATCGAGGCGAACAACGGGATCGTGAAAATTGCAAGATGGTTTTTCATTGATTCCCCTCCTTGGGTTGGAACGACCAGCAAAGGACAATTCTGGTGACTACGACCGCGTGCTGTCAATGATCCGAAGAACTCCTCCAGTTGCGTTCGCACGCATCGTCAGCAAATTGCAATGTTGCGCAACCGCAATGCGCGAAACCGAGCCCGGGTCGGTGTTAAACCGGCGCTCGGGGCGCGACGGTAACTCCCGGGACCGCATGTCTTTTTATCGACTCGGCAACGAACCCTGACGCCTTGGCGTCCTCGACGAATTCGCGGAGATACCGCGCGCCGGAGGCGCGCCCTTGCGGAGTGCCGATCGATTGCTGGACGGCGGTGAACCGCCCGTCGAGGACGCGCGATCCGGGGAGTTTTTCCGCGTCCATCACGAGCCGGGGCTTGAGGCCGGCGAGCGCTTCGAGCCTGTCCTCGACGAAAAGATCGTACGAGGCGTCGATGCCCTGCGCGCGCATGAGCTTGGCGTGCTGCAAGCTGCGGCTCAGGTACAAGTCGTATGCGCTCTTCGCCGCCACGGCGATGCGCACCCCGTCGCGGTCCGCGTCCGCAATCGCGCGAATCGGCGAGCCCGCCGGGACCAGATAGCCCGCCTCGATTTCGAGATAGGCCGCGGTGAACGCGATTTCGCCCGCGCGCGCGGGCTCGTTCCCGAGGAACGCCACGTCCCAGGCGCCCGCCTTCGCCGCATCGGCCATCTTTCCCGCGGCCTCGAACGCGACGAGCTCGACCGGAACTCCCAGCCGCCGGGCGAGCTCCCGCCCCAGATCCACGGCGATGCCGCGATATTCTCCGCTCGACGAATCCCTGTTCACGAGCAGGAAGTTCCCGTAGTTGATCCCGACGCGGAGCTTTCCCGTCGGCGCCAGCTCCGACCGCGCGGCAGGGGGGATCTGCGGCGTCATGGCGCAAGACGATAGCACGAGCGAAACGCTATTGTGAGTCGGAGGTGCGTCACACAACGTCACACGTCTTTCGAATCGAAAACGAGCAGCTCGACGCCCGCCTGAGCGAAATTGGCGAGATCGGCGCCGGCCGTGCGACCCTGCGGAGAGTCGAGCGCCTGCCGAATGGTGCTCAGCGAGTGGAAGCTCAGTATGGCCGCGAGGTGGACCGCTGACCCGCCTTGCGGCGTGGCCACGGGGCCGGCGCTCACCTCGTAGCGCAGCAGCCCGGGCATTTTCTTGGCAAGAGGCACGTGCGTGGAAAAGTAGTAGGAGTCGAATGCCTCGACGTTCTCCGGCATCTTGTAGAGCGCAACGAGCTTCGCCATTGCCTTCGCTCCTTACACGTTGCTCAGACGGACGCGGCAATTCCGCTCACTTGCCATCGACTGGAGCGGATTTTTTCCTTGCCACGCATTCGACGTAGCCGCGGACGAAGCTGTCCCGCAGAGAGATGAATTCCTCGTAGGTCTGGAATTTGCGCCTCTCCGGCACCTGATTCATGAAATAGATCGTGACGATCACCGAGTCCTCGTCCGAGAAAATCTGCGTCATTCCGAGCGTGGTCCCGCCCAGGACCTTTTTCGTGAGCGTTTGGCCCGAAAAACCTTGATCGGAGAAGTCAATCAGGTCCGTGTTGCCGTCCGCCTTCGCCATTTCCACCAGGCTCAGCGTGACGATGCGTTTATCGTCGGCGTATCTTGAAGGGTCGGATCGCTCGGCCCTCAGGTTCGCGAAGCGGAACGTCCTGGGATACGAGTACGTCACGCGGTAGCCGTCCACGACCGAGACGCGCGCGCTCATGCCGCCGAAACCCACCTCCCGCCAGGGCTGGGCAGTTTGCGGGCGCCGGTCCAGGGCGACTCCGCGAACTCCGCCCGCGAATCCATCGCAATGAATATACGGCTGCAGCTTCGGCGCGTGTTCCGGTTGCCCCGCAGCGCCGGATTCGCGGGCGCAGACCGTGCCGTGTGGAACCAACGTGACGGCCAAAGACAGAAGGCCTACGAGGCGGGATGCGTTCTCTCTGATCGCGAGCGGGAGTCGACCCCGACTCCTGGTGATCATCGCAGGACGCCGTTCTTCTTCAGGCGGTATCCGTACCAGATTATCGCCCCCCAGAGAAACAAGCCGATCACCATTCCGAACGCGCCGGGCCGTGCGAGCACCGAAAGAAGATTCTTCGCCGCGATCTGGTAAAGCGTGTTCAGGATGCCGATTCCCAGGGCGGCCAGCAGGAAATGCAAGGCTCTTGCGCGCATGAGAAAAAGGAAGGCAATGCCGACGAGGTTGAGGAGCGAAACGGCCACCGTAAGCACCCAATCGAGAACCGAAAGACCCGCGTAATAAGCTTGGGTGGCCGAGTCGAGCGGGATCGCATTCAGGGCGACCAGGGCGAGAGAAAGAAGCGTCCACAAGGCGCTCAAGCCGAAGAGCAGGGTGATAAGCCAGACCCAGCCGGGACGGCCGCCGCGCGCGGGGGCGACGTCGGCGACCGTGGATTTGGGCGGGGTGTAGGGATCGTGGCTCATCGCGGCGATTCTCCCTTATAGGAATCGTTCGTGAATGCCAAAACTATATACCTGCATGGGCGACCCCGCGAACGGCTAGACCAAGCCGTCCATCAGCATTACATCGACTGGGTCGCCGGCCTTGACGCCACCCTGCTCATGCCCGAGCACGACGAAGCAGTTGGCCTCTGACATAGAACGCAGGATGCCCGAGCCCTGTGCGCCGGTGACGCGCACGGTCCACTCGCCGTTCTTCAGCTCGAGGACGCCGCGCTGGTATTCGGTTCGCCCCGGCTTCTTGCGCATCGCGGTCCCGCTCCTCGCGCGCAGCAGCGGCAGCTCGATGTCGTTGCGGCCCATCATGGTGAGCAGCGCGCCGCGCACGAAGTGGTAGAAGGTCACCATCACCGCGACCGGATTGCCGGGCAGGCCAAAGAGATAGGCCGATCTTCGGCGCCCGCGGATCCGGCCGAAGGCCATCGGGCGGCCCGGGCGCATGGCGATTTTCCAGAACACGACTTCGCCGAGCTTCGCCATCATCTGCTTGGTGAAGTCGGCTTCGCCGACGGACACGCCGCCCGATGTCACCACCGCGTCCGCACTCGCCGCGGCCTTGCGGAGAGCGGCTTCAAGCTTTTTCGGATCGTCGCGCACCACGCCCATGTCGATCGCCTCGCACCCCAGGCGCGTGAGCATGCCCCAGAGCGTGTAGCGGTTGGAGTCGTACACCTCGCCCGCCTTCAGCCTTTTACCGACCGAGACCAGCTCGTCACCGGTCGAGAAGAACGCCACCTTCAGTTTCCGCCGCACGCTCACCTCGCCGATGCCGAGCGACGCGATCAACCCCAGCTCCGCCGGCCGCAGCAGCGTGCCGGCTCTCAGCGCGGACTTGCCTCTTTGCAGATCCTCGCCCGCGAGCCGGCGGTTCTGCCCGGGCTCCTGCCCGGGAGGAATGGTGATGCGCCCGCCGTACGCAGTGACCGCTTCCTGGATCACGACCGTGTCGGTGCCCTCGGGCATCACCGCGCCGGTCATGAGGCGCACGCACTGCCCGGGGCCGACCTTGCCGGCGAATTCCTTCCCGGCGAAGGCGGCGCCGATCTCGGCGAGCGTGACCGCTTCGGTCTGCGGCAGGTCGGCGCTGCGCACCGCGTAGCCGTCCATCGCCGAATTGTCGTGCGACGGGACGTTGATCAGCGAGATGATGTTCCGGGCAAGCACGCGCCCGAGCGCGGCGCGCACGGGGAGCTTCTCGACGCCCGAGACCGGCCTGACGAACGAGCGGATGACTTCATTCGCTTTCGCGACCGTCAGCGCGTCCGGGTCGTAGTCGCTGGTGCAGCTGATGACTTCTTTTAGGGTTGCCATGCGCGGAATTATCGCGCTTTGGGACCCATAAGGAAAAAGGCCGCGAATCGCGGCCCTATTCTTTCACCGTCGGTGGAGGCGCTCAACCCGGCGGCACGTTTTCCCAGGTCTGCAGCTCTTCTAGGGTGTTGATATTGGAGAAAGCCCCCGGCTCGTCGTCGAAGCCGACCTCGACGACGCTGAGCGTGGCGTACCAGGCGTCGATCTTGCGGCCGCCGCCTTTCAGGAAGTCGGTGAGGTGATCGAGCACGCCGCGGCGCATGAGGGAAAACACCGGGTGCGGCTGGTCCCCGGTCTTGGCCACGGCGAGCTCGGCGCCGGCCTCGTCGAGCGTTCCGTACAGACGCTTGACCAGGTTCGCGGGCAGGAACGGAGAGTCGCAGGGTACCGAGGCGAGAAGCGGCCGCTTGGAAATCGAGAGCCCCGCGTGCAATCCCGCGAGCGGACCTGCAAACCCGCCGATCGCGTCGCTCACCACGCGCACGCCGAAGCTGCGGTACTCGTCGTGGTTCTGGTTGGCGTTGATGATGACGCCGCCGCGTGATCGACGAGGCGCTTGCCGCGGAAACTCTGCAGCCCCTTGTCTACGCCGCCCATGCGGCTGCCTTTGCCGCCCGCGAGGATCAGTCCGGTGACCGAGGAGAGCACGGCGCCCGCGGCTAGGCCAACATGGTCGGTGCGACGATTTTCTTGAAGCGGTGCTTGCCGGTGAAGAGCAGGTAGTGCTTGCCGCCCGCCGCGCGGCCGATCATGGTGATGCCGAGCTTGGCCGCGATGTCGTGCCCCATCTTGGTGAGCCCCGAGCGTGAGACCAGAAATGGAATTCGCATCTGCGCCGTCTTGATCACCATCTCGGAAGTGAGGCGCCCCGTGGTGTAGAAAATCTTGTCCGAGCCGTCCACGCCGTCGAGCCACATCTGTCCGGCGATCGCGTCTACCGCGTTATGCCTGCCGACGTCCTCGACGAAGTAGAGGATCTCGACGCCCGCCGCAGTGTTGCTTGCCAAGGCACAGCCGTGCACTGCGCCCGCCGATTTGTAGATGGTTTCGTGGTGGCGCGCCGCGTCGAGCAGGGCATGGAGCGCCTCCTCGGTGAGCTCGACGTCGTCGCGCAGCTTGACGGAATCGATTTCCTCCATCAGGTCGCCGAACACCGTGCCCTGGCCGCAGCCGGTGGTGACGGTGCGCTTCTTCATTTTGTCCTCGAGCCCCTTGAGGGGTTTGCGCGTGGTGATCGCAACCGACGCGGTTTCCCAGTCCACCTGCACCGCGGCGATTTCCTCGATCGATTTCACCAGGCGCTGGTTGCGAAGATAGCCGATGGCGAGCGCCTCGGGCGCCTGGCCGAGCGTCATGAGCGTGACGATCTCGCGCTTGTCTATGTAGAGCGTGAGCGGATGCTCGCCCGCGATCGGCGTCGGAACCGCCTCGCCGCGCTCGTTGATCGCCTCGACCTCGAAGGTGAGGGGCTTGGAGGCGTGGGTGAGCTCGGGGCGCTGGGCGGTTTTCATCCGCCGATGTAGGACATCTCGATCTTGCGCAGCTTGGCGGTGTCCGCGGTGCGGATCTCCGAGTAGCGATCGCCGCGCGCCTGCCAGATGTGGGCGATGGTGCGCGAAATCTCTTCGTCGGACGAACTGCCGCGCAGCATCCCCCGCAGATCGTAGCCCGCCGTGGCGAAGAGACAGGTATAGAGCATGCCTTCGGTGGAGAGCCGCGCGCGGGTGCAGGTGCGGCAGAACGCCTGCGTCACCGAGGAGATCACCCCGATCTCGCCCGAGCCGTCCCGGTAGCGCCAGCGCGCGGCGACTTCCCCGGTGTAGTTCGGGTCGATCTGCTCGAGCGGCATCTTGCCGCCGATCATGCGGACGACTTCGGCCGAGGGCACGACATCGTCCATGCGCCAGCCATTGGTCGCGCCCACATCCATGTACTCGATGAAGCGCACGATATGGCCGCTACCCTTGAAGTGGCGTGCCATCGGCACGATGGAATCCTCGTTCGCACCGCGCTTCACCACCATGTTGATCTTGATCGGAGAGAGTCCGGCTGCCGCGGCCGCGTCGATGCTGGCGAGCACTTCGGAAACGGGAAAGTCCGCGTCGTTCATCGTGCGGAACACGCCTTCGTCGAGCGAGTCGAGGCTCACCGTAACGCGCTGCAATCCGGCCGCTTTCAGCGCCCGCGCTTTTTGTCCAAGCAGCGAGCCGTTGGTAGTGAGCGTGAGGTCGACGCCAGGAATCGCAGCGAGCATCTCGATCAGGCGCTCGAGGTTCTTGCGCAGCAGCGGCTCGCCTCCGGTCAGACGGACCTTCTCGACGCCGTGTTCCCTGAAGATGCGCGCGAGCCGCGCGATCTCCTCGAAAGTGAGCAGCTCGCTGCGCGCAAGGAACGGGTAGTCGGGACCGAACACATCCCTCGGCATGCAGTAGATGCAGCGGAAATTGCAGCGGTCGGTGACCGAGATGCGCAGGTCGCGCAAGTGGCGGCCGAGCGAATCCGCGCCGGCCCGGACAGGCGAATCGAGAGACCCTCCATCGGGGAGGGGCTTTGTCCGGCGTCCGTCAGTGATCGGAATGACTCGGTCGGTCATGGTTTTAGGTGCCGGCAAGCTTGCGCTTTGGAGCGCCGCCGCGCATCATAATTTGTTTTGACAAGCAATTTGCGCAACTGCTTAGTATAGCCGTAAAAATGCCCTACCCAAACCTCGCCGTCGCGGTCGTCATGGAGTGCACGCGGCTCGACAACCGCTGGCAATCGGAGAAGTGGGAGGCGATCGGCGTGCTGCCCGATTCAAGCGAGCCGGGCTCCGCGCCGCGCGTGCTGCAGCAAGACGGTCTGAGCACGCAATGGCTGCATCCGGGATTCAGGCTGGAGCTGTTCCACGACGAGGCCGAAGGCTATTACCTCAACCTTTATTCGCCACACCCTTACGTGTTCGTGAACTGGCTCGACGAGGATGGGAAGGGCGTGCCGAAGATGGTCACGGTGAGCTACAACGAGGCGGCGCGCCAGATGGACGGCGGCGCGCGCGTGGACGGAGTGCCGATGCCGGCCGAGTGGATTCCCTGGCTCGCGGAATACGTCGAGCGGCATTACAAGCCCGAGCCGAAGGGAAAGCGCATCCGCCCGCCGTCGTTCAAGGGCGCGCGGCGCGACGCACCATGAGCGTGCAGGACAAGGAGTCGTTCCTATCGCGCTGGTCGCGGCGCAAGCTCGATACGGTCAAGGAAGAGACCGCGCCGAAGCCGGCCGCAGCCCCCGCCACCGGGGCGGCCGTGAATTCACCGGCCACACGAGCCGCGCCGGCTCCCGCGAAACCCGAGCTGCCGCCCGTGGACTCCCTCGAGGGGCTGGCGTCGGAGTACAAGGATTTTCTCCGTCCCGAAGTGGACGAAACCCTGCGCCGTGATGCCCTGAAAAAACTTTTCCACGACCCGCATTTCAATGCCATGGATGGGCTCGACGTGTATACCGATGATTATTCCAAGCCCGATCCGATCCCAGAAGCGATGCTGCGCGCGCTCGAGCACGCCAAAGGCCTTATTTTTGACAAGGAGGGGAAGGAAGACCCGGAAGAACCGGCGCCCGCGACTGCTCAAGCGGCCGATGCGGGGGCCGATTTGCCTGAGACACCAAGCCGGCCCGAAGAGAAAACTCCAGGCTCGCCCGAGCCCGACCACAAGAAATAGAATTCCGAGCCCGACATGCCGCTCGAAGACCGCACCTTGAAGATCTGCAATTGCAACAAGACCATGGCGCTCGACGCCCGGGCGCTGGCGGGCGCGCTCAAGCTCAAGCAGCCGATCCAGATCCACACGGAGCTTTGCCGCAAGGAGGTCGGGAGCTTTCAGGAGGCGTTGAAGGACGAAGCGTGCGTCGTCGCCTGCACGCAGGAAGCCGCGCTGTTCTCGGAGCTCGCGGAGCAGGCGAACGCGAAGACCGAGCTTCGATTCGTCAATATTCGCGAGCACGCGGGATGGTCGAAGGAAGGCGCAAAAGCGACCCCGAAGATCGCTGCGCTGCTCGCGCTCGCCGAGCTGCCGGAGCCCGAGCCCGTGCCGGAGGTGTCCTATAAATCCGGCGGACAACTGCTCGTCATCGGTCCGGCGGAGGCGGCGCTTCCCTGGGCGGAAAGACTCGCCGAGCAGCTCGACGTCAATGTGCTGATCACGAGCGAGCGCGGCGGGGAATTGCCCGCTGAACGGCGCTACGCCGTTTGGTCCGGCAAGGTGAAATCGGTCAAGGGCCACCTCGGTGCATTCGAGGTCGCGTGGGAGCAGGACAATCCGATCGATCTCGAGGTGTGCACGCGCTGCAACGCCTGCATCCACGCCTGCCCGGAACAGGCGATCGACTTTTCCTATCAGATCGATCCGGAAAAATGCAAGGCACACCGGCAGTGCGTCAAGGCGTGCGGCGCGATCGGAGCCATCGACTTCGAGCGCGCCGAGCGCGCTCGCGACGAGCGCTTCGACATGGTGCTCGATCTGTCGCGCGAGCCGCTGATCAGGACTCCGCAGCCGCCGCAAGGTTATCTCGCGCCGGGCGGCGACCCGCTCGAGCAGGCGCTCGCCGCGGCGCAGCTCGCGCAGATGGTGGGGGAGTTCGAAAAGCCGAAGTTCTTCGCCTACAACGAGAAGATCTGCGCGCACAGCCGCTCGGCCAAGATCGGATGCAACCAGTGCATCGACGTGTGCTCGGCCGGGGCGATTTCCGCCGACGGTGATCGCGTCAAGGTCGATCCTCACCTGTGCATGGGCTGCGGCGGCTGCGCCACGGTCTGTCCCACCGGGGCGATGAGCTACGCCTATCCGCGCGTGTCCGATCTCGGCGCGCGGCTGAAGCGGCTGCTCGCGGTCTATTCGCAGGCGGGCGGCAAGGATGCGTGTCTTCTCCTGCACAGCGCCGGCGAAAACCGGGCGCTGCTCGCGAAGCTCGCGCGGCGCGGGCGCGGCCTGCCGGCGCGGGTGGTCCCGCTTGAAATCCATCACGCTGCGTCGGTCGGAATAGACACGCTGCTCGGGACGTTGGCTTACGGCGCCAGCCAGGTCGTCGTGCTCGCCACGCCGAGGGAATCCGCCGAATACGGTGAGGCCGTGGTGAAGCAGATGGGCTTCGCCGAAACGATCGCCAACGCCCTCGGCTACGGCGGCACGCACTTCCGTTTATTGGCGACGGACAGCATCGCGGCGCTCGAAAAGGAGTTGTGGGCGCTTGCGCCCGCAACCACGGTATCGAAGCCGGCGACCTACAATCTTTCCGTCGAGAAGCGCGCGACGCTCGAGTTCGTCATCGACCATCTGGCAAAGCTCGCGCCGGCGCCGCAGGGCGAGGTCGCGCTGGGCGCCGGAGCGCCGTACGGGCGGGTCCTCGTCAACAGGAAGACCTGCACCTTGTGCATGGCCTGCGTCGGGGCTTGCCCGGCATCAGCGCTTCTGGACGGGCGCGACCGGCCGATGCTCAAGTTCATCGAGCGCAATTGCGTGCAGTGCGGCCTGTGCGTGACCACCTGCCCGGAGGACGCGATCACGCTCGCGCCGCGCCTACTGCTCACCGCGCAGGCGAAGCAGGAAGTCGTGCTGAACGAGGCCGCACCGTTCAACTGCGTGCGCTGCGGCAAACCCTTCGGCACGCGCCAGATGGTGGACAACATGCTCGGCAAGCTCTCGGGCCACTCCATGTTCGCGGGCGACGGCGCGCTCAAACGGTTGCAGATGTGCGCCGACTGCCGCGTCGTGGACATGATGGAAAACAAGAACGAGGCGACGATCTTCGACGTTAAGAAATGAGCGCTGAGGTCACGCCGCTCGACTTCCAGCCGCGGCGCATCGAGGAAGACGAGGCGCGCGCCGGCTACTACGCGCTGCTTGCACGGCTTTACTACGCCGGACCGGATGCGGCGCTGCTCGAGACCATCGCGGGCGCCGACGAAATCGTCGCAGCCGGCGAGCAGACAGGACTGGCGAGCGCCTGGAGCGCGCTCGCTCGCGCGGCCCGGGCAATGGACGCCGAGGCAGCGCGCCTCGAATACGACGGGGTTTTCGTCGGCACAGGCAAAGCCGAGGTCACGCCTTACGCGACGTTCTATCTTGCCGAGAGCGGCCGCGAAAAAATCCTGGTTCGTCTCAAGAATGAACTTGCTGCTCTGGGCTTGTCCAAAACGGAGGGCGCACGCGAGCCCGAGGATCATGTGGCCGCGCTGTTCGAGGTCATGCGGCACTTGATTTCGGAGGGATGCGAGGATGCTGCGCTGCAAAAACAGAAGGTTTTTTTTCACCGCTACATCGAGCCTTTTTTCCCTCCTTTTTGCGATGCGATATCGGCGAGCGCTAAGTCCAACTTCTACAAATACGTAGGTGCTTTTACCTGCGCGTTTTTACAGGTTGAAACCGAATCCTTAAAAGTGTTCTAATGATGTACCTGCATCAACAGAGTGTGGATGAATGGGAAGGACACGGGACTATGAGCCAAACTAAAACGAAATTAAACCGCAGAGGCTTCCTGCTCGCAGTCGGTGCGGGCGGCGCCGCCACGGCCGCCGCGATTGCCGCCAAGGCGGTCAACCCGGCGGCGACCCAGACCCCGACCGGCGACGGCAAGCGACGCGGCAAGGGCTACCAAGAAACCGCGCACGTCCGCAGCTACTACAACACCGCAAAAGTCTGACCCGAGGAGGCGTGACCATGATGCTCACCAGGAAATCCGCTGGAGCCCCCGCTCATTTTTCTTCCGGCCGCAGCCGTTCCGAATCCAAACTGCGGCGCAGCCTCTCGGGGATGCTGGCGAAGACCATGGATCGCCGCACCTTCTTGAAGCGCTCGGGGATCGCCGCTGGCGCGGGTGCGTTTGCGACGCAATTGCCGTTCAATATGATCGGCGAGGCTGAAGCGGCCGACGAGCCCTGGAGAGCCGGCGGCGAGATCGAGGTCAAGCGCACGGTCTGCACGCACTGCTCGGTCGGCTGCGCCATCGACGCGGTGGTGCAGAACGGCGTGTGGGTGCGGCAGGAGCCGGTGTTCGACTCCCCGCTCAACCTCGGCGCGCACTGCGCGAAGGGCGCCTCGGTACGCGAGCACGGCATGACCGAGCACTCGCACCGGCTGAAATACCCGATGAAGCTGGTGAACGGCAAGTACCAGCGCATCTCCTGGGACACGGCGATCGACGAGATCGGCGACAAGATGCTCGCCATCCGCAAGGAGTCGGGTCCGGACGCGTTGTTCTTCATCGGTTCCTCCAAGCACAACAACGAGCAGGCGTACCTCATGTGCAAGTGGGTGCGGCTGTTCGGCACCAACAACACCGACCACCAGGCGCGCATCTGCCACTCGACCACGGTCGCGGGCGTCGCGAACACCTGGGGCTACGGCGCGATGACCAACTCC
>WNGL01005911.1_pt1 | contig 14509 bp, 9 predicted proteins | sample 5400591 | NCBI WGS metagenome assembly WNGL01 (sample SAMN13153377, study PRJNA577476) | soil metagenome | isolation source: 80 cm soil or saprolite under Garry oak tree replicate 1 | place: USA:California | collected 2016-06-15
CGCTCGCCGGGCTTTCCGGACTTGCCGACGGTCGCGGAGGCCGGCGTTCCCGGCTACGCGGCGCCGACCTGGAGCGGCGTCATCGCGCCCGCCGGCGTGCCGCGGCCGATCATCGACAAGCTCAACGCGGCGATCAACAACGCGATTGCGTCGCAGGCATTCCGGGAGCGCTTCGCCGCGATCGGCGACGAGCCGGCGGGCGGTACCCCGGAAGAATTCGCCGAACTGATCCGGACGGATTCGGCGAAATGGGGCGAGGTCGTCAGGCGCTCGGGCGCGCGGCTCGACTAGTCCCGACCCGAAGTTCGCAAGCCTTGCGCTGGCAAAGAAAAGATCAAGGCCGCGCGTCAGCGCGCTAATGGATTCCCGCTTGCGCGGGAATGAACGGAGTGTGCATGCTCATATGGAGTCAACACTTAGAATGCTCTCCGCCTGGCTCGACGCATTTGACATTTCTAAACGGACGGGTCACCGCAATGAAGAACATGCCGATCTATGAAGCGCTCGCCCAAGCCTTCGCGGCCGAAGGCGTCGACGCTCATTTCACATTGATGGGCGACGGCAACATGCATTGGGCGACCGCCATGAAGAACCTCGACGGCATGGCCACGTTCAGCGCCCGCCACGAGCATTGCGCCTGTGCCATGGCCATGGGTTATCACCTCGCGACCGGCAAGGTCGGCGTCGCCTCCGTCACCTGCGGGCCGGGATTCACGCAGATCATGACCGCGCTCACGGTGGCCGCGCGCGGGCGCATCCCGCTCGTGGTGTTCGCCGGCGAAGCGCCGATCAACGCCAAATGGTACAATCAGGCGATTGACCAGCCGCCGCTCGCCGTCGCCACTGGTGCCCACTACATCTCCGCGCACAGCCCGCAGCGCATGTATCAATATGTGCGTGAGGCATTCTACGTCGCGCGCCACGAGCGCAAGCCGGTGGTGCTCGGCGTTCCTTATGACCTGCAGAAGCAGCCGCTGCCCGATATCGGCGACTATCAGCCGTCGTCCACCGTTATGCCGGCGACCGAGCCTGCGCCCCCCGATCCGCGCCAGATCGAGCAACTGGTCGACAAGCTCGCATCGGCGAAATGTCCGATCATTCTCGCGGGTCGCGGCGCGATGCGCTCGGGCGCGGCCAAGGAGGTGGAGGAATTGGCCGAGCAGTCCGGAGCCCTGCTTGCCACCACGCTGCTCGCTCGCGGCATGTTCGACCATAATCCGTTCTCGATCGGGGTCACCGGAGGTTTCGCGCGCGATGTCGCGCGCGAACTCGGCGCCCAGGCGGACCTCGTGGTCGCCATCGGCGCGAGCCTCAACTACTACACGGTCGACGGCGGCAACATGTTCCCCAATGCCGCGGTGGTGCAGATCGACACCGAACCGCTCGGGCTGCGCAACGGCATGAAGGCCGCCGACCTCTATCTGCGCGCGGACGCGAAATTGGCTGCCGCCGCCGCGCTCGCGAGATTGCGCGCGCGGGGCGGAGTGAAAGCGCGCGTTCGCTCGGCCGAGATCGCGCAGCGAATCCGGGACGAGCCGGCCGACAGCGCGCAATTTCCCATCGAGCCGGGCTTGCTCGATCCGCGGCGCGCCATCGACGAACTCGACCGCGTGATCCCCAAGGACTACGACTCCGTCAGCGGCTCTGGCCATCAGGCCTATTTTCATTCCACCATGCGCGGGCGAAAGCCCGAGAACTATCACGCCATCCGGGACTTCGGCGCGATCGGCAACGGCATCTCGCTCGCCATCGGCGTCGCGGCGGCGAAGAACAACGGCAAGGTCGTCCTGTTCGAGGGCGACGGCAGCCTATTGATGCACATCCAGGAGTTGGAGATGGTGCGGCGCCATCGAGTGAAGCTCTTGATCTGCGTGCTCAACGACGGCGCCTATGGTGCGGAGATCCACAAGTTGCGGGCGGACGGCGTCGACGACAGCGGCTCGATCTTCGGCCGCACCGACTTGGCCGCGATCGCCAAGGGCTTCGGACTGCGCGGCGCCAACGTGAGCGACGTCGCCCAATTCAAGCCGCTGTTCGACGCCTATCAGGGGCAAGACACGGCCGAGCTTTGGAACATCCACGTCTCCGATCGCGTCGTGAGCCCGCACACCCGGCGCGGCGTCGGCCGCGGCCACGGCAAGATGTAGAACGCGAGTCGCGGGGTTTGCCTCTACACAAGCAGTATCATTGGCTTAGTCACAAAAACTCAAGATACCTCGTCCCATAAGCCGACCTGCGACGGACTCAACCCCGTCCCAGTGTACTGCGCCGCGATTGCACGCAGTTATATTGCGCGAATGCTGCCATCACTCAACGCATATGACTGCGATCATTAGGTGTTGCAGCTGCTCCACGATGAGCGGCAAACGACGACCGGTATCTGTATCGACAACAACGATTTCGACCTAGACTTTTGCGGCAATCAATGAAATGACCATGAACACCATAGAAGCCGTTAGTGTCAGGGCTGCCGGGCCCGCTTTGCTGAAACTGTCAACAAGCTTGGATAACGCTTCGACGGCCTTGGCAAGACCCTCGGCTTGCCCCTGCGCTCTCGCATCGAAACGCGGCGCGCTCGGAGATCTTGGAAAAAGAATACAGATTGCAAACAGGAGGAACGAAATAACCGACAAGCCAAGAGATACCGAAGACACCCACAACAGCATGGTAACCCTCCGCAAGCTGGAGCGTCGGACCAGAAAGTGACTCTAATGCATTCAAGACATATGGAGCGAACAAAGAGAACTAACTGTTTTCGAAGAGCATGAACGGCTATGCCCAAAATACCAACCCGGTCCGCCAAGCGAGCGCTTCCATGGGCGAAGTGAGTCAGGGCCGATCAACAGCCGAAACGAAAGCGCCTCAGCACGTGCCGATAGTTCGCGACCTGGTATAAAATCTCCCAACCGCATTTCTTTTTTCCCGAAAATGAACGCGCAATGATCGTTCGAGGTTGCCCATTTGGCTATGGATAAAGCCCCGCCGAGTTTGCGTCCGCTCGAGGACGAATGAGACGTCTCATGTGGATCTGACGAAACGAACGGCCGCGTCCCTTTGACGAAACCAATGGACGCATAAATTGACGGAGCCAATGGACGCACGAAACTCTGCCTCCGGGCCATGAACTTTATCTTTAAGAGTTGAATTTCGGAGCGCCTTCAGGCGGCAAACCAAATCCCTCGCTGCGGGGAGGTCCGCAACACGACACGCGCTAAGCGGGGATAGGCTCGACGACACGGCTGCCCGTTGCGTTTGGGCCGACGCTCTTGCCGCGTCCCTTAACGGCGCAACGCCGCAAAACTCTCAGCACCGTCCTCCGCAACCGGCGATCGCCGCGCTCGGTGCTAACAAGCAGACGGTCCCAACGCCGAATCCCGCGGCAAGCGCAATGGAGAGGACAAAAATCCTGACGCGCGTCATAATCCTGCTCCTCAATTCTGATTTAATCATATCACTGAGGCACAGAATTACAACTATCTCACACGAGGCCACTTCGAGTGTGATCTTTCTCACACACCTCGTCGATGAAGTTAGCCCGTACGCGGCTCGGTGCGCAGGAGGCTGGGCGCGATCGGCCGGTGTAGCAAAGCTCGATTCAGCCTTGTTGCAGGATTGACTCCGGCCTCGCTGCGTGCTCAACTAATACGAGCATTAAGTGATTTATACAGCTATTGCGTTTAGTGGAATCGAATAATCCGCGAATAGGAAAAGCTGGCCCACAGCCAGGCATGAGCGTGGATACGCGTGCGATGCCGACCCTGCATTAGCCACGCTGGCGAAAAGGAGCGACCTATGCCCGACTATATGGTTCTTCGAAACGCGGCGGCTGTTAGGACCGTCAGTCCCTTTGAAAGGCTCGGGCCGACAGCTGCGGCCGCACCCAACGTGCCAGAACCCCGTGTCGAGGTTCATAACGTTCGGGAGAACGAAGCGATCGACATTGCCCGCGATCCTCAGGTCGCAGCGGTTGCCAAGCCGATGCCCACTACGCTCATCAAGCCCCTGGAAGTCGCGGGCGCAGCAGCGGCCAGCGCCGCCTGGGGCATTGCGGCTGTCAAAGCAGATACGTCCAACTTCACCGGTGATGGCGTTGTGGTCGCGGTGCTCGATACAGGTATCGACAAGTCCCACCCCGCTTTTGCGGGCGTGACGATCGTGGAGCAGGATTTCAGTGGCTCGGGTAACGGCGACCGGCAGGGCCACGGGACGCATTGTGCGGGCACGATTTTTGGCCGTGATGTCTCCGGGACCCGCGTCGGCATTGCGCGCGGGGTCAAGAAAGCGCTGATCGGAAAGGTCCTCGCTGACGACGGCGGCGGCAGCTCGGAGATGATCTTCCGCGGCATTCAGTGGGCGCTCGACCAAGGCGCTGAGGTCATTTCCATGTCGCTCGGGTTTGACTTCCCGGGCGCTGTGGAACGAATGCGGCAAGCCGGCCTCCCGACTCAAGCCGCGGTGTCCGATAGCCTCGAAACCTATCGTTCCAACCTGCGGTTCTTTGATGCGCTCATGCAGATGGTGAGGGCGCAAGCCGCATTCCGAAACACCGCCGTCGTTGTTGCGGCATCCGGAAACGAAAGCGAAAGAAGGAGCAATCCCCCGTTCACAATTGCGGCATCCTTGCCGGCCGCGGCTGAAGGAGTCGTTTCGGTCGCAGCGCTGGGCCAGGGAACCGGCGGCAAGCTGGAAATTGCGGAGTTTTCCAACACTATGGCCCAGGTCGCGGCACCCGGGGTCAACATCCTATCCGCCAAAGTGGGAGGTGGTTTGCGCAGCCTGAGCGGTACCAGCATGGCCTGTCCTCATGTGGCCGGCGTCGCTGCGTTGTGGTGGGAGTCGCTGAGACAGTCCGGTGCAGTCAGACCGGCCGCGAATCTCGTCGTGGCGAATCTGCTCACGCACGCGCGCACGGATGTGTTGGGCCCCAACGTTACGCCCAGCGACCGTGGCACGGGCATCGTCACTGCGCCTTGATGAGAGCAGATACTCGTGACGAGCTGGCTTAAGCGAGCACCCGACCCCGATAGTCGGTTCTTTATTCAAAACAGGTAACGGCGCCATATCCAATGCGGATATACGCCGGTTGGCATAGGCAATCGCACAGGCGCTCACGAGCCGTGCGTGCGACCGATTAGCCAGGCGAGTTCGTGGGGCAGGTTGCCGGCGGCGGAGCTGATATCGGCAAATTCTTGCTCATCAAGGTCTCAAGATTCGTCAGAAACTCACCCTTGATATGCTTCCTGAGCAAGTACATCTCGTGGCTGGGAACATATTTCAAGTTATCCACGGCCCGCATCAAATTTTTGATGGCCTCGTCCCTCTGCCCCGCGGCGAATTGAGCAAGCGCATATCGGAAGATTACCTCGTTTCGGGCGGTCGCCCCGTACTCTTCAGCTTTTTGTACAGCGGCCTTCAAGTTTTCCAAGGCATCGCCCATTTTATCTGCCTGCATCTGTATGTACGCGAGAGTGTCCATATCGTTTGCCTCCTCGCGGATGACAGAACCTGACTCGTCGGGCTTCTCTGCTGGTCGCCTGACGATCGTCAGTGCTTCCTGAGACAACCTCTCGGCATCGGCAAGGTCGATCCCGTAAGTTGCGAGGGCCCAGGCTTTTCCGTTCAATGCCATCGCCCGAGCAAGCGTCGGTTCGGGCGCGGTACTGAGCCATTTCTCGTAATACTGCATTTCATCCTTGAATAACGGCGTGTCTTTGTAGTTCACGCCAGAGGATTGAGCAGCAAGACTTTGAATCTGCTGCATGCTCCAGCCGACCGCGAGCCACCACGCGGTCCCGTTGAATTGAGGGACATGACCGCCGTCAAAGGTAACATATCGAAACGAGGCGGAACGAACATCAGAGATCGAGAATTGTACACTTTGGCAGAACAGCGCCCGATCGAAAATAGATCGATAAAGATTGGCGTTCGAGAATGTCGTATCCGCAATCATTGCGCCGTCGAAACGAGACAACTCCAGCTTCGTCTTATCAAACTTGCCGCCGCCGATTACGCTTTGACTGAATGCTGCATTTGGGAGTTCTGACCTTTCAAACCTCACGTTGTTCAACTGCGCCAGGATGAACTTGGCCCCCTGTGCCTTGATTCCGTTCACTGCGACGTCGTCGAGCGTCGTCTTGGTCAGATCGAGCGATAGACCGTTCGTTGCCAGCCCTCGAATGGCCTCGGCCTTTTCTGATCCAGACGCGGTGGTGGACTTTAAGGTAGCGTTCCACGCCTCCGCTTTTGCAGGAATGACGACTCGCTTCTGGTATTGTTCAAAAATGAAAATGCTCAGTGGAATGATGCTAAGCAGCACCACGATTGCAGCGCCTACGGCAATACGCAGCCACCGCGCGCGAGACCGACCAGCAGCAACCAGCTCTCTCACCTCGGGTGCAGCGTCCACATACCTTTCGGCTTCCTTCAAAGCGGCGCCGAAGGGGAGGTAACCAGGTTTGTGACCCGACTGTTGCCACAGGCGGGCCGTCGTGATGACCTGCAACTTTCGCTCTGATTTCTGTCGTTCTTCCCGCAACCATTCTTCCAGCAGCGGCCAATTCGCAACGAGCGCTTCGTGCGCGATTTCAAAGCGATCATCGTCGGCGCTGAGGCCTGGTGTCAGCCGGATCAGGCCAGCCTCGACGAATTGTTCGAGTACGCGATTGACCCTGTCCGGTTCGGGCAACTGCATTAATGCGACTCGTCGCACACGGCGACGAACGGCGGCGCCGGCGCCGCTGGCCGACGGCGCGATGAGTTTCAGAAAGATATCTTTCGCGACAGCCTGATCTTCAGGTGATAGTGAGCTATAGACTCGCTCTGTCGTGTGCCTGAGAGCCTCACGTGGACGGCCTACTTGGCGATAGACAGCCCAGGTCACACGATTTCCTTCGCGTGCAGCCCACAACTGACTTAGCGTGAACTGCAACAACGGAAGCGCTGTCACCTCTCCGAGGACCGCTTTGCAGAGGTCGTCCACAATGCCTTCGTCAAACTCCAGTCCAACGGCTTTGGCTGGCAATGTGATCATTTGCAACAGTTCGCCACGCGTCGGCGGCGGTGGCGAGAAACGTGCATCTAGGTCTTGTGCGAATGGTCGTATCGGCGCGAGTTGCAGCGACTGTTCAGCCATGTCCTCGCGTATGATCAATACAATCTTGAATTGGATCTCGGTGGCTTGAGTCAATGCCACCAAGGCGGCAACGAAGGCATCACGTTTCGCTGGATCGCGGCACTGGGTGAAGACTTCTTCAAATTGGTCGACGACAAGAATGCCCGAACGATTACCAGTTGGAAGATCGACCATATCGCAGATCGCATCGGGCTCTCGTTTCAGACGCGATTTTTGCTCTGCAATCCACTGTGCGAAGTCGAGCCGGTCGCCTCTTCGTCCCGAGCGATAAAGGGCCCGCAAGAGGGCCTCAAGAGGTTCGGTCCCCGGTATGACCGTCGGTAGAATTGCCCACGCGGTTTCTTCGCGCCCGGTACTTGCCGCCAACAGGGGCAGCAGACCCGCCATGACGAGCGAAGACTTGCCGCTTCCGATTGGGCCGATAATGAAAACGATTGGATGCCGTTTGATTTTTTCCAGTAAGATCCGTACCGCCTCCTCCCGACCATAAAACTGATCGGCGCTTTTCTCATCGAATGCGCTCAACCCGGTGTACGGATTTGGCTTGTTGCTGAGGTCAGGCGCCAGCGACTCATCAACGGGCTCAAGCTGGGTCGTCGTGAACGAGCTGCGATCTACGCCGCGCATCGTGAGCAGCGAAGCATTCCAATAATCCAAAATGTTCTGGGCCGCCTCGCGCTCGTCTGATGCGCGCAGCACGGCGCCTGTGGCTGCGGCACGCGCCAGGAAGTCGCGAATGCGCTGTGTGAGCTCCGAAATGTGCGCGCGATCTCCCGCCGACCGCATGAGTTCGGAATGCGCGCGACGCAATTCAAGAAGGGAGCCGAAGGGAGCGGTAGCGTCGCCCTTCGATTGGGGCTCAGCCGACATGTGGTATCTCCCTCAACAATGCATTTAGCGGTTTTCCGATCTCTACGATTTCACCGCAAAGAGTGTCGAGAGCATTATCCACCCGGTAAAACTGGCTAAGAGCTTCGAGTCGAAACGAGTTATATCTCTGGCGGAGCTGATTGACGCGGGACGAGGCGGCAGCAACGTCCTGAAAGATTGTTTCGAACTCGTCCCAGAATTTTTGCGACTTGATCACCCAGGGTGCTTGGGGATTCGCATGCCATAACGGAGCAATCCTTAATTTAACCGCCTTCCAGTGGAGCTGAAAATCCTGCATCGCATCTAACGACCCTCGATCAACATCCTGGTCTGCAGCCGCTAATTCGTTTTCTATGCTTTGCCACATATCATGTTCGGAAACCTGCCCCTGTAAGCGCGGGAGCAATTCATGAAGGCCCTGAAGTGCGCTCCTGAGCACGTCCATTGCCGGATCTTGCTCGTTCAACTTTTTGATAATCTGTTCGATAGCCTCGATGAGCAGATTGATTGGTAGATCCTCAGCAGTCGCCGTCAGCTGACCATTGATGCGGGATGGCTCCCGCCGCAGCAGTCCGCGAATCGTATTGAGGGCCAAAGCCGCGGAAGGATAGTCGAGATCCGAGAGAGCAATAGCATCTCGCAGCTGGCGGACAGCCTGAGTGAGGGGATCGACGACCAGTTTCATCTCCATGCGGCGTGCCCGAGCGGTGTCCGGCAACGACTGCGCACCCCTGGAGATACTTCCAGTAACTACGTCAAACTGCAGAGCCTGATTTTGCAACATGAGCGGTGTGGACGGATCGTCGCGCGCCTTATCCAAATCAATCGTGCGAACTTGCAATTGAATCGTCTGCAGGCCGTCGTGGAGTGTTTTGTAAGCCTTGAGACATTCAAAGCCGTCGGCGAGCTCATCAAGTTTGTCGCGCCAGGACCGTAGCGGGCCTGCCACATCCGGCTCGGCGATACGGTCCTTGAGTGTTCGTAGCGCGGTAATAACTGTCCCGATTGGGGCCGTTGCCGGGGGCGGGTCGTTCATGGACTGCGGGCAAAGTTTTCCGATAAGATCGATGAGGTCTTGCCTGTGGGGTCGAGCACGCCGAACCGCGCGCAAGAAAATGACAATCGTGCCCCGGCGCTCGAGCGCTTCTAAGAGTTTAAAAACTAGAACTTTATCTCTCAGGTCCCGGCCTACGTAACTTTGATAGAGACCTTCGCTGAAAGTTATTCGAACGAGTTCATCGAGCTCGTCCGCATCAAACGCATTTCCGATCGCTGTTGCCAATCGGCCTAGGTCTTCACCATCGACGGTGCAATAATCGGGTAATTGCGCCATTGATCAAACCTATGGAGCGACGAGACCCTTTTGATTCAATCGAGCTTGGATTAACCCGATTGGGATGCCTTCATTGAATTTCGGGTTTTGCCAGCCTGGGTCTCCCATGTGATGAAGCGCGACCAGGGTCCAATCGATGTCAAAGCACGGCGATCCAGACGAACCATGTTCGGTGTTAGTTGCATAACGGACGCGCGTTCCGTTGTCGTTGACCTTAAGAAGGCTTTCGGTGTCCAGTGCCAACTTGATCGGGCTGCCGTCGGGATGCTGTGCGATGAGAAGCGGCATGCCGATTGACAGCGGGGGCTGAGTTTTCGGCAGCGATACCCATCCTCGTGGCTGCGCGGCGGCGCTGGCGTTCTTTCCGACGGGCTCCGACCCGATCGCTTGTGACAAGCGAATGAGCGCGTGATCGAGTTCTTCGAGATTCGGCATTTCACGGTCGGGATCGCTATCGGCTTCTGCCTGACTGTACCTACTGAAGTCCAAGACATGCTGGATCTTGACGACCTCGCCTTCTTTGCGCGAGCCGTCAGCGAGCACTTTGTAATCGAACCGACAGGTGACGCTCGCGGGATCGAGCTTATCCAGGATCAGCCCCTCCAATACGTGATAGTTCGTCAGCACCAGGTCAGGACCAACCAGGAATCCGCTGCCATTGGGATTTCCGTTGAAATCGATGCGGCAGACCTGTCCCTCGATTTTTGCAAGTTTTTCGCCCCAGATGCCAAGATCGACCATCTTGAGGCGCGGTTTGACCATTGCCTCCAACGCAGGTGCGGTTGCCAAGGTTGGTGCATTCGGCACCCCGCCACCCGCATGTTGTACGGTCACGGCTACGGCGAGCCCGAACTTTTGATAGATTTCGCGTATTTTCGGATTGTTTGGACGCTCGAGGTAAGCTGCACGTATCAGCTCATCCGTCAGACCGCGCTGTTCCGACCACTCAAGCAGTTTGAAAATCCGGCGTTTGTCGGGGCCGGGAGGCACGACCGCGCGCAGCTTCAGATCGAGCCGAATGCGCACCATCTCTTCGAGGTCGTCGGAGTCGAACGCATCCAGGAAAGCACTTAAGATCTCGCCAAAGTCGATGCCGGGAATCATCTGATGCACTCGCCTGCTGCCCCAGCCAGGTCGATCGACATCGTGCATGCCGAGTTGCAATTACATCCTGCACGGTAAGATTGCATCAACTTCTCACTGATTTCAAGCAATCGACGGGCAGACGACCCGTGCCGGCCAGTGCGCCCCTCGATTACTCGGACGGAAGCGCTCCCCTCGCAGGGGTCCAACCGCTTGCGACCTTATGATCGCTCGGAAGGGCGTTCGCAGTCTGTGAGCGGCTTCACACAGGGGAGCGGGCGCAGCGGGATTTATTGTCTCAGAAAACCCCGTCGTTTGGAGGCCGACTGGGAGATCGAGGCGGACCTCGGCGCGCGCTGCTCCGGCGGATGACCCTTCGATACCAACACGGCGGGGGCGCGGAAATGATTTTGATGTTCAGTCTGCGGATCAATCGTGCGGACGGATCGGATAGGCGCCGGACGTGAGCGGTCGGCTCTACTGTGACGACCGTTGCCCCATGAACGATGACCGAACAGGCTGCTACCCTTTTGCTACCCCACTCTTCAGCACAGGGCTAACGGGATCAGACATGCTGCGGTGCGCCCAGGACACGCCGCTGAGGTTAGCGAATCGAGGACGACCGCCGCCGATGTTATTGGCGATATTTTTTGGCGGCCGCTAGAAACGCCTCGTAATCGTCCTTGACTTGCGGATTGGCGGACAGGACCGTACTCGCGACCGGAGCGACCAGGTCGAGGTAGCGCTTGGCCTCGGCCGGCGGCAGCGTGATGAGTTCGCCGCCGTTCTTGCGCCATACCTCCTCCGCCCGCTTGACGTCGGCGACGTTCCAGTCCGCGAACAGCACCTCGGCCTTGCGCGACTCCTCTCGCACGATCGCCTCGAGCTCCGGACCCAATGACTTCATGAATTGGCGGTTGACCAGAATGGGCGCGACCAGCGTCGTCGACGGCAGATAGGTCATGGGCTTGGCGATGTCGTAATACTTGAACGCGGTGAACGGCGCGACGCCGGCAATCATTCCGTCGATGGTGCGGTTCTGCATCGCCGGCAGCGCCTCGCCCAGAGGCAGCGATACCGGCAGCACGCCGAGCTTCTTGAATGGCTCGACCTGGATCGGCGCGCCGCCCTGGGTGCGCACCTTCTGTCCCTGGAAATCGGCGACGGAGCGAACGCCTTTGTGCGTGAGCAGCATCATGGGGCTGTAGACGCCGGGCGCCAGAATTTCGACGCCCTTGTCCTTGCCGAAGGTGGCGAGGCGGCTGCGGATCGCGGGGTCGTTCACGACCTTGTTGCCGTGCAGAACATCGTCGAACAGGCCGGGCGCATCGAGCACCTGGAAGCGCGGCTCAAGGCTCACCCAGAAACCGTTCGCCGCGCTGCCCGCTTCGATCGTGCCGAGCGCCACGCCTTCCACCACCGCGGGAAGCTGGCCGAGCTGGTTCGCCGGGTAGATCTCGAGCTTGATGCGTCCGCCCGCCCGCGCTTCGACGCCGGCCTTGAGCGCCTTGTAATATTCATGCACCACGTCGTTGATCGTCGGCTGCGACAGCTTCATGGTGAATTGCTGCGCGCGCGCCGCCGTGGCGGCGAGGACGCTGGCCGCGGCGATTGCGATGAGAGCGCCGGCGAGACGGGCGTTGATCGCGTGCATTTTGAGTTTTCCTCCCTCGATACGGTCGCAAGCTCAGCCCCTGGCCAGCAGATAGCGAACCCCGATCAGCGAGAGGTCCGGTATGTACGTGATCAGCGCCAAGGCTACGAGATAAATTATCACGAACGGGATGATGCCGCGATAGATCGTCTCGAGCTTGAGGCCGAGCACCGACTGCGCCACGAAAATGTTGATCCCGAACGGCGGATGAAACAGGCCGATCGCAAGGTTCACCGTCACCACGATGCCGAAGTGGACGGTGTCGATGCCGGCGGCCTTGACCAGCGGCACGAGCAGCGGGCTGAGCAGCAGGATCGCCGATAGCGGGTCGAGAAAGCATCCCACCGCCAGCAAGAGGACGTTGATGGCGAGCAGCAGCATCCACGCCGATACGTTCAACGACTGCAGCCACGCGGTCATGGCGGCCGGGACCTGGTTCACGGTCAAGAGCCACGCGAACACGCCCGCGCAGGCCACGATGATGAGAATTTGACCCGTGAACAGCACGGTCGAGGCGGCGGCTTCGACGATGTCGCGCAGCGTGAGCTCGCGGAACACGACGGCGGTGACGAACGCCGCGTAGACGCAGGCGACCGCGGCGGCTTCCGTCGGCGAGAACACGCCGCCATAGATGCCGCCGAGGATGATGACCGGCGCGCCCAACGCCCACAGGCTGCGGCCGAATGCGGCGAGGAAGACTTTGAGCCGGAACGGCTCGCCCGCCCCGAAGTTCTCGCGCCGCGCCCGAAACATGACGTAGAGCGCGAGCATGGCCGCGATCATCAGCCCCGGCAGCACGCCGGCGGCATAGAGCCGCGCCACCGATTCCTCCGCCGCCGCGCCGTAAACGATCATCGGGATGCTGGGCGGGATGATCACGTCGATCGCGCCGACCGCGGTGATGAGGCCGGCGATGAACGTCTCCGGATAGCCGGCGCGCCGCATCGCCGGCACCATCACCTTGCCGATGGTCGCCACCGTGGCCGCGCTGGCGCCGGAAATCGCGCCGAAGATCGCGGAGGTGCCGACCGCGGTCACGCCGAGACTGCCGCGGATCGAGCCGACGCCGCCCTGCACGAAATCGACCAAACGCTGGGCGACGCTGCCGCGACCCATCAGCTCGCCGGCGTAGATGAAGAACGGAATGGCGAGCAGCGCGAAGGCGTTGACCGACGCGAACAGGGTCTGTTGCAGCGCCGCGAGCGGCACGTGCATGAAGAACACCAGCGCGACGGTCACCGCCGTCAGCAAAACCAAGAAGATCGGGAAGCCGAGCAGCAGCAGCGCGATCGGCACCACCGCGAGGGCGAAGGTCATGGCCTGGCCTCGCGTTCCGGCAATCGTCGCATCATGCGGACAAGGCCCCAAAGCGCGACGACGAGGATGAGGGCGAAGCCGAGGGCGACGCTGGCGTGGGGAATCCACATGGGAATGCCGGCCATGTCGCTGGTGCGCCCGATCCGCCACATCTGCCGGGCGTAGAAATAAGACTGCGTCAGCACGAAGCCGGCAAGCGCCGCGAGCAGCACCTGCTCGGCGACGCGAAGCGCCACGCGCACGCCCGCGGGCAGGAAGCGGACCAGCACGTCCATCCGCAGATGCAGGTTGCGCCGGGTGACGACGGCGGCGCCGAGAAACGTCATCGCGACCATGATGAAGATCTGCACCTCGTCGGCCCCGAGCAGCGAGAGGCCGAGCAGATAACGGCCGACCACGTTGGCGAAGTTGAGCAGCACCGCGAAGATGAAGGCGAGCGCAAGCATCACTTCGATGACGCGCGCCACGCGGTCGAACGCCTGGTCGATCACCGGCTACCCGCCCTCAACGACATGATGCCGCGCCTCGATCGTCGCGACACGAATACTAAAGACGAACCCTATGCGCGCCACCGCCATTGGGGCAACGTCCTGAGAGCAATTTCACAGTCTATCGACAGTGGCGCAACGATTTCGGTGCGCTCCCTCTTCCCTTTTTCGCCTGTTCTTTACAATGACCGCCGCGGCCGATCGCGCCTCGCGCCACCGCCTGGCATCGCATGATGGCAGGTCCATGCGATCGCAGCCGCCGGTCTCAAAAGACCGTGCCGTCGGCCGCCACGGCAATCGGGGAGGGACCGTCGGGCGGGCGCAACGCGTGCGCGATCTTTCGTCCCGCGCTCCAGGTGCCGCCCTGCAGCAGCTGCGGCATGGTGAAGCTCGAATCCAGCCCCAACTTTGCGCGCACCAAATCAACCAACGGATCCATCAGCGCGACCGTCAGCGCGCGCCATTCGACGATGAGCTGCGAGCCGACCTCGTGCCGCAGCGCTGGATCGATGGCCGCGCGCGGGCGGATTACGCCGAGATCGACGAGGAGGCCGCCGTTGCGATATTCGGCCAGCGCGGTGAGCTCGTGGAGCCGCTCCACGGCGAGGCTCGCTGTCTCGAGGGGCTCGATA
>WNGL01010275.1_pt1 | contig 14502 bp, 10 predicted proteins | sample 5400591 | NCBI WGS metagenome assembly WNGL01 (sample SAMN13153377, study PRJNA577476) | soil metagenome | isolation source: 80 cm soil or saprolite under Garry oak tree replicate 1 | place: USA:California | collected 2016-06-15
CTGCCCCAGTTGTGGAACGTGCTGCGCGGCGACATGAGCCTGGTCGGACCGCGACCGCAGCCGACGTTCTTCGACGAGCGTTACGGCGCCGAGGTGCCGCGCTACCTCGAGCGCCAGCGTGTGCGTCCTGGCGTCACCGGTTGGGCGGAGGTAAACGATCTCCGCGGTGCGGCGCCCATCGTCGACCGCACCATTTACGATGTCTACTACATCGAGAACTGGTCCCTCGCCCTCGACTTGAAAATCATGATGCTGACCGCTTTGCGCATGTTCTTCCAGCGCCACGCCTACTAAGACCCCCTACCGGCTCACAACACTCGCGGCTGCGCTGACCTGCGCGCTCGCGCCGGCGTACGTGGTGCGCTGGCATGTCGGGTTCTATCCGAGCACGCTGCTCGAGGACGCGATCGTCGTCACCGTCGTGATCTTCCTCATCGAGACATTTCGCGAAGGGACGATGTTCGAGGTGCGCAGTCCATTCCTGTGGCCGGCGATTCTGTTTGGCGTCGCCGGGGCCCTCGATGTGGTTACCGCGCCGAGCATGACCGCGGCGCTGGGCCTGTATCGCGCGTACCTGCTGGAGCCAATGGTGTTCGCGCTGGTGCTGGCCAACGTGCTGCGCAGCCCACAGCGCGCGATGCTCGTCGCGGGCGGTTTGATGGTGGGCGCCGCCGTCGCCGGCGTCGCCAACTCCTACGTCGTGCTGACGGGCCTCATCAACCACACCTACGACGTCACGCAAACGCCGCCCGTCGTGATCTACTTCACCGCCAACGCCGTAGCGCTCTACGTCGTGCCGCTGGTCGCGGTCGCGGGCAGCCTGGCGCTGCACGCGCGCCAGCCGGAGCGGCTCTTCGGCGCAGCGTTCCTGCTGCTCGGCGTTGTGGTCACGATGCTCAGCTTCTCGCGCGGCGGATACCTGGCGCTTGCGGCGGTGATCGCAGGTCTGGCATTCTCACACCGCCGCCGCTGGGTGCTGCTCGGCCTGGCTGTGCTCGGCATGGCTGCGCTCGCGCTCATCGAACCGATCCGCCACCGCGTGATAATCGAGACCGAAAACGTTTACGGCAACACGGTGCAGAGCCGTCTCGACTTGTGGAGCGGGGCCATCAAGCTCATCGAGCAGCGCCCGTTGTTCGGGGCCGGGCTCTCCGGGTTTCAGGAGCGGGTGGCGCCTTTCCTCACGAACTTCCACGCCAGCGCTTTCTTCATCGATCCGCATAACATCGTGCTGAACTTCTGGGTCGAGACCGGCCTGCTGGGCGTGATCGCGATGGCATGGATCATCGGCGTGGGCCTGTGGGTGTCGTGGCGCGGATGGCGGTCGGGGTCGGCGGAGTGGCGACCCTTCCATCTCGGCGTGCTGCTGGCGCTGGTGGCGGTCCTTGTCCACGGCCTGGTCGACGTGCCTTACTTCAAGAACGACCTCAGCCTGGAGTTCTGGGCCCTGATCGCGATCACATGGGCCGGCCGGCGGTGGTCTTATCTGCCAGCAGCCCCTCGTACACCCGCTCGACCCGAACCACTACTTGCCCCCAGCTGAACCGGCGCTCGAGCTCGCGCCGGCCGTTTTCGCCAAGCCTGCCGGCCAGGCCGGGGTCATCGAGCAACCGCCGTATCGCGCTCGCGAGCTCGGCCGTCGATCCAGGATCGACAAGCAAACCCGTCTCGCCGTCGACGACGACCTCCTTGACCGCTGGGATGCGGCCGCCGATGACCGGTTTGCCCTTGGACCACGCCTCCAGGAAGACGCGTCCGAAAGCCTCGTTTGCGGATGGCAGGCACAGCATTGTGGCCGCCTCCAGCGCGTCCCACTTGGTCTGCCTGTCGACCGGCCCGAGGACGTGCAGCCACGGCCGCGCGTGGCTTGCAAAGAGCCGTCGGGAGAACGGCGTGTGCGGGCCGACGAACGCAACGTCAGCTCGGCGCTCGGCGGCGTTGATCGCGTCCATGGCCGCGACGATCCTCGCCACACCCTTGTACTCGTAGAGCTGACCGAGGAATACGACCAGCGGCCGATCGCCGGCTGCGATGCGCTCCCGGAAACGAACAGATTGTCCGGGCAGAGGATCGTCGGGTCCGCCCCCGACGACATGAATGCGATCGGGCGCCACGCCGAGGTCGACCAGCTGGCCGACCTCGGTCTCCGTGACCGTCAGCACGGCGTCCGCGTTCCGGTAGACGTCCGTCCAGGCGCTGTAGATATAGCCATGCCATTTCGGATGGTGATGCGGCGTCAGCACGAACGGCACTCCGCGTTTGCGGGCGACCGACAGGCACGCCATTGCGAAGAACTCTCGGCCGATGCGGTGGTTGTGGATAAGCACGTGCTCCCGGGTCATCAGGCGCTCGACGTGGGGGGCCATGATCGCTGCGATGCGCCGCGCCGCGACCGGGATGAGAGCGTAATAGCCAAGGGCCCAAGGAGCCATGCGTAGGCGCTCGCCCTCCGACCAGCCGAGGGTCACCGCGCCTGGCGGCGAAGCACGCGGGCCCAACCTGATCGTTGTGCCGAGCAACCAGTCAGTCCGGTTTTCCAGCCACAGGGTCACGACGTCCGCGCTGAAGCGCTCCAGCCGGCTGCACAGGTCGGCGACGTAGCTCTGCACGCCGCCGATCGACGGCGGGTAAGCGGTCGTCGTCATGAGCACGCGCCGCGTCATCGCTGCGAACTCGCAGCCTTGAGGATCTCCTCCATCTGGTCGCCGGTCCGGCGCCAGGTCCAGCTGCGCACCACCTCCTCCCTGCCCCGCCTGCCCATGCCGTCCACGAGCGAAGGATCGCCGGCGAGGCGGAGGATGCCGTCAGCGATCGCCTGTGGGTGAGGTTCGACCAGGAACCCGGTCTCGCCGTCGATCACTGATTCGCGATAGCCCGCCTCGCGGATCGCGACCACCGGCGTGCCGCACGCCATCGACTCGATCGGCGTGAGGCCGAACGGCTCGAGGCGCGCGGCGCACACCGTGGCGAGTGCGGTTTGGTAGCACTCGACGAACCTCCCCTCATCGACCCTGACTTCGACCGTCATCTCCACGTGACGCTCGCGCGCCAGCCGCTCGATCGGCTCGGTCCCGGTATGCCGGGGCAGGATCAGGCGCAGGGCAGGGCGCATGTCATTGGGCAGCAGGGCGAGAGCCTCGACGACCACCGCGTGCCCCTTGGCGCTGATGGGCAGGCCCACCGACACCACCTCGCGACGGCGAGGCTCGGGCTGGGCAGCGGGCACGAACCGTGTCTCATCGATGCCTAGGTAGCAGACCACGGCGTCGCGTGCGTACGCGGCCCAAATGCGCTCGCGGCTATAAACCGAGTTGACCACAATGGTCTTCGCGTGACGCGCGTTCGCGTAGTCCGCCTTGGCCAGCCGGTCGAGCGCCAGGCGGTCATCGGCGAGCCGCGCCCAACCGACCACGTGTGGCGATTCGGCGAGATGCTCCCGATGTGCCTCGAGGATCGACCTCTCGGTCGAAAAGCGCGGCGGCTCCTGGCAGTAGTAGACAGTGGGCAAGCCGTCTAGCCAGCGCAGCGCGTACGGCGACTGTGCCAGAGCGTCCTGATGCAGGAGGACGGCGTCGAAGTCACCGTTCCTGATCCGCATAGCGAGCCGGCGATGCGCCCTACGCAAGGGGCCGAACAGCGTGTAGGAGCGCGGGGCCAGGCTCATACGGGCGAGCCTCGTGTCGAGGGCGCCCCACAGCGGCCGGAACGATTCGACGCATACGGATTCGCTGACAGGCGCGAGGTCGAACGGTCCCTTGTCCGCGGGCACGCTGAGCCGGAAGAGATGAAGCGAATGGCCGTGCGCCTTCAGCTGACTTCCGATCTCGTAGCAACTTCGCAGAGCGCCCCCGGGCGGCAGGTTCTCGAAGACTGCGATCCGCAACGTCAGACCGCCAAGTGGTGCTCGCTGAGCACGTCGCGGTAGACGTCGATCGTTCGCTCAGCGCACTTCTCCCACGTGTACATGCGTGCGCGGGCGGTGCCGGCCCGGCGCAGCCGGTCGCGCAGCTCTGGTTTGGTCAGCACCCACTCGATCGCCCGTCCAACAGCGCGATCGTCCTCTGGGTCGACCAGCAGCGCGGCGTCCCCCAGCACCTCGGGTAGCGAACCGTGATCGGACGCGACCACTGGCGTGCCCAGGGCCATCGCTTCCAACGGCGGAAAACCGAAGCCTTCGTACAGCGACGGATACACGACGACCGACGACCTGGCGATCACGGCCTGCATGTCGGCTACGTGTCCGAGCCAGCGCACGCGCGACTGGAGCCCGAGCTCCGCGACCATCCGCTCGTACTGTGGGAAGTCGCTCGCGGTCGCGCCGGAAATGTCCAGCGTCGAGCCGCGCAAAGCAGGCGTGCCTGCCATCACACGCAACACCACGTCGAGGTTCTTGCGCCCGATGGGCGCGCCGGAAAACAGCATCGGTCCACTCATTCCGTCGAGCGTCGCCTCGCCTGCGGTGAGGTAGCGTGGGTCGAGGCCGTACGGCACCGCCACCACGCGGTCGGCCTCCACGCCGTACGCGCTGATCACCTCCTGGCGCGCGAACTCACTGCCCGTGATGACCCGGGCGGCGGCGCGAAGGCGTGATGGCATGAGCCAACGGTCGTAGAAGCGCCACTCCAGGGGATGGTCCTGAGGAAATCGCCGCGTGGCTGCATCATGCACGGTGACCACTAGGGGCACGTTCACACGCCACGGAGCGACGAAGCTCGGGCAATGCAGGAGCTCGGGCGGCTTCGCCATCATTTCGCGGCGCGCGTCACGCAACAGCCAGTTCATCGTGCCCACCATGCCCGACGTGCGCGGTCCGGAGATGACCCAGGCGGCGATGCCTTCCTTCTCCCGAAGGGCACTGAACAGTGAGCGAGCGTAAACGTGGGTGCCGCCCCGGTTCCGGTTGGCGAAGGTCATGTCGAAAGCTACGGCCAGTGCAGCCAATGAGCGCCTACGCAGCTTAAGGCATCAAACCCCGGCCGTCCCCGCAGCGCGGCCGCTGACAGGCACCTATTACTCGGCGGTCCGCTAGATTCATACCATGACCGATCGTCCCGCCACAAATTGCCTTGCTCATCCAGCCGGCACAACGGTTACGAGGGCATTTTCGACATCTGTGCCTAGGGCCCACGCTGGATGATTCTGTTCGTCAACAATGGCTGGGCTTATCGGGGAATTAGCGGCGGTGACCTCCATGTCATTGAGGTGGCTTCGCGCTGGTCGCATATCCAAGCAATCGGGATTGCCATGCCCCAGTGGGCTTATCAGCTCCACGCGGAGCGCTTGCGAGGAATACAACTCTTGCCGTCAGGCCTGTTCGAGGCGAAACCTCCCCGCTTTGCGACAACAATCCTACTGCGTTACCTCTTGAGGTCCGCGTCAAATCTTCGCGCTCGATCGCAGCTTGTGGTTGCTGCGTCGCATTATCCATACGACTTGATCCCCGCAACAGTCATAAGTCGCAAACGCAGAGTGCCTTTAGTTGTGTATGTGTTCCATCTCACGTCGATGTTTAGGAAGAAGGGCCCTAGAGCAGCCCTGACATCTCGGTGGGAGAACATCTCTATCAACCTGTTGCGGCAAGCGATCGTGCTCGCTGACAATGACGACGTCGTCAGAGAGTTGATTTCGCGGGGATTGTCAAGGAGCTCGGTACTGCGGACTTGGAATGCTCCAACGGTGAAGCCCGATAACGTACGAGAAACGAGGCGTCGAGACGAAGTTGTGTTTTGCCATCGCATCGCGGATTCCAAGGGCTGGCAAGATCTCGTTGTTATCGGCGAGCGGTTGCGCGAAAAGCGCCCTGGCACGTGTCTGCGGGTGTTGGGTGACGGACCACGCCGATCTAATTTGGAGCGGGCGTTACGCGATGCGCGGCTGTCCGATGTAGTTCGCGTGGAAGGCTTCGTGGACGAGGAAACCAAGTGGAGTGCGCTGCAGCGATGTGCGGTCTTCATTAGTACGAGTCGCGAGGAGGGTTGGGGAATCGCAGTAGGTGAAGCGCTTGCTGCGGGGGCTCCTGTCGTTGGATACGACTTGCCCGTCTATCGAGAGGTCCACGGCGAGCGAGGCATGCACCTTGTCCCATCCGGCGATGTCGAGAAGTTCGCAGACACTGTAGTTCAACTGCTCAACTCAAACCGCGCGACAGATTCCGTAGCACAACCTTCCGAAGTCGATGAATCGCCGACGACCTGGGATCAGATTGCTCACTACGAACACCGCATCGTCCGTGGACTGCTGGATGCCAATGCCGGCAAGCCCCCGACTTCGAGCTCCAGCGCGGACGACGATCACAAGAACGAACTAACCTAATCTCATTCCGCAAGGCGCCGCACTGCCAATCAAGCGCGACGCCTTGATCCCGAATTACTCGACGGGCCGCCCAGGCTGGTGGCTATGTCCCAACCTGGCCAATACGCACCTTGAGCAACGCTCGGGGCATTGCCAAACGGATGCAGTCCGCCCCAGCCATCCAAGACCCATCCCCCGCTCCCGCTACCACTGGCCGTCCATGACACCAGTCCTCGCGCTATGTCCCAACCGGGCCAGTAGGCTGTGGTAGATACCGCCGGGGCATTGCCGAATGGATGGACGCCTCCCCAGGCGTCGAGGGTCCAACCAGCTGGATTGGTCCGACTTGTGTCTGGTGACAGTGCGATGCTGCGAGCGAAGTCCCTGCCCGGCCAGTAGGAAAAGTTGCTGACGGCTGGTGCCCCGCCAAATGGATGAACGCCGCCCCAGCCGTCAAGCGTGTAGCCGGCGACTGAGGTTGGGGTACTGTCGGGAAGAATCACGATTCCCCTCGCGATGTCCCATCCAGGCCAGTACGCATAGCCCGCTACGGCCGGTGCGCCGCCGAATGGGTGGATTCCGCCCCAACCGTCGAGCGTCCAGCCTGCGGGGGAAGACTTCGTTGCCCATGGCGCCAGAACGACCTCGCGGGCAATATCCCAGCCTGACCAGTAGGCGAAGCCGGTCACAGGTGCAGCGGCTCCCAACGGATGGAGGCCGCCCCAGCCGTCCATCACACAGCCGCCAGAACCATCCGGCAACAGCGCGACGCTGCGCGCAATGTTCCATCCGGGCCAATACGCGCTGGTCGAAAGCGCTGAGGACGTACCGTCGGCGTGAAGGCCGCCCCAACCGTCCAGCGTGTACAGGTGCGCGCGATTGTCGAGCGCGCCCATGCCGTACATGGGGATGGTCTGCTGGCTGGCGGGCCCGTCATCATTGAATGTCAGCGTCGCCGGCAGGCCGCCAAAGACCGACGGGCTGAAGCTTAGCTGGACGGTGCAGCTACTTCCCGCCGCCACTGCCGTGCCCGTGCATGCGTCTGCGCCCTTGACGTAGTCGGACGCGTTGGTACCGGTGAAGGCCACCGTGCTCACGTTGACCGCGATCGACGTGTTGTTATGGAGGGTGACGGTCTGCGCGGCCGATGTGGTAGTGGGAGCTACGCCGCCGAAGTCGAGGTGCGACGGCGTCAAGGTGACGTTGCCGCCGAACGAGAACGAGCGCATCACGGTGCCGGACGGGACGAACACCTGGCCGCCTGCCTCGGACGGTGTCACGAACCGATTGATGCTGAAGCCCGAGCTGTGGAAGATCTGCGCACCGGTGGTGGCGTTGAACGCGTACAGCCCGCCGCCATTGTTCGCGACCCACACCGCGCCGCCGGCGACGATGGGTGGACCGAACGTCGTTGTTCCACCCACGTGCCAGTCAGGTGACGCGCATGTGTCGCAAGGGTTGAATGACGGTGTCGCGGTGTTGACGTTCAGCGCGACCAGTCCGTTGCCGTCGCACTCCATATAGACGAACGGAGCCAGGTAGGCGTATGAACCAAACGTCGCGTCCGAGTGGTTGCCCAAGCAGGTGTTGGCCTCTGCGTATGCAGCCGGCTTGGGAGTTGGAAACCGCTGACCGTCCATCCCGCCCAACGCGGTTGGGTTGAGCAAGAATCCGGTCCCCCACTTGCCCGACTGGAACAGCAAGCTCGAGCTCAGCAGTACAGGGCTTGTCGAGCCGAGGTCCTGGTCGTTGCTGCACCAGTGGGCCTGCCAGTCCTGCGGTACAAACGAGTCCTGGCGCACCAGAGTGCCCGCAGCCAGCCGGACAACGGCGTCGTTCTCAAACTTCGGAGTGCCGTCATTGTTCGCGTCGCAACCACTCGCCGTGCCGTTGCCGGAGGTGACAAAGACATTACCGGTGGCGTCGTCGATGGCCACGCCGCCAGCAGCCCAGAAACCGGCGCCCTGGCCAGGCGTCAGATAGTAGTTCCCGATCGCCCCGCCATTGGTGGGGACCGCGATCACCCAGCCGTGATATGGGCCGCAGTCGCCCGCCCGCCCGCCGAAGGGTACGTACACGTTCCCACCCCGCAGTCCCAGCGCACCGCGCTGCTGCTGGATGGTCCAGTCGAAGCCCGCGGGCAGGATCGTCGTGTTGAGGACGACGCTTCCGCTGTTGCCCAGGTCAAGCCCGAACAGGTGGTACGTGGTGGCGCCGGCGATCACGACTTCGGCGACGGCATACAGTCGGTTGGCGCTTGTGTCGATGACCGGAGTGCCAAGGATGCCGGTCGCGCTAATGTTGCCGCACCCCCACCCGAAGGTTTGTGGCGTGCCCACGTGCCTGGACCAGATGACAGTCCCGTCCAACTGATTGAGGGCGTAAACGGTGTCGTTGAGTGTCGCTGCATAGACGATGCCGTTGAGAATCAGCGGCTCGGCGTACACCTGTCCGTCCATCGCGGGCGTGGTCCACCCTGGGGTGGCCACCACGTTCGTAGCAGTGGGCGCAGACGGGTCGTAGCCCGTGCGCGCGTCGTCGTGGTGATAGGTGGTCCACGAACCGTTGGGCACGATCGCGGCTGTATGCGTCGTGCCAGGCGCGGAGGCGCGTGTCGAGGCTGCTGCAGACGTTCCCGGCAGCAGTGCCATGACCAGAGCTGCCAAGGTCAGCAAGCCTACGGACCGATTTCGCATCTCTCGACTCTCCTATCCTCTGGAGCCGTTGTGTCGACAAGAACAACTCCCAACGGCCGGACTTGGGTCGTGGTGGCTGTGCGCTGGAGCCGGCTTACGCTCAGACCCCGTCGAGAACACCGTCATCATCGGGCGAACCAGAGCGTGCCGTCAGAGCTGGAGCGGGCCCATCTCTTGACGAGACCGAAACCCATGCCCTCGAGACGCTCCACCAGCGCTGACGGATCCGACCCCTCGACGGGATGATATTCAACAACCACACGTCGGACTCGTTGCCATGACGCAGGGGCGCTGCCGAGGACGATTTCATATTCGGCTCCCTCACAGTCGAGTTTTACGAGCGAGATGTCGCCTGCGAATCCCTCTACAACGTCCTCAAATGTCTTGACGGCCACGCGTATTGAGCCTCCTGCATTTAGGTGCGGATGAGCATGCAGGGAGCTTGCGCCGCTACCGGGATCGGAGCGGAATAGATTTGCCTCGCCGGCGCGATCCGAAACTGCTTCCAAGTGGGTTTCGATGCGCGAGAGGCCGTTGGATTTGAGATTCGATTTCAAATACTCAGCGGCGGCTGGGTCTGGCTCGTACGCGACGCCCGTGATACCGGGATGTTGCTGCGCAAACCAAACCAGAAATGCCCCGACATGCGCACCAATGTCGAGCACGACCGGGCTGGACTCGATTTCCCAGTTGCATGCATAGGCCTCTGCAGCAAAGACATCAAGGACTGGATAGAGAGCACCTGCGTTCCGCTTGAGGCGCACACGAAGCTTGCTGCCGGCCCGGGTCGCTATCGTGATATCGCGTTCTGGAAGGGGCAGGAATTTGTAGAGATAGGCCAGGACGCTCACCGATAACCAGTTTCGTATCGCGCCGCGGACGAGAAGGAGTTCTCGAAAAAGACGCGCGTGGCGGCGAACCAATGTCGCGGTCGCCCTCTAAAGCCTCGTGACGCAGCAAGCAGTGCCTTCGTGGAGTTCCGTTCGAGTCAGGCTCCCCACGCGCATTTGGCGATGTCGCGGCCCGGCCAGTATGACTGGCTGGCGATCGCGGGAGCACCCCCGAAGGGGTGCAGCCCGCCCCAGCCGTCCAGCGTGTAGCCCGCACTCCCCGACCCCGGCAACAGCCACATCCCTCGGGCGATGTCCCAGCCCGGCCAGTAGCCGCTGACCGTGATCGCCGCCGGCATCGTGCTGCCGTCGCCGTTCACGTGGAAGGGGTGCACCCCACCCCAGCCGTCCAGCGTGTAGCCCGAGTGGCCTCCGTCCCCCGGCACCAGCACGATGTCCCGGGCGATGCTCCAGCCCGGCCAGTAGCCCGTCTTCACGATCGCGCTCTCTTTCAGCGGCGCCGGCCCGTTGATGCCGAAGGGGTGGATACCACCCCAGCCGTCCAGGGTGTAGCCCCCCTTGCCGTCGGCGAAGATCACCACCTTGCGGGCGATGTCCCAGCCCGACCAGTAGGCGAACCCGACCGCAGTCAGCGGCGCCGTGTTGCCGTTGACCCGGAAGGGATGCAGGCCGCCCCAGCCGTCGAGCACGAAGCCGCCTGTGCCGTCGGGCAAAAACGCGAAGTCGCGGGCGATGTCCCAGCCCGCCCAGTAGGCGGTCGTCTTGATGGTGATGGGGGCCCCATACGGGTGAAGGCCGCCAAAGCCGTCGAGCACCGCCCCAGATTGGGGCGCGTTGGCGCCCGGCAGGGCCTGCGCCGCTCGGGCGATGTTCCACTTCCCCCAGTTCGCGCTCGCCGCCAGCGGTGGGCTGTCGGCCGCGTTCACACCTCCGAACCCGTCCAGTGTGTACAGGCCGCTGAACGGATGCGAAACCCGTCCAGTGTGTACAGGCCGCTGAACGGATGCGAGTGCGTTGCGCTCGTGGCAACAGTGGTGCTGACCGTGGTCCACCCGCTGACGATCCCGGCCGCCGAGCGGGCACGGGCGCGGAACTGATAAGTGTGGCCGGGATAACCCTCGCCGGCCACTGTGGACGAGCCGGCGACGGGTTTACTTGCGGTCACGCTGAACCAGCCCTGGTTCAGGGTCGTATCGAACTGCTGCATCTCGAACGACGTGACCGAGCAGGTGCCGGCCGACAGGCCAATGCTGAAAGCGGTGGTGGTCACGGTCGCGGCGAGGTTCACTGCGACGGTGCACGAGAAGTACGTATTGAGCAGGGACCACAGCTCGGGCGCTCCGCCGCCGTAGTTGAGGTTCCACATACCCACGCCTCGCAGTCCGGCGCCGTTGACAAGGGCGTACTTGTGGCCCAGAGAGACGGTGTCGTCCCAGTACAGCTCCCGGATGCAGTTCAACGAGGTGTTGATCCAGGTGTCCCAACGCTCCTGGCCCACCGTGTCATGCGTGTCGCGATGAATCACATAGCTGCCGGCCTTGACGAGGCTCGACGTGTACTCCTGCGAGGCGTCGAGGTACGTGTCGGCGACCACGCCGCTGGCGGGGTAAGCGTTTGGTGTCGCGGATGCGACGCATGCCTTGCGGCCGTAATAAGGGACGCCGAGGATTACCTTGGATGCCGGCACCGCCGCCGTGTACTGGCTCGTCACCGACGCATCGTTGTAGTAGTAGCTGCCGAGCGGCGACGTCGGGCCGAGGCAGAACCGGCTGCAGTTGGTCGGCGAGCGCGCCCAGTTGGAGTACTCGAGGTCGTAGGCCATCACAAAGAACGCGTCGGTGGACGCGGCCAGGCCCTTGACGTCGAAGAAACCATATGGATCCACGGCCGAGCTCGCGTACGTGTCGACCGTCAAGTAGTAGCCGGAGGTCGCGGCGCGCAGGCTGCCGACTAAGTTCGTGAACGCGTGCCGCGCCCATGACGGGTCAGCGGTGCCGCAGCTGCCGTTAAGCCCTTCGTAGTCGACGTTAACGCCGTCGAGGCCCTTGGCCTTGATCTCGGTAACGGTGTCGGCGACCGTCGTGGCCGCGTGAGTCAGGCCCGCGCACATCTGCGGGGTGCCGGCGGCAAAGTCCTGCAGCACGATCGTGACCACCACCTTGGCGCCGTGTGAATGGGCAGCGCTCACGAGCGCCGGCAGCGCGGCCGAGTTGAACACGTTCCAGCCGGAATCAGTTGCGAAGTGACCGTCGCCGCTGTTCACGTGCAGGCCGAAGAACGCAACCGTCGTCAGCAGGGAGAAGTCCCAGCTCGGGTAGCCGACCGTGGGGTCGCTCAGCGAGCTGGCGAGCGCGAAACCGAACACCTCGCGCTGCGGCCCGCTTGGGCCGGCCGCGGCACGCGGCACTGTGGCGGACTGCGGAGGCGCGCTCGCGAACGCGGTGGTCGGCCCAAATCCAATGATGAGGGCAAGCGTTACCAATACGAGGATGAGGTTGCGGGACTTTTGCTGTGGCATAGGCGGGGCCGGTGGGCTCACGGACTCTACACGGCCGTCACCGGTGAGGTCAAACCGATACGGGAGTGCCACGTTCGGACCACCTGCAGTGCGTGACGAAATTTGTGTGAATCGCGGACTTACGCGTGGCTTAACGCGTGGATTTGCCGTTCATTGCCCGGATTGCAGTCGATCCGTCGCCCCAGCCACATGACGCCCTATGTCGGCATTGCGATCGCGCTGGCGCTGCTGGCCGCCGTGGTGGCCGGATTGTGGTGGACCTGGCGGCGCCCCTTCGTCGGCCTGGGCCTGCTGGTCGCCGGCCTGGCCGCGCACAACTTCGTGGTCATGGCCCTGCTGGGCCTCGGCACGCCCGTGCTCCTTGTCCGCCTCGTCCAGGGCTGGAAGGAGATGTTCCTCCTGCTCCTGGTCGTGATCGCCGTGCGCACCATCCTCAGCCACCGCAAAGACTCCACACTCGGACCACTCACCCCCACCGACGGCATCGCGGTCGCGTTCGCCGCGATCGTGTGCGTCTACTTCCTCATCCCACCTTCGGTGCTCGGTTCGGATGCGAGCCTCGCGCAGCGGCTCGTCGGCTTTCGCACCCTCATCATCATCCCGCTCCTGTTCTTCATCGGCCGCAGGGTGACCGCGGCTGGCGATCGCGATCGCCGGACCGTCGTCCTGCTGTGCATGGGAGCCGGAGCGGCGATGGCGATCTTCGGGGTGTACGAGCTGTTCTTCGTACCCACGAGCATGTGGCTCAAGTGGGGCGTCAACGCGTACACGAGCTTCCTCGGGTTCACGTATCACGGACCGGCGGGACTGCCCGAGAACTTCTTCATCACCTTGAACAACGGCACGCTCGTGCGTCGCATGGTCTCGACCTACGTCAGCCCGCTGGGCGTTGCGTACACGGGTCTCGTGCTGTTTCCTCTCGGTATCGCGCTGATGGATCGCCGGGTGTCGCAGCGGATCGCGTGCGTCGTCGCCATCGCAACAGCGCTCGTCGTCCTCGCCATTGCGCTGTCCATCACACGCCTGGCTCTCTTCGCCGTGGTTGGCGAGGCCGTCTTGCTGGCGCTCGTCTTGCGTCGCGTGTGGATCGCGGCCCTCATCCCGGTGCTTCTTGCCGCTACGGTGGCAGCCCTCCTTCCCTGGGCGTCGATGGCGCCTGCCGTGGACCGGCACCTGAACCCGGTGAGTCGCAGTGGGATCCTGTGGACCTTCCCCGGCAACGACAGCTCGGGCCGCGAGCACTACGACTTCCTGAAGTCCGATCTCGTCGTCGACCTCAAGCACCCGCTCGGCCTCGGCACCGGCGCGTCGACGGTGCGCTATGGCCAGCTGGTCGGGACGGGCGAGAGCGCGGTGCTCGGCATGTTCGGCGACCTCGGCCTCGTCGGTGGCACTCTCTACATCGCGCTTTTCATCGCCGCCGTCTGGCACGGGTATCGCGCGCTCACGCGATCCCGGGCGGCGTCGCTCGAGGAATGCCTGCCCCTCGTCGCGCTGGTCGGAGGTCTGGCCTTGATCCCGATCACGATGACCACGGACCTCTGGGGAGACCTATCCATCACCTTTCTCTTCTGGTGGGCCGCGGGCGCGAGCGCGACGCTGTGCGCCGAACGCGAGTGGCGTCCGGCACGAGCGGCGTATCGCGTGCCCAGGCGCATGATCGCGGGCGGATAGGACTTCGATTCCCTGCGTCTAAGATTGGTTGATCTGAGTTGACGATCGACTGGAGGAACAAGCGCGTCACAGTCACGGGCGGCCAGGGATTTCTTGGCAGCCGCGTGGTGGCGCAGCTCAAAGAGCGTGGCGCCGACAACGTGACCACCTTCAGCAGTCGCGACTACGACCTCACGCGGCAGACCGAGGTCGCGCGCATGTACCAAGACCTGAGGCCCAAGATCGTCATCCATCTTGCTGCGCGCGTGGGCGGCATAGGCGCCAACCGCGCCAACCCAGGCCGGTTCTTCTACGAGAACGCGATCATGGGCATCGAGATGATGGAGCAGGGCCACAGTAACGGCGTCGAGAAGTACGTGCAGGTCGGCACCGTCTGCGCGTACCCGAAGTTCGCACCGATTCCATTCAGCGAGGACGACCTCTGGGGCGGTTATCCGGAGGAGACCAACGCGCCGTACGGCCTGGCCAAGAA
>WNGL01005917.1_pt1 | contig 14500 bp, 15 predicted proteins | sample 5400591 | NCBI WGS metagenome assembly WNGL01 (sample SAMN13153377, study PRJNA577476) | soil metagenome | isolation source: 80 cm soil or saprolite under Garry oak tree replicate 1 | place: USA:California | collected 2016-06-15
CCCATCTCGATGATGCCGCGCTTCTCGTTGAAGTTGATGTTGGCGAGGCTGCGCACGGGGATCGACAGCGTCGGGTCACGACTCCGGTCTGCGGCCGTGATCACGGTGTCAGCCACGCTCACGAGCTTCTTCTCGACGGGTGTGGGTTTCTTCGCGGTTGCTTTGGCCATGGGTCCCTCTATCTCTTCTTCCGTTTCTTCCTACGTTTCCTTTCGGGCTCGGATGCTTCCGTCTCCAGGGCCACGCTTCCCGCGGCGCCATTTCCGCTGGCGCCGTTCTGGCTGCCCGGCAAAAGGGGCGCCTCGCCCTCTGTTCCCTCCGGAGTGACGATGATCGAGTGAGGCAGGCCCTCAGGGCCGCTCTCGTGGCCCAGGATCTCGTCGGTCTTGGCCCCGCCGGTGCGCTTGAGCGCGATCTTCTGCAGTTGGTTCTTGAGCTTTTCCTTCGGGAGCTTGCCGCCTTTCAGCCGCGCACACGCCTCGACGACCTCTTCGATGTAGAGCTCGAAAATATTGCGCCGGCGGAACTCGCTCTTGGCCCGCTCGCGCTTTCGTAAGAATACGCCGAGCCGGCGCCCGCATTCCTGCAGCGCCAGCCTGATCTCCTTCCGGATCTCGTCGTAATCGGCGATCGCCTCTTTCGACTCGCTGGTGAACGGTACCCAGACCGAGGCCATGTGGACGAACACCACCATGGGCCCCGCCGGGAGCGCCCCGCGCGATTGCACCACGCCATAATTTCGCCAGGTGGTCTCGAGGACTGACTTGAAGGTCGCGCACGCCGACTGCTGATAGAGCAGGGGAACGCGGTTGGCGTAGCGAATGACGCGGGCCAACTCGTTGTCGTCGTCCTGCTGCTCGCCCTCGGCCAGCGGCACGGCCGGAGCTTCCGCCGTCCGCGCCGCCTGCTCCGGCCCCTTGCCGAAGGCCAGCCCCGCCTCGATGATGAACGGATTGCCGCGGTACACTGCCGGCGGCCGGGTCACCGCGGTGTAGAAGTCGCCCTTGATCTGCTTGTAGAGCCCGTGGAGGATCGCCTTCTCGCCGATCGGCGAGATGCAGTTGGACGGCGGCGCCATGATCTTGGTGGACTGGATCGCCTTGTAGAGCGCCTCGGCGTCGGCGCCGTGGATGTTGCGCGGCTTCGCGTTCGGCGACAGCTTGGCCGTCCCGCAGATCTCCTGCGCCACGGTGGAGGAGACTCGGCTGAACTCGGCGGCGAGAAACCCCGCGAGCGTGTGGCTCTTCGTGTCGTGCAGCATCCGCAGGAGAATGCCGAACTCGATGCCGTAGGGATGCGGCTTGATCTCCTTGGGCTGAGGCGGCAGTTCCTGAATCGTCCGCGGATACTCTCGCGTCTCCCCCTCCGGCGTGCGGTAGACGAGCTGCACGTGCGGATTGGCGATGGCCACCTGCTCGAGATATTCGTCCACCGAGGCGCGGCCCTTCTGGTAGCGCCCGTCGATCTCCAGTGCCACCTGCGTGCCGCGCTGGTGCTCCCAGTCGATCTTCTTGTTCTCGAAAATCCTCGGCTCGTTCTTCTTGGTGTCGATCTGGACTTCGAAGTAGTGGGCGGTGGCCCGCGCGCCTGTGCGCGAGGTGATCTGCACCGGCTTGCCCGTCGTCAGCTGAGCGTACATGCCGGCCGCCGAGATACCGATGCCCTGCTGGCCCCGGCTCATTCTGAGCCTGTGGAACTTCGAGCCGTAGAGGAGCTTCGCGAAGATCGGCGGAATCTGCTGGCGGACTATCCCGGGCCCGTTGTCGATCACCGTCACGCGGAAGCGGGTCGCCTGGCTCGGAGGCGGCGGCGCCCCGTTGGCCGCCGCGACTTCCACGTTGACCAGGACGTCAGGCAGGATGCCGGCCTCCTCGGCCGCGTCCAGCGCGTTGTCGACAGCTTCTTTGACGCAGGTGAGGAGCGCCTTGCGCGGATTGTCGAACCCCAGCAGGTGGCGGTTCTTCGTGAAGAACTCGGAGACCGAAATCTCCCGCTGGCGAGCTCCCATCTCGACGGCGGAGATGGTCGTGGTCGGCTTGGCGGGCTTCGCGTCGGGAGTCTTGGCTTCGGCGGCCTTCGGATCGGTCGCCGGCGTCTTGGCCGTCGCGGCTTCGGGCTTTGCCTTAGACTTGGCCTTGGATCTGAGTTCGCGTTTGGATTTGGGCGCGGGTTTGGACTTGACTGCCGCTTTGGATGTGCGTTTTGCCATCGCCCTCATTGATACTTCGACCTTCGGCGGAAGCCGGAAGTGTGGCTAGACCATCAGCGGCACGATCAGCAGCGCCACGATGTTGATGATCTTGATGAGCGGATTCACCGCCGGGCCGGCGGTGTCCTTGTAAGGGTCTCCCACGGTATCTCCGGTGACCGCGGCCTTGTGCGCGTCCGAGCCTTTGCCGCCGTGATGTCCGTCCTCGATGTATTTCTTGGCGTTGTCCCAGGCACCGCCGCCCGTGGTCATCGAGATCGCGACGAAGAGCCCGGTGACGATAGTGCCCATCAAGACGCCGCCCAGCGCCTGCGGCCCGAGCGCAAGGCCGACCACGACCGGCACCAACACGGGCAGGAGCGACGGGATCATCATTTCCTTGATCGCGGCGCGCGTGAGCATGTCCACCGCGACGCCGTACTCGGGCTTTGCTTTGCCTTCCATGATGCCGGCGATTTCCTTGAACTGGCGGCGCACTTCCACCACCACCGAGCCAGCGGCGCGGCCGACCGCCTCCATCGCCATCGCGCCGAATAGGTAGGGCACCATGCCGCCGATGAACAGGCCGATGATCACCATGTGCTCGGAAAGATCGAAGGACACAACCTTGCCCGCGCCTTCGAGCGCATGCGTGTAGTCGGCGAAAAGCACCAGCGCGGCAAGCCCTGCCGAGCCGATGGCATAACCCTTGGTCACTGCCTTGGTGGTGTTGCCTACCGCGTCGAGCGGATCGGTGATGGCGCGCACTTCCTTCGGCAGATCCGCCATTTCGGCGATGCCGCCGGCGTTGTCGGTGATCGGCCCGTAGGCGTCGAGCGCGACGATGATCCCGGCCATTGAAAGCATCGAGGTCGCGGCGACGGCGATGCCGTACAGGCCCGCGAGCGCGTAGGAAACGAAAATCGCGACGCAAACCGCGAGCACCGGCCAGGCGGTGGCCCGCATCGATACGCCCAGGCCGGCGATGATGTTGGTGCCGTGCCCGGTGGTCGAGGCCTGCGCGATATGCCGCACGGGCTTGTACTGCGTGCCCGTGTAGTACTCGGTGATCCACACGAGGAAGCCGGTGAGCGCAAGGCCGACCATCGCGGCACCGTACAGGTGCCAGACCGTGATCAGTTTGCTGCCGCCGAGCACCTTGAACGGCACGACCTTGAGAACGTCGCCCATCATCAGCTGGGTGATCGGATAGAAAGCAATCAGTGCGAGGCCGCCGGCCCAGATCAGGCCCCGGTAGAGCGCCGGCATGACGTTCTTGTCGTCCGGCTTCGTCTTCACGAACCAGGTGCCGATGATCGAGGCGATGATGGCGAAGCCGCCGATCACGAGCGGATAGATCACTGCCGCCGGGCTCGCCGTCTTCACCACCAGCGCGCTGAGGATCATGGTGGCGATGATCGTCACCGCATAAGTCTCGAACAGGTCCGCGGCCATGCCGGCACAGTCACCGACGTTATCGCCCACGTTGTCGGCGATCACGGCAGGATTGCGTGGATCGTCCTCGGGAATGCCCGCCTCGACCTTGCCCACCAGGTCGGCACCCACGTCCGCGCCCTTGGTAAAGATGCCCCCACCCAGCCGCGCGAAAATCGAGATCAGCGAACCGCCGAAGCCAAGTCCGATCAGGGGCTTCAGGATGTGATCGAGTGCGCCCTTGTCCTGCGCATTGAGATACAGCAGCGCGAAATAGCCCGCTACGCCGAGCAACCCCAGCCCGACCACCAGCAACCCGGTGATCGCCCCGCCCTTGAAAGCGACGTTGAGCGCCTGCTGCAGGCCGCTGCGGGCGGCTTCCGCGGTGCGCACGTTGGCGCGTACCGAGATGTTCATGCCGATGATGCCCGAGAGGCCCGAGAACAGCGCCCCGATGGCGAAACCCCAGGCCGTGGCCCAGCCCAGTTTCGGAACCAAACCGATCACGAGGAACAAGACCACACCGACGACCGTGATGGTCGTGTACTGGCGCTTGAGGTAGGCGCTGGCGCCTTCGCGAACCGCCGCGGCGATTTCCTGCATGCGCGCGTTTCCCGCGGGCAGCGAAACGATCCATCTCGCTTGCAGCACACCGTAGACGATCGCGATGAATGCGCAGGCGATGGCGAACCACAGACCTCCGAGCATAGATTTTCTCCCCTGATACCGGCCCTAGCCCCGGGCCCGAGGCGATAAAAAGCGCGAAATTATAGCAGCACGAAGCCCGGCTAAACCACGAAAGCGGGGAGTTTCTTGGGAACCGGCGCGTTTCTCAGCTTCACGTAATCAGGCAACCCGTTCTTGTAGGGCGGGGGCGCCTCCCCCTGGATCAGCGGCGAGAGATAGGTACGGCACTTGGAAGTGATGTGGAACCCGTCGGCTGTGATGAAATCGCGTGGCATCATCTTTTCCTTGTTGGCGACGTCGGAAAGATTCGCCACGGCGATGCGCCAGCGATAGGGCTTGTTCGAGACACGCTCGATGATCGGCATCACCGCGTTCCTGCCTGCGATGGCGAGCATGACCGCGGCCACGCCGAGCCTGTAGGACTGCTCGACGTCCACCTTCGAGGCGATATGGCGCGCCGCGCGCTGCAGATAATCGGCGAGCGCCCAGTGATATTTATATTTCAGGCGGTCCTTGACGAGCTTCGCGATGATCTCGCCCGCGCCGCCCAGTTGCGAATGGCCGAAAGCGTCCTTCAGACCCGTCTCGGAAAGGAATTTCCCCTCCCTGTTGCGCAGGCCCTCCGACACCGCGATCGCGCAATACCCGTCTCGTTCCACGACTTTCTTCACCCGCTCGAGAAATCTCTCCTCGTCGAACTGGATCTCGGGGAAAAGGAGTATTTGAGGCGCGTCGCCTTCCCGGTCGGCGGCGAGGCCGCAAGCGGCGGTGATCCACCCCGCGTGCCGGCCCATCACTTCCATGACGAAGACCCGCGTGGAGGTCTTCGCCATCGAGGCGACGTCGAAGCCCGCCTCGCGGATCGAGGTCGCGACGTATTTCGCGACCGATCCGAAGCCCGGGCAGTTGTCGGTGATCACCAGGTCGTTGTCGACGGTCTTGGGAATGCCTACGCAGATGAGCGGGTAGCCGAGCTTTTCGCCGACTTGCGAGATCTTCCAGGCGGTGTCCGCGGAATCGTTGCCGCCGTTGTAGAAGAAGTAGCCGATGTCGTGGGCCCGGAATACGTCGATCAGGCGCTCGTAATGCGCCCGGTTCTCGTCGATACCTTTCAGCTTGTAACGACATGACCCGAACGCACCACCCGGCGTGGTCTTGAGCCTTGAGATCGCCGACGCCTGCTCCCGGCTGGTGTCGATCAGGTCCTCGGTGAGCGCGCCGATGATGCCGTCGCGGCCTGCGTAGACCTTGCCGATGCGGTTCTTGTGCTTCCGCGCGGTTTCGATCACGCCCGCCGCGCTCGCGTTGATGACCGCGGTGACGCCGCCCGATTGGGCGTAGAAAGCATTCTTCGGTTTCATGGGATCATTTTAAGGCGGCGAAGACCCGCTCGCGGATTTCCCCGACCGACCCCACGCCGGAGATCTTTCGGTACCTCGGCGCGCGCGCGGCATCCTGGGTGGCCCATTTTGAATAATAGTCGACGAGCGGCCGGGTTTGATGGTAGTAGACCTCCAGGCGTTTCCTGACTGTTTCCTCCTTATCGTCGTCTCGCTGGATCAGCGGTTCGCCGGTGACGTCGTCCCTGCCCGCGACCTTGGGCGGATTGAACTTGACATGGTAGACGCGCCCCGAGCCCGGATGCACCCTGCGCCCGCTCATGCGCTGGATGATATCGTCCTTGTCCACGTCGATTTCGAGAACGAAGTCCAGCTCGACACGCGAACTGCGCATCGCCTCCGCCTGCGGGATGGTGCGAGGAAAACCGTCGAACAGGTACCCGTTCCTGCAATCGATATGCTTCAGTCGCTCCTTGACCAGACCGACGATGATGTCATCCGAGACGAGTTGACCCGCGTCCATGACTTTCTTTGCCGCGATGCCCAGTGGAGTCCCCGCGCTCACGGCGGCGCGCAGCATGTCCCCTGTCGAGATTTGCGGAATGCGGAAGTGTTCCCTGATGAAGCCCGCCTGGGTGCCCTTGCCGGCGCCCGGCGGTCCCAGGAGGATTAGTCTCATTATTGTCCCCGGCAGTTGCGGGCGGGCTCATGCCCGACGCGGGGAACTTACCGTTTATGAACCGTGCGGTCAAACAGCGCCCGTGCGCGTTCCAGGTCCTCGGCCGTGTCGACGCCGGAGAGCGGCGCATCTTGTCGCACCGTGACGGCGATCGCGTAGCCGTGCCAAAGCGCGCGCAGCTGCTCGAGCGCTTCGAATTCTTCAAGCGGCGAGCGCTCGAGCCGCGGATAGCTACGCAGGAAATCGGCGCGATAGGCATAGATGCCGATGTGCCGGTAACAGGGAAGCCCGTGCGGCAAGGCCCGTGTGGAATCCCCAAAGGCATCCCGGGCCCAGGGCACCGGCGCCCGGCTGAAATAGCGCGCCAATCCGGCATGGTCCAGCACGACTTTGACGACGTTGGGATTGAACAGCTCGCCCGCGTCCCGGATCGGGTGGCAGGCCGTGGCCATGGCCGCTTCCGGCGTATCCGCAAGCAGGGTCGCCACGGCGCGTATCAGGCCCGGTTCGATCATCGGCTCATCGCCCTGGACGTTGACGACCAGACTGTCCGCCGCGAGCCCGAGGCGCTCCGCGACCTCCGCGATCCGGTCAGTGCCCGTCGCATGGTCGCCGCGGGTCATTACCGCCTGATAGCCGTACTGTTCTACTGCGGCCGCGATGTCGCCGTGGTCGGTGGCCACGTATATCTCGCGCGCGCCGCTTTCGCGCGCCCGTTCGGCTACCCGCACGACCATGGGCCTGCCTCCAATATCGGCGAGCGCCTTTCCAGGAAACCGGCTGGACGCGAACCGCGCCGGGATAATGGCGGTGAAGGACATGTGAAGGATTCTAGGCGGTGCCTCCTCGTTCACTCGTTCACTTCTTCCTCGGGGGGCAGCTTTCTCGCTTCCTCCTCGAGCATCACCGGAATATCGTCCCGAATCGGAAACGCCAGGCGATCGGCCTTGCAGACGAATTCCGCCTGTGCCCTGCGGTGGACCAGCGGTCCTTTGCAAATCGGGCAGACGAGAATGTCAAGCAGTCGCGAGTCCATGAATTCGTTCCAGTACGAGTTCCGCGAGGGCAGGGTCGAGTTCGGCCTCGACGCGCACCGCGATCAGGTCGCGCCGACCGAAGTGGCGGCATTTTACCGCATCCTTTTCGGTCATCAGCACGAAATCGCAATCGGCGAACTCGAGGTCTGCAGCCCGAAACGCGTGGTGATCCGGAAACCGATGGGCCGAGAACGCGAGCCCCAAGCGCGAAAGCCCCGCGAAAAACCGTTCGGGATTGCCGATCCCGGCGACCGCGTGCAGCTTCTTTCCGGAAAGCTCTGACTGCGCTAAAGGCGCGCCATGCGCATCGACTCGGAACAGACCCGCGGGCGCGAGCCGCATGCGAAATGCGCCGGGCCTTGCCTCCGCGCCGTTCACCACCGTCGCATCGACACGGCGACCGGCGGGCTCGCGCAAAGGACCGGCCGGAAGCAGCAAGCCGTTCCCAAAACCGCGCTCATCCTCGACCGCAATCTCGAAATCTCGCTGCAAGCGGTAATGCTGCAATCCATCGTCGCAGAGAATCACGTCGCAGCGAGCGTGGGACGCGAGCAGCGCGCGGGCGGCGGCGGCGCGATCTGCGCCGATCCACACCGGACACCCCGAACGCTCGGCAAGCAGCAAAGGCTCGTCGCCGACGTGCGCGGCATCGTCACGCTCGCTCACCGCGCGGGGTCCGGCGTCGGTCCCGCCGTGCCCCCGGCTGAGAATTCCAGGGTGTAGCCCCTTCGCGCGCAAGGCTTCGACGAGCGCGAGGATCAGCGGGGTTTTCCCTGTGCCCCCGACGGTCAGGTTTCCGACGATGACCACCGGAACGTGAAGTCGCACCGAGGACAGCGCGCCTACGCGAAAGAGCAGACGACGCAGGGCTACCAGCAGGCGAAAGACAAGGCTCAAGGGAAACAGCAGCACCGACACCGGGCTCAGCCGGTACCAGTGGCGCGCGGCAAAGCGAGCGGCAAGAAAGGTGGGCCGGGCGGCCTCCATACGCGCCCTGCGCGCTACTTCGTCGATTGCTCCACCGCGAACACTACCTGGCCAAAGCCCGCCTGGCGCGCAGCGTCCATGACGCGGATCACTGACTGGTAGTTGGCATTGTTGTCGGCGTTGACGACCACGATCGCTTCCTTCATGCCGGCGCCGGCGCGACGGAGCTCTTCGGCGAGGGTCGCGACGTTCCGGAACTGGAGCGGTTTCCGTTGCAGCAGGTATTGCCCGTTGGCGCTGATCACTACGTTGATCTCGTTGGATCGTTCCAGCTTTTTCTCCGCGTCGGCGCTCGGCAGGTTGATCTTCAGTTCCGCGAATCTGGAGTAGGTGGTAGTCAGCATCAGGAAGATGATGATCACGAGGAGCACGTCGATCATCGGAATCAGGTTGATCTCCGGATCTTCCTTCCGCGTACGGGCGAACCTCATGCTTGAGTATGCGGCGGCTGGAATTCGAAACGTTCTCCGTGGACCACATCGACCAGCCTCGCCGCTTGTTGCTCCATCTCGACCACGAAGCCTTCGACCAAGCCGCGGAAGTGGCGGAAGAAAATCATTGCTGGAATTGCGATCACCAGGCCGAATCCCGTGTTGTACAGGGCCACGGAAATACCGTGGGCGAGTTCCTGGGGGTTGGATCCGGTGGGCGATTGCGAGCCGAAGATCTCGATCATGCCGACCACGGTGCCGAACAAGCCCATCAGCGGGCTGATCGTGGCGATCGTCCCTAACGTTGTCAAAAAGCGCTCCAGTTCGTGTGCCACCGCGCTGCCGGCCTCTTCGATTGCGTCCTTCATGACGTCGCGCGAACTCTTGTAGTTGCGAAGGCCCGAAGCCAGTACCTGGCCGAGCGGAGAGTCCTGCGAGAGCCTTTCGAGCATGTCCTCGCTCACTCCTTGTTTCTGGTATGCAGCAAGCACTCTCTCCAGCAGGCCGCCGGGAACGATCTTCTCCTTGCGAAGGATCATGAACCTTTCGATGATGAGCGCGACTGCGATGACCGACACGGCGAGAAGGAAGTAGATCGGCCAGCCGGCAGCGTGGATGATGGCGAACAACCGCGTTCTCCGAGTCAGACCAAAACCGCGGACACTTTAGCCTGCGACTGCGGATTCGGCAAGGCAAAGAAATTTCAAGAAGATGCGCTTTTTGCACTCAAAAAAATCCCGAGGCTGGAGCGCTGATTGGCGCGCACGCGAAGCTCGCAAATGGCCCGAGTCCTTATCCACAAATACTGTGGATAAGGTTGTGCATACCCGTCAAATAGCGCGCGTAAGTGAATCGTGCAAAAGGGTTTTCCTGCCCATGATGAAAACTTGAACTTCCATTTTTCAGTTTACTGCTCAAATAGTTACAAGCAGGTTCTCGGCCATTGTCTAAACCGCTCATAGGGGACTGAATCGGCGGAGGGCCCATTGTGGATAGGTTACAATCGGCACATGCCCGGAGAACAAGGACTGGCGCGGGTTTCCACGCATTCCCCCTTGGAAATTCTCACCGTTTCGGCCCTCGCACGCAGCGTCCGGGACCTGCTCGAGCATCGCTATCCTCTGCTTTGGGTCGTCGGCGAGATATCGAACTTCACCGTTGCCAAGTCGGGACACGCCTATTTCGTCCTGAAGGACGAGCGCGCCCAAGTGCGCTGCGTCATGTTCCGACAGCGCCAGCAGAATCTCGAGTGGACGCCGCGCGACGGCATGCAAATCGAGGTGCAGGCGCTCGTCAGCCTGTACGAACCCCGCGGCGATTTCCAGCTCAATGTCGAAACCATGCGGCGCGCAGGGCTCGGCGCCCTGTTCGAGGCTTTCCTCAGGCTCCGTGACAAGCTCGAAAAGGAGGGCTTGTTCAATACCGACACGAAACGAACGCTGCCTTCCCTGCCGCGCGCGATCGGCGTGATCACCTCGCGGGAGGCGGCGGCGCTGCGGGACGTACTGACGACGCTGGCTCGGCGCAACCCGTCGATCGAGGTCGTCGTCTTCCCCGTGCAAGTCCAGGGCGAGGGGGCGGCGGAGAAGATCGCCTCTGCGCTCAAAACCGCCGGCCGGCTTGGCGGGTGCGATGTCATATTGCTGGTGCGCGGCGGCGGTAGCATCGAGGACTTGTGGGCTTTCAACGAAGAGATCGTGGCACGGGCGATTCGCGCGTGCCCGATCCCGGTCGTCACCGGCATCGGGCACGAAACCGACTTCACGATCGCCGACTTCGTCGCCGACCGGCGCGCACCCACGCCGACCGCCGCAGCCGAGCTGGTCAGTCCCGAACGCTCGGGGTTGCTCGAGGGTATTTCCAGATTGACGGCAAGCCTCGCCCTGCGCGCCCGCCAGGAACTCGAGAGACGCATGCTGCTCGTCGATCATCTCGCACGCAGGCTAGTTCACCCCGAATCGAGGCTGCGGGCTCAGAGCGAGCTGCTCGGCCAATTGCGATTGAGACTCGGGCAAGCTGCCGGCCGAATCTCGTCCGAGCGGCGCTGGGAAGTCGTTCGGCTTTTGCAACGGGCCCACGCGAGGCTCCCCAATACCGACAAGCTTCTGGCGACCTCGGTGCAATTGGCCGCGCGGCTGAGTGCTGCAACGCACGCGACGCTCGAACGCGCCGGCTCGGCCTGCGCCCGCCGGATCGCAAATCTGTCGCACCTGGATCCTGCGGCGGTGCTGCAGCGCGGCTACAGCGTCGTCCGGGACGCCTCCGGCCGCATCGTGCTGCGCGGCGCGGGTCTTGCTGGCGGCGAGCTCCTCGATATCACGTTTGCGGAGGGGGGCGCCCATGCGCGCGTCGAGCGCTCGCGTTAGGAATCGAGAATCGGAGAAGCAGCCGCTTGCAATCAGGCTCGCTTGGACAGAAAATACGCGGGGCGCGCGGCTGCGGCCCGATCATCGGGAGAAACGACCATGAAGAATCCGCTCGATTCACTCTGGGGGACGGTCATATGCGGCTTGATCCTGACCGTGATCCTGCACAACATCGTCTCGCACGTCCTGGGAGGCTGACATGGACTGGGTACCTGCGATATCTCGGTGGATCCACCTCCTCGCGGGAGTGATGTGGATCGGCCTGCTGTACTACTTCAACTTCGTCAATGTTGCCGCGGCGAAAGCGGCGGCGGCCGATGGCACTGCGGCCGGGATCAGCAAGCACGTGATGCCCCGAGCGCTGTTTTGGTTCCGCTGGGCTGCCGTCGTGACCTGGCTCGCCGGCGCAGCGCTGCTGGGCAAGCATTTCCTCGAGGCGTTTTTCTTCCTGAACAAGGCGTATTACCCGATCGGGGTCGGTGCCTGGTTCGGAACAATCATGCTGATAAACGTGTGGTGGCTGATCTGGCCCAACCAGAAGAAGATCCTGGGGATCGTCTCCGCAAGCGACGAGGAAAAGAACAAGGCGCGGCGCGTGGCCTTCCTCGCCTCGCGCACCAATACGATGTTCTCCATCCCGATGCTGTATTTCATGGCGGCGGGGGCGCATAGCGCGCTTTACTTCGGGTAAGAACGGACTCGAAAGCAAGCCGGCTGGCGTCGCCAGCCGCTTTTTCGCGCGCGAAGTGCTGGCGTGCTAGCGTGCGACGGGAGCCTTGTCGAGTCCCTCAATGGTCGTGCCGGGCTTGATGCCTTTTCTAGCGAACCAGCCCGCCGGCATTTCGAGCGCAAACTTCGCGGGAGCCGCCGCACAATGCGAAGTCTCTGTTTGTGGCTGCATCTCCGAGATGCTGACGATTTTTCCCTTTTCGTCGACAAAAGCCACCGAGAGCGGGATCAGCGTATTCTTCATCCACATGCAATAGGGTTCGGATTGCGGAAATACGAAAAACATACCCTCGTTCGAACCGAGATGCTTGCGGAACATGAGGCCCTGCGCCCGTGTCTCGAAGGTGTAAGCGACTTCGGCGCGGATGAGGTGGATCCCCGCTGACAGCTCCAGGATCGGCAGCTGCGCGAGTGCAGCGCCCGCGGCAATCGACGCGGTGGCGCCAAAGAGTGCAAGAGTCTTCTCTTTCACACAGGACACGGTCGGCGAAAATAAAAAAGGCAGGGAATCGAGCCCTGCCCTGGTCTCGTCGAGAGACAGCTATTTCTTCATTTCGTCCTTCTTGGCTTCCTTCTTGGCCTTCTTGGCCTTCTTGTCGCCCTTCTTGTCGCCCTTCTTCATTTCAGCTTTCTTGTCGTCCTTCATCGGCTGAGCACCGGCGTGGGACGCGGCCAGAGCCGCGCCGCTGGAAACGGCGAACGCCGTGGCGACCAGGATGGAGATCAGCTTCCTCATGTTTTCCTCTTCGTGAAGTTTAAGGAACAGGTTGCGACCAGCCCTTTGCTCCGGACCAGTCCCTCCCACTAACGCCCTGCCCTCACCGAGGTTGACAAGCGTGCCAGCATCGCAGCGCGTTGCTCCGGCAATGCAGGCCGTCGAAATCAATTTTCATTTGCAAAATCAGCGAGCTACCGAGCTTTCCGCGCCGCCGGAGCGGGTCCTCCGGGCACGCGGAGGCGACCGCGTGTGGCTATAATAGCGCCCGATCAAGAGCGGTACGCCCGTCGTGTTCGCGGCTCCGCAATAAGCTTAAAGTCGCACCGCCGAACCCCTTTCACAGCGAGACTGCAGGAGCTTCCGTGGGCAAAATCAAGGTCAAGAATCCGATCGTCGAGATGGACGGTGACGAGATGACGCGGATCATCTGGAGGACGATTCGCGAGCACCTGATTCTTCCCTATCTCGACGTCGAGCTGAAATACTACGATCTCGGAGTCGAAGCAAGGGACAAGACCAACGACCAGATCACGATCGACGCGGCCAATGCCACCCGGAAGTACGGCGTAGCCGTGAAATGCGCGACCATCACCCCCGACGAAGGGCGCGTCAAGGAGTTCAACCTGAAGCAGATGTGGCGCAGCCCCAACGGCACCATCCGCAATATTCTCGACGGCACGATTTTCCGGGAGCCCATTATCTGCAAAAACGTGCCGCGCATCGTGACTCACTGGAGCAAGCCGGTGGTCATCGCGCGTCACGGATTCGGCGATCAGTATCGTGCCACCGAGGTCAAGTTCGGCGGCGCCGGCACGATCACGCTCAGCTTTCGGCCCGAAGGCGACGGCCCCGTGATCGAGCGCGAAGTGTTCAAGGCACCTGGCGCCGGCGTCACGATGGCGATGTTCAACCTCGACGAATCGATCAAGGGCTTTGCGCGCGCCTGCTTCAACTACGCCTTGCAGCGCAAGTACCCCGTCTATTTCTCGAGCAAGAATACCATCCTCAAGGTCTACGACGGCCGGTTCAAGAACCTGTTCCAGGATATCTTCGATGCGGAGTTCAAGAAGGAATTCGACGCCGCGGGCCTGACCTATGAGCACCGGCTGATCGACGACATGGTGGCCGCGAGCCTCAAGTGGAACGGCGGCTACCTGTGGGCGTGCAAGAACTACGACGGCGACGTGCAATCCGATACGGTCGCGCAAGGCTACGGCTCGCTCGGGCTCATGACCTCAGTCTTGATGTCCCCCGACGGGAAAGCGGTCGAGGCCGAGGCGGCACACGGCACCGTGACTCGGCACTACCGGCTGCACCAGCAAGGCAAGCCCACTTCGACCAATCCCATCGCGTCGATTTTCGCCTGGACCCGCGGGCTGATATTTCGCGGGCGCATGGACGCCGCGCCCGAGGTGGTCAGATTCGCGGAGACGCTGGAAAAAGTCTGCGTCGACGTCGTGGAATCGGGCAAGATGACCAAGGACCTGGCAATCCTGATACGTCCGGACCACCCCTTCCTCTCCACCGACGAATTCATGGACGCGGTGGACGTCGAACTCAGACGGCGCGTGCACTGACCGAAGCGCGCGAACGTCGAAAAAAGCCTCCGCGCAGAGGGTTTTCTCGCTTACAAGAAAAAAAAACAAGCGGACCCCCCGGAACTCCCCGGGCCGACAACCAAGAGGGACTTGCGACCGCGGGCGGCTGCGCCGCCCGCGCGAGCCGCTAGCTTGCGGCCTGGATGTTCGAAGCCTGCTTGCCCTTCGGGCCTTGCGTGACTTCGAACTGGACTTTCTGTCCTTCCTTGAGCGTTTTGAATCCGCTCATCTGAATCGCGGAGAAGTGCGCAAACAAATCCTCGCCGCCGTCATCCGGGGTTATGAACCCATAACCCTTAGCATCAT
>WNGL01008989.1_pt1 | contig 14500 bp, 5 predicted proteins | sample 5400591 | NCBI WGS metagenome assembly WNGL01 (sample SAMN13153377, study PRJNA577476) | soil metagenome | isolation source: 80 cm soil or saprolite under Garry oak tree replicate 1 | place: USA:California | collected 2016-06-15
TTATCATGGGAAATACGATCGTCACGATTGTGACAACGAGTGAATTCCCGCTACACGGCTTGATTGCACGGTTCGTGTTCCGCGGCTAGACTTGCTCCGGCGACTTCCTTGCCTAAGGACAAATCATGAAAGCAAGAATCGACGCAATCATTCAGCGGGAGCAGGCGGAGTATCTAGATCGTTTAATGCGGCAGCCGGATGAACTGCTTGCCGAAATGGAGGAGTACGGCGCGCAGCGCCGCATCCCCAGCGCGGATCGCGAGGTCGCGCGCTTCGTGGAAATCACGGCCCGTGGAATCAAGGCGCGGCGCGCGCTCGAAATTGGCATGGCCATCGGCTACACGACGATTCATCTTACGCGAGCGGTAGGCGATGAAGGTTTGGTAGTAACGATTGATCCGAGCGACGAGATGATCAAGTCGGCTGAAGGCTATCTTTCGCGCGCGGGAGTGCGCGAACGCGTTCTCATCGAGCGTGGAAAAGCGCTGGAAGTCATGCCGCGATTGAGGGAAAGATTCGATCTGGTTTTCATCGATGCAGTAAAAGAGGAGTATAGCGACTATCTCGATCTGGCGTTGCCGATGCTGCGCACTGGTGGAGTGGTGATTGTCGATAATCTGCTGTGGGGAGGGCAGGTCGCGGGCGAGATCCGTTCACCGGATCAGGAATCATCTACAAACGCGCTGCGCGAATTCAATCAACGCTTTGTGAATCATGCACAACTCCTGGCTGAAGTGCTGTCGGTAGGTGATGGTTTGGGTTACGGAGTGAAGATTTAACCTCTGTGCTTCCTTCGGTGTCCTTTGTGTCTCTGTGGTGAATGATCTTCTCGCCAAACTCACCACACAGACACAAAGGACACCGAAGGGGGCGCAGAGATGATTGGTTTTCGTGATCGTCGAAGATAACCCAGTGGCGTGCGCTCAAGCGGCCGCAATCATCGCACGTGGCGGCGTCATCGCCTTTCGCACTGACACGTTTTACGGTTTGGGCGCCGATCCTTTCAATCAAGCTGGAGTCAGCGCCATTAGAGAACTGAAGGGAAGCGAAGAGGCGAAGCCGATTCTTCTGCTGGTCGCTGATGCTTCAGATGTCGATCGCTTCATCGCGGAAAGGTCAGCCCTCTTCGACCGGGTTTGCCAACGCTATTGGCCTGGGCCGTTAACGCTGGTGGGAAAGGCTCGACCTGAATTGTCCGAGGAGCTGACTGCCGGCACAGGCACGATCGGAATTCGCCTTCCCGCTGACGCAGACGTGCGCGACCTGCTTCGCGCCTGCGGCGGCGCGTTGACGGCGACTAGTGCGAACCTCTCGGCACAGCCTCCCGCGAGCACAGCGCAGGAAGTCGAATCCTATTTTCCGACCGGAATCGATCTGATAATCGACGGTGGCGCAGCGGCGGTTAGCCAACCATCCACCGTTCTCGATCTCAGTGGCGAAGAACCGCGGGTGATCCGCGAAGGCGGGATCAAGCGGAGAGATCTGGAGGAGAGTTTGGGTCTTGCGTGAGAAACAGGTCCACGGCAGTCCGCTAGATCTTCTAGGTTTGCGGCTTCGCCGCCGTCCAGTGCGGAAAGGCTCAGCCTTTCCGTGAAGCCAGGTTCTAGTGGTGAGAGGCTACGCCTCGAACATCAAAGGGGAGGCATAGCCTCAGAACGAAAATCATCAGGCGCCGGAAAGGCACAGCCTTTCCGCACTGGACGGCGGCAAAGCCCGTAAATGAATCATTTCGCTACTTCACCGTCACGTTCCGCACAAAGCCCCAATCGCCGCTCGCGTTCACTTGAATGTTGGCGACGTTCTTCTTCGCGATCACCATGTTCGCCTGGTACCAAAGCGGAAACACCGGAGCGTCGCGGCTTATGATGTCCTGGATCTTTGTGTAGAGGACAAGCGCTCGCTGGCGATCGAAAGTGTTTACCGCGTCGTCCAATAACGCATCAAGGTCCTTGTTGCTATAGCGGCTGCGATTGCGAGAGGCGCGGGTCTCGGTCGGAATCTCGGAGGTGGCAAACAAGTCTTTATAGAAGATCGGATCCTGGTTTCCTCCGACCCACTGGCCATAGGCAATCTGAAACTCTCCTCGTCGCAAGAGATCAAAGTGAGTATTGCTTTCCGCCGCTTCAATGGAGACGGGAATGCCGACTTGCTTAAGGTAGTTTTGGATCACGCCGGCATGAATGAGCGATTTTACCCTGACCCAACAGCAGCTCGCGAATCATCGTTTCGCGATCGATGGCGTAACAGATCGCCTGTCTTACGCGCGCGTCATTGAGCGGAGCAGCGGAGACATTAAGAGTCAGCAGATTGAGATTTGAACCGGCAAACTGGATCACCTGCAGGTTGGGATTCTGACCCAATGACCTGATCGCATCGGGCGAGAGGCTGGTTGGTAACGGCGCAATGTCTACGCGGCCTGCTTGCAGTTCGGCTTGCAGCGCATTCATCTCGCTGATGACGCGCACGCGAAGCGATTGGAGGCGTGGAGCACCTTCCCAGTAATCGGTATTGGCGACCAGATCCAGAACCTGTTGGGAACCATCGTAGCTCACAAATTTGAACGGGCCGGTGCCGAGCGGATGATCTTTTTGCGTCTCATAGCTGTCTTTGGGGATGATGCCAATCGCAACAAGATTCGAGAGCAGACCCATCCATGGTTTGTTCAGGTGGACAATCATTGTCCTGGGATCGGGAGCTTCAACGCTCTTCACATAACTCTTCTTGTCGGCGCCGGAACCTTCGAAGAAGCTGGCCGATTTCGCAAAGCTCCTGGCCAGCACTGTATCGAAGGTGTATTTGGTGTCAGCGGAAGTCAAACCGCGCCCGTCGTGGAATTTTACGCCATCGTGAAGCGTGAATGTGTACGTCAGACCGTCGTCCGAGCGTTGGATGTTGGCAGCCAGCTCGGGAACGTAGTCAAACTTGTCGTCTTTTTTCACCAGCGAGTTGAACATCAGGGTGCGTACTCGTTCGCTGGCGGCATCGACCGAAGTCGAGCCGATCGGATCGATCGTGCGGATGTTGTCGCTAAGCGCAATCACAAAGGCGTTGTTCTTGCGGCGACAGCCGGCCGGGAGCAGAATCGATGTTAGAAAGATTGAAGCTAGCGCGAGCCATTTGAGCACGCTGTTCATACGTTGCGGGCGAGATGCCCGCGCTCCCAGTGATCGCATCAGACGGATCCTCCGTAGCTGTATTTGAGCTTGCCATTGAGATTGGCGATCTCGTCAGAAAGCAACTTGAAGCGCTCGAGATCAAGCGGCAATGATGGTTCGATGATCGACCTGGCTGCCGCAATTCGCTTCAATGAAGCACGGATGCGCTCTGGCGGAAGTTTACCCTCCCGGGCGGCGTTGAGCAGTCCATGGTAACCGCGTCGAATGATTTCCGGATGGGCGCAAATGAGCAGCATGTCCTCGCCGGCCAGAAACGCGCGGACGACCGCTTCTTCGATCTCGCAATGTTTTGCAATGGCGCCCATTTCGAGGTCATCAGTTACAACCAGATGCCGGTAGCCGAGTTCGTCGCGCAAGAGCTTGGTTACGATGCTCTCGTTCAGCGAGGCGGGCTCTATCAGTCCGCCGGTAATTGCTTTCTTAATGTCGATGTTGGGAAAACCGCCGTGACTGATCATCACACAGCGCACGCGATCGTCCTTGCGCTGAAACAACTCGATGTACGGCGCCAGGTCCTGCGCAATCAGATCGTCATGTGACAAACTAACGAGCGGCATTTGCTCATGCGAATCGACCTCGCCTGCGCCGATGCCGGGAAAGTGTTTCAGGCAGCCGAGGCAGCCGGCGCCTTGCAATCCCCGCAGGTATACGGTCGTGTAGCCAAGTACTTCGCCCGGCGAGCGTCCAAACGAACGCGAGTAGAGACCGTTCGACAACAGATCGCGTTCGTCGGTCATGATGGACATCACCGGAGCGAAGTTCATGTTGAAGCCCAGCATCCGCAAGAGTTCTCCCGTGACTCGCCCAAGTGTGCGAGCTGCGGCCAGATCGCCATGTTGCCGGATAACGCGCGCGGCGGGCATTGGGATGAAGATTCGCCGCAAGCGATCGACTAATCCGCCCTCTTGATCGATTCCCAACAACGGTTCGATGGAAAGCAGCCCGCGTGCTCCATCAAGCAGCGCGCGCAGTTGCTCCGGGCTCGCGACGTTGCGTCCAAAGACGATGATGCCGCCGGGCTGAACTTCGCTTACGAGCGCGCGCGTCTCCGCATCCAGTTCAGTCCCGGGAAGTCCAACATAGAAAAACTGTCCGATCTGCTGTTCGAGCGAGAGAGAATAAAGCGAATCCGATGGCATGTTTGCAGCGAGTTAACGTGTCCTAGATGGTTCCTTAATGAGGACACTTTAGCACGAAAGGTATGCAAAGCTGAGCTTTGATTTAGAATCCCAATCGCCGCACGTTTGGGAATGATCGGCCACGCGCAAGGTCAGTTGTCATGTTCAAGCTGCCACAAATCTTTTAATCCGGTGGGCCGCGAGGCACCGCGCCAGACGTGTGCCGGCTGTCACAAATGGCCGCCTTGAACTCGGAGCACTGCGCAGCTGATCGCCTCGGACACTCCCAATCGCACGTCGTGTCATGTGCAGCACGTGAAGGACAGGCGGCATTGGAATGCGTCGTTGATGGCGAACAATCTTGCCAGCACGAGGAGCTACTAACTAAAAGCGCGATGACAAAGGGGGCCTTTTGTAGTAAAACCTAGAACTCTAACCGCAAGACCGACTCGGACTAACTATGCCGCGCGTGTCTCTCATGAAACGAGCATCTGCATTACCACACTTGACCCTACTTATATGGGCAGCCGGGTGCCTGCTTTTGGTATTCACGTGCGCGCGGGCTCAGGATACTGTCACAGGCGCCTTCGAAGGCACCGTTACCGACAGCCAGACTGGCGATTTGTTGCAAGGCGCAGCCGTCGACATCATCAATGAACAGACCCGCCTCACAATCAGGCAGCGCGCGGATAATCGCGGCCACTTCTTTCAAGGGTTGCTGACTCCCGGAATCTACCGTATTCGCGTCACGCTGCCGGGATATCAACCTCACGAGCATTTGCAGCGGTTGAAGATCAATTACACGGGCGAGGTGGTACCAGTGCCGGTCTCGCTCGATCCTATAAGCGCCACTGCGGGAGCGACTCCAACGCCCACAACTGCGCCGGCAACCGTAGAAGACACGGACATCAGAGCCAGCATTATCACGGTTGACGCTAGGAGCAGTGGCTCGTTCTCGGACGCAGAAGTTTCGACCCTCCCACTACCCACTCATTCAGGGCGCACTTTTGATGAACTCGCATTGCTTCTCCCAGGTGTAGCGCCACCGCCGCAAACGCCTGGCAGCGTCGCCGGACCGGGGGTCGGCGCTGGGGTTGGTTCAGCGGGGCAGTTTTCCGTCAATGGTCTGCGTTCGCGCGCGAACAATTTCACTGTTGATGGTTCTGATAACAATGACGAGGACATTGGCGTCCGACGACAAGGATTTTTTTCGCTGGTACCGCAGCCAATTGAATCAATTCAAGAGTATCAAGTGATCACATTACTTGCCCCGGCGCAGTTCGGTCGCAACCTCGGCGCGCAAGTCAATGCCGTATCCAAGTCAGGAGGGAGCAAGACGCACAGCACGTTGTATGGCGGATTCAATTCGAGCCAATTGAATGCCAGAAATTTCTTTGACACTACATTTGGCAACGGGATTTCAACTGTGCGCGCGAACAATCAAGCAGTGTTGGTCCAAACCAGAGACGCGAACGGAGTAGTAACCAGCCAGCAACCATTGACCGTAAGAAACGAAAGCGGCGGCAAAGATTCACTCACTTTCTGGCAAGGCGGATTTGTCATCGGCGGACCAGTCAAGGCGAACAGCGTATTCTATTTCGCTTCGTTTGAAAGGGAAGTCACGAATGCGACAGAAGAAAACAGCTTTGCAGTGCCAACGGTCGAGCAGCGCGGCGCCTTCCGCACGGGCGCCACCGGAATTTTTCAGAATCCGCTGACTAGCGCATCGACCTCGGCCATCCCGAGCACGCGCAATGGCGCGGGAATCTTCAGCCTTTATCCTTTTCCGAACAATCCGAATGGTGTTTACGGAGCCAACACGTTCACGCAGGTGTTGGCGGCGAGCGGTCGAGGCACAGTGCTCTCTGGCAAGATCGATGACTACTTTAAGATCAAGGGAAGAGAGCAGTCAGTGACCAGTCGCTACAACCTTACCAGTGATTGGCGCGACATCCCAGTGACTGGCGGCGCGATCTTCTCGACGCTCAAGCCGCGCATCCGCACGCAAAACTTCTCCTTCTTTTTGAATAGCAAGTTGAGTGGTCCAAACGCCACCGACTCGATGTTCAATCAGGTGCGGCTGTCATACGGACGCACAAGTCTCAGGTTTGATGAAGTGCGCGATGCACACTTTTTGATTCCCAGCGCGTTCGTACCCGACACACCTTTCCTGCTGAACGCCCCCGGACTACTTAACCTTACTTTGCCCAACCAATCGGGAGTTCCCAATAGCGGTCCGGTTATCTACGAGCGCTCACAATTTTCGGCGGAAGAAGATTCGGGGGGAGCACTCGGGCAGGTCACTCTTGCCGGATTCAGTCCGCTCGGTGTCGATGTCGATAACTTTCCGCAGCGGCGGGTCAATAATACCTATCAGGCCGCTGATGAGTTCACCAGGACAACTGGCAATCACCGATTGACATTCGGTTTTGACAGTCGCCGCAGCGAACTCAACAGCGATCTGCCGCGTAACGCACGCCCGCTGATTACCTTTAATGGATCGCCCAGGCTGATCCTGGACAATGGGGGTTTCCGTCTGCCGAATGCGAACGACGTCAACCCGATCATCCGAGCGGAAGATCTGGCCGCGATCGGCGCCGCCAGTAATTTCTTTCAAGCCCAGAACACTGTAAGCAATGACGCCAGCATCAGTCTGCGCTATTACCAGCTGAACTCTTACGCACAGGATTCGTGGCGCCTGACGCCGCATCTTTCGTTGTCTTACGGCCTGCGCTACGAATACAACACGCCGCCGCGAGAACTGAACAGTCGGATCGAGCAAACATTCAATAGCCCGTTATTAAACTTCGCGCCGGCCCTCAGACAGTTCATAGCCGATCGCACGCAAATCTTCGATCCAGACCGCGATAACTTTGCACCGCGTGTGGGACTCGCCTATTCGCCTGAGCTGTTTGGTCCAGATCGCGTGACGGTATTTCGCGCGGGCTACGGCATTTTTTATGACCAGATCCTCGGTGCAGTAGTAAGCCAGTCGCGCAATGTGTTTCCCAGCTTCCTGACGCTCAACTTTGGCGGTGGGCCATCTTTCGGTACGTTTCCGCTGACCTTCGATAACCCATCGCGGCAGAAGATCGGCGTCGTTGGTGTGGGGTTCGTGCCGCTCGTTATCCCTGGTACGATCAACCGCTATAACCCGCAAGTGCCGTTGAGTGTCCTCTTTGATCTGATCAATCGCACCTTTCCCGGCGCGCTCGGCGCCACCTTGCCGACACGCCATTTGGAAACGCCGCAGGCGCACCATTATTCCTTCACTGCCGAACAGCTGCTAACGCGGAATTTAACGATCTCGGTCGCCTACGTGGGAACGCTCGGTCGCCATCTGCTTCGCTTTACAACTCCCAACCTCGGACCGGGATTAACGTTGGCGCCGACGCTTTTGACTTTCGCCGGACCTGGCGGAGATTGTGTTCCCAGGCAAGGCTCGGGAATCCTCTTTCCGGTGATTTGCGGCCAGCTTAAAAGTCCGGCGAGGCCTGTTCCCGGTGTCGGTGCGATTAACCAGTTTGAAACAACGGCGAACTCGAACTATGGATCATTACAGCTGCAGGCGCGCGGCCGCCTTCATCGATCACTTCAGTATCAGGTGGCGTATACTCTCTCGAAGGCGCAGGATGACGTGTCGGACGTGTTCGATTTGGCTGGCGCCTTCGTCTTGCCTCAAGACAGTCTTAATCTCCGCTCCGAGTATGGACCAGCGAACTTCGATGTGCGGCATCACGTCGCTTACGTAGGCATTTACGATTTTCCAAAACTGAAAACCGGCGCGCGTCTTGTGCGACATCTTGTGGATGGACTTGAACTTGCCAGCACCGGACGCTTTCGGGCTGGCCAGCCATTCACAGTCAACAGCACCATCGACGTCAACCTGGATGGAAATTTGACCGACCGCCTAAACACGGTGCAAGGAATAGTCGTCACCGGTGATCGCCGCCAGCCGTTAAGACTAACGACGACCAATACGCTGGGCCTGTTAGCGCCATTCGGCCAAGACGGAACCATAGGCCGCAACACGTTCCGCGCGGGAAGCGTCTTGGAGTTGGACCTTGCCGTGATCAAGAAATGGACAATGTCGGGAGGTAAGATCTTGACTTTCCGAACAGACATCTTTAACTTGCCGAACCGAACGAACTTTGGAATCCCGAACCGCTTCCTTGAAGCGCCCGGCTTCGGTCAAGCAACTAACACTGTAACTCCTGGACGGCGCGTTCAGTTTGCATTGAAGTATTTGTTCTAACTCGGTCCCCCTGCGAATCAACCGAGTTGGTGAATTGCCTTTGTCTTTCAAGACCAAACCAAGGCCTCTCGGGTATTCGTACATTTAACCGTGAGGCTCAAAGTCCAAGGTCCTGTTCAATCTCCCACGGAGGATCCCAATGCGCCACTTGTCCCCCTCAAAACTCGCTTCGGGTCCCGGTGTCCCTTTTCGCTCAAAGACTTCAATCGCCCCGAGTTCGAGCACGGTGAAGTGCTTTCTAATCGCCGCGTTTATCTTGCCAGTGATCTCGATTGCGTTGATGAGCATTAGCTCTGCAAGCGTGCAGCAGGCGCTGGCGTTTGCGGCTCCCGCGCCTTACAACGTGGGAGCTGGGCCCTACTGGGCCGCTGCCTTCAACAAATTCGGCAAACCTGCCATAGCCGTGACCAATCAAGCGGGCAACAGCGTCAGCGTGTTGTATGGCAACTATGTGGGCGGACAATATGATGGCACGTTCGGTGCGGCAACCACTTACACACTGGTTACCGTCTCAGTAACAACACCGGCCCCGCAGCAGGTCGTGGTTGGCAATCTCGGTCAGTTGGGTCTTCCTTGTTTGGTGGTGGCGGCCGCCGGCGCCAACAGGGTGGCAGTGCTGTTAGGTAATTCAGACGACTCCTTTCAGCCTACACCGGTTTATTACCCACTAGGGAACTTTCCTGAATCCGTTGCCCTGGGTGATGTAAACGGTGACGGCAACCTGGACATCATCGCTGCCAACTATGGTAGCAGCACTGTCAGCGTGCTGTTGGGCAATAGCGATCGTACATTTCAGACTCAGCAAACGTACGCCGTTTCCGCAAATCCCGAATCGGTCGTGGTAGGAGACTTTAACAACGACGGCAAGCTTGATATCGCGACTGTGAACTCTGGCACTAATCCAGGAAAGGTGAACGTGCTGCTAAACGCGAACGGCACGTTTCCAGCTGCGGTGACGTCGGATGTTGGCGGTAATCCTTTTTCTTTGGCCGTAGGAGACTTCAACAGTGACGGCAAGCTCGACATAGTTACATCAAACCACAATGGCGGCATAAGCGTCTTGCTGAACAATGGCGTTCGTCCCTTTCCTGCCGTTGCTCCTACTCCCATCAGCGCCGGTTCCGCGCCTTATTCGGTTGCCGTAGCAGACTTCAACGCTGATGGCCAGCCCGACATCGCTTTAGCAAACGCCGACAACGGAGGCAGTGTCGGCATTCTTCCTAATAGTGGTGGCACGTTTCAACCCCTCCAGCCGGCCAATACATTTTCCGCGGGCGCAAGTCCATTTTTCATCGCAGTCGGTGATTTCAATCTCGACGGTAAGCCGGACATCGTGGTACCCAATCACCCCAATAACAACCCCGGCACTATCAGTGTGCTATTGAATACCACGGGACCATTTTCAATTCCGCCTGCAAACGACAATCTCTCTAACGCACAGGTTTTGCCAGCGAACGTCTCTGGCAGCGTAACCGGCACGAACATTGGCGCAACGCATGAAATGAATGAACCCAATCACGCCGGCAAGCCAGGTACAGCATCTGTTTGGTACAACTGGACAGCGCCTGCAAGTGGTGGAGCGACCTTCGACACGTTTGCCAGTACCTTTGATACCGCGTTGGCGGTCTACACTGGTCCAGGCTATGGCGCGTTGACAGAAATCGCGAGCGGCGACAACGATCTAGGAGCCAACGGTGAGTCACGCGTCACCAGTCGCGTCAAATTCAATTCGCTGTCCGGAACGACTTACCACATTGCCGTGGATTCAGGGGGCGCCGGCACGGCAACCGGAAACATTACGCTCAACTGGTCGCTCCTACCGCCGCCGGCTAATGACAATTTTGCCAACGCTCAAGTAATCACTGGCCGCACTGGCAGTGCGACCAGCACAAACGCCGGAGCCACGAAAGAGACTGGCGAGCCGAATCATGCAGACAATCCGGGTGGAGCTTCAATCTGGTATCGGTGGACGGCGCCGAGCGATGGTACTTTCATCTTTAATACTTCTAACAGCCGAATCAATTGTTCTGCCAGCGGCGGATGCCCCTACGACACCCTATTAGCGGTATACACGGGTTCGAGTCTGCAGGAGATATCACAACCTCAAAATCTCGTCGTCAAAAATGACAACGAGAACGCGGCGTTAGGGCTGCTTACCAGCCGAGTGTCGTTCCTCGCACACATGGGAACAACTTACCAGATTGCCGTGGATAGTAAAGGCAGCGCCAAGAGCGACGTTGTCCTCTCTTGGTCGTTGGCGGCGGGAACCAATGATAGCTTCGCTAACGCGCTGGTGATTTCTGGAAGCTCAGGCAGCGTCACTGGGAACAGCTCTACGTATGCGTGGTATCGGTGGACCGCGCCAAACGGCGGCGCCTTCGCCTTTACGAGTTCGCCGGGTGGACCAGGGAATCCTTCTCTTTTGAAGGTATACCAGGCGGATGGTGTGACGTTAATTGGTTCGGCTCAAGCTCAGTGCAAACTATTTATGCCTCCTTTCAACATCTGCGATAACAGTGTTGTGTTCTTCAACGCAGAGAGCGGGAGTACGTACACAATGCAAGTGTCTCCCGGTGGCGTTTCGCTGAGCTGGAATCCTTCATCGCCGAACGACAACTTCGCGAATGCACAGGTCATAAATGGTTATGGTGGCACTGCGGCAGGTAATAATGGAGGGGCGACTAGCGAGGTCGGCGAGCCCAGTCACGGTGGGCAAACTGCCACCTCATCGGTATGGTATAGCTGGACCGCGCCGATCTGGACCGTCCCACCAGCTAAGAAGAACTTCACGTTTTCAGCTGGAGCAGTGTCACCTTGCACTTTCTTCTCCCAATTTCAAAACCAGAATTATGGACTAATCCTAATGGAAGTGTACATAGGTTCCAGTTTTGTCAATTTGTCTTCGGTTGCCTCTACTTGTCCTGCAACTTTTGATGCAGACCCAGGAACCACATATCGTATCGCCGTGGACAGTAGGTTTGGTACGGGGAGTTTCGGACTGACATGGAAGCCTACCGCTGCTCCCACAAATGACAATTTTGCCAATTCTCAACCGATTAATGGATCGTCTGGTAGCGCTATCGGAACAAACATAAACGCAACCAAAGAGATGGGTGAGCCCGCCCACGCCGGCGATGGCAGCGCTTCGGTTTGGTACAGCTGGATGGCGCCTACTAACGGCTCAGTCACTTTCAACACGGATGGAAGTAACTTCGATACGCTGTTGGCGGTCTACAGCGGATCCAGCATCAGCAATCTTTCGCAGGTTGTCAGTAACGACGATGAAAATAGTAGTCCCGTGGTAGCCACCAGTCGCGTGACCTTCACCGCCACTGGGGGAACTATCTACCGCATCGCTGTTGATGGAAAGGGGGGCAGCGGCAACATCACTCTCAGTTGGGGTACGCCGCGCAGTGTCAGCGGTCGCCTGACTGATATCAAAGGAGTGGGCATCGCCAACATAGTCGTAACGTTGAGTGGCAGCGCCTCGAGACGGCGGATTACTGATTCCCAAGGTAACTACTCTTTTGCCGATTTGGTCCAGGGAGGAGACTACACCGTCACTCCAGCGGCTTCATTGTTCAACTTTGACGTCGCAAGTCGAAGATACAATCCTCTGGCGAGCGATGTAACCAACGCTAATTTCGTCGCGCAAACACCGACATACAGCATTGCAGGGCGTCTCACAAGCGTTAACCAGACGGGTATTGGCAATATAAAAGTGGTGCTCACGGGTACCAACATCCCGCCTGACACTTTTGTACCGACCAACCCCGATGGCTTCTACCAGTTCGCTAACTTGACGACCAACGGCGATTTCACGGTTACTCCATCCAACCCTCTGTATTCGTTCAACGCCACAATTTTGCCGGCGAATCACTCCTACAGTTTCCAGACGCTTAACGCCAACATTCCCAATGCGGACTTTAATGCAGTTGTTAATACTTTTACGATCAGCGGCCAAGTAACGGGAGGCGGAGGTGGTCTTGCCGGAGTATTGGTTACCTTGAGTGGATCACAGTCGGGAATGACAACGACGAATGCAAGCGGCAATTATTCGTTCCCGGGCCTCGCCACGGGCGGCAGCTATACCGTTACGCCATCGGATACGCCGCAATACAGCTTCACCGGACAGACTGTTCCGAGCCTACAAAACGATCAGACTTTGAACTTCCAGGGAACGCTTCGCAATTACACAATCAGCGGCAAGGCTACTTTGAATAATGTTGGCCTGGGCGGCGTAACCATTACCTTGAATGGCCCAGTTGGTTTTGTGCCGCGAACTTTCCTGACCTTGTCGGATGGCACTTATTCCTTTGCCAATGTTCCCGCAGCTAGTGACTACACGGTTGTGGCCGCTAAGGAAAACTACAGTTTCAATCCATCAAGCGTGCCTGTCAATAATCTCAGTGCTGATCATTCTGACGTGAACTTTCCTGCTACCGCAGATCCGAAAACGATACAGTTCAGTGCGGCGAATTACAACGTGGGCGAAGGCGATGGGACCGTGACCATCAACGTGACGCGCAGTGGTGACACATCCGGTGCGGCGACCGTTGATTTTGCTACGAGCGACGGGAGCGCGACGCAAGACAAGGATTATGAAGTCGCCAGTGGCACACTTAGTTTCGCCGCTACTGAAGCGAGTAAGACGTTCAGCGTGTTGATCGTCGATGATGCTTTCGTTGAGGGTAATGAGACAATCAATCTGACGTTGAGCAATGCGACGGGGGCGACGCTCTCCGCGCCGCCGACGGCTACGATCACCATCAGTGACAACGATACCGCCAACTCGACTTCGCCGGCGCCCAAGCGCTTCACTGCCTCGCTCAATGGCGGGCAGGAAACGCCGCCAAACAATTCGCCGGCGAAGGGCACCGGCCTGGTGCTACTCAATCAGAGCGAGACTTCCGCTTTGGTGGGAGTGCTTTTCCAAAACCTGGGCAGCGCAGAAACGGCGGCCCACATTCATGGCGCCGGTGGTCCAGGAGTGATGGCGCCGATTCTGTTCCCGCTGCCCACTACGAATCCCGTCATAAACTTTTCGATCAGTCCGACGGCGCATGATCTAAAAGCCGGCTTGCATTATCAGAACGTGCACAGCGCGAACTTTGCGAATGGAGAAATTCGCGGGCAGTTGGGTTGGAATCCGACGCTCGAGGAAAAGTTTTTGATCCGGCAGCAGTATTTGGATTTTCTCAGTCGCGATGGTGATCCCGACGGATATAATTTCTGGGTAGGAACGATAACGCCATGCCAAGCCGATGCGCAATGTTTTCACGACCGGACCATTGCTGCGGCGGATGCGTTTTTCTTTGAGCCGGAGTTTCAGCAGACCGCCGGGTTTGTGTTTCGCGCATATCGCGCGGCTTACGGCAACACGCAGCCGTTTCCGAATCCCGACAACTCGAATCCCACCGAAGCCAACAAACTAGTCAACTACTCCGTCTATGTGGCGGACCGCGCGCGCGTCGTGGGCGGCGCGAATCTGGCGACGGCGCAGCGGGCCTTTGCGACCTTGTTTGTCTCGCGCATTGAGTTCACCAACAGATACGGAGCGGGCTTGACCGGCCCACAGTTTGTCGACGCGATCCTGGCGACGATGCAAAATGCCGACGGAATAGATTTGACTGCGCAACGACAAGCGCTGATCGATCAATTCAACAACGCAGGCGGCGGCAATGCCGGACGCGGGATGGTGTTGTATCGACTGGCTGACGACAACGCCCAGAGCAATCCAATCAATAATCGCGCGTTCATCGATGCCGAGTACAATCGCCAGTTCGCGCTGACTTTGTACTTCGGATACCTGCGACGCAATCCGGACATTGGCGGATTTTTGTTCTGGCAGAGCCAAATCAACAGCGCCCCGATCCGCGACGTGCCCAAGCAAAACGCGTTGGTCTGTTCATTCGTCACCGCCGCCGAATACCAATTCCGCTTCGGGCCCA
>WNGL01005918.1_pt1 | contig 14496 bp, 18 predicted proteins | sample 5400591 | NCBI WGS metagenome assembly WNGL01 (sample SAMN13153377, study PRJNA577476) | soil metagenome | isolation source: 80 cm soil or saprolite under Garry oak tree replicate 1 | place: USA:California | collected 2016-06-15
TTCGTTGGAATTCCTCAATATGCGTCTGCACCATCTGTTGATGCTCACGGGATGCGCGAACGCGCTGCCCCTTCAGCTAAAGTGGCTTCACAGGGCCGTTCAACGCTCTCGCGTGTCGTATGTTCTGTCCTCCTTTCTTTTTCGCTCTCTGCTCTCTTTGTTCACCTGGGATTGGTCTTGCTGTTTGTTCAGGCAAACGGCCACCAGCAAAGCGATAGGCGGCTTACAGCAAGGCAAAATGGCTAGGTCCTTTCTGGTTGGCTGGACAAGGCCTCTTCAAGCGAGGCGATCATCCGCTGTAAGAGGGCAGGCGCTTGATGTCGCTCAGACTCGGTGAAGCCTGTGGTCGCGACCGCGTTTTCGGCCAGGGCACAGGGCAGAAGCTGGTCGCGCAAGGCACGGCCTTTCTCGGTCAGGAAGATGTTAATCTGGCGACGGTCTTGCTTGTTGCGGACCCGCCGCACCAGACCGTCCCGCTCCATACTGTCGAGGGAGCGGACCATGGAGGCCTCGTCGATCGCCGCCTGGCGACTGAGTTCCCGCTGCGTCTGACCATCCTGGACCCACAAGAACAGCAGCACCCCAAACTGCCCAGGGTAGACTTCGTGAGGGGCCAGACAGGTGGTGAGGAATTGCTTGAAGAGCTTGGCCAGGTAGCACACCAGATAGCCGACATTCTCCTCGATGATAAACAGGCGAGCAGGTCCGCTCTGGCTCTCTGGTTGGCTGAGAGCCTGGCGAGAACGCACAACCTGAAAGGGTAACGACTCCAACTCTTGCATGGTTAACACTTTCCTAACTAATCATTTCCTAACTAATCATTGCTTAGCTAAGTAATAACATATGAATGAGCAGTTGTCAACCCTTCGGATGAAATTCCTCTCCATATTGCTTTTGGCTGTACATTTGGGAATTCCGTGAACGAAAATCTGATACATCGGTGAGCGATCTGCCCTCTTTTTGAGGCAAGGACCACTCACCGATGTATCCTGATCCCAGCCAGAGCATTCCCAAATGTACACGCAGGCGGGGAAAACACGTTGGAGGTGTTCTCGCATCCGTTCTGGATGGAGGAAAATCCGCAGTTAAGAAACCACCTCCGTGTCATAGCGGGCCATCAGCTCAGCGATCTGTTGCCGACCGGGAGAAGCCGTGGCTTGAGAGAGCTGGCTCACTTCCTCAAAGTAGCTCAGATAGCGTTGAGGCGTAAAAGTGCAGAGGAAACGAGCGGGCCTCTCCGTTGGATTGCTGAACGTATGCGCTACCCCAGTAGGCACCATCACGAATGCTCCCTGACCGGCCCGCACGGTTTGCGTTCCTACCACAAACTCCAGTTCGCCTTCGAGGATGTAAAAGCCCTCTTCATGCGCATGATGGATATGAGGATGAGGAGCGTCGTGACCATGAGGAGGCACTTCAAATTCCGCCAGGCCCAGTGCCCCCCGCGTATGCGTCCCATCCTCCTTCACGACCATATGAACATCGCCAAGTCCAAGAGCGTGTCCTTCACCGGCCTTCACGACTACAGCATTCATACCAACATCCTTTCTTGTCTTGCTTGTTCAAGTACGACATATCAAACTCTGCTTGTAACTAGTGCTGGAATTGTCCATGCTCCAGCTGCTGTTTGCCCTCCATAAGATCCTGCCCTCTGGCTATACCTGATGAATGCCTTATTTCGGCTTGGTGTGGAGTCTCCCAATGCATCATCACCCCTCTGTTCTATCTCGCAGCTGGCCTGTAAGTGAGATTGACCCGCTTTCGTGAAAGCCTCAAAGCTTTGAGGCTACTAGTTCAATCGTTCGTAAGCAACCGGACGAGATAGCCAGCAGAGGCGTCGGCCCGTTGGTCGTCACTGCTCTTCGAGCTTGGTGAGCTCCTCGCGCACGACCATCAGCCCGTTCGAGGCGCGTGGGTAGCCGGCATAGACGCCCAGGAGCGTCGCGAGTGCCTCAAGCTGCGAGCGCGTGCAGCCATGTTGGATGGCCCAGCGAGTATGGGAACGTAGCTGCTGCTCGGCACCACCCTGAGTGATCAGTGCTGCGACGACGACGAGGCTACGTTCACGAAGGCTCAGTTCGTCATCGACCCACGCGCCGGCTGCCGAGAGGATCGCTTCCTCGCCGAAGCGCTCGCCAACGTGTTCGGCGAACCACGAAGCGACCTCTTCGCGCGGAATCTGGAACTGGCTCGCGTAGGCTTCCAATCCTCGTTCGTAACGTCGATCGGTCACCACCGCATCGCCTGTGGACTGAGAGGAACTCTCATCCCGGCGTGAGTCGCGGTTTTCTGCCAGTCTGGGCTTGTTTGACTCCGATGGCAGACGATTTTCTTGGGTATTGAGGGGATCGTGTGAACTCATCATGGCTCCTTTTCCTCTCGTTCCTTTATCGTACGACTCAATTGGAGAGCTGGCAATTTCAGTGGTGTTCCTGTCAGCTCTGCGTAGACGTTTCGGATTTCAAAAGGAATCCACAGGTCGTTCCCCCAATCTTGGTAACGCTCTTTGATGATCCGAGCAGCTTCCTGATCAATGAGATCAAGCGTCTGTCCCCTCTTGATACGTCGGTTCACTTCCTCGCGAACAAAGATCAGGAGGTCTTGAACCTCCTGCAGCAGTTCGACTTTTCCTAGCTCCCCATGCCCTGGAACCACTGTTGCCGGAGAAAGATGCATCAGAGACGCAAGTTCCTCGATCCAGCGATTGGTACTCGCATCCTGATCAAACAGAATGGGGAATAAGTGGTTCTCCACGAGGTCGCCTGTGAAAAGCACCTGCTCGTGCGGGAGAAAAACGATCTGGTCACCACGGGTATGACCACCAGTCAGTTCGTGTAGCACCACCTGCTTGCCACCCAAGTCGATGGTTTTTTCCCCTTGATAGGTTTCATCTGGCATCACCAATTCCACCCCTTCGAGTGCCTTGTGGGCATCGGAACCAAAACCACGAAAGAGGTTCAGGTAGGAGGCTCCTTTTTCCCGCAGTTCGTCTGCCTGAGTGGTATTGGTCAGGATGGTGGCATGACCTTTGAAGGCCCCCGTGCCGAAGGCATGTTCTGGATGAAAGTGGGTAGTCGTGAGCAACAGTGCCTTCGATCCTGCTACCTCCATGGCTTTTTGGAGTACCCGTTGACCATTTTCGCTCCCCAGGCCGCTCTCAACGACGAGCACGGCGTCTGTGCCGATCACGATCCCAATATTGGGGACCAGGTCAATGTACTGGTCAGGAATCACCATGACCCCCGGAACAATTTCCCGGGCCAATGCTGGTTGAACCAGGGGAGGACGGTTGAATTGAGACATCATATCTTCTCCAATCAAGAACTTGAGGGTGGAAAAACACCCCTCACTGAGACGAAAGCGCCGTTCTAATTATCGCTTCATTCATGAAGGCGATTTTCAGCTTGAGATCGCTCATTGTACAGATTCCTCCAACATGCAGTCTTTCCTTTCAGACTTGGTAGAATGAATGAGGGGCTCGAACCAGTTCCGCCACGCGGCAGAAGATCGCCAACGAGCGACGATGATCCAATACGCAACAACGCCAATAGGTCGCGCCACGGGTGGCAGCCTCACTCCTTCCGTAAGAGATGGATGCTTCACGATGATAGGTGATGCTGGCAATAGGATCGCAACCACTTCAAGGTACGTGTTCCATTGCTCATACAAAGTGTACTGGAAATGAGGGGCTGAGGTCTTGGACGTTCGGCTGAATTTTTGGATATTTCAACGATCTTTCTCCCTACACGACGTGCACAATGGTGGTCTGAAAAAGAGGAGTTGTCACACAAACCACACCTCGTGAGTGTACGGGAGGAGCAGACCATCATTCAGGTTGCCGATGCCTCGTACAAACTCAGGAAAGATGTTCTCGAATGTAGGTCGGAGTGACTCCTTTGATGCGTTGCATGTGGCGGACCAGGTGGCTCTGATCATAAAATCCTACCGTCGTGGCAATCTCACCAATAGAGAGGTTGGTTGATGTGAGTAAGTGCTGGGCACGTTCTAACCGGCGTTGCACTAGATAGTGGTGTGGAGAGAGACCGGTTGTCTTGCGAAACAGACTTGAGAAGTGTGATGGACTCAGGCCCACTTCGGAGGCCAGTTCAGCAAGGCTCAGGTCCTCGGCGAGGCGTTCTTCAATCAAAGCGGTAATTCTCCGGAAGAGGAATGCTGGCAATTGCTTGCTTTTCTGAGGAGGAGGGCAAGAAGTACTGCTGTAGGTATGAATCAGGTGGGCCGCTAAAGCCGTCGCCAGGCTTTCCACATAGAGACGACCCGTGGCTCCTCCCTCAAGGACCTCCGTCAGCAAAGCAGAACTAATATACTCAATCCGGCGATCCTGAGGCTGAAAATGGGTAAGAAGCTCGACCTGTTGCTGATGGTGATCTCCCGCTACCTGCTGCAGCAATGCTGGAGTCAGGAAGATATGCAGCAGCTGCACTCCATCGTCATGCCGCCAGATGTTTTCTGGCCCAGCAGAAACAATTTGTACGCTTCCGCGACCCCTGATAGTGGTAAAAGTCTGCTGGTTGTGAATATGCTCGACGAGGAGGGATGGTCCCTGGAGCAGACTAATCAGGTGAGAAGATGAACGGGGGTAGGTGTATTCCCCCGCGGGGAAATAGCGCTGTTCGACAACTATTCCTCGCCAGCCAAGTGCTTCACTGGAATGGAGGATTCCCGCCTGAGGAGAAGAAAGAAAAACACCAGCACGTTGCGGTTGGCCATCCGTCTGCATTCTATAGGTGAGCCTCATGGTTCACCTCCTTCTGACTCACTAAGGCGCCGTGAAGCACCAGCCTGATAATTTGCTCCTGTACTTGTGCCGGGTCCGGTTCTCCCATGATGTCCCTCAAACGCTCTTTCAATGGTGCAAGTCGCCTGTTGAATACGCACAAGCCGACGATGTTGAAGATAAGCTGGATCGGATCAAGCTCCGGATCGATCAAGCTGGCCTGCTGCACTCGCCGAAAGTAGTCGAGCATCAATGTAGGCCTATTAGGGGCCGCGACATTTTTACCCCCCAAAATCCCCGCGAAGGGTGAGCAGTTGGAAGAAAGAGCTTCTTTCCTCTCTGAATTGTATCGTCCCGCTCGCCTGTGTACGAACAGGGGAAAGGGATTCTCAGCCCATTGCTCTGCACACCACTGAACAGGTGAGCTTTCTTGAGTGGTTCTCTCAGATGGGTATTCATCGTGGATATCTTCCCTCGCAATCGCGTTTTCTCGCTCTCGCCCGCTATCGGAGCCCAACAAGCTTGGTACTCATTTGCCAGAGCTGCTCCTGTGCCTCCCCATCGTAAGAGATGTCTGGTGAGCGGATCTCGGCCTTCTTGATGAAGTACTTCCCAGTGATCCCTTCCACCCCCGGTGAACTTGCCAGGTAGATGGCTGTCTGCGCCCCTGCCTGTGGACTTAAGAGAAAGGGACGCACCAGACCCAGGAAAGGTCGGGCAATGGGTGGGGCGATATCAGACACAATACCGGTGGACACCAGGCCAGGATGCAGGGCGTTGACCGTGACCTGGGTGTCCTTCAAGCGACGGGCAAGCGTGTAGCCGCACATCAGCATGACGAGTTTGGAGCGAGCGTAGGCGTCCATCGGCTCGAAGTGCTGCTCGCTCTGAAGGTCGTCCAGGTGTAAAGCAACGGGTCGGGGCTTCCCAAACAGCGGCAGCTGCCGTGTATCGGCCATCGATTGCGACGCCACATTGACGACGCGTGCCGGTGCGCTGGCCTTGAGCGTATCGAGCAGCAGATTGGTCAGCAGGAACCAGGCGAGGTGATTGACCGCCAGGTGCATCTCGATCCCGTCCGGGCTCAGTCGGCGTTCGCGCAGGTGTACGCCGGCGTTGTTGACCAGCACATGCAAGTGGCTGAAGTGCTGGTGAAATTCGTCGACCAGACGACGAATCTGGCTCTGGTCTGCAAGATCAGCCACCAGGAAGTGGACCTCTGAGTTCCCTGTGGCCTGGATAATGTCGTGTTGAAGTGCCTCGCCCTGTTCGCGGCGACGGACGACCCCCACGACGCGAGCACCCTGTCGAGCAAGTTCGGTAGCGATCACCTTGCCCATGTCGCCATTGGCTCCCGTCACGAGCGCCACGTTGTTCTGCATCATCATCGTTTCCTCCTGATCACGCCTTGATCGTAAGAGCCTTCCCAATCGTGTTCCTCTCGTCAATGCTGCGAAGCATGAAATCGGCCAGATCTGCTCGCGAGATATGTGAAGTGGCAGAGATGCGAAGGTCAGGAGCGGTAGAATAGTGCTGTGTGCGCAGTCCATTCGTCAAAGCTGGCGGTCTCACCAGCGTCCATTGGACGTCGCTGTGTTGAAGGAGGTTCTCCATGCGCTCCTTATCCAGCATCTTTTCTTTCATGGCAGCCCAGACGAAAAAATTGTAGAGATTGCGGTGATGGCTCTCCGCTGCACCATAGGCACTGACAACGAGGATGCGACGCACCCCAGAGGAGTGCATGGCCATCAGTATCCGCTCGACTCCATCCGTACAGAGAGACACGGGACCACGCTGATTCGTCCCTAATGCACTCAGAATGGCGTCTTGACCAGCGACAGCAGCTTCAACGTTGGCAAGGTTGCGTACATCGCCCTGAAGCACAGCGAGACGCTCGTGCTGAAGAGGAAAGGTGGCAGGATGACGTACCAGCACGGTGACCGTGTGACCCCCCGCTAGTGCCTGGTCGACGAGTTGCCGACCAGTGCCACCTGTGGCGCCAAAGACCGCGAGTTTCATAAGGAGGTTCCTTTCTCTTGAAAAAATCACTTCGATAAATTATCTAAATGATACTAAATAGGGACAAAAAAAGAGAAACTGAGTTCGCTATGTGCTCACTGATGCCTTCTCATGACAGAAATCATCATCGAGGGAACACTACGAGTCCTGCACCTGATTCCAGTTTGCCTGGATTTTGATAAACAATTCGACCAGTATTAAGCGTTCCGCTGGTGTGAGTGGAACGAGCACGGCCTGTGCAAGGGTCTTGAGATGTTCGGTAAAGGCGTCAAGAAGCTGCATTCCTTGCTCGGTGGGAGTGACAAGAAAGCTCCGTCGATCTCCACGATTCAGGGTGCGAGTAGCATACCCGTGCTTTTCCAGGCTATCAAGGATACGTGTCAGTTTACTCGCGTCTATTCCTGCCATCCCCTGAGCGATTTCCTTCACCATCAAGGGTCCGCGTCGAGCCAGGAGAGAGAGAACGCTTGCCTCGTCAGGAGAGCACAAGGTCTCGTACTCAAAAAGCTTTGATGTTCGACTCAACGTATCATTCAGGAAAAGCATAAAGTCAAGGACAGCACGCGTCTGCGATGACTCAAGACCATCGTCCATGAGGACCCCTTCTCTTCCAGTTCATCTGCTCCCTGGTGGGCAGCATCACAAAACACTCTTCACACACTATTTTCGATATGATATTATTTTACTATGATAATTCCCTCTTGTCAAGGGCAATGTCTGTTCAATTTGGGTACTTCAGTTGAGCCAAGAAGGTCCTTTGATGACACGTGCAGAGAGACATGTTCCAATGCCTCTGAAGCTGGTTCACTCTGACGAAACGGCTGGAAATCGAGGGCCTGATGAGTGCAAGCAGGCTTTGTCGCATCAGGTGGCGCAGGATCAGAGCATTTACCCCATCGAGTCGCGCACCGCGCAGTCTACTATTTCCCCATCAGCACATACCCTGAAATCGTCAGGACACCGTCCCCAGTGGCGCACGAAAATTATGCGCGATCGTGGGCAGTGCAACATTGACAATAAAGAGGTCGATGTAGAGCATAAGCAGACCAAAGCAGGCCGCCATCAACGTCAGCCACTTGGAAGGGGTGCGCTTTCCCATACAGAATTCTCCAGATCAATGTTCATTTCGTTGTTCCAGAAGCATCGCCGGCAATGACCGCCAGCGTACAACGCGACACACAGACCCGCTTCTGTTGCTCGTTGCGGATATCGATTTCCCAGACCTGGGACGTGCGCCCAATATGCAGAGGGATCGCCGTCGCGGTCAGCAGCCCCTCACGGACGGAACGGATATGGTTGGCATTGATTTCCTGCCCAAAGGCGACCATGCCAGCATGACAGTTCAAAAACGCGCCGGCGGTGGCAGCCGTCTCAGCGAGCGCAACGCTTGCCCCACCATGCAAATAGCCCCACGGTTGCAGATGCTGCTCTGTGACAGGCATCGTCATCACGACACGTTCAGGGGTCGCCTCGATGACCTGCATCTGTAAGGTGTGTCCTAATCCTTGTACCGGTGTCACCATTTCTCCTCCTCCTTCATGATGCTCCTACATTTAGCCAATTTTGTTGCGGCTTCAGTCATCTTCACCTGCGCGCTCCATTCGCATAGGGCTTGAGTGCTGCGTACATGGCGAAATTGAACGGCAGAGACAGGCCATGCTCTTCACGGTGAGACCATGGGTGCGCAGGCCCTCCAACTGTCTCCCGCGTGCCAGGAAGGTGACCTCTTCGCCAGCCCTGGCCAGCAGCCCTCCAAAGTACCCACCGGTTCCTCCGGCTCCTATGATAGCAATACGCATCTGCTTTCTCCTTCAAAAGGTGTTAGCGGCTCTTTTTTTTCCGTTCTCCAACCAAGTATACCCAATGAAACTTTACTAGTCAATATATTTTGATAGTGATTTTTATGCGTAAAATTTCTTGATATATTACTATCATACATACTATACTGGTGATATCAATCACAAAGGAGGATCGGGATGCCGACCACGGATGAAGAAATGAGCAAAGCTGCGCCGGGGCCGCTGGCCCTGGTGGAAGCTCTCGTGAATACGCAGTATGGACAAGGGCGATATGCGCATAGTGAACTGAAGAACCCTGAACAGCTTCGCGCCTGGCTGGTGGCTCGGCGGTTGCTGCTCGATGGCACACCGGTCACTGAGGGTGATTTTCGGCGCATGTTACAACTGCGCGAAGCGCTGCGCAGCCTCTTAGGTGCCAACAACGAACGAGAGACGCCTGCCTCACAGGTCGACGTCCTCAATCGCCTTGCCAGCAACGCCCCACTCACCGTTCGCTTTCAGCACGAGGGACTGCCGGCCCTCGAACCGGATATTGCCGGCGTGGATGGAGCGATTGCCCGTCTGGTCGGGATGGTGTTCACCGCCAAGATCGACGGCACCTGGGCCAGGCTCAAGACCTGTCGCAATGAGCGGTGCCAGAAGGCGTTCTACGACACGTCCAAGAATCGGTCAGGGGCGTGGTGTTCGATGGCCGGCTGCGGCAGTCGTTTCAAGGCGCGTGTCTATCGACATCGGCGCGCGGCACACACAGAGGGAGAACGAGAAAAGAGCGCCAGAAGTGCTGATGCGCGCGAACCAGGATAGGCGAGAATAATCATTATCGGCCCCAGGGACAACCCATTACGTATCCCGGGGAATTCATTATAGACGTGTTCAAGTCCACACGTTCTAGAGAGGAAAAAAACATGTTGAGCATTAACAAAGATCGGAGAGAGAACCAGTCTGCTCAAGATGAGCCAGCGAGCGCGCTCCCACCTGGGACTCTGCCACCCGACTTTACCTTACAAAGTACGCCAGATCACACGGTATCTTTGCGCGACTTTCGCGGTCACCCGGTCATTCTGGCTTTCTATCCGGCCGATTGGAGCCCGGTCTGCGGTGACCAGATGGCCCTCTATAACGAGATCCTGCCGGAGTTCGGCCACTTCCAGGCTCAATTGCTCGGGATCTCAGTGGATGGGATCTGGTGTCACGCCGCTTTTGCCCGGAATAGGAATTTGCACTTTCCCTTGCTCGCAGATTTCGAGCCCAAGGGGGCCGTCGCCAAACGCTATGGCGTGTATCGTCGACCCGATGGGACGAGTGAACGCGCCTTATTCGTGTTGGACGCCCAGGGGATAATTCGATGGAGCTACGTCTCTCCGGTCGACATCAACCCCGGTGCGGATGGCATCCTGACGGCCCTTGAAGCGTTACAGACAGAGGAGACTACTATTCAATGATGCAAGAATCAGCAACGGCTCGGCTCGCGGTACCGGTGAGCCAGCGCGACCATCAGCAAGGACCAGCAACCGCCCCGGTGACCCTGGTGGAATATGGTGATTATGAGTGCCCCTATTGTGGACAGGCCTATCCCATCGTCAAGGAGATCCAGCGACAGCTGGGCGATCGGCTGCGCTTTGTCTTCCGGAACTTTCCCCTGACCCAGAGCCACCCGCATGCCGAGCATGCTGCGGAGGCCGCAGAAGCTGCTGCCGCCCAGGGGAAGTTCTGGGAGATGCATGATACCCTCTTTGAGCATCAGCAGGCGCTCGACGATACGCATTTAGTCCACTATGCGGTCGCACTCCAGCTTGAGCAGGAGAAGTTCGAGCGCGAGATGACTGAGCATGTGTATGCCAATCGCGTGCGCGACGATTTCCTGAGCGGAGTCCGCAGTGGCGTGAACGGCACACCGACCTTCTACATCAATGGGGTCCGCCACGACGCTTCCTATGCCCTGGAGACGCTCCTCGCTGCCATTGAGGGCGCCATGTCTTCCTAATCGAGCAAGTGGTGGCTATGCCCCTCCAGATGCAAATCGTTGGACGGGCCTATTGACGGCATCATGCAGCTTCTCAAGAGAGGAATATCAAGCTGTGATGCCTCCACGTTTCTGGACACGCTATCAACACAATCTCATCGCTACCCTTGATGGGGAAGGAAACTACGAATCCCATTTCACTCCCAGCACCCGATAGTTGATGGAACCTGAATTGGGCAAGCGGTTCGTGATCTGCCAGCAAATATGGTAACATATAAGGATGAACTAATTAGGAAGAGTAAGGCATCTCTGCACGCATTGGGAGCGTTCGAAGAAACATTTCGTGACGAGTAATTGATCGCTCAAGACCAGATACGCGCTGCCTCACGGCGCATGGCGAGAGGAGAAGAAAGGAACACATCTATGGGATTTGATCAGTATCATGAACCGGCGAACGAACTGCCGCCAGAGACGCGCACCTTTGCACGCATGATTGCTTCGCTCACCGAAGAAGCCGAGGCCATCGGCTGGTACGAGCAACGCTTAGCGGTGGAGCCTAACCCGGAGGCGCGAGCCATCATGGCCAACGCCCAGGAGGAGGAATTCAAGCACTTTGGCATGCACCTCGAATTCTTATTGCGCCAGAAGCCGAAGTGGCGCGTCGCTTTACAAGATATCCTCTTTAAAGAGGGCGACATTGTCGCACATGGCGAGGAGGCCGAGGAGGCTGAGCAAAAGATTCATGAGGTAGAGCCGCTGTATCCGAAAGCCATCGAGATGCCGCATCTCACAGTACCCGTGAGCGAACGCGATCACAGACAGGGGTCGCTCACCGCTGCTGTGACGTTGGTTGAGTACGGTGACTATGAATGTCCCTATTGCGGCCTTGCCTATCCCGTCGTGAAAGAAATCCAACGGCAATTGGGTCCAAACTTGTGCTTTGTCTTTCGCCATTTTCCCTTGGCGCAATCGCATCCGCATGCCAGGCATGCTGCGGAAGCTGCGGAAGCTGCCGCTGCCCAGGGCAAGTTCTGGCAGATGCACCAGATGCTTTTCGAGCATCAGGATGCGCTCGACGATGAGCACTTGCTGGACTATGCTGCCACCCTCGGACTTGATACTGAGCGCTTCAAGTGGGAGTTACAGAACCATGTTTTTGCGCCTCGGGTGGACCAGGATGTCGAAAGCAGGAGGCATAGCCGGGTAAGCGGCACCCCGACCTTCTTCATCAACGGGAGACGACATGATGATACCTACACGCTCGATGTGCTGTTGCCCGCGGTGAGAAGTTATGTGAACTGACATGGCAACCTCTGAACAGTGAGAGTAGCCTAGCTTTGACGTTCAGTGAGCGAACGCGAGGTACTCGTGAACTGAACGCACCGCGGCCGATCCTTCGCCGACAGCTGCCGCGACTCGCTTGGTCGAGCCTGCCCGGACATCGCCTGCGGCGAACAACCCGGGATAGCTGGTCTCAAAGGGCAGCGGTCGCCGGCCCAGCGCTTCCCACCGCCCGGCGAGGTGGTCTTCGCCCAGGGACCGGTCAGTGAGCACGAAAGCGTGTTCATCGAGGGCCGCGCATTCCGACAGCCAACCCGTTGCTGGATCTGCGCCGATGAAGGAGAACAGGGCGGCGCACGGCAACACGGCATCGAAGCCCCCGATGGTGACACGCACCGATGTAAGGGTCGAGTCACCTTCCAGACCGGTGATTCTGGTGTTGGTTCGCACGTTGATGCGAGCCTCGGCCTCGATCCGGTCGACGAGGTAGCGTGACATGTTGGCGCCCAGGTCGTGTCCCCGAATGACGACGGTGACGGGACTGCCGGACGCTGCGAGGAACAGTGCGGCCTGGCCGGCCGAGTTGCCCCCGCCCGCGACCACGACCGGCGATCCGGCGCAGAGGCGAGCTTCCATCTCGGTGGCCGCGTAGTACACGCCGTTGCCGTCGAAGTCTGCGAGACGGGCGGCATCCAGTCGCCGGTAGTGGGCCCCGCTGGCGACGATCACCGCGCGCCCGGCGACATCGGTCCCGTCCGAAAGGCGGATCACCAGATGCCCGGCCTCCTCACGCAGCGAGGCGGCCGCACACGGGCTCGTGAGGTGGGCGCCGAACTTTTCCGCTTGCACAACAGCCCGCTGGGTGAGGTCGCCGCCGGAGATCCCGGTCGGGAAGCCGAGGTAGTTCTCGATGCGCGAGCTACCCGCTGCCTGGCCCCCGACGGCGACCATCTCGAGGACCAGGGTTCGCAGTCCCTCCGAGTCGCCATAGACCGCTGCCGCCAGACCGGCTGGCCCTGCACCGACGACGACGAGGTCGAAACAGCGCTCGGGAAGGCTGTCGATGGTCAAACCGAGGTACTGCGCCAGCACTCCAGGCGTCGGGTGGCGCAAGACCGAGCCGGAGGCGATCACGACCGGCAACTCGCCCGGGGTGACGGCGAACTCGCGCAGGAGGCGTTCGACGACCGCGTCACGGTCGGGGTCCAGCCATTCGTGGGGGATGCGATTGCGGGCCAGGAACTCCCGGACCCGGAGCAACTCGGGCGAGAAGCGGGAACCCACGGCGCGGATGGTAGCCGAGGCGCCGCTCAGCAGCCCGGACCTGCGGGCGAGAAAGGCGGCCAGGATCGTGTCACCCAGGCCGGGGTTCGTCGCGATCACGTGTTGCAGGGCCGCCCTCGGCACCACGAGGACTTCGCCAGGCTCAACGACGCGGGCCGACAGATAGACCCGCTCACCGGTCAGCAGGTTCAGCTCGCCCAGGAATCGCCCAGGACCGTGGCGATTGATGATCCGCTCCTCGCCGTCGGAATGGACCATGACCTCGACTACTCCCGAGAGGATCACATAGAAGTCGTAGGTGGGGTCCCCCTCTCGATAGAGATACTCGCCCACGGCCACCGGCCGCCGGGTCCCGAGCGTCTCGAGAACGGCAAGCTCGGAGTCAGCGAGTGTGGGAAATGCGACGGCGTCGTTAGCCGCCGGATACGGATGGTAGTTCATTGTTTCGATCTCCTTCTCTGTCCTCTTTTCCACGTATCTCGGTGTTTGGTCCTCTAGGTCGTTATCTCAGGCAGATCGCCCTCATTGTATCTCAAATGCGTCCTCCTGATTCATGTGAGCCGTTCCGGGTCAACGGCATTTCTTACTGGAATACTCTTCAATTGTATCTCATTTTGGATGGGGATCTTCACGGCACATTGCCAGAACTGTTAAGGCCGTTCGGTCTCTCTAGTGGAATGAAAGGGATGGCCTGCACTTTGCTGAGACAACAGCCACCCGCATCATGGTGCTGGTTTGGTCCATGTCATTCCACAAGGGAGACCCCGTCCGTCATCGGGGTCGCGATCCTGGGAACGCTGGTGGGCAATCAGCAGACGTTCCTCAGCCAAGTTGACGAGCATGACTTTCGTGTTCAAATAACGATCGATCGTTATTTGAAACAGAGCTACAAAATGAGAGTGCCTCCTCATTCCCACTCGTGTATCATTGCTTCAGGCTAGCATACGTCTGTGGCTTGGATGCTTCCTCCTCTGGAAGCACAACAGATCAAGCCGGAGTGCTGATCAACTCTTTCTTATGCTCTTCACTGAGAAGGGTCATCGTCACCCGACGAAGCAGGGAGGCCAGCTCGGCTTCCTGTTCGGGCGACCAGCCGTCAAGCAGTTCGGCCAGGCTCTCATGGCAGGCGGTCGCTACAGTAGCGACGGTCTCCTGCCCGGCAGCAGTCAGTTGGAGTTGGCCATCTACCTGACCCTCCACTGGTGCTGTCGTGGTGATCAGCCCGCTCTCTCGCAGCGCTTCGATGGAAGGCATCAGCCTGGCGGCCGGCAGATGGAATCGCTTCGCCAGAGTCGCCCCAGCAATCGGGGCCTGCTCCTGGAAACGGAACAGGAGCCAGGTAGAGAGCGGATCGAGCTCAATGCCAGCGCGGGCTGCGAGCCGACGGTAGAGCTGGTCCAGGCTGTCACGGC
>WNGL01005924.1_pt1 | contig 14490 bp, 11 predicted proteins | sample 5400591 | NCBI WGS metagenome assembly WNGL01 (sample SAMN13153377, study PRJNA577476) | soil metagenome | isolation source: 80 cm soil or saprolite under Garry oak tree replicate 1 | place: USA:California | collected 2016-06-15
GCATCCGGGTCATCCGCGGCCGGCAGGGGGCTGGTGCCGCGCAGCGCGGCCAGCAAGTCTGCCGGGTCGGCGGTGTCCAGGCGGGGCAGGGTGAGACGCATCGCCAGGGGATGACCGTCCAGCCAGTCCAGCAGTTCCCCGAACGACCGGCGCTCCCGCCGCTCCCGGGCGGCCGGGAACGGGGCCAGCAGGTAGCCGGCGTACTCGGCGGCCTCGGCCCGGTTCAGCCCGCCCACCTCTATCCGGCGGACCTGGCCCAGCCATCCCTCCTGTGCCCGGCTGGTGATGATCGCCGCGCTGGAGGAATGATCCCGCACCCACTCCAGGAAGTCCTTCAGCGCGGCGCAGCCCGCCTCATCCAGCGGCGGGGTCGCCCCGGCCGGGTTGGACATCTCCCGGACCGACTCGAAGTTGTCCCACACCAGCAGCACCCGGTACCGCGCCAGCAACTGCCGCACCGCGTCCAGCCGCTGGGACGGGTCCAGCCGGGCGAAGTCCGTGCCGAACACCGCCAGGCCGGTCCCAGTGATCACCCCGTCCAGCCCGAAGCTGGCCACGCCGGGCTCGAACGAATGCCACAACACCAGCCGCGGGTCATCCACCCCACCGGTGTCGCGCCACCACCGGGCGAACCCCTTGGCCAGCTCGGTCTTCCCCGTCCCCCCCGGCCCGGCCAGCACCACCACCCGCTGCAGCCGCGCCGCCGACTCGAGCTGGTAGAACAGATCATCGCGGCCCACGAACACGCCCTCAACCGCGGCCAGCGGATCCTGCCCGCCGACGGGCTCGGACGGCGCGGCGCGGATCTGGTCCAGCGCCGCATCCAGTGACGGCGCCGCGGCCGGGCGGGCGGTACGGGCCTGCGGGAACCGTACCTCCTTGCGCAGGTAATGCACTGGGACCAGCCAGTCGGCCAGCGGCATGTCCCCCTTCGGGCTCGGCCGCCCGTCATGCCCGGACAGCCGCCTGCGCCCGGCGGTGACCGCCTGGCCCACGCTGGCCCCGGCGAACAGCGACTCATAGAACGCGGCCATGAACTCCGCCGCCGCGACCGCGTACACGCTGTAGGCCATCGCCACCACCGCCGCGCACCCGGCTTTGAGCAGGGCGGTGGCGACCGAGGCCTCCAGGTCCTTGCCGATCGCGCCGGACTGGCAGGCGTTCAGCACCACCACCGGCACCTTGCCCTCCGCCAGCGCAGCCGCGAACTTCGACGCGCTCACGTGGTCGCTGCCCCCGCTGAGTTTCTCGAACGCCAGCACCCCCTCACCCGGGTCGGCCATCATCCCCGGCCGGCCCCCTGCCGTCCCGCCACCGCCCGCAGGCCGTCCGGGCATCACCCCGTGCCCGTCGAAATGCACCACGTGGAACGGCTCGCCATCCTCGGCGGCCTGCCTGACCGCCTGGCGCAGCGCGTCGAATGTCGGGGGACGCAGCACGGTCAGGGTGACCTCGCCGCGGACCGCGTCCAGCCGTTCCAGCAGCGGCCGGGCCACCATCTGATACCCCACATCCTCGGTCCCGGTCGGACGCGAGATTACCATCAGCACCCGCAGCCGCCCGCCCGGCACCTCCAGCGTCCCCGCCCCGCCCGCCACCGGCAGGCTGCGGGAGATCCCGCCGACCCCCAGCGCGACCGGGCCCGCGCCGTCGCGCATCAGCTCCCACGGCAAGCCAAGCAGGCCGGGATCCGCAGAACGGAACACCACCTCCAGGCCTTTATCTCTAGCCCGCTGGTAAGCGTCACGTGCCGGCCCGGCGCCGAACACCGACCCGAAAACCTGATTCCCCCACCCGGCCAGCTTTTCCCGCACCGCTGGGCCGTGGTCTTCCCACACCCCGAACGGCGCCAGCAGGTAGTCCTCTAAGTACCAGCGCAGATCCTCCAGCGCCTCCCCATCCAGCGGCCACGCCAGCGGCGCCCGCGATACCAACTCCGGGAATTCACGATCAGGCCAGACCAGCACCTCAGCCTGCCCGTCATTACTCAGGTCAACCAGCAGCCTGTCAGCCAAAACCCCACCCCCAAGCCAGATAACCACAAACAGGCCACACACCACTCACACGACAGCATGCTACGGCTGGCACCGAACCGCCAGAGCCACGTACTCCCGGCAGTTGCTACCAGCGCCAGTCGGACAATGCAGGATCCCGCCAGACCTACCCGGGCAAGCCCGGAAATGTGAGATTCCGCAGGTGAGCGACCCGTTTCGCGGCTAGGTGACGGATCGGCTGCCGACGGCAAGAACAGGACGGCGCTGCTGTCCGCTCAGGGCATGCCCAGGACCCTGACAGGAGCGTTAACGCCCGCACCTGGCGAGGCCTGATGGGCGTGAAGTGCAGGTGGCCAAGCGTGGCGATCCCGGTCAGCCCGGTGACGCCTGGCAATGGCCGCCACGGCAGCATCGACGATGCCAGGCGGAAGTCCGTCGGCGCCTAGATCTACGATCAAGGTCATGACCGAGGCGCCCGGACTGGCCACCGCGCTGGCGTCGCGGCTGCGGGCGCTGTGGGGGACCGCCGTCGAGGTCACCAGCCTGCGGCCCGCCCCGGGCGGCGCGAGCCGGGAGAGCTGGGACATCGAGATCACGCTGGGCGGCGGCGCGCGACGCCGCCTGATCCTGCTCCGCGACGCCGGCGGGCGGGCCAGGGAGCCGGCCAGGAACATAGCCGTCGAGGCGGCGGCGATGACCGCGGCGCGAGCGGCCGGCGTCCCCGTAGCCGAGGTGCACGATCACGGGGAGGACGCCCTCGGCCGGGCCTACCTGCTGGTGGAGCACCTGGACGGGGAGACGATCCCGCGCCGGCTGCTCCGTGACGAGGCCTACGCCGCCGTCCGCCCGGGCCTGGCCCGCCGGCTGGGCGAGGTCCTGGCCCGGATCCACCGGGTCGACCCCGGGCAGATCCCCGGCCTGCCCCTCATCGACGCGCTTGGCCAGCTGACCGGGCTGTACCAGGGCTTCGCCGAGCCCAGGCCCGCCCTCGAGATCGGCCTGCGCTGGCTCGAGGCACACCGGCCGCCGCCCGCGGCGCAGACGCTGGTGCACGGCGACTTCAGGACCGGCAACCTGATGATCGGCGCGGACGGGCTGCACGGGGTGCTCGACTGGGAACTGGCTCACCGCGGCGACCCGAGGCAGGACCTGGGCTGGCTGTGCACCAAGGCCTGGCGGTTCGGCTCGGCCAGCCCCGCCGGCGGGTTCGGCTCGCGTGAGGAGCTGATGGCGGGCTACGCGGCCGGCGGCGGCACCCCGCCGGACGAGCAGGTCCAGCAGTGGTGGGAACTCTACGGCACCGTGCGGTGGGCGCTGCTCTGCCGCAGCCAGGCCGAGCGCTACCTATCCGGCGCCGAGCCCTCGGTCGAGCTGGCGGTGCTCGGCCGCCGGGTCTGCGAGCAGGAGTGGGACATCCTGCTCGCGCTGGGCCATGCCGCCCCGCTGGCCGTGCCCGATCCGCTGGAGAATCGTGACGGCCAGCCCGTTCGGCCCCATGATCGTCCCGCCGGTGCCGAGCTGCTCCGGGCCGTCGGCGAGTTCCTGACCACCGAGATCGGGGCCGCGGACCCGCGGCTGCGGTTCCACGCCCGGGTCGCGGCGAACGCGCTGCGGATCGCCGAGCGCGAGGCCATGCTCGGCGCGGAGCACGTACGCCGCCACCAGGCCAGGCTGGCGCGCCTGGGCTGCGCGGACGACGCCGAGCTGTGCGCGGCGATCCGCGACGGGTCGCTGGACGACCGCTTCGGCGACGTCGTCGCGGCGGTCCGGGCCGCGGTCACCGACAAGCTCACCGTGGCCAACCCCGCCCACCTGACCCTCCCCGGATGAGGAGACCATGGACTTCACCCTGCCCGAGGACCTGCGCCAGTACCTGGCCGAACTCGACGAGTTCATCGAGCGCGAGATCCGGCCCCTCGAGGACCAGGACGACAACGTCCGGTTCTTCGACCACCGGCGGGAGGACGCCAGGACCGACTGGGACCGGGACGGCCTGCCCAGCCGCGAGTGGGAGGCGCTGCTCGCGGAGGCCCGGCGGCGGGCCGACGCGGCGGGCCACTATCGGTACGCGTTCCCGCGCGAGCACGGCGGCCGGGACGGCACCAACCTGGGCATGGCGGTCATCCGCGAGCACCTGGCCCGCAAGGGCCTCGGCCTGCACTGCGACCTGCAGAACGAGCACGCCATCGTGGGCAACAACGTCGGGCTGCTGCTGATGCTGCACTACGGCAGCCCGGAGCAGAAAGCCGAGTGGGTGGACGACCTGGCGGCCGGCCGGCGCCACTTCGCGTTCGGCATCACCGAGCCCGCGCACGGCAGCGACGCGACGTTCATGGAGACCAGGGCGGCGCGCGACGGCGAGACGTGGATCATCAACGGCGAGAAGACCTGGAACACCGGCATCCATACCGCCTCGCACGACCTCGTCTTCGCCCGGACCAGCGGGACGCCGGGCAGCGGCGCCGGCATCACCGGCTTCCTGGTCCCGGTCGGCACCCCCGGCTTCACGGTCCGGGAGTACCTGTGGACCTTCAACATGCCCACCGACCACGCCCACGTCACGTTCGACCACGTGCGGGTCCCGGACAGCGCCATCCTCGGCCGGGAGGGCGCCGGCCTGCGGCTGGTGCAGCACTTCTTCAACGAGAACCGCATCCGCCAGGCCGCCTCCAGCCTGGGCGCCGCGCAGTTCTGCATCGACAGGTCGGTGGCGTACGCCAAGGTCAGGGCGCCGTTCGGCCAGCCGCTCGCCAGCAACCAGGCGATCCAGTTTCCCCTGGTCGAGCTGCAGACGCAGTGCGAGATGCTCCGCGCGCTCATCCACAAGACGGCGTGGAGCATGGACCGGTTCGGCCCGCTGACGCAGTCCGAGAAGGTCTCCATGTGCAACTACGTGGCCAACCGGCTGTGCTGCGAGGCCGCCGACCGGGCCATGCAGGTGCACGGCGGCCTGGGCTACTCGCGGCACCAGCCCTTCGAGCACATCTACCGCCACCACCGGCGGTACCGCATCACCGAGGGCGCCGAGGAGATCCAGATGCGGCGGGTGGCGGGCTACATGTTCGGCTTCATCAAGCCGGACACCCTCAAGGGCGTCACCGGCTGATCGCGGCGACCGACGCCTGCGCCGCCCGGACCAGATCGGCGGGCGCGAGCTCGATCTCCAGCCCGCGCCGCCCGGCACTGCAGAACACGGTGGCGAAACCCAGCGCGGACTCGTCGACGACCACCGGCAGCCGCTTGCGCTGGCCGACCGGAGAGATCCCGCCCGCCACGTACCCGGTGGCCCGCTCGGCCGCCGCCACCGGGGCCATCGCGGCCTTCTTGCCGCCGGAGGCGGCGGCCAGCGCCTTCAGGTCGAGCTGGCCTTCCACCGGGACCACCCCGGCCACCAGGGTCCCGTCCACCTCGGCGATCAGCGTCTTGAACACCCGGTCCGGCGAGACCCCCAGCGCCTCGCTGGCCTCGCGGCCGTAGGACTCGTGCCGGGGGTCGTGCGCGTACTCGTGCACCGTGAACGCGATCCCGGCGCGCTCCAGCGCGATCGTCGCCGTCGTCCCTCGTCCCGCCACGATCGGCCACCCTACGGCATGGCGCCCGCCCCGCGAAAACCATTAGGCGCGCCCTCCGCCGCGTCCGCATAGTGGGGATATGCGCGTGACGTTTCCCAGGCTCCGCGACCACGAGCGCGCCTACGCGCTGGTGGAGCGCGACGACGGAGCCGTGTACCGGCTGTACGGCGGCAAGGTCGGACCTCAGCTCCCGCATGACATCATGCACTTCGTGGTGGAGCGCGAGCTGCAGATCCGGGACGGCATCTGGGGCGGCATCGGGGCGGGCGTCATCTTCGACAGCATGGAGCACGTGAGCGGTCGCCGTCCGCCGCACGCACGCGAGCGGTCGAAGGAACTCCTGGCCAGCTTCCATCAGCGTGGGCTGCGCGCCGAAATCCTGGCCAACTTCGTCCAGTCCGTCGCCTGCCTCGACCACCCCTCGGACACCCAGATCCTGACTCTGGCGGCCACCCGGCTGTCAGTGCTCCCGGACGCCGACGCGAACGTGGAGCCGAACCAGATCGCCGCGGCCGCGCAGGCCCTGCAGGTCGCGGCGGCCCGCTGGGCGAGGCTCAGGGTCGGCGAGGAACTCAGCTACGAATGGCCGCGGACGCCGCTGGCGCCACGCAGGGCCCGGACGCGTAAGCCACGCATCGTTCGGCCCTATAAGAAGAGAAAGGGGCGCAGGCCCGCATGACCGAACGGCCGGAACCGGAGGCGGTCATCGAGCACGCCCCGGTCACCCTGCGGCGCTACCGCGCCGAGGACGTCGACGTCTTGTTCCAAGCCGTCATCGAGTCGCTCGACCACCTGCGCCCCTGGCTGACGTGGGCGGCCGACTACAGCCGGGAGTCGGCGGAGGGGTTCCTGGCCCGGTCGGTCGCGGACTGGGACAGCGGCACCGCGTACAACTACGCGATCATGGCCGACGGCGTCCTGGCGGGCGGCATCGGCCTGATGGCCAGGATCGGCCCGGGCGGCCTGGAGATCGGCTACTGGGTGCGCCGCGAGTACGCGCGCCGCGGCCTGGCCACCGCGGCGTCGGCGGCGCTGGTGGAGCAGGCCTTCCGGCTGCCGGGCGTGAACCGGGTGGAGATCGTGCACGACGAACTCAACGTGGCCAGCGCCGGGGTGCCGCGCAAGCTCGGCTTCACCGAAGCGGAGCGCCGCCCGCTGGACCTGCGGCCGCCAGAAGGCACAGGCGTCGGTGTGGTCTGGCGCCTCACCAAGCCAGCACTGACGAGGTAACGTAAGCCGCCATGGGATATGGGCAGGCGGACCGGGGCGATCGCGAGATGATGGCGCTGGCCCTGCACCAGGCGCGGGTCAGCCTGGAGGCCGGCGGCGTGCCGGTCGGGGCGGTGCTCGCCGCAGGCAGTGCTGGCCGAGGCTGGCAGGTCGTCGCGGCCGGGCACAACGAGCGGGTGCAGCGCGGCGACCCGGTGGCGCACGGCGAGATCGCCTGCCTGCGCAACGCCGGCCGGCGCCCCTCCTACCACGACACCACCCTGTACACGACGCTGTCCCCGTGCCAGATGTGCACCGGGGCGATCCTGCTGTTCCAGATCCCCCGGGTAGTGGTCGGCGAGGCGCAGACCTTCGCGGGCGACCTCGGCTTCCTGGTCGACCTCGGCGTGAAGATCGTGCTGCTCGAGGACGAGGCCTGCGTGGCGACGATGCAGGAATTCCAGCGCCGCTACCCCGAGGTCTGGAGCGAAGACATCGGCGGCCGCTAATTAGCGATGCCTTAACCTGCTTACATGCAGGTCCCGTCCCACGTCGAGTATGAGCGGGCGACCAGCGTCGAGCATGCGCTGTCGCTGCTGAGCAGGCCGGACACCCGCGTCCTCGCGGGCGGCCACAGCCTCATCCCGATGATGAAGCTGCGGCTGGCTCAGCCCGAAGTGCTCGTCGACATCAACGACCTGGCCGAACTCTCCTATATCAGGCTGGACGGCGGCCAGCTGCGCATCGGCGCCCTGGCCCGGCACGCGGACCTGCTGGACTCGGCCCTCGCGGGCGAGCAGTTCCCCATCTTCCACGACGCGGAGCGGGTGGTGGCGGACCCGATCGTCCGGCTGTGGGGCACCGTCGGCGGGTCGCTGTGCCAGGCCGACCCGTCCGAGGACCTGTCCGCGGTGTTCGCCGCGACCCGCGCCGTCGCGGTCATCCGCGGCCAGGACGGCGACCGCACCGTCCCGGTCCGCGAGTTCCACCTCGGCCCGTACCAGACCGTCATCGGCCCCGGTGAACTGCTGGCCGAGGTCCGGGTGCCCGTGCCGGTGCCAGCCCACGGGGGCGTCGGCAGCGCGTACGAGAAGGTGGCGCGGCGGGTCGGCGACTGGTCGGTGGCCGCCGTCGGCGCCGTCCTGCGACTGGGCAAGAACCACGTCGAGGACGCGGGCATCGGCCTGACCGCGGTGGGCGCCGAGCACTTCGTGGCGGCCGAGGCCGAGGAGTTCCTCCGCGGCCAGGCCCCCGACGACGAGAATTTCCAGGCGGCCGGCGCGATCGCCGCGCAGCACTGTCACCCCGTCGCCGACCAGCGCGGCCCCGAGGACTACAAGCGCCATCTGGTCGCCGAGCTCACCGCCCGCGCGCTGCGCCGCGCGGCCGAACGAGCCACCGAACGAGCCGCCGCCCGGGCCGGCCGGTGAGGGTCGCGATGACGGTGAACGGCGCCGAGTACGCGCGCGAGGTGGAGCCGAGGCTGCTGCTCATCCACTTCCTGCGCGACGAGCTCGGCCTGACCGGCAGCCACTGGGGCTGTGACACGTCCAACTGCGGCAGCTGCGTGGTCTGGCTCGACGACAGGCCGGTCAAGGCGTGCACGGTGCTCGCGGCGATGGCCGACGGCCGTTCGGTACGAACCGTCGAGGGCCTGGAGCGGGACGGCCGGCTCGACCCGGTGCAGCAGGGGTTCGTCGAGTGTCACGGCCTGCAGTGCGGATTCTGCACGCCCGGCATGATGATGACCGCGCGCTGGCTGCTCGACCACCACCCCGACCCGGACGAAGCCGAGATCCGCGAGGTCATCTCCGGTCAGATCTGCCGGTGTACCGGCTACGAGAACATCGTCCGGTCGATCCGCTGGGCCGCCGAGCACCCGGGGGAGACCGCATGACCGGACCCTCGGGCTTCGGGCGGATGCTGCGCAAGGAAGACCAGCGGTTCATCCGCGGCCGGGGGACGTACGTGGACGACGTTCGGCTGCCCGGCATGCTCTACGGCGCGGTGCTGCGCAGCCCGCACCCGCACGCCCGCATCGTGTCGGTCGACACCATCGCCGCCGAAGCCCACCCGAAGGTCAAGGCGGTCATCACCGGGGAGACGCTGAAGGAACGCAACCTGGCCTGGATGCCGACCCTGTCCGGCGACACGCAGGCCGTGCTGGCCACCGACAAGGTGCGGTTCCAGGGCCAGGAGGTGGCGTTCGTGGTCGCCGAGGACCGCTACTCCGCCCGGGACGCCCTCGAGCTGATCGACGTGGAGTACGAGCCGCTGCCCGCGGTGGCCGACGCGCGCCGCGCGCTGGACCCCGGGGCGCCGGTCGTCCGCGACGACCTCCCCGGCCGCGACGGCAACCACATCTTCGACTGGGAGGCCGGCGACGCCGAACGCACCGAGCAGGTGTTCCGCGACGCCGAGGTGACGGTCAGCCAGGACATGCTCTACCCGCGGGTGCACCCGGCGCCGCTGGAGACCTGCGGCATCGTCGCGGACTACGACCAGGTGAGCGGCAAGCTGACGATCTGGGCCACCACCCAGGCCCCGCACGCGCACCGGACCTTGTACGCCATGGTGGCGGGCCTGCCCGAGCACAAGATCCGGGTGATCTCGCCTGACCTCGGCGGCGGGTTCGGCAACAAGGTGCCGATCTACCCCGGCTACCTGTGCGCCATCACCGGCTCGATGATCACCGGCCGGCCGGTGAAGTGGATGGAGGACCGGTCGGAGAACCTGATGGCCGGCTCGTTCGCCCGGGACTTCCACATGCGCGGCGAGCTGGCGGCCAGCCGGGACGGCACGATCAGGGCGGTGCGGGTGACGGTGCTCGCCGACCACGGCGCGTTCAACGGCGCGGCGCAGCCGACCAAGTACCCGGCCGGGTTCTTCGGGGTGTTCACCGGCTCCTACGACCTGGAGGCCGCGTACTGCCAGGTCACCGGGGTGTATACGAACAAGGCGCCGGGCGGGGTCGCCTACTCCTGCTCGTTCCGCATCACCGAGGCGGTCTACCTGGTCGAGCGGATGGTCGACGTGCTTGCCTTCGAGCTGAAGATGGACCCGGCCGAGCTGCGGATGCGCAACCTGCTGCGCCCCGAGCAGTTCCCCTACACCTGCCAGACCGGCTGGGTCTACGACTCGGGGGACTACCCGCGAACCCTGCGGCTGGCCATGGACATGGCCGGCTACGAGGAACTGAGGCAAGAACAGGAAGCCGAACGGGCCCGCGGTCACCTCCTCGGTATCGGTGTCAGCTTCTTCACCGAGGCCGTCGGGGCGGGTCCGCGCACGCACATGGACATCCTGGGCTTCGGCATGGCGGACGGGGCGGAACTGCGCGTCCACCCGACCGGGACCGCGGTGCTCCGGATCTCGGTGCAGACCCAGGGGCAGGGGCACGAGACCACGTTCGCCCAGATCGTCGCGGAGGAGCTCGGCATCCCCGCCGACGACGTGGAGGTCGTCCACGGGGACACCGACCAGACCCCGTTCGGCCTGGGTACCTACGGATCGCGGTCCACGCCGGTGTCCGGGGCGGCCACCGCGATCGTGGCCAGGAAGGTCCGCGAGCGGGCCCGCATCGTCGCCTCGGCCATGCTCGAGGTCGACCGCGACGACCTGGAGTGGGAGCGCGGCCGCTGGTTCGTCCGCGGCGATCCTGACTCCGGCCGCACGATCGCGCAGATCGCGATGGCCGCGCACTCCAGCCTGGAGCTGCCGGACGGCGTCGAGGGGCAGCTGGACGCCACCTGCGTGTACAACCCGCCGAACCTCACGTACCCGTTCGGCGCGTACATCTGCGTGGTCGACGTGGACCCGGGCACCGGGAAGGTCGACGTCCGGCGGTTCATCGCGGTGGACGACTGCGGGGTGCGGATCAACCCGATGATCGTCGAGGGCCAGGTGCACGGCGGGCTCGCGGACGGGATCGGGATGGCGCTGATGGAGGGCATCGTGTTCGACGCCGACGGGAACTGCCTGGTCGGCTCGTTCATGGACTACCTGCTGCCCACCTCGCTGGAGTGCCCGTCCTGGGAGCTCGGCGCGACCGTCACCCCGTCGCCGCACCACCCGATCGGGGCCAAGGGGGTGGGCGAGTCGGCCACGGTGGGGTCGCCGCCCGCCGTGGTCAACGCGGTCATCGACGCGCTGCGGCCGTACGGCGTGCGGCACGCGGACATGCCGCTGACCCCGGCGCAGGTGTGGCGGGCCATCCAGGGCCGTCCGTTCCGTACTGACCTGGCCATCACCTGAGCGGTTGCCCCGCAAAGATAAACTCGCACCTTGTGAGCAGCACTGTGACACACGATCTGTCCGACCGGTTCCCCGCGGTCAGCGCGCTGTCCGCCGCGCTGGAGGGTGTGGGCTACCTGGCGGGCGACCAGCTCGGCGCCGCGCTCTTCCTGGCGGTCCGGATGGGGCAGCCGATCCTGCTCGAAGGCGAGCCCGGCGTGGGCAAGACCGAAGCCGCCAAGTCCCTGGCCGCCGCGATCGACACCCCGCTGGTCCGGCTGCAGTGCTACGAGGGCATCACCGCCTCCGAGGCGCTGTACGAGTGGAACTACCCGCGCCAGTTGCTCGCCATCAGGCTCGCCGAGGCGGCCGGCGAGCACATCGAGGACAAGGACCTGTTCACCAGCGAGTACCTGCTGCCGCGGCCGCTGCTCACCGCGCTGCTGCACCCGGGTCCGCGCCCGGCCGTGCTGCTCATCGACGAGGTGGACCGGGCCGACGACGAGTTCGAGGCGTTCCTGTTCGAGCTGCTCGCCGAGGCGGCGGTCACCATCCCCGAGCTCGGCACCCAGCGGGCGGCCCTGCCCCCGGTCACCGTGCTGACCTCGAACCGGACCAGGGACCTGCACGATGCGCTCAAGCGCCGGTGCCTGTACCACTGGATCGCCTACCCGGACACCGCCCGCGTCGCGGAGATCGTCAGGCGCCGGGTGCCGGCGTCGGGGGAGCATCTGGCCGGCCAGATCGCCACCGCGGTCGGCCGGCTGCGCGGCCTGGACCTCACCAAGCCGCCCGGCATCTCGGAGGCGATCAGCTGGGCGTTCGCGGCGAGCGTGTTCGGCGCCGAGGAGCTCTCCGTGCCGGTGGCCGGCCAGACCCTGAGCACGGTGCTGAAGTACCCGGAAGACGAGGAAGCGGTGCGCCAGGCCGGCCTCGCGTCGGTGGTCGGCCGCATTGATTGACGTACCGGCCGAGCCCGACGTAGCGGCGATGGCCACCGGCCTGGGCGTCGCGCTGCACACCGCGGGGCTTCCGGTCGGGCCGGACCGGTGCGAGCGGCTGGCCCGGGCGGTGACGGTCATGGGCGCCACCTCGCTGGCCGAGCTGCGGGCGTGCGCGCTGGCCACGATGGTGTCCGATCCGGGCCAGATGGCCACGTTCGACCGGGTGTTCGCGGCGCTGTTCGGCGGCCCGTCGCCGTTCCGGAACCTGGCCCCGCCCACGGCCCCCCCGGCCGACCAGCGCCCGGACTCCGATGGCGGCCCCCAGCCCGCCTCCCGAACCCAGGGCCAGCCGCCCGGCCTGCCGTCCGGGCTGCGTGTCTCGGATGTCCAGCCGGCCGGCGCGGACGGGGACGAGCCGCCGGTCGAGGGCCCGGCCGTCCACCGGGTCGCCTCGGCCACCGAGCGGCTGCGCGGCCGGGACTTCACCGAGCTGTCCCCGGCCGAACTGCGCCGGCTGGTCACGCTGATGCGCGAGATGACGCTGGCCATACCGCCCCGCCGGACCCGCAGGTACCGGCCGGCCCGGGACGGGAAGCGGCCCGATCTGCGCCGGACGCTGCGGCTGGCGCGGCGCAGCGGCGGCGAGGCGATCCGGTTCGCGCGCCGGGCGCCCCGGGTCCGGCCGCGGCGCCTGGTGGTGCTGTGCGACATCTCGGGTTCCATGGAGCCCTACGCCCGCGCGCTGCTGATGCTGCTCTACGTGCTCGGTGCTGGCCACGGGTGGGCCGGCGAGAACCGCGGTGGCGAGAACCGGCCCGAGGTGTTCAGCTTCGCCACCAGGCTGACCCGGCTGACGCCCGCGCTCGCCGCGGCCAGCCCGGACACGATGCTGGCCAAGGCGGGCAAGGCGGCCCCCGACTGGTCGGGCGGGACCAGGATCGGCGCCGCGGTCAAGGAGTTCAACGACCACTACGGCAGCCGCGGCCTGGCCCGCGGCGCGGTGGTCCTGATCATCTCCGACGGCTGGGAGACCGGTGACCCGGCCCTGCTCGGCGCGCAGATGGCCCGGTTGCGCCGGATGGCGCACCGGATCGTGTGGGCCAACCCGCGCACCCAGTCGCCGCGGTACCGTCCCGAGGTCGGCGGCATGGCCGCCGCCTGGCCGTACTGCGACGCCATCGTCAGCGCGCACAACCTGGACGCGCTGGACGACCTGCTTACCGCCCTGGGTGCCCGCTGACCGCCGCCCTGGCGGACGGACGGTGATCAGCGGGCCCGGGTTCCGAGCCGATGGCGCGCAAAGCGGGTGCGCGCCAGCGGCTGGCTCAGGTGACGGTGACCGGCACGGTGTGGTATCCGGTCGCGCCGTCCGGATCGGTCCTGTGTTTTACCGCGGTCTGGGTGTAGCCGCTCTTGTTGGTGGCCCGCACCTGGAGCACGTGCTGGCCGGGGGTGGCGTCCCAGACGTAGTACCACTGCCGCCAGGTGTCGATGGTGTCCTGGGCCGGGAGCTTGGCCTGGTAGAAGACGCCGTCGATGCCCACCTCGACGGCCTCGATGCCGGTGTGCTGCGCCCAGGCCACCCCCGCGATCGTCACCTGGCCCGCGGTCACCGGATTGGCGCCCTTGGGCACGTCGATGCGGGACTCGGTCTTGATCGGCGCCTGCTGGGACCACGCCGGTATCTGCCTGACCCAGTAGGCGCTGAACGCGCCGAACGTGGTGAACTCCATGTCGACCACCCACTTGGTTGCGGACACGTAGCCGTAGAGCCCGGGCACCACCACCCGCACCGGGTAACCGTGCGGCTGCGGCAGCACCTGGCCGTTCATGCCCACCGCGAGCAGCGCGTCCCGGCCGTCCATGACCGGCTCGGTGGCCACGCCGATGGTCATCCCGCGCACGTCGCGCATGACGATCTGGTCCGCGCCCGGCTGGATGCCGGCCTTGCGGAGTATGGGCGCCAGGAGCGTACCCTGCCAGTGGGCGTTGCCGATGAAGTTGCCGCCCACCGCTTCTGAGACGCAGGTCAGCGTGATGTCCCGCTCGATCATGGGCAGCTGGATCAGGTCGTCGTAGGTGAGGATCATCGGCTTGTCGACCATGCCGTGGATGCGCAGCTGCCACGTCGAGGCGGGCACCTTGGGCAGGATCAGCGACGTGTCGACCCGGTAGAACGTCGAGTTGGGCGTGAAGAACGGCGACACGCCGGGCACGTTGTCCAGCGTCGCGCCCGGCGGCAGCGGCTTCATCGGCTGGATCTCGAGCTGGGGAGGCCTGGCTGCCCCGGTCGTCCCGGGGGCTACGGTCGCCGCGGGGGCGGCGGGGGCGGCGGGGGCCTGGGCGGCGATGGCCGGTGCCGGGGCGTTTCCGCGGAGACGCTTGCCGAGCAGGAGTTCGCCGCCGACCCCGGCCACCGCCGCGGTAGCGGCGGTGACGCCGGCGGCGGCGAGGAACTTGCGCCGGTCGACGGTGCCCGTCATCGGGTCCTCCTCCGGGTGCCGCCGCGCCCGTGCCGCAGCGGCGCAACCTCCCGGG
>WNGL01005925.1_pt1 | contig 14490 bp, 14 predicted proteins | sample 5400591 | NCBI WGS metagenome assembly WNGL01 (sample SAMN13153377, study PRJNA577476) | soil metagenome | isolation source: 80 cm soil or saprolite under Garry oak tree replicate 1 | place: USA:California | collected 2016-06-15
TGAGTAAGGTCTTCGTGTATTTGGCGTTGCTGTTCCCCCAGGTTGGCAATGCTCCGCTCGGCAGCGTCAACTTGTTCAAGAAGAAGCTTATAACGTTTGGGGTGAAATAGCATGGTACAATACCTTTCAAAAGATGAAACGAATACTTTTTCAGATATGATACCATCTCTCCGTGAGGAAAAACTTCTCAATCACCACACTTGCTCCAGGACTCCTCCTGCCCCAATACCTGCAATCACTGAGATAAAGCTGACTCTTCCGGCGGGAGGAGGGCGAATCATTGTGATGGTTTTGTGATGCAGAAGCTGTGCTGCGCTGAGACATAGGCGAGTTCATGCGATATACTTCAAAGAGGCAAGTAATGGCCTCAGTGAAAATCGTGTTCGTGTATTCGGCCTCTGAGGAACAACGGTGCCGTTGCTCCTCAGAGGCCGAATACTGCATCGAGGAGGTTGAATGACTGTTTCCGTGACAGCAATGTGGATGCATGGCAACGCGGTCGTTGTCGAGCAACCAGAGAATCTACTTGCTCTGGATCACAAAGGATGGGGTCCAGAGTTCAAGCTACAGCGTGGGACCAACAGCTGGTTTCATATCGCCATACCCACACCCCTCATTATAGAGAGCCAACGTTCTCAACTGGTCAGAATCTTTCTGTGTTTCAATACTCCCGAAGGTGATGGGCACATCAGCGAGATGCATTTGTATGATGGATCCGACAGATTTCACGCGTTCGACAACCTCTTTCTTGTCGGGGATCGCCGGGCTTTCCTGATGAGTGGGTCTAATGCGTTTACTCTTCCCAACCCTCGATTGCTCAACTGGGGACTGGGCATCTCGTTTCTTTACCAGGCTGCTCCCCGCTCCGAGGAACCTTGTCCTCCCTCTTCTCTCTCGATAGCCGGAGCAGGTGGAGACTTCGTCGTGGAACAGCAACGCCAACTGCACGAAGCCCTTACTCAACAACAGACACAGTATGAACGGGATGTAGCAGCACTGCGTGCTCAACTCGAAGAGGAAGTGCAGGCCAGGGAAGCGCTGGCGCAGCAGGTGGCAACCATCGCTGCACAAAAGACGACACAGCGGCGTAGGAAGCCTGACGCCTGACGCTTCACCTCTCGTGTCGGAAGCGGTCACAGGCTGAAAGAGAGGAACAATTTCATGGTCAATGGCCTCATCGTGATCGGCGGAAATGGGTCATAGCAGGGCACGCTGGCACTGCATCGACTTGGTTTCCCTGTTGCCGGCGTGGCTTCGACGATCGATAATGATCTGGCAGAGACCGAGACGACCATTGGTGTCGATACAGCCTTAAACACATCTATTGGATATATTGACCGCTTGAGAGAGCTATTGCTCCATGCCAGAAGGTGACACCGGAGTTATTGGAATTAGCGGGTGTATTGGCGAAGTAATGGCCCTCCCGTTATTTATTCTATTATTCCAATCTGAATACTCGATCCCTCTTCATCCCCGGTTAGCACAATTGGCAAAACCGCCTCCGTCAGCGTCAAACCCAGGTGCGCTGCCAGGCACTGTCGCAGCCTGTTCGCATAATACAACCCGACAGGCACCCCCAACTCCATCCTCGCCACGTACACCACATCAAACCCACAAATATCCGCCACATCATTCAAAGACAACCCATGCTTCATCCTCAACTCAAACAATTCTCTTGCCATGACTGCTCTTACCTTATTATCAGTTTATCTTATAAGTGCGCACATATAAGTAATACCATATAGGGATACTACTGTCAAAGATTAAGGACTGTTACAATCATATCCATCACAAATGAGGACCAATAACAATGATACGGCTGCGGGTAAAAGAAATTGCCAGGGAGAAAGGCATCAGTATGGGAAAACTGCAGAGAGATGCTGACCTGGCATACAACACAGTCAGAAGAATATTCAAAGACCCGTACTATATCACCACAACGGAAACACTCGGGAAATTAGCAAAAGCTCTCGGTGTACCAATTTCTGAATTACTAGAAGAAGTACCCGACGAATAAAAGGAAATCCACGAACCCCGTAGGGGCGGGGGAGGCGTGGACGATGGGAGGGGACGCTTGCGTCGCCCGCGTAACCCGTTCCTCTACAATCAAATGTCTAACTGGGATAGATAGAAGGAGCGTAACAGTGACCCTCGATATCAAAAGCACCCGTGACCACTTACAAACATTGGACTACAAAACCCTCTTTGTCGATGATCTAGGTTGGAGTCGACCTTCGCTTCTAAAACCCCTTCCAATAGTTGTACACAACACAATGTATATACTGGGAGAAATTGCCGAACTTGCGGGTGTCGCTGTTTTTGAAGTACGGACCTCGGCTGCAAATGGCAAGATACCAGATGCAATTACTCGTAAAGCTATCCATAAAGAAATTTCACACTCATATCTTGAAAATCTCCTGATCTTTCTTGATGCTGACAATACCCAGAGTCTCTGGTACTGGGTCAAGCGGGATGGAACTAAACAATATCCTCGTGAGCACCTCTACGTCAAAGGACAGCCAGGTGATCTCTCGCTCGGCAAGCTTGAGGCTATGGTCTTTGATATAGGCGATTTCGCTGAAACAGGCAAAATCTCCGTCCTTGAGGTTGCCTCTCGCTTGAAAGAAGCCCTTGATGTCGAACGCGTAACAAAACGTTTCTATGAAGATTACAAAGCAGAGCATCTCCGCTTCCTGGATTATATCGATGGTATAGATGATGAGCGCGACCGTCGTTGGTACGCGTCTGTACTGCTCAACCGCCTGATGTTTATCTACTTTCTACAGCGCAAGTGGTTTATCGACAATGGCAACCCAAATTATCTCCAGGATAAATTGGAGCAGAGTCGAAAACGGGGTCCAGACCTCTACTACAGTGAGTTTCTCAATCTACTCTTTTTTGAGGGCTTTGCCAAACCCGAAAATGAGCGCAGCGAGGCTGCCAGGCAATTGCTTGGCACGGTCGTATATCTCAATGGAGGGTTGTTTCTCATCCACCCGATCGAAAAACGTTGGCCCTCTATCCAGATACCCGACGTGGCCTTTGAAAACTTGCTTTCGCTCTTTGCTCGCTATTCCTGGAATCTTGACGATGCTCCCGGTGGTGATGACAACGAGATTAGCCCTCATATTCTTGGCTACATTTTTGAAAAGTATATCAACCAGAAGTCCTTCGGAGCGTACTATACACGCCCAGAAATCACTGAATATTTGTGCGATCGCACCATTCACAAACTGATCCTTGAAAAGATCAACGCCTCTCCCATTCCAGGGCGCACACAAGGTCGCCACTTTGATACCGTAGAAGAACTATTGATGAACCTTGATGCGCGTATCTGCCGCGACTTGCTTCAGGAACTGGCTAAAATCTCACTACTTGACCCTGCCTGCGGTTCGGGTGCCTTCCTTGTTTCAGCAATGAATACACTGACAAAAATCTATACCGCGATAACAGGGAAGATCGAGTATTTGACTGACAGCTATCTCACAAATTGGCTAAATAAGGCTCGTACTGAGCACGACAGCTTGAGTTACTATATCAAAAAGAAAATCATCACTGAAAATCTCTTTGGCGTAGATATCATGGAAGAGGGCACTGAAATCGCCAAGTTACGTCTCTTCCTGGCCCTCGTGTCCTCCGTACAAACCGTTGAACAGTTGGAACCGCTGCCAAATATCGATTTCAACATTCTCCCAGGCAACTCTCTTGTTGGCTTACTCCATATCAATGAAAGCCGCCTAACACAACTCAACCTTTTTCAGAAGTCCTATCATGAAGTGGTAGAAGAGAAAAATCGTCTTGTTCGCAACTATAAAAACATCGCCAAATATACCAAAGATTTACGAGTGTTGCGTGATAACATCCAGGATCAGCGGGACAAAGCGAACGCGAGCCTCAACGAGCTACTTTTCGACGATATTAAACAACTGGACATCAAGTACGAACAGGCCACCTGGGATAGTCACAAAAATACCGATGGTAAGCCAATCAAACGCGCACTCACCGTCAACGATATCGCCTCACTCCATCCATTTCACTGGGGCTACGAATTTGACCAGGTGATGAATGAACGCGGCGGCTTCGATATCATCATCACCAATCCTCCCTGGGAAATCCTCAAACCCCAGGCCAAAGAGTTCTTTGAAACTCACTCCAAACTGGTCAGCAAAAATAAGATGCGTATCGAGGACTTCGAGACAGAGAAAGCCCGGCTGCTCCAGGATGCTGATATTCGCTCCGCGTGGTTGGAGTACCAGAGTGGTTTCCCCCTTCAAAGCGCCTACTTTCGCGCAACTCAGCAGTACGAGAATCAAATCTCGACTGTCAATGGTAAGAAGCAAGGAACTGATATCAATCTTTACAAGCTCTTCACCGAGCAATGTTACAACCTCTTACGCGAAGGCGGCGAGTGCGGTATCGTCATTCCCAGCGGCATCTACACCGATCTTGGGGCCAAACAACTGCGTGAAATGCTCTTCAGTCAAACACAGGTAACTGGCCTATTCTGTTTCGAGAACAGTAAAGCCATCTTTGAAAACGTCCATCGTAGCTATAAGATTGTGGTGCTCACTTGTGAAAAAGGTGGACAGACGCAAACTTTCCCCACTGCTTTTATGCGCCATGATGTGAAAGAACTGGAACGCTTTCCCAGGGTAGGTGCCCTGGATATGTCTGTTGAGCTTATCCGAAAACTTTCCCCTGATTCGCTTTCAGTAATGGAGTTCAAAAGTGAGGTTGACGTAGGTATTGCCCAAAAGTTGCTGAATTTCCCACTTCTGAGAGAGAAGCTTGCTGATACATGGAATGTGTTTCTCACTCGTGAATTTGATATGACCAATGATAGTAGCCTGTTTAGAACTGAACCAGGGCCAGGTCGCTTGCCACTCTATGAAGGGAAGATGATACATCAGTTTACGCATCAATGGAGCAAACCACGCTATTGGGTAGATGAAAAAGAGGGCCGTTCTGCGATACTTGGACGAAAAGCTGGCAGTGGACAAAAACTGGATTATCAAAATTATCGTTTAGGATATCGAGCGATAGGACGTACTACGGACCAAAGGGCGTTGATCGTTACGGTATTTCCCTTCAAATCTTTTGCGGGAAACTCGCTTATTATTTCGCGTCGTTTTTCTTTGGAGAATGGCAATGCAATAATTGATGACCGCCAGACTCTATTTCTTACCTCTGTAATGAACAGCTTCATTGCGGACTATTTCATAGGACAGAAGATTTCAGCGAATTTGAATATGTTCTATATCTACCAACTCCCCGTTCCACGACTCATAGAACAAGACATATTTTTTAGAATGATAGTGGAGCGTGCTGCAAAACTTATCTGTACAACCTCAGAGTTTCAAGAATTATGGGAGTCGATAATGATTGATACCGTGTGGTCAACGTCAGTAGCAGCCATTGATGCGACTGATCGGGCGAAATTACGGGCAGAGCTTGATGGGATCATTGCCCATCTGTATGGCCTGAATGAAGAAGAGTTTTCTCACATATTAGATACTTTCCCATTAGTAGAGCAGCAAATCAAGGATACAGCCCTGGACGCATACCGTACTTTTGACCTTGGACCTGATGACCTACATCTTGCTGAACTGATTAGTAAAGGTGAAAATGATAGGGTAGAGTTTAAAATGGCAGCTTGTTGTAATCCATTTACAAAAACGAAAGATAACAGTATGAAAGACAAGGTTGTACAGGCAGTGGCGGCATTCTTGAATAAAGAGGGCGGCAAGGTGTTGATAGGTGTTGAAGATAATGGGACGATTGTTGGGCTGGAAGATGATTATAAGGTGGCTCATGCGCAGCAAAGTCGGCAGAATAGTGATGGATATCAGCTATTCCTTAGTAATACATTGAGCGATGATCTTGGCAAAGAATGTACAGTCTTTTACAAAATAACCTTCCACTCGATAGGAGGAAAGGATGTATGTTGCATCGATGTCCAGCCTTCCACAGAGCCTGTCTATGTAAGAAATAGCAAGTTTTATGTTCGTCATGGTAATGGGAAGCTTGACATGAATATGAAAGAGGCGAACGCATATATAAAACAGCATTGGGGATAGTATACTATCCTCTATGGTCCATTTATAAATTTATGTGGGTGTCAGAGGCAGGCTACCATCCCGCTAACCCAAGCGAACACAGAATAATTGGCTCCTGTGCTTGTGCTTCTTCCTCGACGATACACAGGCGGTCCTCGTCACGCAATGCCAGTACCAGGCTCACCAATCGCTCCTCACTGATACCCGTCTTCAACTGGCGATTAAGCGTATCAGTAGCTCCCTGGCGCAGGGGGTAGCGGTAAATCTCTTCAATTGCCTTGCGCAGCTCGTCGGTTACTAATAACGTACCCTTCATCGACTCTGTATAGCGCTTGAGTCTCTCATAAGTTCGGTAGCGCGCCCCCGATGGTCGACCAAGCTGCCCCCCTTGAGACTTTTCTTCGGAAACAATCAGTTCGACGCCCTGTTTCACCAGCTCGTGATGATCGCTCCGCCTGGGAAGCGTTGGAGCGCCAGGGACACATTCTGCCGCCTTGAGGATAGCCAGTTGCGATTCTGTGACACTGAGGCCATTTTTATCGACCCAGACCAGTGAATCGTTGCCTTCCGCGGTACGCATATAGACCAGTACGCCTTCAGGTTCCTTCTCTACCGGTTTATGCAGCCTGGTAGAATAGACTACTGGCGGCAACTCGGGTATGATCTTCTGTAAACCAGGATTCGCAGTGATTGCGTTCTTCCATATTTGATATGCATTCGACACCAGGTCAACTTCTCCATCAGCATCTCCGTCCAGCAGCCCCGCTTTCTCATTGTAGAGGTCGATAACCGCTTGATCATTCTGGTCGTCTTCAAAAAAGGCTTCGTCAGTGCCAACGACCTCGGCATTCTGCTGTAGTCGGCTGCGCACGCGTTCGCGCAAGCGAATAATACGCTCCACACCCTCCGCTGGCAGGAAGGTATAGCAGAAAATCTCATCAGACAGTTGACCAATGCGATCTACACGTCCCGCTCTCTGGATGAGTCTGATAATTGCCCACGGTAAATCGTAGTTGACCACAATAGAGCAATCCTGTAGATTCTGTCCTTCACTGAGTACATCCGTCGCGACCAGCACGCGCAGTTCGTTTCCCGGCCCTATCATCTCGCATTTGTTATTGCTGACCGGGCTAAAGCGCCACACTAAAGCTGTGGGGTCATCCGACTGGCCTGTAACTCCTGCCATGTAGGAAATGCCGTATGCCTTGAGTTGCGTCTCCAGGTAGCGTACCGTATCGGCATACTGTGTAAAGATGAGCACTTTTTTATCGGGGTGCTCAATCGTAAGCAGCTCTATAAGAGCTTTTAATTTTTCGTCTTTGTCAGTATTCCATCTACCACACGTTTTCACTATTTTGAGCAAGGATATGGCATCCTGGTACAAAGCATGAGCTAAGTTTTTATGGAAAAGGTGGGGGCGTACCCATTTGAAGCGACTTTTGTACATGTTCGTATATTCGTTGTAGATTTCAGCGGCACGTCTTTTTAACTCCGCTTCGACACCCGTATCCCGGAAACTGGTTTCTATTATCCCTTGTACAGTATTATTATTCTCCTCGTCACCAGGCATTCCTTCTACCAGGTCTAAAACATCTGTATCCTCATCGTTTATGCCCGTATACAGTAGACCAGCATCCTGGGTGCCTATTGGTATAGGCAGTCCCTGCTCGATGGCGTACAGAACAATGAAGTTCCGAAGTATATGCCGCTCAATCGACTCAATGAAAACGGCACCACTGCTCTCCAGTCGTTTGAAAAGGTTAGTGCGGCAGAAACCCATCAATCTCTTTCCGGCGCGTGATAGATCGTCAAGCACCTTCGCTTCTGCTGCTGTCGGTGGTTCCTTTGGCTTCGCGACGACATAATTGCCCAGCCCGTAACGTGGCAGGTTCAGTGAATTTATCATCTCTACCACGCTGGTTGCGTAGAGTTGTCCGTACTGGTCTTCCAGGTCGCTTTCTGCTATGCTGAACCTCACTGTTCTGGGTACTCTTGCAGGGAAATACGACCGTGTGCCATCATCAAATGTGAGATACTTACGCCCATCTACCGGATCAATTTCAGCGTAGTTATTCTGGATGAAAGTGCGTGTACGGCGTACCATGTACAAACGCATAAGCTCACGCCAGTCATCAGCATAATTACTCTTTTCAAATGCCCTTAATGATTGTACGGAGCACTGGAATTTGCTAAAAAATTGTGTCTCACCTATATCGCGCAGGAGCCTTTCGGGCCGGACACCCAGGTTTTTATCTTCCTGTAGAAAAAGCCGCAGTTGGTTTGAGAGGTCGGTATATGCTTTGTTATATGGTGTAGCTGTAAGCAAAATGACCTTACTCTCGTTCTTCTCAATATAATCCTGGATTACCTTGTATCGCTTTCCCTCACGGTTACGCAGGTTGTGACTCTCGTCTATCAACACCAGGCGATAACGCCGCATATTGGGCAATTCCCGGCTCACCAGACTAACTGATAATACTCGTGCACGTAATCGGTATTGTGCGGCGTAGTCTTCCCACATCTTGACCAGGTTTTTCGGACAAATGATCAGTGTCTCCAAAAAATAATCATCCTCGAAGATGCGTGCCAGAGTGGTAGCCATTAGCGTCTTACCTAAACCAACCACGTCGCCAATCAATACACCACCTCTCTTGTTCAAGTGATGTGCAGCGATTTTGACAGCAGCCTTCTGGAAGTCAAAGAGCTTGTTGCCGAAATCGCCCGGAATGTTGAACTCTGCCAGTCCGGCACGCGCTTCCTGGGAAAGATGATAGGCCATCTTCACATAGATATGATAGGGAGGAATAGGTGTTTCGCGTGCCCAGCTTTCCTCGATAATGGCTACTAACTCTTTTGAGATATCCAGGCACCAGCGATCATTCCAACGACCCTCAAACCACTTCGCCAGCTTTTGGCATGCATCATGGTCGAGAACATCGACATTCAACTCACCTTGATGTGATAGGCCAGAAAACGTCAGATTACTACTTCCCAGGTAGCCAGTTATAGGATTGATACGGTCAGAGCGATAGAGCAAATACAGTTTGGCATGTAGCAAATGACGCAAGTAGAGTTTGACGACAACCTTCCCGGCCTTTATTTGTGCCGCCAACCGTCGCAATCCCGCTTCATCAGCATTCGTAGGTACACCCGAGGCTAACTGGTTGCGAAACTCCTCTGCCAGCCGTTTTTTGATCCGTAAAGCTGTCTGGTTATCCATGCCTGCTTCTTCTGCAATCATACTTAACGAGGCACGCAACTCATCTTCTGGTAATTTCTGCATCCCAACCAGAAGACGACAACAATGACCATCCAGGCCAGACCAATTCTCTATATATGAGTCGATCTGTTTCCAGCCGCGTAAATTGAAATAGCCAACGCAAAAATCTGCCCGCTCCGACACCTCAAGGTTATCCTTCAAAGCAGGCAAGAGTTTTTGCTCTATGTTGTCAAATATGCGTGGCATGAATCTGGCTGGCCTTTCGTTTGCGAAATTCTGACATGAAATGACTGGTCAAAACTATCTAGTGTTGGGGCCATTGTAGCAAGTATGTCAAGAATGTACACATAACCATCTTATCATCATCACCCTCTCATCCCAATCTGAATACTCGATCCCCCTTCATCCCCGGTTAGCACAATTGGCAAAACCGCCTCCGTCAGCGTCAAACCCAGGTGCGCTGCCAGGCACTGTCGCAGCCTGTTCGCATAATACAACCCGACAGGCACCCCCAATTCCATCCTCGCCACGTACACCACATCAAACCCACAAATATCCGCCACATAATTTAAAGACAACCCATGCTTCATCCTCAACTTAAGCAATTCTCTTGCCATGACTGCGCAATCATCTCTTTCATCAACACCATTGAACAAATTTGATTAATATAAATACATTAACATATTTTCATTAATTCCGTCAATAACTTCGCTCTGCTACAATTGGCACACCATGCTCCCAAAAGGTAAAAGGATGATACGTCTCAAAGTAAAAGAAATCGCTGAATCCAGGGGGTTCAACATGTCCAGTTTATCAAGGGCATCGGATGTATCCTTCTTAACAGTAAAAAGAATATGGAAAGAACCTTTTAGAGGAGTAAATACAACCACACTCGAACGACTCGCAAAAGCCCTTAATGTTTCTGTATCAGACTTATTAGAAGAAGTGCCCGACGAATAAAGGGAACAGCCGTGTATCTCGTAGGGGCGGGGGAGGCGTGGACGATGGGAGGGGACGCTTGCGTCGCCCGCGTCCTCTTGTATGAGGGGTGATATATCTTGAAAATATCCATTGCGATAACATGTAGGCCTCACGGTTCTGCTCAACCGGAGTGCAGCAACTCGCTCACATCTCTCCACCCATACCCGACCCCGGCAAGCACAGCGCCTCTCTCCTCAAACTGTTCTTCTAGCACGAGTTGTCCCCCAAGCGCTTCATAAAAACGACGGGCAGGGGCATTCTCTCTTAAAACCCGGATGAGCAAGGAGTCCATATCCTGATCAACCAGGCGCTTTACCACGCTGATGGTCAGTTGGCGTCCGATGCCCTGACGATGATACTCTGGGAGCAAATAGAGGAAATAGATTTCCCCAGTATAGAGGGGGTGGTTCGAGCGCTCTGGTCCTCCCATTGCCACACCGATGAGGAGGCCCTCATCATTTTCTGCGACATAGATGTACTCCTCGCACTCGGCTGATTCATTGAATTCGCGCAGGGTGCGTGCCCAGTTGCGTTCAGACTCCTCGTAGGTGAACTTCATCAAACTCTCTTCTGGAACCTGGTCGCGATGGGCGCTGCGATAACTATCCACACTCACTCGCGCCATCGCAGCCGCATCGCGCAGCTCGGCTTCACGAATTCTCATAGCAACTCTCTCCTGCGCTTGAACTTTCATAACAAAAAAAACCCGGCGAATCCGTGTATAGTAGGGTTGACCCTCGCGGTCAACCAATATGCATCAACTTCTCTTCACCCTGAGCGAAGCGAAGGGTCTGTCGCGATGGGCGTCGAGATGCTTCGCGGAGTTTACACTGAGCGTAGCGAATGTGCTCAGCATGACAGTGCCGTCCTCCTGCCGCGCCCAGCGCCGATTTATCGACCTCCCGAAAAAACCTCCCCCTCACCAACATGATAAACCTTACCATTGTGCCATCGAAGGAACCTCTACAACCACACTGTATCACATTCCGCTCCCCCCACGAAAAACGCTAAAACTCCTCACGCTCAAAACGCTTGATCGCCACCAGTGTTTGCTGCCACTGCTGCTTGAGATGCACCTATCTTCTGCTCTACATTACCCGCTTTATACGACAACCGCCCCCTTGTAAAAATGATAACCACCAGCGCACACACAACATATGCACCATAAATCAAAAGCGTACCCTCCTGGAAAACCGCGGGAGACGACACAGGCAGCAACTTTAAAATCAATGCCGTGTTCGCATTGCTCGCGGAATGGAGCAGGATCGCGATAAGAATGCTCCCTTTCGCGTTGTTGACAATCCACGTCCATATAATCGAGGTGGCAAATCCTACAAGGACGAATATCACAAACCCGCTTGGCGTGAACGGCCCTAGCCAGCCGATGACGAAGAAGCCAGGCAACATACCGGCGTAGAAATTGCCTCACACCACTCTTCCCACTTGTAACCGCAGTCACAATGATTGAACGCCTGTTTTGGTACGGAGATTATTCGAAGCAACTGGTCCTTGACACCTCCCCACATCCATGGTATTCTTAGTCCAATATACTAAGTTGTGCTGTATAGCGTAAGAATGCATAGCGAAGGTGAATGTCTCCCATGCACAAAAAACAGTCCGACCTCGGGCGCTTTTCTGACCCTTCGTTGTTGATCCTGGCCAGTCTGGCGAGTGGCCCCAAGCATGGCTACGCCATGATGGAAGATATTGCCCAGTTCTGTGGAACGAAGCTCGAACCCGGCACACTCTATGCCGCCCTGGCCCGACTGGAGCGACGCGGCTGGATTGAGGCGTTGGAAGCAGAGGATCGACGCCGTCCGTACCGGATCACGGCTGTTGGAGAGGTTGCGCTGCGCGAACAACTCAAGACGCTGCATCAGATTGTCTCGGTTGGTCAGCAACGGCTTGCTCTGCCCTGAGATAAGAAAGGAGTCAATCATGCGTCTTGTTATCTGGATGCCCCGCCTGGAGCCAGTGCCGTTCAGGATAACTTCACTCCCCTGGCATTCTATTTTTTCCCCGTCTTCCTCGCCTTTTTAGTGCGGTGGATAGTGGTGCAGTCCAAGCGGTTTCATCTTGAGTAAGAGAGAGGAGCGAGGATCGCAAGAACAACAATCGCCTTCTTCACCATTGTCAGTCGCGTAGCTGGCAGCGCTCTATTGCGCGCGTCAGCGTTCGCCGTTCTCGCGCAAAGGAGCATTGCATTGAACACTTCAGCACGAGCATACACCACTGGTTCTACCACATCGGCGGACGGCACGACGATTGGGTATCGGCAAATCGGCAGCGGCCCTGGCTTGATCCTCTTGCCTGGCGGGTTTCAAGCCTCACAACACTATATGCGCCTGGCAACAGCGCTTTCGGGCGCCTTTACGGTGTATCTGCTAGATCGGCGGGGGCGTGGCTTGAGCGGGCCGCATGGCGATCAGTACTGCATGACCAAAGAATGTGAGGATGTTGATGCCCTCTTGACCGAGACGGGCGCGCACTTCGTGTTTGGTCACAGTTCTGGCGGGCTCATCGCCTTGCAAGCAGCACTGACCTTGTCGTCTGTACGCAAAGTTGCCGTCTACGAGCCGCCGCTTTCTCAGCATGGCTCTATCTCTACGTCATGGATACCCAGGTTTGATCGTGAGATAGCGGAGGGCAAACCGGCTTCAGCACTGATTACCTTTATCAAAGGGGATAACCTCAGCCGGCTCCCGCGCTGGCTGCTTCTGCCACTCTTAAAGTGGTACCTCCAAAAAGAAAAACAGACGCTGGGACCCAATGACGTCCCTATGGAAGCGCTCATCCCCACACAGCGTTTTGACGGGCTCCTGGTCAAAGAAATGGACGGGAGCCTTGAAAGCTTCGCTGGGATGCGCGCAGACGTCTTGTTGCTGGGCGGTGCGAAAAGTCCAGCGTTTTTGCGTGACGTCCTCGATGCTCTCAACCACACGTTGCCACATGTCAAGCGGATCGAGTACCCCAATTTCGATCATAGCGTGCCGAATCAGAGCAGGCCAAACCAGAAAGGCCCAGAGCGCATCGCTGGCGACCTGCGAGCATTTTTTAGCCAGTCCTGATGAGGCAGGCAGCGTCTCGCTGGAGAGCAAAGCCGGCCTTTTCACCGTGGCCTCACATACCTCGTCTTTCGCTCGGCCTCCGCGATGGGCAGGGGCAGAAGAGTGGTCACACCCCGTTTTTGGGTGTGATGTACCTCATCCCAAAGAACTCGGGCACCAAGCTGATGAAGAGGATGATCCAGAAGGCATCTGAGTACACATTCCAGCCGAATGAGGTGACGCCCAGCAGATTCAAGACGCCCACCAGACTCAGAAGTGGGAGGAGGATGCCATCAATCTTGCAGTGCGTTCGGCCACAGCTTCGCCCATTCAGATAACACGCCACGCCCATCCATGCGGTGGCCATCGTCAGGATGACTCCGGTAAGAGTGGTTGGAAGCTGATGCCCATTCCACACACTCGTGGCGAAAATGACGACCCCGACGGGCAGGCACCAGATCCACAGCGCTGCTGGTGTGCATACTAAGTCCCGGCTTTTGGGGGTTGAGGAACTATTCCTACCAGACATACCATCCCTCCTTGACACTTGCATGTCTATCGCTTCCTGAATCAGTATTGCTCATCGTTTCGTGCTTGTGGTCTTTCTTCATTCCTCTCATGCGGGCTCTCCTCTGTTGATTGGTTGACCACGATCTTGGAGGTCAACGAGGGTCACGACGACACGCGTCCAGATTCCCTTGTCGTCTGGCTGCTCTTGCACCTGACGCACGAGTTCAAACAAGCGTTCGCGCAGGGCGACGAGATCCGCCTCCGACAAGCGCACCGTAGCCCGCTGGAGCGTGATCTCTCGTCGTTCCCCTGCTTCCTTGGCCATACTTGCCGCGGTAATATCGGCCCGTGTGGCCTCAAGCATGGCACCGAGAAAATCAGCGAACTCAAGAGGGGTAGCCTCGTCGCCGGGTGGCTCAACGGGCGTTGGTCGGTACACCCGTTCGACCTTGCCCCCCGGAAGGCGGCGGTACTCCCCAATCTCAATCAGCCCGGCCTGTTCGAGTTGGGCAAGGTGGTAGTACAGCCGGTCAGGTGCCATGCCGGCCCACTCTGCCAGTTCTTTGGCGGATTGGGGTCGCCCCCACAGACATTCGAGCAAGCGAATCCGCATGGGGTCCGCCAGTGCTCGATGTACAGATCGCAGTCCAGGATGTTGATGCTTCGTCATATATTG
>WNGL01017093.1_pt1 | contig 14490 bp, 11 predicted proteins | sample 5400591 | NCBI WGS metagenome assembly WNGL01 (sample SAMN13153377, study PRJNA577476) | soil metagenome | isolation source: 80 cm soil or saprolite under Garry oak tree replicate 1 | place: USA:California | collected 2016-06-15
ACAACACGGTCAAAAAGATCGATTCGAGGGAAGACTTTGATCAAATCGTCCAGTTCCCTCCCGGTAACGAGGATGAGTTTCCGGCCGGATTTACGGACCTCCTGGAGGGCTAAGATCGTGTCCTCACTGACTTCTCCGTCCCATGCAATAGTGCCGTCATAGTCGCAGGCCAGGGCGTGGTAGCGCATAGTTTAAGCGTAATTCGGGGTCAGACGGGTGAATTCCCTATTTTTTGAACTTCAAAAAATAGGGAATTCACCCGTCTGACCCCGAATTACGGGGCAGATGAACATCGGCCATCATGCAGCGTGCGCTGCCGCGGCCGATTCCTTCGAAGACGGGCAACGGCGATTCTACAAGCTGCGCAAATTTCTGAATCGCATCCCGCTGTTCGGGCCTTAACGACAGACATGCTGCAGTGGAAATTGCCAGGACACTGCCGCCGTTTTTCGTCTGTAACTGTAGAACGTTTCCAGTGAATTGCTCGATTTGCTGTCGGTCTATGGAAATGATCTCGCGCCCCGTGCCTTTAAGACTGTCGAGCACTCGCCGGCGTTGTGAAGCATCACCGATGGATTCACCGCAGAAGATGGCAAAGCGATCGCCGATGCTCAGCATCATGTCGGTATGAAAAATCGGATCGCCGCCTTCGTACGTCGACTGAAAGGTGACCGGCTTGTACCCGAGAATACCGCACAGTTCGTCCAGTACATCGGAATTGGTGCGAGGAGAAAGGTTCGCGTAGGCGAGGTGGTCGGCATGATCGAACACCACACTTCCGGTTCCTTCGAGGAATCGGCCTGCATTCTCGTGGTGCGTCAGGTCGATAACGCGAGAGACCCGGAATCCGCCGTTTTGCAGTTTCTCGATGATGTCGCGGCGGCGCTCGGGTCTCCGGCTGGGGGCGAACATGGGATACAGCACGACCGTACCGTCGTGATGGAACGAGACCCAATTATTCGGGAAAACGGCATCCGGCGTATGGAGTTCCTCTTTGTCCTCGAAGATGATCACTTCCACGCCGGCATCCCGCAGGCGCCCCGCCAACAAATCGAACTCGATGCGAGCGCGGCGCTCAATTTCCCTTCTGTTGGCATCGGTGATCTCTCTTTGAAACAAAAACGAGGGAGCGGTATCGGGGTTGAAACCAAACGACGCGGGTCTCACCATGGCTACTGCAGCAGGTATTTGCATCCGCTAAATCTCCAGTAAAATAAGGATATCAAGTACTGCCCTCCTAAGTTAGGAGGGCAATTTTCCTGATATATACTCTGCCGCTATGACCAAACCAAGCTTCAGCAGACTGTTGTTGGCGATTGTGATTCTCACTGCGGGTCGGGACTTCGCATGCGCCCAGGTGACGGCGACCATATCGGGAAAAGTGGAGGACGCCTCGGGCGCGGCGGTTGGGGGAGCAATCGTCGCTGTGAAAAATGTCGAAACCGGCGCGACACGCACGGTTATGACCGACGAGATGGGCAATTACCGAGCCCTCTCGCTGCCCGTGGGTTCGCACGACGTTCGAGCGGAGAAGCCGGGATTCCGCGCTGCCGTGCGCACTGGAATCAATCTGGCGGTCGGTCAAGAGGCCGTCGTCAATCTGAAGCTCGAGGTCGGTGAACTCACGCAAGAGGTAACGGTTTCTTTGGAGACTCCGCTCGTCGATACGACGACCGCATCGGTGGCAGGACTCGTTGGAGAACGTGAAGTGAAAGACCTGCCGCTCAACGGCCGAAGCTTTGACAATCTGATCACGCTGAATCCCGGAGCGATCAATTACACCTACAAGAGTCCCGGTACCGTTACGAGCCAGGGCAATACATTTTCCGTCGCGGGCCGGCGTCCGCTGGAAAATCTGTTTTTGATGAATGGAATCGAGTATACCGGCTCTAGCCAGCTTTCGATCACCCCCGGCGGCGTGAGCGGGAATCTGTTGGGAATCGACGCCGTTCGCGAATTCAATGTACTGACCGGTACATACTCCGCCGAGTATGGAAAGCGTGCAGGCGCGCAAGTGACCGTCGTCACGCAATCTGGAACAAACCAGTTCCACGGATCGGTCTTCGAATTTTTGCGCAACAGCGCGCTCGACGCGCGGAATTTCTTCGATCAGGGTGCGATCGCTCCATTCCGCAGAAATCAATTCGGCGCCAGCGCGGGTGGACCCGTCAAAAAAGATCGTGTGTTCCTCTTCGGCAACTATGAAGGATTCCGGCATCGGTTGGGAATCAGCAGCCCCTCCGTGGTTCCGGACCAGGAAGCGCGCCAGGGCAGATTGCCGAATCCCGCAACAGGAGCGTATGCGACGGTGCCCAACTTGAGGCCGGAGATGTTGAACTACATGCAGCTATGGCCTCAGCCGAACGGTCCGGAAATTATGGTGCTGGCGACGCCGCCCGGAACAGGGCTGGTGCCGAGCGGAACGGCCTACTCGTACAACACCCCGAAGCAATCCATTAACGAAAATTTCGGCACCGCCAAGGGTGACTACATTGCGCGAGATCAGGACTCGTTTTCTGTTTCTTACACTGCCGATGACGGCAATAATCTCTCCCCCCTGGCCGACCCGCTGTTCGGAAATTACATTACCCTGCGTTCGCAGGTCGCCAGCATTCGGGAGACCCATATTTTCTCTCCGCGCGTTCTGAATACGTTCAGCGCAGGTTTCTCGCGTGCGGGGTTCGCTCTCGATTCATTTGCGTTTGCTACCTATCCGCCAAGTCTTTCATTTGTGTCCGGCCAAGGACCGGGTGGAATTGTCATCGGCGGCGGTACCACGACCACCGGCGCGGCGGCAATCACGTCTCCGGGTCCGAACAATGCCGCGGGCGCGCAGAATCACAGAAACCTTTTCACATCTACTGACGGTGTGCAGATCAGCCGTGGAATCCATCAGATCAGCGTGGGTGCATGGTTCCAGAAAATGCAGGACAACGAAAATACGGCTTCACGCAGGTTAGGCGTGGCGAACTTTGCCAGTTTGACGACCTTCCTCCAGGGCACCACTACAACTTTTCAAGTCGTGCCTAAACCTACCGAACTGGGTTTCCGGAGCTGGTTCGGAGCGTGGTATGCGGAAGACTCGATGAAGCTCCGGCGCAATCTGACCGTCCGCGCCGGCATTCGCCAGGAATTCACAAACGGCTGGAACGAAAAATTTGGCCGCGCGTCCAATTACATTGCGGATGCGAACGGCGTTTTGCTGACGGATCCCCGCGTTGGAACATCGGCATTCACGGATAACAATGCGAGGTGGCTGTTCGGTCCGCGAGTCGCGCTCGCTTGGGATCCTTTTGGCAACGGCAAGACTGCGATTCGCGCAGGATTCGGCGTCTACTATACTTTGATCGACAATCTTGCTTTTCTATTGAACTCGCTTCCTCCCTATAACGGTTCTGTCACGTTCGCAGGTCAATTATCGAGTTTCCTCCCGATCACGCCCGGTGTTCAGCCGCCGCCGGCTTGTGGACCTGACGTTCCCGCTCCCTGCAGTACTTTTGCTCCGCAAGGGATCGAGGCATCCGCGAAGACTCCGGCGACTAACGAGTGGAACCTGATGATCGAACAGCAGGTCGGATCCAATATGGCTTTACGCATTGGTTATGTGGGCTCCTTCGGGTACCACGGACTGCTCAGCATTGATCGGAACACGATCCCGGCCCAGATTTGCTCGAATGCGGCCGGATGCGCCGTCGACAATACCGGTGCCACAAGGGTGCCCCAGGGCACGAAATTCATTCCACTGCTTCCAACGCCTCCGCCACCGGCAAGTTCGGCGCGGCCGAATCCTTATCTGGGCGCCGGATTCTTCTGGCTGACTGCCGGCAACAGCAGCTATAACGCCCTGCAGGTGGAGATGTTACGGCGGCTGAGCCGGAGACTACAATTCCGTGGGAATTACACGTGGGCGAAGAACCTCGATATGAACTCGGCCCTGACGATTGCTCAGGCTCAGAACCAACCGCAAATGGTGATGGACCGCAATGATCTGCACAGGGACTGGGGACCGTCTGCGCTGACACCGACAAGCCAGGCCAGCATTTCTGCGCATTATGAATTTCCATTCGACGCAGCCGGCAGACTCGGCAAGCTGATTGGAGGCTGGCAAGTAAACAGCATCACCACATTGTTGAGCGGTTTTCCGTTCACGCCTCAGATTGGCGCGAACCGGTCTGGAGATGGAAACACCAGAAATCCGGACCGGCCGGATCTGAACCCGTCGTTCACCGGATCCGTGCTGACGCGGAAACAGACACAATGGTTCAATCGCGCTGCTTTTTCGCTGCCGATCGTGAGGACCTGGGGAAATCTGGGCAGAGGAACGCTGCGCGGTCCGGGACTCGAAACCGTGGATCTTTCCTTGATAAAAACTACGCCGCTGAGGGAACGCGTGGCTTTGCAGTTTAGAGCGGAATTCTTCAATGCGCTGAACCACACGAACTTCGGACCCCCAAATTCGATCGTGTTCGCCGGACAAGCCATCAGTCCATCAGCGGGACTGATTACGACTACCGCGACGACATCCCGCCAGATTCAAATGGGTTTGAAGGTGACTTATTAGACTAGGCCCCTCTTCCTCTGGGAGAGGGCGCGAAGCGCGAGCCCGTCAGGGCGAAGCCTAAAAAAATCAGACCGCCACTACAGCAACGAAACCGGATCCACATCGATAAACACCCGCGTGGATCCGAATTTTCGGTCCTCAATGTACTGCCGAAGCCGCCCGAGCAGATGATGAAGCGACGCTCGCGACGACGATTTGATCAGCAGTTGTTGCCGGTGCATGCGTTTGATCCGCTCTAGCGGCGCCGGCGCAGGGCCGAGAATCCGCATCGCATTGGAACGAAGCGAATCCAGATATTCACCGATTTCGCGTGCCGTATCCGCGGCGCGTCCTCGATCACGATCCGTCACCATAATTCCAGCCAGCGCCGTGAACGGCGGGTAAAACATCGCCTTGCGGTATCGGGATTCGCGTGCGTAAAAATCTTCGAATCGCTGTGTGACGGCCAATTGAAATGTGTAGTGGTCGGGGAAGTAACTCTGGATCACAACTTCGCCGGGCCGGCCACCGCGGCCTGAGCGCCCGGCGACTTGGGTCAATAGCTGAAATGTCCGCTCGGCGGCGCGAAAATCGGGCAACGCAAGGGGAGCATCCGCACCAACGACGCCAACCAGAGTCACACGCGGGAAATCGTGCCCCTTCGCGATCATCTGCGTTCCGGCGAGAATATCGATGTCTCCGGCGCGAAATCCGCCGAGGACGCGCTCGTAATCGCGCATGTGGCGCATCGCGTCACGATCGATGCGACCGACGCGCGCGTCCGGGAATCGGCATTTCAGCTCCGCTTCCAGCCGCTCGGTTCCCTCTCCGACGTAATGAATGTATTCGCTATCACATTCCGGACATCGCGCGGGCGGGCGGCGGGCCAGCCCGCAGTAGTGACACAACAGCTTCTCGATCGAACGATGATAGGTCATCGCGACGCTGCAGGAGTTGCACTGAAACGTGAATCCGCAATGACGGCACAAGAGAAACGTCGCGTAACCGCGGCGGTTGAGAAGAATCATCGTCTGTTCGCCGCGATCGAGGCGCGCATTTATCGCTTCAAGCAACCTGCGCGAAAGGACAACCTGCTTGCCTTCGGCAGCATATTCTTCCCGCATGTTCACGATCTCGACGGCGGGCAAGGGGCGGCCCTCCACGCGCGTCGTCAACATCACGTAGTCGTATTTTTGGGATGCGGCGTTGTGGAAGGACTCCATCGAAGGAGTCGCTGAGCCCAGAACGACGGCGGCGCCAGCAAGCTTCGCACGCATGACCGCGGTATCCCGTGCGTGATAGCGTGGGACCTCCTCTTGTTTGTAGCTCGTCTCGTGCTCCTCGTCGACGACGATGAGGGCAAGGTTCCCAAGCGGGGCAAACACGGCCGAACGCGTACCGATCACGATCGGCACTTCGCCGCGATAAATCCGCAGCCACTCGTCAATGCGCTGGCGTCTGGTGAGCGAGCTGTGGAGGATGGCGATTTGGTTCGGAAAGCGCGTGGCGAACTGATCCGTGAGTTGAGGCGTCAGGCCGATTTCCGGGACCAGAATGAGCGAGGTCTTGCCGGCTGCCAGGAAATGCTCGGCGGCTTGCATGTAGATTTCAGTCTTACCGCTGCCTGTGACGCCGTGGAGGAGAATGGGGCGGAAGCCGGGCGCCTTGGTGACCGTCTCTAAGGCACGCAATTGATCTACTGTAAGTTTGGGCGCCATTGGACCCTCACCCGGCACTGCTTCGCAGTGCCGACCTCTCCCAGAGGGAGAGGGGCCTCTCCCCCTGGGAGAGGCCGACGCGCGACAGCCAGCGGGCTGACGCGCGTCGGGTGAGGGTCGCAGCCCCTCGACATGTTTCGCACTAATCCCCGGCGGCAGCGCGGCCTTCAGCACCTCGCCGATTGGCGTAGCGTAATAATCCGCAACCCAGCGGCAAAGGTTGAAAACATCGGGTCGCAGCAACGGGATCGCATCGAGAACACTGCCGATCTCATGCACCTCGATATCCGGCGGCGCATCTTTCCTGAAGCCGACCACAAACCCTTCCACAGCGGCAGGCACACCGCGATGTCGGCGTACATAGATGATCAGGAACCAAGGCGGAACAGTTCAGCGCGAATCTGTTTCATGTCTTCCCAGACTTCGCGCTTCTTCTCGGGAGATCGCAGTAAGTATGCGGGATGGAACGTCGCGATGACCCGCATTCCGTCCAGGTCGAAAAATTTTCCTCGCAGCCTGGAAATCGGCGCGGCCGTTTGTAGCACCGTCTGGGCTGCAAACGTCCCCAGGCAGCACACGATCTTCGGACGAATGGCCGCAAGCTGCTTTCGCAGGAATGGATTGCACGAAGCCACTTCGTCGGGCTCGGGGTTACGATTCTCCGGGGGCCGGCATTTCAAAACGTTGCAAATGTAGACATCCTCGCGCTTGAGGTCGATGGATTCGATGATCTTCGTCAGGAGCTGGCCGGCGCGGCCCACGAAGGGCAGTCCCTGCTGGTCTTCGTCGTAACCGGGAGCTTCGCCGACGAAGACGAGTTCCGCATCGGGGTTACCCGAGCCGAAAACGATGTGTGTACGGGTTGGAGCGAGCTTACAGCGCTGGCAGTTGCCGATTTCGGCGCGAACAGCGTCCAAGTGTAGGGCGGAAGACCCCTCTCCCTCTGGGAGAGGGCGCGAAGCGCGAGCCCGATAGGGCGAAGCCTCAAGAAGTGGTGAGGGTCTCAAGATTGGAATACCGACAGCCGCAACGTCTACGCTGTCCACACCAATATCCTTGAAGAATTCCAGTTGAGCGGCGATTTCGTTTCGGTTCATTTCAGCAATTGCACCACGCGATCGAGAATTCTGTCGGCCATGACATGTTTCGTCACGAGTGGAATTTCCTCGCTCTGGCCGGAAGCATCAATGATTGTCGCGTGATTCATATCGCTATCGAAGGCCGAATCAGGGCCACTTGCAGGATTAACTACGATGAGATCCAAATTTTTGCTTTTTAGTTTTTCCAACCCATTTTGGAAATGATTCTCCGTCTCGGCGGCGAAACCGACCAGGATCTTGCCGTTTTTGGAGTTGCCCAGCTCTTTCAGGATATCGATCGTCGGTTCGAATTCCAGCGTGAGATCCGAGGTCTTCTTTTTGATTTTTTGCGTGGCCACCGCCTTCGGCCGGAAATCCAGCGGCGCTGCAGCTTTGATGACGACCTCGGCATCGGCCGCATGATCCACGACGGCACGCCGCATCTCCTCGGTCGTGCGGACATGAACGGTGTTCGGAAAATGCAGTTCGGTTGCGCCCGCAATTGGGCCGGAAACCAGTGTGACCTGCGCTCCCCGTTCCTGAGCGGCTTGCGCCAACGCATATCCCATTTTTCCTGAGGACCGATTGCTGATATATCGGACGGGATCGATGTCTTCGACGGTCGGTCCCGCAGTGACCAAGATCTTACGACCTTCCAAATCCCGGCGCCGGTTCAGTATGCCCATGACCACTTCAACGATCTCTTCCACCGGCGCGAGCCGTCCCGGACCATAGGTGCGGCACGCCATTTGTCCGACTTCCGGCTCGATGATGTGAACGCCCCGATTCTTCAACGTCTCGATATTAGCTCGTACCGATGCGTGCTCCCACATCCGTGTGTTCATGGCGGGTGCAACGACAACGGGCGCGGTTACAGCGAGATGGAAGGTGGTCAGGAAGTCGTCCGCCAGGCCTATAGCCAACCGCGCGATGCAATCGGCCGTGGCGGGTGCGACAAGAAAAAGGTCGGTCGAGTGTGCAACCAGGATGTGATCAAATGCGCCCTCGAAATCGGCGCCCGACCGTGCTCCCTCAAAGATATCGACATAAACTTTATTGCCCGAGAGCGCCCGAAATGTCAGCGGTGTGACAAACTGAGTGGCGCCCTTGGTCATGAGAACAACGACCTCGACGCCGCGATCCTGCAGCCGCCGAAGGATCTCTGCTGACTTGTAGCAAGCAATTCCGCCGCTGACGCCGAGGGCTACTTTCATTCTGAGGGGTCATTCCTCCGGTTGCTCGACTTCTTCTTGTTGATCGCCATTCTGATCGGGGATTCGAAACTTCACGAGCCCCTGGAGAATTTCCTTTTGGGCAATCTGCGTCGCTTTATGACGTGCTTCTTTGAGCAGAGGCACGCTTCCGCCTTGTATTTGGCGGGCGCGGAGTGCGGATAGAATCACAAAGCGGTATTTGCTATCGATATTATCGGGAATGGTAATCAAGCTCGACCTCCGAATGAAGCGATGATCTCCTCAATTCGCGCCTGTTGCCGTTGCGGCTTCACAGTACCGCTACGCACGATGGATTCGAGAAGAAGTATGGAATTTTCCAGGACATCATTGACGATGATGTAGTCATAATCGCGATAAAACTGGATCTCGCACTTGGCGATCTCCAGCCGGCGGCGGATCACATCATCGGGCTCCAGCATACGGAGCTTGAGGCGGCGCTCCAGTTCGACGAAGGACGGCGGCAATATAAAAATCGCAGTCGCACCTTGGATTTTCGATTTCACCTGCTTCGCTCCTTGGACATCGATGTCCAGGATCACGTCCTTGCCCGTCTCGAGCTGCTCATCGACGAAGCCGCGTCCGGTGCCGTAGAGCTCGCCGTTGAATTCCGCCCACTCTAGAAACTGCCCGCGCTCGACCATGCCCAAGAAGGTCGCGCGATCGGTAAAAAAATAGTCCGTGCCATTGTGTTCGCCCTGGCGCGGCCGGCGCGTGGTGTATGAGACCGAGAATTTCAACTCCGTGAAACTGCGAAGTAAATGTTGAAGTATCGTGGTTTTACCCGATCCGGACGGAGCCGATACAATGTATAGGTTTCCTCGCATTCGGCTGAGGCACTTTTAGTCTACCATAGAACTACTACTCCAGGTTTTGGACCTGTTCGCGGAGTTTTTCGATCTCGACCTTGATCTCGATAGCTGCCTGGCCGATGTTGGCGCCGAGTTCATTAAGGCCTGAGGTCTTGGAAAGAATCGTCGTGACCTCCCGGTTCATTTCCTGAAGGATGAAGTCCATACGTTTCCCGGCTTCATCCTCAAGGTTTTTCAGACCCGCGAATTGATCCAGATGACTGCGCAAGCGGGTTGTTTCTTCGGCGATGTCGCTGCGCTCGGCATAGAGCAGCGCCTCGGTTTCGAGACGATGCCCGCTGTCGGCAACGAGCTGCGGCGCGAGTTCGTTGACGCGAGCAATCAATTGCCGCCGGTAATGCTCGATGAAGTCTTTGGAGTGAGCGAGAATCGTCTCCAGATGCCGGTGGATGCTGGAAAGCCGCCGGTCGATATCCTTGATTAAGGATTGTCCTTCAGCAATGCGCATCTGTTTCACTTGGGACAATGCAGTACTGGTCGCTTCGCTGACTGTTTTTGCGATTAGATCGTTTTCTTCGGCCGACAGATCGGTGGCGGGGACGCCAATGAGCCCGGGCAACCGCGTGAGCATGTCAAGGGTGACCTCGCCTTGTATCGGATACGTGGCCTTCAATTCCGACAACATCTTGACATATGCGCGAATCAGCTGCTCGTTGACATCGAGCCTGATGTTTTCGCGTTTGTACTCAATGCGAACGAAAACATCGAGCCGGCCGCGCTTGAAAGCAGTCGAAATTTTCTGGCGGATGACGTTTTCGAAATTCTGGTATTCGCCCGGAATTTTGATATGAACATCGAGGTAACGATGGTTCACGCTTTTAATCTCAACCAGCACCGACAAGTTCGGGGCCTCGGCACGTCCGGAGCCAAAGCCCGTCATGCTGTAGATCATGAAGTCACATCCTGAAATTGCAAATTGTAAAGCTTCCAGTAAAGGCCCCGCCGTAGGACAAGTTCTTCATGAGTTCCCGATTCGCGAATGCGTCCATCGGCCAGCACGAGGATGCGGTCCGCGCGCCGAACGGTCGACAAACGGTGAGCGATGACAATAGTCGTGCGTCCTTCCATCAGGTTCTCGAAGGCCTGCTGAACCAACGCTTCCGATTGCGTATCCAGCGACGAGGTTGCTTCATCCAGAATCAGGATCGGCGCATTTTTCAGCAGCGCCCTTGCGATCGATACGCGCTGGCGTTCGCCTCCGGAAAGCCGCAAGCCACGCTCGCCGATTGAGGTACCGTAATCTGGAACGAAATCATCGACGAGAGCGGCTTCGGCTGCCGACCGGACGGCATCGTCGCCGGCCGTAGGATCGCCGTAAGCAATGTTGGCACGGATGGTGTCGTTGAACAGGATGATGTCTTGAGTCACTATTGCGATGCGGTTACGCAGCGAATTCAGCGTCAGTTCCCGGATGTCCTTCCCATCAATCAAAATACGTCCCGCCGTTACTTCGTAGAACCGCGGGAGGAGGTTGACGAGCGTGCTCTTGCCCGCTCCACTGGGACCGACAACTGCGACAATCTCACCGCGCCGGACCGTGAACGAGATTCCATTGAGCACCGTCTCACGCGCCTCGTATCCGAAGCAAACGTCCTCGAAGACGATGCTGTCGGCGAACCCGCGCAGAATCTCATGGCCTGTATCCTTCTCGGTCGCCATGGAGAGAATCTCGAAGATCCTACCGGAAGCTCCGAAAGCTTGCTGGAAGGAATTGTTGATTCCGCTCATCCGGCGAACAGGATCGTAAAGCTTGATCAGCGCGATGATGAACGCAACGAACAATCCTGCCGTCATTCGCTGGCTGGCGATCTGATTCCGCGCATAAAGCAGAAAACCTGCGATGACGAAAATCCCAAGCACTTCCATCACCGGCGACGACAGCGAGTGCGTCATCTTCTGCCGCAGATTCAATTTGAAAATCCGTTGAGTGAGTTTGCGGAACTTGCCGGCCTCTGCTTGCTCCATCGCGAAGGCTTTAACAATACGATTGCCTGTGACGGTCTCGTAGAGACTATTGGCCATTTCCGCCATTTCCTGCTGATTGGATTTGCTGAGCAATCGCAGCTTCTTTCCAAACCAGACAGCCGGATAAAAGACGAGTGGAGCCAGTACGATCGAAACCGCGGCCAGTTTCCAATCGATCGCAAAGATCGCGACGAGCAAAAAAATCAAAATTGCCCCTTGTTTGAGGAATTCAGCAAGCGTTTCGGATGCCGCGGTTTGAATACGCTCGACATCGCTCGAAACACGCGAAATCAACTCTCCCGTCGGATTGAAATGAAAGAACCGGAGCGGCTGGTAAATGATCTTGTCGAAAACGTCGTTGCGGAGATCACGGACAACAGCCTGCCCCAGGTAGGAAATCATATTGACCGAGCCATATTCTGCAATCGCTTTGACAACAGTAACTGCAACGAGCAGAACCAACACGGTTCCGCCATCGAAACCGGTTACGCTGAATCGCGCATTGATGACAGGAATAGTAAGGACCGGAGCAGCGGAAGGGCCGAGCAGCGTATCAAAAATCAATCCGATCAGAAACGGCGTAACGGCTTCCAGCAACCCGACGACCGCCACAAGGCCGAGCGAAACCAGAAGAACCGAAAAGTAGGACCGGACATATGCCCAGAGGCGCGCGCCTGCTGCTTTCATGATCGGTAAACCGTGGCGCGGACTTTGTCTTCAACTTCCTTGGGTTTTTGCATTTTTAAAATCTCGCCGGCAAGCTCCCGCAGCTGCGTCATCGAGACGGAGCGGATCATTCGTTTGATTCTCGCATACGCCCCAAGGTTCACAGACAGTGACGTGAAGCCGAGGCCCAGGAGGACGGCAGCCGATGGCGGATCCGCGGCCATCTCGCCGCAAACCGTAACGGATTTTCCCGTTGGCCCAAGCAACGTATACACCTGGTGCAGGCATCTCAGAATGGCGGGATGGAAAGGATTGTATAAATGGACAACGGACTGATCGGACCGGTCGATGACAAGATAGTACTGAATCAGATCATTTGTTCCGAGACAGAAGAAATCCACGCGCGAGGCCATCAGATCGCATGTTTGCGCCGCGGCGGGAGTCTCAATCATGACACCGACAGGGACACGCGGATCGTAGCGTTGCCGCTTCAGATCAAGCTCCCTGCGCACATCCATGATGATCTCGCAGGCGGCGTCCAAATCATCGACGGTGGAGACGAACGGCAACAGGATCCGCATTCTTCCATTGACCGAAGCGCGATACAGGCTCCGCAATTGTTTTTTAAAGACGTGAGTGTTCTCCAGACAAAATCTCAGCCCGCGCACACCGAGGTTTGGATTGACCCCGTCCCAACCCTTCTGATCGATACCGACATCGATAGTCCGGAACGTGACCGGCGCGCCTTTGGCTGTTTTCAGAACGAGGGAATAATCGGCTACCAGCGATTCTTCGTCAGGTTGTCTGCCTTCGCGAAAGAAATCGAATTCTGTGCGGTACAACCCAATCGATTCACATCCACAGGCGATCGCAGAGCGCACTTCTTCGCTGAAATTGATGTTGGCTCCCAGCGAAACCGAGGCGCCGTCTTCCGTTACTGATGGCGCCGAAGCGGAAGCGCCGGCCAGCTTTTTGATTCTTCGGCCGTCGCGATCGCGGCTTTTATATTCAGCCTGCGTTTCTTCGGAAGGGGAACAGATAACGACTCCCCGGTCCCCATCGACAATCAACAAATCTCCTGAAGAAATTTCCGGCAGCGCCGCCACGCCCATGACGGCGGGTATTTCGAGCGACCTGGCCATGATGGCTGTATGCGACAACGGGCTGCCGGTCTCGGTCGCCAAACCGACGACGCGCTGCGCTCGCAGCTCAAACAACGTCGAAGGAGGAATGATTTTGCCGATCAGAATTGCGTCGTATGGAAGCTTTTTGAACGGCGGCAACGGAGTCGATCGGAGATTGTGAAGCAAGCGCCGTACGATATCTTCGAGATCGCCTCGCCGTTCCCGCAAGTATTCATCGTCGAGCCGGTCGTAAGCCTGGAAGAGATCGTCGCTGACCTGCTGAATCGCCCATTCCGAATTGATCGAGTCGGTTTCGATCTTCTCGATGATGCGGTCGACAAACAGCCGGTCCTCGAGCACGAGCAAATGAGCATCGATGAGAAAGGACGATTCCCGTCCGCTTGCCCGCCTGAGCTCCGCCTGCATTCGCTTGAGCTGCTCGCGAGACTTCTCAACCGATTGCCGGAATCGATCGATTTCTTTCCGCACCCGATCGGGCCGAAGCTTTAGATTGAAAGACACGAAGAGGGGATCAAAGGTTCGGACCGCTCTGCCGACGGCAAATCCAACCGAACCTACAACACCGTGGATGACTCGTTCCGTCATTTCATCCTTGGGAATAGCCACAAAAAGGCACAAAAATCACAAAAGGGCTTCTTGTGTTTTTTGTGCTTTTTTGTGGCCAATTTCCTACCCCGCCAGATACTCACAGATGCTCTCTACGGCCTGCTCTTCATCGACGCCGCTGGCGCGGACTCCGACTTTCGAACCATACCCTGCCGACAGCAACAGGATGCTCAGGATGCTTCGCGCATCAGCTTCAACGGGGTTTGTTGGATCGGCTCGAAATAGAACGATGCTGGCTTGAAACTTCGAGGAGAGTTCGACGAGTTTGGCCGCAGCGCGTGCGTGAAGGCCAAGGCGGTGGCCAATCACAATCTCTCGCTCTCTCATGATCATGGTTTGGGGGCCAGCAAATGGCTCGCAATATAGATGCTGCTTTGTCCCTGTTCGCGGACGGCCTTAGCAGCCGCAGCAAGAGTGGGCCCTTCGCCCAATTGCGCGAATTTGATCAGCATGGGGAGGTTCACGCCGGTCACGACTTCCACTTTGCCTTCGTCCAGGAACGTCGAAGCGATATTGGTCGGAGTACCGCCAAACATATCGGTCAGAATAAGAACGCCGTCTGGGCTTTTAACGCGCTCCAACGCTTTTTCGATCATCCCGGTTGCCGTCCCAACGTCGTCATGCCAGCCGAGCGAAACGGCCGCGATGTGGTGAATCTCACCCACAA
>WNGL01005927.1_pt1 | contig 14489 bp, 9 predicted proteins | sample 5400591 | NCBI WGS metagenome assembly WNGL01 (sample SAMN13153377, study PRJNA577476) | soil metagenome | isolation source: 80 cm soil or saprolite under Garry oak tree replicate 1 | place: USA:California | collected 2016-06-15
GGAAGCGGCGCGGCCATCGCGGATACGGTGAGCAGAGCGCCCAGGAGGAGGAGGGGTTTTCGCATGACAGGCTCCTATGAGTGTCCAACGGAAGGCTTAGTCGGGTTTCGCCCCGCTTTGAATGAGGCACTTTCTGCGTTGCTCAGCATACGCTTTTCCGTGCAGACTATCTTCAGCTCGATGGGCAGGTCGTCCCACTTCACGAGCGTCAGCGGCGGTTCCTCCGTTGTCGTGGGCGTGGTGCAAGGGGCGCCGAGGCAGCGGCGCGAGGAGTGCAACTGAATGGGCGAGGATTGCGTGCCTGGCCATGCGGCTAGCGTTCGCGTTGAGCGGCGCGCCGCTCTTTGATGCGTCGTTCTTTGGCGCGGCGCTCTTTGGCGCGGCGCTCTTTGCCGCGTCCGCTTTCGGACGCGGGGTTAGGCCGCTCCTTCCAGTACCTGAGGAGGACGATGAAGGTGATGTAGTGCGTCACCAAAAGGGCAGGAACCCAGAATGCGGGGATCCAGTACGCCGGTCCCATATGGGCCGCCGCGCCGTAAACCGTGGCGAGTGTTATGGCGGCGATCAGATCCACAGTGCCCTCGGCGTTGAAGACCCACACCAGAAGCCGCGCACCCCGAGCGTTGACGGCTACAGCCGGAATCGCAGCGACGGCCAGCAAAGCAGCAACCAAGTCACCAAAGGCCGCTGGATAGGCGAACTGTGGAGCTATGCCGGGGTAGGTGCCTCCGGGTGCCAGGAACATCAGGCCGAGGTGGCGGAAAGCGTGCAGTAGCAGAATCGGGAGCAGGACGGACCTCGGCCTCAGCTCGTGGAGTCTTGGAAGCAGATAGATCTTGGCCGCGGTCCAGAACACTAGTGTGCTGAAGAGGAGATTGATCGTAAGGATATTCATGGTGAATTTTCCTGTTCGTATGCAGTCATGCAGAGCGGCCTACGCCGCGGTTGGACACCGTACCTAGAGAGAACCCCAAAGGAAAAGCCCCTTCGTGCTTGACGCGGCAATCTGGGCGAGGCGAACGAGCTCGGTGACGACTGGCTCGATCTCGGCGGGATCGCACATCAGTTCCCATAGTGATCTCCTCGAGGACATGTGTCTTGACGTCCCACTCCTGACTCTCGAGAAACGCCCACAGGATACTGAAGTTCAGATCCGTCAATCCTTGAAATTGGACTCGTTCAAATCGTCCGGCGGGCAATTTGCCGCTCAACTGAAGCGACTCGTAGCTGGGCGCATCCGGAGGCTCAGCGACAAATAAATCTGAAAGAATTCCCATATGACCACGTGGCCCGCGACTACAAGGTCCAAACGTCGAACTCACCGGCGCGCAGCGCGTCCGGTGCAGTGATCGGTTAGGCAATAATTTTTACCAATCTTGGGTAGTCAATTCACTAAAGACAATGTGTTCCCCACATGTACCCACCAGCAGGGCAAACCGCGGGGCAAGCAAAAGCTTGTTCTTGCCCACTTGCGCACACTTTGCTCGGACCAATTTGACCTGGCATTGCGTACCCCCAGCACCCACAACTAGCTACTGTTGTTCCCGAAGGTAGCCCTCTGCTGGAGCTTGAAGAATCGCGTGTTTGCGGAGCGGGGGAACTGGGGGTAGTAGAGGGCTCTGTTTCCGTACATCTACTCATGATGGTCCCAAGAGTACCGAGCGCAGTCAAGAAGGCGGTAAGCATTGCAAGTTTTCCCCAAAAGCTTTTTGGCTCTTCCGGCATCTCAGTCACCTTCGTCCTTATCTCGCACCCGACAGCCTAACCTTCCAATAGTCAGCAAGATCGCTTGAATATTTTTGTTAATACGGTAAAACTGCAGTTGAGCAAGGTCTAGTATGACGTAAGGTTTTTGAAAAACAATTTCTTGCAGCCGGTGTGATTTTGCTCGACAGCATTTTTCGGGACAAGTGCTTGTCATCGCAGCGATTTCCGAATTCCGGCGCAGAGTCATCTCGCCCCGGGTACTCTCCGCGTCTTGAGAAACTCCTCGAGCGTTTCTCCCCGGAACCCTGCCACCATTTCCGCGTTGGAAACACCTTTCACGCGACCGAGCTTTTCGAGGCAGAAGAAGCTCGCGCCGTAGCGGATGAGCGCGGCCCAGTCGAGCTCGCGGATCATCTTTCTTTCCTCGGCGCTCAAGCCGGCTTGGTCGAAGGCCGCTTCGGGATTGTCCTTGAAAAGCGTGCGGTTCGCCGCGACGGTCAGGCCGTGGAGGAAGCGGTTGAGCCGCAGCGCCTTGGCGCTCGTTTCGAGGTCGAAGAGGTAGGTGCCTTCGAGGTTTTCGACGCCGTTGAGCTGGGGATTCATCGGGAAGCAGATTCTTCGCTTTGCTCAGAACGACGCAGTTAGAAACGCCTCTGGGTTCCGGCTCGCGCTTCGCGCGTCCGGAATGACGGGGGCGATCATGTTTTCCGCCGGCGCGGACGTCGGACCGGCTTCGCCGCGGGCTCCTCGAACAGCGCCACCGCCATCGCGGTGGTCATCGGCAGGTAGTAGTTCTGGTGGATTTTCCTCGCGCGCGGCGAGAGCGCGCCGCGCATCGCCAGCCACATGATCTCTTCCGCCCCTTCGGTGCCGCCCAACCGGATGTAGTCCGCGTGGCGCATCGCAACGAGTTTCTTCGGGTTGCACGCGATCAGGTCGAGGAACTTCCTGTCCCATTTCTCGTTGTTGAAGCCGGCGCGCTCTCCGTTCATCTGGTGCGAAAGTCCTCCCGTGCCGACGATGACCACTTTCAAGGCCCCGGGGTAGGAGAGCACGGCGCGGCGCACCGCCTGCCCGAGCTTCCAGCAGCGCGCGGGCGTGGGGATCGGGTGCTGGAGCACGTTGATCTCGATCGGCACGATCCTCCCGGGCCAGTCGGGCGAGGGCGGCCAGAACATGGTGAGCGGCGAGTGCACGCCGTGGTCGATCGGCAGGTCCTGGAAAACGGAGATATCGAACTCCTCGTTCACCAGCACATCGGCCATGTGGCGCGCGAGGCCGGCGTGGCCTTTCAAAGGCGGAACGGCACGCGGTCCCAGGCCTTCGTCCGCGATCGCGTACTCGGCGCCTACGCCCAACGCGAAAGTCGGGTAGTGATCGAAGAAGAACGTGGTCGCGTGATCGTTGTAGAAGAACACGAGAACATCGGGCCTTCTCTGCGCGAGCCAGGCTTTGACCGGCTCATAGCCCCTGAACAGCGGCGCCCAATCGGGATCGTTCTGCTTGTTGCGGTCGTAGGCGCCGCCGATCGTGGGCACGTGCGAGGTGCCGATGCCGCCGAGGATTTTTGCCATGAAAGAATCCTATGCGACTGCGACGGGGATCTTGAAATCCTTGATGCGTTTTTCCCATTCTGCCGGACCGGTGTGGTGCACGGAGGTGCCGTTCGCATCGACGGCGACCGTGACCGGCATGTCCTTCACCTCGAATTCGTAGATCGCTTCCATGCCGAGATCGCCGAAGGCGAGCACCCTGGACTTTCGGATCGCCTTGGCGACGAGGTAGGCGGCGCCGCCCACCGCGATCAGCGAGGCGGACTTGTGCCTGCGGATCGCCTCGAGCGCCGCGGGGCCGCGTTCGCCTTTTCCGATCATGGCGACGAGGCCGGTTTGCCCGAGCATCATCTCGGTGAATTTGTCCATGCGCGTCGCCGTGGTGGGACCCGCGGGCCCGACGACCTCGTCGCGCACCGGATCGACCGGGCCGACGTAGTAGATCACGCGGTCGGTGAAATCCACGGGGAGCTTCTCGCCTTTTTCCAGCATGTCCTGGATGCGCTTATGCGCGGCGTCGCGGCCGGTCAGCATTTTCCCCGACAGAAGGAGCGTCTCGCCCGGCTTCCACTTCGCCACTTCCGCGCGCGTGAGGGTGTCGAGGTTCACGCGCCTGGACTGCGCGGCGGGCGTCCAGCCCACCTTCGGCCAGTCCTCGAGGCTCGGCGCTTCGAACTCCGCCGGCCCGGAGCCGTCGAGCGCGAAGTGGAGGTGCCGGGTCGCGGCGCAGTTCGGGATCATCGCGACCGGTTGCGATCCCGCGTGCGTCGGGAACGTCCTGATCTTGACGTCGAGCACCGTGGAGAGGCCGCCGAGGCCCTGGGCTCCGATGCCGAGCCGGTTGACCTTCTCGTAGAGCTCCAGGCGCAGCTCCTCGTGCTCGTTGCGGGGCCCGTGCGCGAGCAGCTCGTGCATGTCGATCGGCTCCATGAGCGACTCCTTGGCCATCATCATGGCTTTCTCGGCCGTGCCGCCGACGCCGATCCCGAGCATCCCCGGCGGGCACCAGCCCGCTCCCATCGTGGGCACGGTCTTCAGCACCCAGTCCACGATCGAGTCCGAGGGGTTCAGCATCGCGAACTTCGATTTGTTCTCCGAGCCTGCCCCTTTGGCGGCGACCTCGACGGCGATGACGTCCCCCGGCACGACCTCCATGTGGATCACCGCCGGGGTGTTGTCCCTCGTGTTCCTGCGGCCGAAGACCGGGTCCTCGACGATGGACGCGCGCAGCTTGTTGTCCGGGTGCAGGTAAGCGCGGCGCACGCCTTCATTCACTGCGTCCGTCACCGACGGAAATGAGGAGCCCTTGAAGCCTTCCAGGCGCACGTCCATGCCGATTTTCAGGAACACGTTGACGATGCCCGTGTCCTGGCAGACCGGCCGGCGCCCTTCTGCGCACAGGCGCGAGTTGCTGAGGATCTGCGCGATTGCGTCTTTCGCTGCCGGCGACTGCTCGCGCTCGTAGGCGCGCGCGAGGTGCTGGATGTAGTCGCGCGGATGGTAATAGCTGATGTACTGCAGCGCGTCGGCGACGCTCTGGACCAGGTCCTCTTGTCTGATGACGGCCATGTCTGATCCCGGCTTTGAACGATGCGGCAAGACGACAAGTATACCCATGGCGGGTTTTCGGCCGCGCAGAGATGTCGCGGTGTTGAGACAGGTCCAAGGGCTGCGAAATCAGCCCACTAGTCGATTCGCTGCATTGTTGCGTCGTTCCGCGGCGACATTTCTGCGCGTGCGCTTTCTTCCACCAGCGCGCTAATTGCCTGATACGGCATGAACAATCCCGATGGCACGGGTGTTGCGAAGACACTGCTGTCGCTTGGAGAAATCGATGCAGGAATGAAAAGCATTGCAGGATCACCGTCCGCCTCAATTCCTCCTCCCTCCTAGGCGGACGGGCTCGGGCCCGCAGGAAATCGACCCTCCTGCGGGTCTTTTTTTTCCGGCGTCTGCGAGACACGTCTGCCCGGTTGCGAAGCCCGCGCCGGGGCCGGTAATATCAGCACTTCCGCAGGGGGGATTTGCAAATGGCCGACGCAACGATCGAGTCCGTGCTGCAGGAGGACCGGCTGTTTCCGCCGTCCCCGGAGTTCGTCAAACAGGCCAACGTATCCGGTGCCGCGGCCTATCAGGCGCTGTGCGACGAGGCGGGCCGCGACTTCGAGGGATTCTGGGGCCGGCTCGCAAAAGAGCACGTGCTCTGGAACAAGCCGTTCACCAAGGTGCTCGATGAAACCGACGCGCCGTTCTTCAAGTGGTTCCATGACGGCGAGCTGAACGTTTCCTACAACTGTCTCGACCGGCACCTGAAGACGCAGGGCGACAAGACCGCCATCATTTTCGAGGCGGACGACGGCAAGATCACGAAGATCACCTACAGGCAGCTGTACCACAAGGTCTGCCAGTTCGCGAACGCGCTCAAATCGCTCGGCATCAGGAAGGGCGAGCGCGTCATCATCTACATGCCGATGTCGATCGAGGTGGTGACGGCGATGCAGGCCTGCGCCCGGATCGGCGCGACGCACTCGGTGGTGTTCGGCGGTTTCTCGGCGAAGAGCCTGCAGGAGCGCATCATCGACGCGGGGGCGGTGGCGGTGATCACCGCCGACGGGCAGATGCGCGGCGGCAAGGAAATCCCGCTCAAGCCCGCGGTGGACGAGGCGTTCACTCTGGGCGGCTGCGAAGGCGTGGAGAACGTGGTCGTGTACAGACGCACCGGGACTTCGGTAGCGTTTCAGGCGCCGCGCGACAAATGGTGGCACGACGTGATCAAGGGCCAGGCCGACACCTGCGAGCCGACCTGGGTGAACGCCGAGCACCCGCTCTTCATCCTGTACACGTCGGGCTCGACCGGCAAGCCGAAGGGCGTGCAGCATTCCACCGGCGGCTACCTGCTGATGACGGTCGTCACGATGAAGTGGGTGTTCGATTACAAAGCCACCGACGTGTTCTGGTGTACCGCGGACGTCGGCTGGGTGACCGGGCACAGCTACTGCACCTACGGCCCGCTCGCCGTGGGCGCGACCGAGATCATGTTCGAAGGCGTGCCGGTGTGGCCGGACGCCGGGCGCTTCTGGAAAATGATCCAGGACCACAAGGTGACGGTGTTCTACACCGCACCCACCGCGATCCGCACGCTCATCAAGGCGGGGGGAGATCTTCCGAAGAAATACGATCTGAAATCGCTGCGCATCCTCGGCACGGTGGGCGAGCCGATCAACCCCGAGGCGTGGATGTGGTACTACAACACCGTCGGCGACAAGCGCTGCCCGATCGTCGATACCTGGTGGCAGACCGAGACCAGCAGCCACCTGATCACGCCGCTTCCCGGCGTGCATGCCCTGAAGCCGGGCTCCTGCACGATGCCGCTGCCCGGAATCATGGCGGCGATCGTGGACGAGACCGGCCACGACGTCGAGAAGGGCAAGGGTGGGATCCTCGTCATCGAGCGCCCGTGGCCGGGAATCATCCGCACCATCTGGGGCGATCCGGAGCGCTTCAAGAAGAACTACTTTCCGCCTGAGTTCAAGGGCAAGTATTACCTCGCGGGCGACGGCGCGAGCCGCGACAAGGACGGATACTTCCGCATCATGGGCCGCATCGACGACGTGCTGAACGGCTTCGGCCGCCAGCTCAGCTCCGGAAAAATCATGCATCGGCGGGTGCGCTCGATCGCGAAGGGCGAAGAAATGAAGCAGGACGTTTCGACTCTGGAGAGTCCCGCAATTCTCGAACAGTTGAAGCCGGCGATGTAATCGGTACGGTGGCTTTCCTGGTAATTCCTAGCCCAAACCACGCACGGAGACGAGCTCTACCATGACAAAGAAAACTCGAGCGAAGGAACAAACCGAGTTCAGCGAAGCGCAGATCGCGGTGCATTGGAAGGAAGAAGAGCGTTTCCGGCCGCCGAAGAAATTCATTGAGCAGGCGAACGCGAAGGACCGGGACATTCGCGAACGGTTCGGTCCGAAGAAATTCCCCAACTGCTTCAGGGAATACGCCGATATGTTGACCTGGTTCGAGCCGTATCGCACGGTCCTCGACACGAGCAAGCCGCCTTTCTGGAAATGGTTCGTGGGCGGCAAGATCAACGCGAGCTACAACTGCGTGGATCGCCACCTCGCGCAGTATCGCAACAAAGCGGCGCTCATCTTCGTCCCCGAACCCGAAGATGAGCCGACGGTCGCGCTGACGTATCAGGAGCTCTATAACCGGGTGAATGAAATGGCGGCGCTGCTCCGCGACTTTTGCGGCCTCAAAGCGGGCGACCGCGTGACCTTCCACCTGCCTATGACCCCCGAGCTGCCTATCACGATGCTCGCCTGTGCGCGGGTGGGCGTCATTCACTCGCAGGTGTTCGGCGGATTCTCCGGCCAGGCGTGCGGCGCGCGCATCCAGGACTCGGGCAGTCACATCCTCATCTCGATGGACGCCTATTGGCGCGCGGGAAAGCTCGGTGACCACAAAGCGAATGCCGACATCGCGGTGCAAACCGCGAAAGAGATGGGGCAGCAGGTGGACAAGGTCCTTATCTGGCAGCGTTACCCCGGCAAGTACAGTTCGCCGACGCCGATGATCAAGGGGCGCGATTTCTTCGTCAACGAAGTCCTGAAGGATTACCACGGCAAGCGCGTCGACCCCTTGCCGATGGACTCGGAAGCGCCGTTGTTCCTGATGTATACCAGCGGCAGCACCGGCAAGCCCAAGGGATGCCAACACCGCACCGGGGGATATCTCGCCTACGTTGCCGGCACCTCCAAGTACATTCAGGACATTCATCCGACCGACACTTACTGGTGCATGGCGGATATCGGCTGGATCACCGGGCATTCGTACATCGTCTACGGCCCGCTCGCCATCGCGGCGACGAGCGTCGTGTACGAAGGTGTCCCTACCCATCCCGATGCGGGACGTCCGTGGAGAATCGCCGAGCGGCTGAGCGTCAATATCTTCCACACCGCGCCGACCTCGATCCGCATGCTGCGGAAACAGGGACCCGAAGAACCGAAAAAGTACAACTACCACTTCAAGCACATGACGACGGTCGGCGAACCCATCGAGCCTGAAGCGTGGCGCTGGTACTACCACGAGGTCGGCAAAGGCGAAGCCGTCATCGTCGATACCTGGTGGCAGACCGAGAACGGCGGATTCCTATGCAGCACGGTGCCCGCCATCGACCCGATGAAACCCGGCAGCGCGGGACCCGGCGTGCCCGGCATCTATCCGATCATCTACGATGAAAACGGCAAGGAGGTTCGCGCGGGCTCCGGTCAGGCGGGCAACATCTGCATCCGCAATCCGTGGCCCGGGATCATGCAGACGATCTGGGGCGATCCCGAACGGTTCGTCGATCAGTATTACGCGCGCTACTGCAAGAACCGCCGCAGCAAGGACTGGCGCGATTGGCCCTATCTGGCGGGGGATGGGGCGATGCAGGCGGCAGATGGCTACTTCCGCATCCTGGGCCGCATCGACGATGTCATCAATGTCGCCGGCCATCGCCTCGGCACGAAGGAGATCGAGTCCGCGTGCCTGACGGTGCCTGAAGTCGCTGAAGCCGCGGCGGTGCCGGTCGCCGACGAGCTGAAAGGGCGCGTGCCCGAGATTTACATTGCGCTCAAGCCGGGCCATCAAACCAGTCAAGAGATCGTCAACCGCGTGATCAAAGCGAACGAGGATCTGATCGGCAAGATCGCGCGACCGAAAAATGTGTATATCGTGCCCGACATGCCCAAGACGCGCTCCGGCAAGATCATGCGGCGCATTTTGGCTTCGATTTCGAATCGGAAGGACGTGGGTGACGTCACGACCCTTGCGAATCCCGATGTAGTCGAACAGATCCGCGTGTCGGTGCAAGGCAAGGAAAAAGTCGCGTCGAAAGACGCCTTGCCCGAGGACATCGCCAAATTCGGAGAGAACGACTAATACTGGCCACGAAGGCCGTACGTTCATCCTGAAGGAGTCGCTGCGGTAGGCGCGCCGGCTGCAACAGTGCCTTGCGCTCGACTACCAGCGTTGAGGCGCGGGCGAGGGCGCGCGCAGGTCCGCCCGCTCGCGTAAAATTCCGCCCACGAACGGAGAGGTGGATGAGCGGTTTAAGTCGCACGCCTGGAAAGCGTGTTTAGGTTAATAGCCTAACGCGGGTTCGAATCCCGCCCTCTCCGCCAGACAGTCAGCAGCGTTGGGGACCGTTGTTCGATCCGTGGAGAATGTTCCCACGTTTCAAAGATATGCACCGCACCTGCCGAGCAGTTTTGGTGGCGCTGACAAACGAAGCAGGGCCTGTCGCGAAAGACCGAGTGGACGGATGTCTACGTCAAGCGCGGCGACGCGCCGGCGCAAAACGTGAGCCGGTGCGACGGAGTCAGCTGCGGCCAACCGGCGATGTCGGCGGACGGCCGGAGGATTGCGTTCGTAATGTCGGGCGAGCCGTAACTCGGCATACGCCGTCAACGGACCCACGTGTCTCGGGCGGGCCGCCAAGAGGTCTGGAAGATTCCGGGCGGTGCTCTGACGGAGGCGGATTGCCGCAAAGGGCCTCAAGTTGACAATGCTGCAAAGGATTCACCGTCAAGAAAGATGATCTCAGCCTATCCCATGAATTCGAAAACAGCGCTGCAACGTCCAGCGGTGCGGGCGCGGCTACTGCGGCTTGCCGCGACAGTCGCTGCGCTGGCCGCGTGTCATGGGCTGTGCGGAGCACAAGGGGTGAATGATGAGCAGATCAATGCGCTGATTAATGAGAGCATCCAAGAACGCCGAAACGGCCAGTACGACAAGTCCATCCGAACGCTGGAAAAGGCGCTGGAGCTTTCGCGGGGACGCAAGTCTCTCGACGGAGAGTTGGGCGCGCTGGCTTTTTTGTCGCTGACCTACCGGCTGAAAGGCGATCACAAGAAGGTACTGGAGTTGCGGCTCGAATCTCTGAAGATCGTGCGCGCGCATCCGGACCTGTTCATGAACCGGAATCGCAATGAGGAGCCGTGGGAGCTCGGACGCGTGAGCGGGGCCTATGTGGGGCTTAAAGATTTCCCGAATGCGCTCAAGTATGCGCGGGCGGCGGTTGATTCCGGGATGAGGTTTCCCGAGATGGGTCCCGTAGGAATGGGGAGGCTGCGGCAGCAGCTCGGAATTCTGCTGTTTCTTGTCGGAAAGTACAAAGAGGCCGAGCGATACTTGCGGCTGGCTTACGACGACTTTGAGCTGCGGGCTGAACTGGACGTTTCCTTCGAGACTGTCATTTCGAAAACATACGAGTTCGAGCTGGGCCTGCTGCGGTGGCTGCAGCGAGACCTGATCGCGCAAGGGCGAACGGACGAAGCGCTGGAGATTGCCGAGCGAAGCCGGTCGAGGGCGCTGGCGGCGCTGGTGGCTTCGCGGATGGGACCGGGGGCGCCACGGGTGCCGCAACCGCCGACTCTCGAACAGATCAAAGCGGCGGCCCGCTCGCACAACGCGACGCTCGTGGAATATTCGGTCGTTTACGAATACGACCCCGACCTGCTTCTGGAATTCAGCCACTTCGTGGATATACGCGCCGCCGCGGTTTTTGCGTGGGTGATCAAGCCGGATGGATCGATTACCTTCCGGCAAATGGATCTGAGCAGCACCGAAAGACCGCTGAATGAATTGGTGGCGGAGGCGCGGTTTTCGATCGGTGCGCGGGGACGGGGAGCCAAACGCGACACCGAAGCGAAGATTGTCCATCCGCTCAACAGCGTGCCAAGCAATCCCGCGCTGCGAGCGCTTGACCGCATCCTGATCCAACCGATAAGGGATCAACTGCCTGCCAATGCAGAGAGCCCTGTAGTGTTTATCCCGCAAGACACGCTGTTCCTAGTGCCTTTTGCGGCGCTGCAGGACGAGTCCGGGAGGTACCTTGTCGAGAAGCACACTTCGCTTGTGGGTGTCTCGGTGGCAACGTTGGCGTTGAGCGCCGAGCAACAGCGTCGGGTCGCGGCCGGCGGCGGAACCGGCGTGCTGGTGGTGGGGAATCCGGTGATGCCGAGCCTGCGGGTGAAGGAAGGGCAGCCGCTGGTTCCATTGCCGGATCTGCCCGCGGCGGAGCAAGAAGCAATGGAGATCGCAGAGCTCTTTTCCGCAAAGGCGCTCATCGGGAGCGAGGCAACCAAGGAGAACGTTGTGGCGCGCATGCCTTCGGCGCGCATTCTGCACTTCGCGACGCACGGGCTGCTGGATCGCGAATCCGAAGGATACCTCAGCGCGCTGGCGCTGGCGCCCGCGGAGGGCGATGCGGGCTTTCTAACTATGCGAGAGATCGAAAAAATGAAGCTGAGCGCAGAGCTGGCTGTGCTGAGCGCTTGCGATACGGCGCAAGGCCAGCTGACGGGCGATGGGGTGCTGGGATTTTCGCGCGCGTTTATGGCGGCGGGCGTGCCCAGTCTAGTGGTGTCGCTCTGGGCCATTCCGGACGCTCCAACCGCGATGCTGATGAGGGAGTTTTATAGGGGCTTGCTGCAAAAACGCGACAAGGCGCAGGCGTTGCGGCAGGCGACGCTGCTCACGATGAAGAAGTACCCCGATCCAGGGAACTGGGCGGCATTCGAGCTGATCGGGGAGCACTCGACCTCAGGAAGATTGCTGGCAGCGATGGGAGAGAGTCCGGCGGCAGCCGGGAGCGGCGAAGACGCCGACAACGCGGGTATCGAAAACGTGTTCATCGTGCCCGAGGGAATTTGGAATTACATGGAAACACCGAATAGGGATTTCGGCACGAGGGCGGTGAAGGTCCTATTCAATTCCTCGATGTCGATTGCGGAGCTGGTGAAGTTCTACCGGGAAGCATATTCAAGGAAAGGATTACGAGAGGTCGAGGAACTCACACGTAGTAATCTACTGGTCTTTCGAGGTTCATGGAGAGACCGACAGCTCGTGATTGGGGTGGCGGATATGAGCAATCTGAGCGCGACCGCCGGACGCATCGTCAGCATTCAATTCGAGCGGATCCGCTGACAGGTTGCTGCCACCAGATTTCGAATCGAGTTTCTGCCGATTACGCAATGCTTTCCGACAGAGTTGTGCTCCGCAAAAACTCGATCCGTGTGGGGCCTGAGGTCACTACGCCGGGGTAGCCGAGCCATGGCATGATGAGCGCGTGATCGCGCTCGCCAAGATCGCTGTTCTGTTGCTCGCGGACGCTGCCCGGTTCGCCATTCTTTTATTCAGACCGACGCGGTCGATCCAAGCCGAGAATCTGTTCCTTCGCCGCCAACTGGCGCTCTATAGAGAGCGTGGTGTTCGGCCGTGACGGGTTGATCCGGCGACACGAATTGGCCTCGCGGTTCTGGCAAGGCTCTTTGACTGGCGAAATGCGCTGGTCGTAGTCCACCCGAAGACCCTGATCCGATGGCACCGTGCCGGGTGGAGATTGTTCTGGCGATTCAAGTCTCGATGTGGGCGGCCAAGAATTCCCGTCGAGTTGCGGGCGCTGATCCCCAGGATGGCGAGGGAGAACCCGGTGTGGGGCGAGGAGCGGATTGCCAGTGAATTGCTGGTGAAACTGGGTATCTGGGTCTCGCCCCGAACGGTGCGCAAATACATGCCAAAGCGACTGGACGGGCAGCCGCGAGGTGATCAGCGCTGGTCGACGTTCTTGAGGAATCACGCGAGGGCGGTTTTGGCGTGCGATTTCTTCGTCGCCGTGACGGTCACCTTCCGATTGCTGTACGTCTTCGTGGTCATCGAACACGGTAGGCGCCGGCTTGTGCACGTGGGCGTGACGAACCACCTGTGGGTGGCGAATTACTAAATCAGGTCGCGATGGGCCCGCTCATCCAAAAACAATTCCCTGTTCTTTCCCCGTTACGCCCCTGTTAATTCCCTGATACGCTCCCTGTTATTCCCTGTTCCGATTTACTCCAAAAACAGGTGCGTTGGCCAGAGAGTGGCTCTGGGCGCGGGTTTCCGAGGAGTAGGGCGTAATTCAAACCGTCGGAACGCGCGAAATTCCCTGTATTTTTCCCTGTTAGCAGGGAATTTCCGCTAGAGCAAGAGTTCGCGCTAGACTGCGTCCACCGCCAAGACCCGTCCCAGCAAGTCCCAGATCGTCCCAGGACCGCCGATTTCCCTCTATGAAGGAACGGCTGGTTGAGCGTCAGCCTCCGGCCGGCGAAGGTGTCGCTTGACATAAAGTATCTTTATGTTAAGATATTGGCAGAATGAAAAACGCCGCGACCAAGAAGCAGCCAACCGACGCCTCGGGCACGCACCTATGGCTGATCATGATGAAGGCGCATAGGACGCTCGCGCGCCTAGCGACCCGCAGCATCGAGTCGTCCGAGGTGTGCCTCTCTGACTTCGCAGTCATGGAGATGCTTCTCCACAAAGGACCGCAGCCCGTCAATGAGATCGGCCGGCGAATCGAGCTTACCAGTGGAGCGATCACCACGGCTGTGGATCGACTCGAGTCCCGTGGCTTGGTCACGCGCGAGGCCCACCCGCGCGACAGACGGGCTCGCATCGTTCGGTTGACGGCGGCAGGCAAAGAGCAGGCGGCCAAGATATTCGCCGTTCACAAGACGGCCATGGATTTGGCGGCGAGTGGCCTCTCGAAAACCGAGCGCGCGACGCTCATTCAGCTGCTCAAGAAGCTCGGCATTTCCGCCGGAGATTCAGCAGCACCACAGCATCGGAGGTAAGTCATGTTGGCACGTCAGCTTCAGCAACCCGTCCGTGAAATCGTCTACCGCACGCGCGGAGACGCGCACGGCCCTATCGCCCGGCTCGTGAGTCCCTCCGACCTCGGCGAGCTCATCAAACCCTTCGTGTTCCTCGATCGCTTCGACTTCGACGGGCGGGCTGCACCCATGGAGATGGAGCTCGGGTGGCACCCGCACTCGGGCATCGCCACGGTGACCGTGGTGCTCGAAGGATCGATCCGCTACTCGGAGACGACCGGCAAGGCAGGTGTGCTGTCGACCGGAAGCGTCGAGTGGATGCGGGCGGGAAACGGTGTCTGGCATACCGGCGCTCCCGAGCCGGGGCACGTGAAGGGCTTCCAGCTGTGGGTCGCCCTGCCTCCCGAGCTAGAGAACGTGGCCAACGCGAGTCATTACGTGATGCCTGAGGAGGTCCCAGTCGAGGGTCCGGTGCGGGTGATCCTGGGCGCCTACGGCAAAGCGAAGAGCCCCATCGCGTCGCCTCCCATGAGCTACCTCGTGGTGAGCTTGAAGGCCGGCGAGCGTTGGTCCTATCACCCTCCCAAGG
>WNGL01006610.1_pt1 | contig 14488 bp, 13 predicted proteins | sample 5400591 | NCBI WGS metagenome assembly WNGL01 (sample SAMN13153377, study PRJNA577476) | soil metagenome | isolation source: 80 cm soil or saprolite under Garry oak tree replicate 1 | place: USA:California | collected 2016-06-15
CGCCGCCGCGGCCGCGGGCGGATCCGCAGGTTCTTCCGGCGGCGCACGGTCCGGGTCATCCTGGCGCTCATCGCCGTGGTCTGCTGCTGGGCCGCCTTCTCCGTCGGGCAGGCGCTGGCCGCGCCCGGCGGCGGGTCGATCTCCTCGAAGCTGGCCGAATGGGCCAGGGACCACTACCTGGGTCCGGCAGTGACGTTCGGCGAGTGGCTCACCTACCAGCCGCCGAAGGTGGGCGGCACGCCCGGCTTCTCCCTGGCCGCGCCGGCCGGCGTCCAGCCCGGCAAGAAGTACAAGAAGGTGCACGGTTTCGCGCCCATCGTCCCGGCGCGGCTGAGCTCGCCGGCCGGCCACCCGCTGCAGGGCGAGGGCGTCTGGCGGGTGCTCGAGACGGTCAAGGGCGAGCCCGCCATCTTCAGCACCTTCCTGCGGCCGGACAAGGTGCACACCTCCTACGTGGCCGGGATCGTCTCGCTGGACCAGCGGCTGGTCCGCTTCCAGCTGCATCCCGGGTCCGAGGACCCGGGCCCGGGCAACTGGAAGGCGCAGCCGTGGATCCCGCCGGGCAGCCGCACCGGCCTGCTCGCCGCGTTCAACGGCGGGTTCAAGCTGAACTCCGCGGGCGGCGGCTTCTACCTCAACGGCTCCTACCACGGGTCCCTGGTCAACGGGGCCGCCACCGTGGTCTACTACCGCAACGGCACCATCAAGGTCGGCCAGTGGGGTCGTGGCCTGCACATGACCCCGAACGTGGTCGGCGTCAGGCAGAACCTCAAGCTCATCGTCGACCATGGGCAGATACCGGCCAACGTGAACCAGGACGTGCTGGGCAGCTGGGGCGCCACCCTCGGCGGCGGCTACTACGTCTGGCGCTCGGGGATCGGCGTCACCAAGGACGGCCGGGTCATCTTCGTGTACGGGCCCGGGCTCGTCGTGCAGTCGCTCGCCGACCTGCTCAAGCGGGCCGGCGCGGTCGAGGCCCTGCAACTGGACATCAACCCGGAGTGGATGTCCTTCGACTACTACAAGGCGGAAGGGCACCCCGTGGACCCGGTCCCGAACGCCCTGCTGCCCAACCAGCAGGGCAGCGCCTACCGCTACTACAACATCTACAGCCGCGACTTCACGACTGTTTACGCGCGGTGACCGCCCAGACGAGCGCCACCGAGGTGGCCCTGGACTCCCATGCTCGCCGTGCGAGCTGGCCGGTGGCGGTGGTGCGCACCGCCCGGCCCCGGCAGTGGCCGAAGAACCTGCTGGTCTTCGCCGCGCCGCTGGCCGGCGCGTCGCTCGGCCGCCGGGACGGGCTGATCTACGCCCTGGTGGCCGCGGCCGCCTTCGGCTGCGCCTCGGTCGCGGTGTACTTCGTCAACGACGTGGCCGACGCCGAGCGCGACCGCCGCCACCCGCGCAAGCGGTACCGCCCGGTGGCGGCCGGCGACCTGCCGAAGAGCCACGCGGTCGTGCTGGGCGCGGTCTGCGCCGCGGCCGGCCTGGCCGCCGGCGTGCTGATCTCCGAGCCGCTGCTCGTCGCGGCGGTGGGCGGCTACATCGGCATGTCGTTCCTGTACTCCCTGGTGCTCAAGCACATCCCCGTGATCGAGCTGCTGTTCGTGGCGTCCGGGTTCCTGCTCCGCGTGCTCGGCGGGGCCGCGGCCACCCACGTGCCGCCGTCCGGCTGGTTCCTGCTGGTGTGCAGCCTGGGCGCGCTCGGCGTGGCCATCGCCAAGCGCTACACCGAGCTGACCACCCTCGGCCCCGAGGCCATCGAGCACCGGCCGGCCATGCGCTGGTACCGCCCCTGGGCGCTGCGCGTGAGCCAGATCGCGGTCGGCGCGCTGATGATCGCGGCGTACCTGGCCTGGGCGGCCGAGGAGCACGCGAGCGCCAGGCCGTGGCACCTGGCCAGCGCGCTCCCGCTCGCCGCGGCGCTGGCCCGCTTCGGCTTCCTCACCGGCCGGCGCACGTCCGCGCCGGTGGAGGACCTGCTGATGCGGGACGGACCGATGCTGGCCTGCGAACTGAGCTGGCTGGCCCTGTTCGTGGCTGGCCTGTAGAGGACAGCCGTCAACGACTGGTGGATGAATGGATATTTTCCCGAACGGGCCTGGCTCGGAGCCCCGGATTCTGCTGCTCGGCGGCACCAGCGAGATCGGCCTGGCCATCCTCGCCGCCCTCGGCGCGCCCGCCGGCGCCGAGGTGATCCTGGCCGGCCGTGACGAGCAGCGGCTGGCCGCCGCGGGCAAGGAACTGCCCTACCGGGTGCGGACGCAGGTCTACGACGCCACGGAGACAAGCCGCCACCAGGCCTTCGCGGACGCCCTGTTCGCCGAGGGCCCGCTGGACATGGTCATCTCGGCGGCGGGCGTCCTGATCCCGCAGCCGGAGGTGGAGCGCGACGTCCAGCGGGCCGCCGAGATGATCCAGGCCAACTTCACCGGCCACGTCACCAGCCTGCTCGCCATCGCCGCCGGGATGCGCGCCCAGGGCTACGGCACCATCGTGGTGCTGTCCTCGGTCGCCGCGGTCCGCCCGCGCAAGGCCAACTTCGTGTACGGGGCGGCCAAGTCCGGCCTGGACGCCTTCGCCCGCGGGCTGACGGACTCGCTGCACGGCACCGGGGTCCGCGTGCTGCTGGTCCGGCCCGGGTTCGTCACCGGCCGGATGACGGCGGGCATGCCGCCGGCGCCGCTGGCCTCGACGCCTGAGCAGGTCGGCGCGGCCACCGCGGCCGCGCTGCGCGGCCGCAAGGCGGCCGTGTGGATCCCGGCGTCGCTGGCCGGGCTGGCCGTGGCCCTGCGCCTCATCCCGCGGTCCGCCTGGCGCCGTGTTTCGCGCTGAACCCGTCCCGGCCCCGCAGTGCCAGCCGCGGGGGGACGAACCCTTCCTCCCCCCTGGCACCCCCCGCCCGGCGGTAGATTCAGGAGCTGTGAGGGTGCTGCTCGCGGAAGACGACGAGAGCCTCGGCGCGGTCCTGGCGCGGGGGCTGCGCGAGCAGGGCTACGTCGTGGACCTCGTGCCCGACGGCGAGACCGCGGCCACCTACCTGCGCTTCTACCAATACGAGGTGGCGGTGCTCGACTGGCGCATGCCCCGGCTGTCCGGCCTGGACCTGGTGCAGCAGCTGCGCCGCAGCGGCGCGAGCACGCCCGTCCTCATGCTCACCGCCCGGGACACCCCGGCCGACCGGATCGCCGGCCTGGACGCGGGCGCGGACGACTACCTGGTCAAGCCGTTCGACTTCGGCGAGCTGCTGGCCCGGCTCAGGGCGCTGCAGCGCAGGCCGCCGGCCGTCCATTCGCCGCGGCTGGTGATCGGGGAACTCGAGTTCGACCCGGCCGCCCGGGAGGTGCTGGTCCGCGGCCAGCGGCCCACCCTGACCGGGACCGAGCTCGGCATCCTGGAGCTGCTCATGCGGCGCTCCCCGGGCGTGGTCGACCGTCGCTCGATCGCCCAGCACGTCTGGGACAACGAGGCCGACGCGTTCGGCTCGAACACCATCGACGTCCACCTCGCCCGGCTGCGCTCCAAGCTGGCCGGCGCGGGCGTGCGGATCGAGACCGTCCGCGGCGTCGGCTACCGGATCACGCCGCAGTGAGAGCCAGCCCCGCGGCCAAGGTCGCCGCCGTCGCGACGGCGGCCATCGCGGCCGTCTACGTCATCGGCGTGATCGTGCTCAACCTGGCGCTCGCCCGGCACATGACCGACCAGAACGACGCCCGGCTGGCCGACCGGCTCACCGCGGCCCGCCACGATCCGGCCGCCATCAGCCAGCCGGTGATCAGAGACGGCCGGGCCCGCGGGCCGAACATCGGGGACATCGACGCCGACACGACGCCCGTGTTCCTGTGGTCGGCGGACGCCCAGGGAAGGGTGACCGGACACAACCCCGGCGCACCCGCGCTGTCCTCGGCCCTGCTGACCGCGCACCCCCCGCGCGACGGGCTCGCGTTCACCGCCAGCCTCGTCTCGGTGGGCCCGTTCCGGCTGAGGATGGCCACGAACGGCAGCGGCTGGCTGATCGCGGGCCAGAGCCTGGCCGGCGACGCGCACGCCCAGCGGCTGCTGCTGTACGGCGAGATCACCGCCGGGCCGTTCTCGCTGCTCGCGATGTTCTTCGGCCTCCTGGTGGTGGGCCTGCGGGCGCTGGCCCCCGTCGAGCAGTCCCGGCGCCGCCAGCTCGAGTTCACCGCCGACGCCTCGCACGAGCTGCGCACACCGCTGAGCGTGATCAGGGCCGAAGCCGACGTGGCCCTGTCCGCCCCGCGCGAGGCCGCCGAGTACCGCGACGCGCTGAGCCGGATCCAGGGCGAGAGCCAGCGGCTGCGTCAGCTGGTGGATGACATGCTCTGGCTGGCCAGATTCGACTCCAGGCCGCCGCCGCCCGGCGACGAGCCGGTCGACCTGGCGACGCTGGCGCAGGCGTGCGCGGACCGGTTCCGCGCCGTGGGCCCCTCGGTCAGCGCGGAGACCCCGGACGGCGCGGTGCTGATCAGCGCGCCGCCGGAGTGGATCGACCGGCTGGCCGGCGTCCTGGTCGACAACGCCTGCCGCCACGCAGGCCCGCACGGCCAGGTCAGGATCCAGGTTCGCGTCCAGGGCAGCCGGGTCAGCCTGACCGTGGAGGACAGCGGCCCCGGCATCCCCGAAGCCGACCGGCCGCACCTGTTCGACCGGTTCCACCGCGCCACCGAGCACGGCTCGGGCGCCGGCCTGGGCCTGGCCATCGGCGATTCGATCGTCCGCTCCACCGGCGGCCGCTGGCACATCGGCGACTCCCCGCTCGGCGGCGCGCTCATGTCGGTGTCCTGGCGCCACTCCCAGCCCCACCGCACCCCGGCCTCGCGCCTCACCCCGGCGGGCGCCTAACCCCGGACGAAAGTTACCGGAGGTTACTTGTCCGGCGCCGGATGCCCGGCTCATACTGCCCTATGCTCACCCGACGAAGCTTTCTCCAGCTCATAGGCGCCTCCACCGGAGTAGCTCTCACCGGAGCGGAGTTCTTGTCCCAGGCAGCAGCCAACGCCGCCCCTGCGCTGTCCCCGCACGGCTCGAACGGCATCGAGCACATTGTCCTGCTCATGATGGAGAACCGGTCATTCGACCACCTCCTGGGCTGGCTGCCGCGCGCCCATGGCCGCCACGACATGGTCTACCGGGCGACGGACGGCAACTTCTATCCCAACTACCCGCTGGCCCCTGATTTCCAGGGCTGCGGGTACAGCGATCCCGACCATAGCTGGGAGGGCTTCCTCGTCGAGTTCAACTTCGGCACGATGGACGGCTTCCTCCAGCGGCCGACTCCCCTGGATCTCAACCCCGGGGTGACAGCGGCCGCCGTCAACACCTTCCCGGCCGGCTTCTACACCAACCTCAACCCCGACGGCACCCCCAAGGTGGTTCCCGACCTGCCCGTCCTCGGCGCCCTGGCCCAGAACTACACCGTCCTGGACCATTACTTCTGCTCGTTCGCCGGGGAGACCTTCCCCAACCGCATGTACCAGCACGCCGCCAGAACGGACCGGGATCACAACATCACCAAGATCTCCGCGCTGCCGACCATCTGGGACCAGCTCTCGCCCATCCCCAACAACAAGGGGATCCCGACGGCCGGGTACTTCTTCAGGGACCTGCCGTTCCTGGCGCTGTGGGGGCTGAAGTACTTCCCGTTCTGGCACCTGTTCGCTCCTGGCGACACCGACGTCCTCGGGATCCCGGTCACCACCACGTCGTTCCTGGACACCGTGGCGGAGGGGATGCTGCCCAACATCAGCTTCGTCGACCCGGAGTTCGCCCTCGCGGACGACGGCACCGGCGGCGACGACCATCCCAAGGCCGACATCAGGCGCGGTGAGCGGTTCATCGCGAATGTCTACCACGCTCTCGCCGGGGCGGGCTACCTGGACAACACGGTGCTGGTCATCACGTTCGACGAGTGGGGCGGGTTCTTCGAGCACGTGCGGCCGCCTCGCGTGATCGACGACACCAATCCGGCGGACGTCGACCATACCGGGAACAGCACGACGCCGACCGACGGCCGGCTCGTTCCCGACTACACCCAGCTCGGCTTCCGGGTGCCGGCCATCGTGGTGTCCAACCTGGCCAGGCGCAGGGTCGTCCATGACGGCCCGTTCGAGCACACCTCCACGCTGAAGATGATCGAGTCGACCTTCGGGTTGCATCCGCTCACCGCCCGGGACGCCCATGCCATGGACCTGCGCCAGGTTCTGCGCCATGAAGCCCGGCATCCCGTCGACCCAGGTCTCATCCCAGTGAGCAGCCAGGTGCCGGGGCCCGCTACCGACGCCGCCGCGTTCTGCAGCGCCGCCAGCGTCCAATCGGTCTCTCCGGTCCCGGTATCCAGGGGCCACAAGACGCCCAGGGCGCGCTCTGTGCCGCAGCACGGGCATCCCACCGCAACCGGGATGGGGGAACTGGCGCGCCGCTACGGCAAGCGGACCTAGCCAGCTCCGCCACGGCACCTAGCCCGCATCTCCCAGCGGCAGGCGGACGACGGCGCGCAGGCCGGGGCGGGCGTCGCCGAGTGAGGCCGAACCGCCGTGGGCTTGCGCCGTGGACCGCACGATGGCCAGGCCGAGTCCGGCGCCCTCCTCACCGGTCCGGCTCCGCGCGTCATCCAGGCGCGCGAAGCGGCCGAAGGCCCGTTCGGCATCCTCGGGAGCGATACCCGGTCCGTCGTCGGTCACGGTCAGTACGGCCCAGCCGGCTTCGGCGCGCACCGACACGCAGACCTGGCTGGACGCGTGCCGCACCGCGTTGTCGAGCAGGTTCACCAGCAGCCGGCTCAGCGCGTCCGGGTCGCCGGCCACCACGCACGGCGGGCCCGCGTCGGCTCGCACCGGCACCCGGGCCGCGGCGTACCTGGCCGCGACGGAGCCGCACACCGCGGACAGGTCGGTGGGCTTGTGCCGCAGGTGCTGCCCGTCGAGCCGGGCGAGCAGCAGCAGATCCTCGGTCAGCCGGGCCAGCCGCAGCGTGTCGGCGCGCACGTCGCGGGCCGTCTCCCGCCAGTCCACGCCGTCCGGGTGATCGAGCGCGACCTCGAGCTGGGCCCGGATGCTGGCGATCGGGCTGCGCAGCTCGTGCGCCGTGTCCGAGACCAGGTCCCGCTGGCGCTGCTGCGCCGCGGCGAGCCGCGACAGCATGTCGTTCAGCGTCACGGCGAGCGACCGAACCTCGTCGCGGGCGGGCGGCACCGGCAGGTCACGCGGCACGCCGGTCGCGGTCACCTCGGCCGCGCCGCGGCGCAGCGCGGCGATCGGCCGCAGCGTGTACCCGGTGACCAGCCAGATGGCCAGCGCCAGCAGGCCGAACAGCAGCGGCGTCCCGATGAACAGCACCTTGGCCAGCGTGGCCAGGCTGTCCCTGACCTGGCCGAAGGACACCGCGGCCAGGACGATGTCCTGGCCGCCGGCCGGCACGGCCACCACCCGCAGCAGCTCGGGCATGCCCAGCGCCGGGCCGTTCAGCATGCTGGCCTCGCCGGTCCGCGCGGCCGCCCGCGCCCGCGCCAGCGGCAGCATCGGCACCAGCCGGTCCGCGCCCGGCGAGACGTCGGTGATCCGGCCCTGGGCGTCGAGCACCTGGATGGTGGTCGTCCCGGAGCCGACGGGAACCGGGCTGGGCAGCCGGTTCTGGTCGATGAGGGTCGCCACCGTGACCGCGCCCTGCCGGGCCGAGTCGTCGAGCCCGCGGATGAGCGCCAGCCGCAGGGCGCTGGCCAGCAGCACCGCGGCGAGGGCGAGGGCGAGGGCAAGCCCGGCCGAGGTGACCAGCGTGAGCCGGGCGCGCAGGCTCCGCTGCCGCCACCATCCGGCGGGTCCGCGCCGATCGCCGGCCACGGTCAGCCGCCGTCGGCGGCGAGCCGGTACCCGGCTCCGCGCACGGTCTGCAGGGCGTTCTTCCCGAACGGCACGTCGATCTTGCGCCGCAGGTACCCCGCGTACACCTCGACCACGTTGATGTCGGCGACCGCCTCGGAGTCCCAGACGTGGTCGAGCAGTTCCGCCTTCGGCACCACCTGGCCCGCCCGCCGCATCAGGTACTCCAGCAGCGCGAACTCCCGCGCGGTCAGCTCGATCGGCTCCTCCGCCCGGCGCACGGTGCGGGCGGCCGGGTCGAGGTGCAGGTTGCCGACGGCGAGCACGGCCGGGCGCGGCCTGGCCCCGCGGCGCAGCAGCGCGCGCAGCCTCGCCGCGAGCACCACGTAGGAGAACGGCTTGATCATGTAGTCGTCGGCGCCCAGGTCGAGCCCGTCGGCCTGGTCGTACTCGCCGTCCTTGGCGGACAGGATGAGCACGGGAACCCAGTTGCGTTCGGCCCGGAGCCGCTCGCACACCTGGTAACCGGACAGGCCGGGCAGCATCAGGTCGAGCACCACGGCGTCGTACCCGCCCTCCCGGGCCAGGTGCAGGCCGTCGACGCCGTCGTGGGCGACGTCGACGACGAACCCCTCGGCGGTCAGGCCGCGGCGCACCGCCGAGGCGAGCCGCCGTTCGTCTTCCACCACGAGCACCCGCACCGTCCTAGTCTGACCCACCCTCGGGGGTTTCTGCGCCGGCCTCTCAGGGTGCTCACAGCGGTCGCGCGGCACTGTAGGAGGCATGGTTCAGATACCGTCGCTGTCCCGGCGGGCCAGGTGGGCGATCCCGGCCGGCGCGCTGGTCGTCACCGGGGCCGTCATGGCCGGGTCGCTGATCGCCGCGGCCCAGGCCGCGCCCGGGCTGCCCGCACGCACCCCGGCTCAGCTGCTCGCCGAGGTGGCGGACTCCACGCCGCCCCCGCTGACCGGGACCGTGGTGGAGACCGCCTCCTTCGGCCTGCCCGCCCTGCCCGCCACCGGCAACCGCACGTCGCTGTCCTCGCTGCTCACCGGGTCGCACACGGTCCGGGTGTGGTACGCCAGCGCCGGGCATTTCCGGCTGGCCGTGCCGGAGTCGCTGAGCGAGAGCGACGTGATCAGGGACGGCGGCACCGCGTGGCTGTGGCAGAGCACCCTGAACAAGGTCACCAAGTTCACCCTGCCGGCGCACGCGGCCACGCCCGTGCCTGAGCAGCCGATGACGCCGCAGCAGGCGGCCCAGCAGGTGCTGGCCGCGGTCGGGCCGACCACCACGGTCAGCGTGTCGAGCAACGTGACGGTGGCCGGGCAGGCCGCCTACGCGCTCAACCTCGCGCCCAAGGACACCAGGTCGCTGGTCGGCCAGATCCAGATCGCCGTCGACGGCCGCAACGGCGTGCCGCTCCGGCTGCAGGTCTTCGCCCGCGGCGCGAGCAGCCCGGCGTTCCAGGTGGGGTACACCGACATCCACTTCGTGACCCCGGCGCCGGCTGACCTCAGCTTCACCCCGCCTGCCGGGGCGACGGTCACCCAGGTGAACCTGACCGGTGACCAGGCCGGATCGGGCCGCCAGGCCATGTCAGGCACGGCCACGATCGGATCCGGCTGGCTGACCGTGCTCAAGCTGCCGTCGTCGGCGCTGACCCCGGGCAGCCCGGGCGGCCCGGCCCAGGGCAACGGCTCCTTCACCGGAGACAGCGCCGCCGTGCTGAACGCCCTGCTCGGCTCGGCCAGCCAGGTGCACGGCGCCTGGGGGAGCGGCCGGCTGCTGCGGACCAGCCTGGTCTCGGTGCTGATGACCGACCAGGGCACCACGTACGTCGGCGCGGTCGACCCCAGCGTCCTCTACGCCGCGGCGGCCCAGGGCTCGTCCGTCGGGACACCTTGACCGCGATCACGACCAGCGGGCTGACCAAGCGGTTCCGCGGCGGCCAGCTGGCCGTCGATCACATCGACCTGGAAGTTCCGCACGGTTCGGTCTACGGCTTCCTGGGACCGAACGGGTCGGGCAAGACCACCACGATCCGGATGCTGCTCGGCCTGGCCTTCCCGACCAGCGGCAGCGCGACCCTGCTGGACGTGCCGATGCCGGCCGGCGCCACCCGGGTGCTGCACCGGGTCGGCTCGCTGGTCGAGGGGCCTGCCTTCTACCCGTTCCTGGCCGGCCGCGACAACCTGGCCCGCTACGACGCCGCGGACGCCACCGCCGACCCGGCCACGTCGCGGGCCAGGATCGATGAGGCGCTGGACCGGGTGGGCCTGCTCGCGGCGGCGAAGAAGCGGTACCGCAACTACTCCCTCGGCATGAAGCAGCGCCTGGCCATCGCCGCGGGCCTGCTCCGGCCGCGTGAGCTGATCATCCTGGACGAGCCGACGAACGGGCTCGACCCGCAGGGCACCCGGGAGGTGCGCGCGCTGATCAGGCAGATCGCCGCCGACGGCACCACCGTGTTCGTCTCCTCGCACCTGCTGGCCGAGGTGGAGCAGATCTGCACGCACGTGGGGGTGATGCGGACCGGGCGGCTGGTCTTCTCCGGATCGCTGCCGGAGCTGCGCCGGACCGGAGCCGCCCGGGTCACGGTGCAGACGGCCGACCCCGAGGCGGCCGCGAAGGTGCTGGCCGGGCTGGGCCTGGCCGACGTCCAGGCGGCCGCGCCCTCGGCCGACGCTCATGCGGAGGCTTCCGCCGTGCTCGGCGACGCGTTGCCGGAGCAGGTCTGCGCCGAGCTGGTGCAGGCCGGGATCGGCGTGCGCGGCTTCGCGGTCACCTCGCCGAGCCTGGAGGACTTGTTCGTCGGTCTCACCGGTGAGGGCTTCGATGTCAGCGCTTAGGTTCTACGGCTCGGAGCTGCGGCTCGTCCTGCTGCGCAGGCGCAACCTGCTGCTGCTGGCGGTGACGGCCGTCTTTCCCCTGGTCATCGGGATCGCGCTGCGGCTGGCGGCGCCCCATCCGCAGGGCCGCAACGGCGCCGGGGTGGCGTTCTTCAACCAGCTGGCCGGCAACGGCGTGTTCCTGACCTTCATCGCGCTGAGCACGCTGCTCGTCTTGGTCCTGCCGGTCGTGGTCGCGGTGGTGGCGGGCGACTCGATCGCCGGCGAGGCCGGCTACGGCACGCTGCGGTACCTGCTCGCGGTGCCCGCCGGCCGCACCCGGCTGCTCGCGGTCAAGTACGGCGTGATCGTGACGTTCGGGCTGTGCGCGACGTTCATCGTCTCGGCCGTGGCCCTGATCGCCGGCGCCGTCCTGTTCCCGGTCGGGCCGGTGACGCTGCTGTCGGGAGCCACCGTCTCGCTGGGAGCCGGGCTGCTCCGGCTGCTGTTCGTCACCTTGTACGTCGCGGCCGCGATGGCCGCGCTCGGCGCGATCGGGCTGGCCATATCGACGCTGACCGAGCACGCGATCGGGGCCATCGCCGCGGTGATGATCCTGGTGGTGGCCAGCGAGGTGGTCGACAACGTGCCGCAGCTCGCGGCGGCCGGGCCGTACCTGCCCACCCACTGGTGGCTGTCCTTCGACTCCCTGCTGCGCGTCCCGGTCGACACGTCCACCCTGCTCCGCGGGCTGCTGTCGTTCGCGGTCTACGCGCTGCTGTTCGGCTCGTTCGCCTGGGCCCGCTTCACCTCCGCCGACGTCACCAGCTGAGCCCGAGCCCCGGCCCTGCCGCCCTCAGCTGAGGCACGTGCCCCGCCCTGCCGCCCTCAGCTGAGGTACGTGCCCCGGCCCCTGCCGTCTCCCGGCCGCAGATGCGTTCCATACGTTATTGCAACTGAGTTGCAGTTACTCCTACACTGGTGCCCTCGGGCAGGAAGGGGACCAGATGGCAGACCCGCGTGGCCGCCTGACCAAGATCCGCCAGGGGCTGACCCCGGCGGAGTGGGCCCGCGTCGGAGGCATGATCGCGGCGGTCTCCGGGCTGCACGTGCTGGGCTGGGGGATGCTGGCGGCCGCACTGGGCGGCCACTACCACATCAGCAACACCACGGTGTTCGGCGTGGGGACCGGCGTGCTGGCCTACACCCTGGGCATGCGGCACGCGTTCGACGCCGACCACATCGCGGCGATCGACAACACCACCCGCAAGCTGGTCCACGAGGGCAAGCGCCCGCTGTCCGTGGGGTTCTTCTTCTCCCTGGGCCACTCCAGCGTGGTGTTCGCGCTGGCCGTGCTGCTGAACTTCGGCATCCGGGGTCTTGACCGCCAGGTCAGCCGCGACGGCTCGGGCCTGCACACGATCGCCAACCTGGTCGGGACCAGCGTGTCGGGATTCTTCCTGTTCCTGATCGCCGCGTTCAACATCGTCGTCCTGGCCGGGATCATCCGGGTGTTCCGGGAGATGCGGTCCGGCGCGTATAACGACACCGAACTCGAGGAGCAGCTCAACAAGCGAGGGCTGATGAACCGGTTCCTCGGCCCGCTGGCCCGCCGGGTCGACACGCCGTGGAAGATGTACCCGATCGGGTTCCTGTTCGGCCTGGGGTTCGACACCGCCACCGAGATCGCGCTGCTGGTGCTGGCCGGCACCGCGGTGGCCGGGGGCCTGCCGTTCTACGCGATCTTGTCGCTGCCGTTCCTGTTCGCCGCGGGCATGAGCCTGTTCGACACCGCCGACGGGTGCTTCATGAACCTCGCCTACGACTGGGCGTTCGCCAAGCCGGTCCGCAAGGTCTACTACAACCTGACCATCACCGGCCTGTCCGTGTTCGTCGCGGTCTTCGTCGGCGCGGTCGAACTGCTCGGCCTGCTGGCCCAGAACGCGAACCTCAACGGCTCGTTCTGGGCGTTCCTGGCGAGTTTCAACATCAACACCGCCGGGATCTTCATCGTGGTGGTGTTCGTGGTGACCTGGGCCGTCGCCCTGGCCATCTGGCACTTCGGCCGCATCGAGCAAAAATGGGAGGCCGGCCGCACGGTCAGCGCCGACGCCCCGGATTAGCATGACCGCGACGAAGGAGGATCTCATGACCAGTGACGTTCTCGACGAGGCCTACGACCGGCTGCACCGGTGGGGTCCGGAGTTCGGCGGCGAGAACGGCCTGAGCAACCACGCGCCGATGGCCGTGGAGGTGCTGACCAGGCACGGGCACGATGATCAGGTCGGCTCCTGGCTGGACAGGTACGTCACGCGGCTGGAGACGCTGCCGGCCGAGGACGACCCGATCACCGAGGACAACTGGGCCGCCGCCATGGGGCAGCGCGCCCGCGTCGGCGACTGGGTGGCGTTCTTCCGGCGCGCCGTGCGCGAGGCGCCGTGGCAGGCGGTGATGGCCGACTGGTGGCCGCGGCTGCTGCCGGCCATCGCCTCCGGCGCGACGCACGGCCTGATCAGGACCGGGCACGCGGTCCGGACGGTGCTCGCCGGGGACACCTCGCCGAGCGCGGTCGACGAGGTCGCCCACGCGCTGGCCTACTGGGCCGCCCGGGCGATCTTCGTGCCCGGGCTCGCCGCCCCGGCCGGCGAACTCGACGCCGCGGCGGCCCTGGCCGGGCTGCCCCGGCTGCCCGAGCAGAGCGGGGTGATCAGGGAGCGGTTCGCGCGCCTCGGCGACTTCCCGGCCTGGACGCCGGCCCTCACCACGCTGCGCCCGCCGGCCACGCCGCAGGACGTGCCGGCCGCCCTGGACGGCCTGGTCGAGGCGGGCGTCCGGCAGTACGCCACCCACGGCCACGGCAGCCCCGTGCTGCTCGTCCACGTCGCCACCGCGCCGAACGCGATGGGCCACCTGCTCCCGGCGCTGCCCCTCGCACTCTGGACGCCGAGCCTCGGCGCCACGCGCCGAACGCGATGGGCCACCTGCTCCCGGCGCTGCCCCTCGCACTCTGGACGCCGAGCCTCGGCGCCACCTGGGCGGCGTGCGCCGCCATCACCGTCGCCTACGCCCCGGCCGAGCCGCGCCCGGCCCCCGCTGCGCCCGCGTCCTCCGCCGATCCCGGTGAGCTCATGGCACGCGCCGCCGAGCACGGCGACGAGCACGTCATCAAGCTGACCGACACGGTCCTCGACGTCTACGACCGCACCGGCGGCGACCCCGCCGTCCTCACCGCCGCCACCCGCTGCGCCGCCCTCATCCAGCCGCCCCAGTAACCCGCACGCCCCACCCGCCACAATAGCCTCGCCATCCCGTCCCCCGGAATTCAGTGAGAGTGACTCGCTACCGTAAAGAGCCATCAGGGCTAAATCCTCCAGCGGTCCGGTCAGCCGAGCTTCGGCCCACCGGCCCCGGTGCGGGGTCGGGGGTCCCCGCACCCCGCGTGGCGGGCCCGGGCGTTCGGGGTCATGGGCCCCTTGGCCCCGCAAGGGACACGTCCTTTTTTAAGGTGAGTTTGGGGTGTGTCCGGGGTTGCTAGCGTGGCGTGCTGGGGGTGTGCGGTCTGGCGGGGCGGGCAGGGCGAACCGGTGGTGCAGGATGGCGGCCAGGACGTAGCCGGGGAAGGTCATCTTGTGGCGGGGGTCATTGCGGGGCTTGTCGGCGCGCTTGCGGGGGCGGCCGCGGAGGCGGGCGTCCGGCAGTACGCCACCCACGGCCACGGCAGCCCCGTGCTGCTCGTCCACGTCGCCACCGCGCCGAACGCGATGGGCCACCTGCTCCCGGCGCTGCCCCTCGCACTCTGGACGCCGAGCCTCGGCGCCA
>WNGL01009038.1_pt1 | contig 14484 bp, 10 predicted proteins | sample 5400591 | NCBI WGS metagenome assembly WNGL01 (sample SAMN13153377, study PRJNA577476) | soil metagenome | isolation source: 80 cm soil or saprolite under Garry oak tree replicate 1 | place: USA:California | collected 2016-06-15
TTGCAAACGTTTTGTAAACCAAGCGGACCTGACTTGTCAGTCGAGGACCCCGGCGTCGCGCAGGCGAATCAGCTGGTCCAGGGAAAGGTTTTGAAATCCCTGGGATTTCGCGCGCCGGATGAACTCGGCGTCAACGCCGTGGTCCTTCATCCGGATGAGTTGATCCAGGGACAAATTGTCGTACCCGGCTTTCCTGACGCTTTCGATGTAATCAGGGGTTACGCCGTGGTCCCTCATTCCGATCAGCTGATCGAGCGCAGCATTCGAATATCCGGCGGCACGAATCTTTCGCAGGACCTCCGGCTCGACCGCGTGATCGTGAGCGCGAACGAGTTGATCGATCGGAATCCGCCCGAAACCTGCGGAGTTCATCTCCCGCATGAATTCCGGGCCGATGCCGTGATCGCTCACTCGAATCACTTGATCTATCGTGAGGCCGTCGTATCCCTGGCCGCGAATCGCTTTGATGAGCTCGGCGCCGACGCCGTGATCGTGAACGCGAACGACATCGTCGATTGCGAGATCCTTGTAGCCGGCGGATTGGAGGTCGCGTACGAACTGCGGCGTGACCCCGTGACCGGCAACGCGGGTGAGTTGATCGGCGGAAAGATCCTTGTACCCAAGCTCGCCGAGCTCTTTGATGAGCGCGGGACTTACCCCATGCTCTTGCAGACGGACGAGAGATTCAACCTGCGGCTGCTTTATCCCCGCCGCCGCCAGCTCCTTGATTAATTGCGGCGAGACGCCTGTCGCTTTCAGTCGCGTCAACTGCCCGACTGAGAGCTTGTCGTAACCCTGGGCCTTTAACTCCCTGACGAACTGCGGGGTGACTCCGTAGTTCTTGAGCGCGATGAAATCGTCTACAGAAAGGCCGGCGTAGCCGAGGGCGGCCATCTCCTCGATGAAGCTCGAACCGCTCCCTTGAGACTGCTGAGGCTCAGAAGCGGGCGTCCCGGCTGCCGGATCGCCGTCCTGTCCGATTGTTTCGTTCTTTACAGCCTCCCTGCCGGAGGGTTTGATCTCCCGCGCAGCAACACCCGAAAGGTTTGCCGCAGGATTGCCGCCGGCCTCTGGCAGCCGCGGCGTTTCGTTGATCGCGATGGGTTCATTCGCCCGTGTGCTCGGGGAGAAAAGCTGCGCTGCGGCGGCAAACCCAAAAACTATCGCGACGACTATCGCCCCGGCTATCCACGAAGCCGTTTGCTCGGACCTTTGAGGCGAGCTTCCGATGATGCGCTCGATTCGCGCAAGCAACGATCCCCCGTCCGCAGCCATCGCCAGTTGCGGCCTGATGCTGCGCAGCGCCTCGATTTCCGCAAGCGCCCGGGCATAAGCCAAGGCGTCACCGCAGACTTCGACCGCCACATCATCGCAGCAATGCTCGCGTTCCTGCCGAATTTCTCGCGAGACCCACCAGACCGCCGGATGATAAAACAGAAGTATCTCGACCGCAGTCTGTAACAGGTTTACCAGGTAATCGTACCTGCGTATGTGCGCGAGCTCGTGCGCAATGACGGCTTCGAGTTGGCGCGGCGTGAGTCCCGCGAGCGCGCTGGCGGGAATGAGGACCACAGGCCGCATCCACCCGATCACGGTCGGGACCTGAACCAGCGCCGATTCCAGAATTCGAACAGGACGAAGGACCCGGATCTTGCGACAAAGCTCTGCAAATCGCTGCTGCCACTCGTCACGGAGGAGACCTGTTGCGTGACGGTTCAGACGCCGGGCGTAGAACCATCCGCCGAGCATCCTCAGCGAAAGCACGACGACGCCCGCGAGCCACAACGATGCAAGCCAGGGCGCAAACTCGGAGAACACCTCACGCAGATTCTTGGATGCGGGCGCCGTCGCCTGGATCAACTCGCCGGCGAGGGGGGAGCCGGCGCCGGGTTTGCTTTTTAGAGAAGCTATCCCCGGAGCGGGACCAGGCGTCGCGAACTGTGTCCCGGCACTGCCGGAAGACACACTGACAAACGTGACGAGAGGCAAAGCGAGCATCACCAGCATCACGGCGCAGGAGGCCAGGTAGCGGAGATTGGCCGTGTGATTTTTGAGCGCCGCCTTGAATATGGCAAGCAACAGGGCCGCGATCGCGCCCTGCCAGAGGAAGTGAATCAACGTCCAACCCAGGGCCGCAACAACCGGGATCGTTTCGATAGATCTCATTTTGAGCCTCCTTCCAGTTCGTCGAGAAGCCGGCGAATCTGCGCAAGCTCTTTTTTGGAAGTCTGCTTGACCGAAAGGGCGTGAAGCACAAGCCGGCGCGCCGAGCCGCCGAATGCGCGTTCGAGCAGGTCGCTCACAAGCTGCTTCTGCGTCTCTTCCTCAGGCAGCGTTGCTTCGTAGACGTGGGTGCGCTCGCTCTCGTCGCGGCCGACCAGTCCCTTTTCAGTCATGATCTGAAGCATCTTCAGGACTGTCGTGTATCCGGTCGGCTGATTCCGATTGAGCTCTTCCTGCACCTGCCGGACCGTGCTGGGGCCGAGCCGCCACAGCACCCTCAGTATCGCAAGCTCCGCATCGGTCGGCCGCCGTAGATTCGCCTTGCTCACCTTGCCCTCCATCTGATTTCCAAGACCTTTTCACACCTTCCGGCGCGGGCTGGCGGGCGGCCACGCGGGGCCGCCCGCCCGGTCAATGATCGGAAGCCCACAGCGCGGAATACGCGCCTCGGGACCCAGTCCGGTTTGAGTCATCATCACTGCCGAGTCCAAACTGGCTGAGTCCGTTCGGCAGAGTAAACGAAGCTTTTCGTAGATGTCAACGAAAATCTTCGTAGACCTCGGCCCCGCGTTCTGTGTGTTGCCACTAAGGGCTCGCGCAGAAATAAATTCACATTTTGGCGCGAGCGCCGGGCGGGCAGATGCGAGGCGCCGCGACGAAGGCGATGTCGGACATCGTCGAGGAGCGGCAACAAAGCAGATGCCCGCCCGCCGCCGCGCCCCTTACCGCCCCGGGTATAGCTCGTCGCTCGCGCCTCGCCAGCGGGCCTGGGGGCCAGCAGCAAAATGTGAAGTTATTTCTGCGCGAGCCCTAAGGACCAGGCCCGGCAAGCGGTCCCAGCGACAACCAGAAACTCTGGATTCAAACCGGCAACAATATTCTGGATTCCCAAGGCGAGATATGACAATCTTTTCGCCGCCTAATTATAAATTCAGTCCGAAACTGAAATTCATTCTCGTACTTGTGATTTCCGCCGCTCAAGGGCGCGTATCTTAACATACGGGAAGCAAACAACGTCTTTCGCCTGCGCGCAGCAGTTCGAACCTTAGCCGGACTCTCTCTTTGGCAACACGGCTCGAGTTTGAAGCCTGGGGTTTTTTTGACTCGGTCTCGAAGCGCGTGCGGGGCAAGGCCGATCCCCGCGAATATTCTTCTGGTTTCTGCGTGGACGCCTATTCAGGCGAATGTGTTCCTACTTCCGCGCAATGTAAAGGTTGGACACAAGAAACGACAGAAATGTTCATAGCTTCTGTTAGCACCCTTATCCCGCGGACCTGGCGGACGCTGCCTATTCCACAACGATGGAAGGTGATTATATGCGCGAACTAGTCATCGGCTGCCGAACGTGCATGAGTCTTCTGCTGCTTGGCGGGTGGCTCGGGGGATGGTTTGTTATTGCCGGACGAGCCCAAAAACTGGAAGGTAAAGCAAGCGAATACCTGGCGAACGCTAGCGTTGCCCTGGAGCAAAAAAATTATACGGCGGCGACCCGGGATTTCCGGTCAGCTCTGAAGCTTGACCCAAGCTCAGCGGCTGCTCACTCAGGACTCGGCGTGGCCTTAAGAGAGAACGGGAACCTAAATGAGGCGATCTCAGAGTTCCAGCAGGCAGTGAAACTAGAGCCGAAGGCGTGGGAGTCGCGTTACCTGTTGTCACAAACTTTTGTCCTTCTCGGTGAATTCAAGAAAGCGATTGGTGAACTTCGCTGGGTTCTTCAGTTACACCCGGACTATCCCGACGCTCTCTATAATTTAGCGATGGCGGAGTGGGCCACAGGAGATGGGAGTGCTGCAAGAAAGGACTTTCGAAATTTGATCCGGCTCCAGCCGCGGGATTCCAGCGCTCATCTTCAACTTGGCCTGTTGCTGCGAGAGGCAGGAGACCATTGGGGTGCCATTACTGAGTTTCAGTCGGCATTGGCTCTCGGGCGAGTCGATCTCCGCGCACGCTATGAGCTGGCATCGACCTTGGTGCAGCTCCAACATTTTGATGAGGCCTTGGCGGAGTTTCGAGCAGTTTTGGAAGTCGATCCGGGGTACGCGCTCGGCCACTACGGCATCGGAGTGGTTTACGAGCTTACGGATGACCGTGACAAGGGCGTGTCGGAATTTCGGCAAGCAATACGCCTGAAACCTGACCTCGCCGCAGCTCATATCCATCTGGCTCGTGTCTTGATCGAGCAACGCAACTTGACGGAGGCTATGGCTGCCCTTCAGACCGCCGCGCGATTAAGCCCAAACGATCCGGCCATTCACTATGTGAAAGGCCTGTATTTCAAGACTAAAGCGGATCTACAACAGGCCATTCATGAATTTCGGCGATCTATCCAGCTCGCCGCCAAGGTTCCTGAGGCGCATTACGAGCTCGGGCTGCTGCTGCGTCAGAGAGGAGAGTTGGAGAGCGCAGCAGGGGAGTTCCGCAAAGCAATCGAGCTGAGTCCCGCTGACGGTCCATCCCTCCTGAACCTCGCCCAGATTCTGCAACGGCAGGGGAAGACTGCAGAGTCACGAGATGTGATCCAAAAATTCCACGACCTTCGACGCAATCGCGAAACTTTTGGGGTGGTGCAAGTTTACAACGATACGGGCATCCGGCTCGTTGAGCGAGGCGACTTGGCCGCGGCGATTGGCTATTTTCAAGCGGCGGTGGATCTTCGCCCGGATTATTCAGAGATTCATCGGAATTTAGCAAGGGCGCTCTTCCAAGCGGGTCAGTTGGACGAGGCGGGGAGAGAATACCAAACGGCGATTCGCCTCAATGGACGCGATTGGCAGGCCCATTATGGTCTTGGCGAAGTGCTGGCGCAACAAAACCGCGTAGCGGATGGCATCAGGGAGGCCGAGAACGCCGTGCAGCTGAACCCTCGCTACGTCCCGGCATACCATTTGCTGAATCAATTGTATCGACTGGCCAATGAACCCGAGAGAGCGGCGAATGCATTGGCGCGAGCAGGGTCGCTGAAGCCATAAATCAACCTTCGAGCACCACACCGAGGAAGCAGACCCTCTCGCCCGATCTGCCGAACTGTCACCGCTCTGAAAGAACGCGGTCATGAAAGTTAAGGGCATCTATTGAAGATCCAAGCGAGGATATTCAGACCACAGAGGGGGTGCGGTCATGAAAGTCAAGAGCATCTGTTTTTCTATCTTAGCGCTTTTATTGCTGGGCGCGGGCATCGCGCTCTATGGGCAGAACATCCGGGGATCAATTGTGGGGAATGTAACTGACTCTTCAGGCGCGGTGGTTCCTGGGGCTCAAATCACGGTGAAGAATGAGGGGACCGGCATCGAGGTCAGAACGACGACGGGTGCTGGCGGGACCTACACGGTCCCTGACCTGCTGGCGGGGGTTTACGAGGTCAGCGCCGCCAAGGAGGGGTTCAAGACCTACCGGGTCAGTGGCATTCGACTTCTCTCGGCCCAGACCGCCCGGCAAGACATTATGCTGGAACTTGGACAGCTAGCTCAGACGGTGAACGTGTCCGCGGCGCCGCAGCTCGTACAGACGGATTCTCCCACTATCGGCGGCTCGATCCTGACGCGTGAGCTTACCGATCTCCCTTTCGTCACCACGACGACGGATGCCCTGTTCCAGCTCGTGCCGGGTATGTCCCAAGGCATCACCAATGGGAACGCCAACCCCACCATTGGCGGGGCCCCCTACATGGGCTCTAGCAACTTCACGGTGAACGGCATCAGCACGAGTAACCCGGGGCAAGGGGGAGGAGGCAACGTCACCTATGTGGGGTCGGACGAAATGATCGCGCTGGCCAACCTGCCTTCGATCGGGACCTTACAGGAGTTCAAGGTGGATAGCTCGGTCCAGGGAGCCGAATATCGTTCTCAACTGGCAGTCGACATGGTGACGAAGCAGGGAACCAACAAGTTCCACGGCCAGGTCTTTGAGTACAACGAGAACAAAGCTCTAAATGCTAATTATTTCGATTTCAACAAGTCCAACATCCCGGCACAACCTTTCAACCGGAACCAGTTCGGGGCAAATTTGGGGGGACCAATTCTTCGCGATAGATTGTTCTTCTTTGTCAATTACGATGGTATCCGCGAGATTCACCCTCAACCCACACGGTTGAACTTCCCTTCAACAGCGATGCGGAACGGTGATTTCTCCGCCCTTTGCTCTGGTTATGGTTCAAACGGTGTTTGCAACGATCCAAATGGCTCGCAACTCTACAACCCTCTTACCGGCCAGCCGTTTTCCAGTAACCGAATCCCCTCGAGCATGATCACGCCTCAAGCGAAGGCGCTACTCGACTTTATGCCGGCACCCACCGACGCCGCGTCTCCCGGGCTGCCTAACGAAGCGCCCAACTGGGTGGGCGCCATTCCCCTGCGATTCGGAACCAACAACGCGCAAGCTCGACTTGATGGCCAGTTGGGAAAGTCCGATTCTGCTGTGGCTTTCTTCTCCTGGTCGAGGGGCTTACCTTGGTTCTACGGCTTCGAGGGTCCCTCGAATTACAGCAACTGGACGGATCACGGCTACAACTTTTTCAACTCCAGTGCGACCGAAACGCATACGTTCGGCCCCGGGATGGTCAACGAGTTTCGGCTGGGATGGGTGCTTGCTCTGAGGAACAAATATGGGCAGAACCTCGGTTTCAAACCCTGGAGCCTTTTCCCCCAAATCCCGGTCGCGCCAAGCAACAATGGAGGCCTGCCTGAGGTTGACCTGGATGGTTACCGAGGATTGGGCGACGTGGGTATAGCCCGGGGAAGACAGAACACGGTGGACTGGGTAGATAATTTCACCATGGTCCGTGGCCCACATACCATCAAGGCGGGCTTCGAGGAAAGCGGATACAAGGAGGAAGGCGTTGGCGGGCTTAGCGGTAGGCCTCCTCTGGGCTATTTCAGTTTTAGCGGGCAATGGACGGGCAACAGGGGTTGGCCGGGGCTTCCGCAATCCCCAGGCAGCAGTTTGGCTGACTTCCTGCTCGGCTTTCCTGTGAGCGCAGGCTATGGAATTAACGTGCAGCCTTACCTCCTGAGTCGCGATTGGGAATGGTACGTTCAAGACACTTGGAAGGCCTCGCCGCGCCTCACGCTCAACTTTGGAGTGCGCTATATGTACCAGAGGCCCTGGACGTTCAGAGACCACAACGCGACCTTCTTCGATTTTGCTAACAACAAGCTGGTTCTGGCTCAAAACTCGAGTACCCCCACACTCCCTCCTGGGGCAAATCCGGCGGCCTTTGCGGCTTATCCCTTCGAGACCACCCAGCAAATCGGCGCCCCGCTGGACTATTTCAATGGCGACAAGAATAATTGGGGACCGCGCATCGGCTTCGCTTATCGCCCCTTCAGCAACAACAAGACGGTGCTGCGAGGCGGCTGGGGAGTGTATTACAGCTTTTGGGCCGATTGGTATGGGCTACGCGACATCCAGTTTAATCCACCCTGGGGAGGAGGTAACAACTACACCAGCCAATTGCCGGGAAATCCGACCACACCCTACCTCCCGGACATCACTTTTGCCAATCCATTCCCCTCGAGCTTAGCTGTGGGCGTTTCGCCAAACCCGTCCGTCAACGTGGTGGACCGCGACTTTCGCAATGCGGTTACGCAGCAGTGGAACTTGACCGCAGAACATCAAGTTAGGGAGAACTGGTCGTTCCGCGCGAGTTACGTGGGTTCTCAGTCCCACCACCTGCTTGTCAACGGGTCTTATGACATTGACGTACCACACGTGCAACAGCCGAACGTACCCTTCCAACAGCAGCGGCCTTTGCAACCCTGGAGCGGCATCTATTACCACACGCCCGCGGCAACGGCTAACTTTCATCAGCTTCAGCTTGAGGTCCAGAAGCAATTCTCGCAAGGATTAAGTTTCCGGACTGAATACGACTGGTCGCGTAGCCTTACCAATGCCGGCTGGTACGATCAGGCGGACCCCCGGAATTTGCGCGCGGATTACAGTAACCAATTTTTTCAGTTCCGTCACAGATTCTTGACCTACTACGTCTACGAGCTCCCCGTCGGCCGCGACAGAAAGTGGCTCAACACTGCGAATAGCTTGGTGGACGGTGTGCTGGGCGGCTGGCGGGTGTCGGGCATCACCACGTACCACAGTGGCAATGTGTTATACGGTCCGGTTCTGGAGGACCCCGGAACCAAGATCGGCTGGTGGGTGGGACGACCCGATCGCGTGGCGGGGGTTCCGCTTTATTCCGACCGTCAATCCGGTTCGCATGACACTAGCAATGGGGTCCAATGGTTCAACCCGGGTGCCTTCGCTCCAGCCCAGCCTTGGACCTGGGGCAACGCCTCGCCCCGCTCAATGTTTGGTCCCGGGTTCGGGAATTGGGACTTAAGCGTGATGAAGAGTTTCCGCTTGTCCCACGGCGAGTCGAAGCGACTGGAATTTAAGGCTGACTTTTTCAATCTTCCCAACCACTATAACCTGGGTGACCCCAACACCTATATGGCGGACACACGCGACGGGGGTTATCCCGATCCCACGTTCGGCAAGATCTACTACGGAAATGGGCCACCGCGAGTGATTCAGTTCGGCCTGAGGCTGTTTTTCTAAAACGGGGTTAACAACCCCTCCCTCCGGCCCGAAGAAAAGTGCGCGAATTAAGTTGCCAGCTCGTGTTCGCTCTTTCAATTTGCGGTCTTGTCTTCGGGCAGTCCCCTTCTTCATCGGTTGACCAAGAATGGAGGAGCTGGGGGCACGATTCCGAGGGCACGAGATTTTCTCCGCTCACCGCAGCTAGCGGCGGGTATGACTTTCCGGCCGGGACTGGGAGAGGCCCGAGCGAAAACGTGTCCGACACTGTGGACGCTTTCACATTGCCATAGATGAAAGCAAGAACGTGGTTGAGAGGTATCCTCAAAGCACACACTCACGGTCGATTCGATCAAGGATATCCAGGGTGTCAGGACCTATTTTGGCCTGTGAGATTTCCCTATGTTTAATGTGACCCGGCGAAATTTCGTAAGGACCATTTCTGCTTTAGCCGCCTCTCCGTTGCTCGCCGCGGCTTCAACGGAGGCAGAACCTAGACTCGATATCCACCAGCATACGCGCTACGGGCCGAAGCGGCGCTCCGACCAGGAACTGGTTGCCCACCAGGCTTATCACCGGGTGACCACCACAGTCCTGCAGGCTGGAGAGGGCTGGATGCTTTCCGAGCTGGGAGACAACGCCAGTTGCACGGCCCTGCAGGCCGACTATCCGGATCGATTTGTGCGCTTCGCCTGTGCGGATCCCGCTGAATCGAGAGCTCTGGATGTGCTGCGAGGAAACTTCAAGAGAGGGGCAATCGGTTTCGGCGAGCTGAAGTTTCACGTCGCCGTTGACTCGCCGGAAATGCATCGGGTCTACAAGCTGGCGGAGGAGATGGGCGTTCCGTTGCTCATTCACTTCCAGCATGAAACCTACAACACAGGCATCGAGCGCCTCGAGGGCGTGCTCAAAGAATACCCGAAAGTCAATTTCATCGCCCATGCCCAGACGTGGTGGGGCAATATCAGTGCGGACCTGAATCCCCTGATGCTGTATCCCAAGGGCTCGGTCAAGCCGGGGGGACTAAGTGACAGGCTTTTAGCTGATTACCCGAACATTTACGGAGATCTGGCGGGAGCCTCAGGACTCAACGCGATTACCAGAGACCCCGACTTTGCGCGGGGTTTCATCGAGCGGCACAGACGGAAGTTGATTTGGGGAAGCGACTGCGATTGCCTGGATGGAAAGGGTACAAGCGGTTCGGATGGATTCTGCCTCGCAGAGCGTTCTCTCGCAGCCTTAAGCAAGCTTGTCTCAAGCCATGCTGTGTTTCGCCAGATTACTTACGAGAACGGCGCCGCCCTACTCCGCCTTAATTCGAGGTAGTTGATAGGCTAGAAGCAGTAGATATCGGCACAGAGGATTTGCATTTTGTGAGGAGGTCCGATGCGAATCAGCAGAAGAGACTTAGTTCGGAGCGCGATCCTGGCAGTTAGTACTTTGCCTTCACTGAGGGCAGCCTCGAAGCCGCGCCGCGTTGAATCCCTTGCTCTCGATGGAGGGCCGAAAGCCATCGCATTACCCGATGAGCGCCATCTGGCTGCTATCAAGTGGCCGCGCTACGGGCAGGAGGAAAAGCGCCGAGTACTGGAACTGCTCGACAACAACCGTTTCTACGACGAGATCCCTCAGCTCGAGCAAGCTACGAGGGAGTATCTCGGAATCAAGCATGTCAAGGCACACTGTAATGGCACGAGCGCGCTCGTGTCGATGTTCTTCGCGCTTGACCTGCCGAAGGGCACCGAGATCCTCGCGCCCTCTTACACTGCTTGGGCCACGGTGGCTCCCATGTGGCTCTTTGGCTATGTGCCCGTGTTTGTCGACATTGATCCGCACACGGCGTGCTTCGATCTGGAGTATGCCGAGCGCCATCTGACGCCGCGGTGCCGTGCCCTCGTGGTGATGCATGCTTGGGGCCTTCCGTGCGAAATGGATCAGGTCTCCGACTTTGGCAGGCGACATGGATTGATCGTGCTGGAAGATGCAGCGCAGGCGCAAGGGGCAAAGTTGCGTGGAAAACAGATGGGCACGTGGGGAGCCATGGGGATTTTCAGCTTCCAGGCCAGCAAAGTGGTTCCGGCTGTCGAGGGCGGTATGGGGGTTTATCAAACCCGGGAGTACTTCGAGCGTGCCACAACGTTCGGCAACTACGACTTACCGGGCACATTTCCTCAGGACAGTCCTTACAGGGAGTACCAAGGGACGGGATTCGGCCCTAAGTTCCGAATCCATCCGATTGCCGCCGCTTTGGCACGCATGCAACTGAGCGGGCTCGATCAGCGGAATGCCTTGATCGCGGCGCAAGTGCGCAAGCTGAATGACCGCCTGACACAACTGCCCGGGTTATCGGAGCAACGGGCCAAGGCTGAGATGCAACGAGTCCACTGGGCAGCCAATCTGCTCTTCTTCGATGAAGCAAAGGCCGGTTTTCGCAAAGAAGCGCTACTAAGAGCCCTCAAGGCCGAAGGCGTTCGAGCCAGCGGCACCCCGTATGACGTACAGCATAAATACCGCCTCTATGCCGAGGCCAAGTGGTGGCATCATCCGCTGAAGATACCGGCGAGCCTGCCTGGCTGCGAGCAAGTGAACAAGTCCACGGTCCGTCTCCCACTTTTTACGGAGTCCGCGCCTGACTTAATTGATCAATACGCAACAGCCTTCGAAAAGATCTGGGCCCATCGGGATGCCCTGGGCAAGGCGTAGGACAGTTTCTAGCTGAAAGCGCGGAAAAACGAGCGAATGAAGAGCGGCGGTGAGCCCGCAGCCATTTCTACTGGGCCGACCTCCGCAACGGCCATGAAAAATTCCTCTGCTTGCGAATTTGACGCTTGCGACGATTCTCTTGACGAGCCTGAGTTCATCCCTCAGAACTGTGACGAGTACTGGCGGCAAAGCTCCACGCTCCGGTCGCAAGTCTTCTTGTAATATTCGCGAGCCTTGGCCAGCTCGCCCCGCTTTCGGTATTGGAGCGCAAGGTTCAGGTAAGCCACCGCGTCATGCGGGTCAAGCTGAACGGCTTTTTCGTACGCTTTGACGGCCTGCTCCCCATCACCCGTCTCTGCATATGCCATCCCAGTATAGTTGTATACGATGGCATCGCAGTAGCCGAGAGCCAATGCGGCGCTGAGTTCGGCCAGCGCCTCGTGGTATCTCCCAAGCTTGGCCAGGGAGATGCCGTGCTCGGCGCGTCCCTCAGCAAAGTCAGGGCGCTCGCGCGCAACCTTGGCGAGCTCCGACTCGGCTTCCTTGGAGCGCCGTTCGCGCCAATAGACCCTCGCCAGTTGCCGCCGGGCCAGATAGTTGTGTGGGTTGAGGCGGAGGGCGACGCGGAGAGCATCGCCAGCCTCCCTGTTGTCAGCCAACACGAGCGCAGCGCGCCCGAGACCTAGCCATGCCTGATCAAATAAGGGATTGAGCGCAACAGCTTTGCGGAATTCCTCGGCTGCTGCTTTCGGCTTTCCCCAAGTGAGCAGGTTTTCGCCACGCTCGAAGGCGACAATGTAAAGCGCGGGCTCGGATCGCTTGAGGGCCGTCAGGATCTCATCCGCTTCGGCGAACCGATTAAGACTTCGCAGATCACGTGTACGGAGCACCTGGTTGAATACCAAGATTTTGTCCTTGGGGTCGGCGCGCCCAAGGGGCGAATCGTCACTCGCCGCCGGCGCTCGATAGCCGACGTAACCGAGCGACTTCAGCTTTTCGAGGGTTTCGGAATCGAGCATCGCCGCGCTCCGGGACACACTCACGTTCGCGTAGCGCCCTTTAAGCATCTCGAGCGTGTCCCGGAGCGCTGCGGCAACGCCGGACTGGCTCGCCGCCAGGTTGTTCTTTTCTTCTGGGTCCTTCCTAAGTTCATAGAGTTCCGGCCGCGGCGCGCCAATGTACTTAAACTGGGGCGTGATGGCAGCGCGAAGTTCGTGCCAGCCGAAGGAGTTTCGCGGATAGTAAGACTCGGCGTAAACCGTCGCCGTCGAATGCTCTCCCTGGCGTGAATACATCCGCGAGAGTGAGTGGCCCTGAAAGCTGCGGGTGGAATCCGGCGAAATTCGAGACAATTCAGCGATGGCCGGAGCAAGGTCCACTAGGCTCACGGGGTCCGTGACTACGCGCGAGGCCAAGGTTGAACCAGGCGTCTTCAGGATCAGCGGAACGCGCAGTGTGCCATTATAGATGAAAAACCCGTGCTCGGCTTCGCCATGCTCGCCCAAGGACTCGCCGTGGTCAGCCGTGAGCACGATCACGGTGTCGTCATAAATCTTCAACCGGCGCAGGTCGGCGAAGAGTCGTCCTAGCTGTGCGTCGTCGAAGGCGATTTCGCCGTCATACAAATGACCGGTGTAGCGGCTGAGATAAGGCTCGGCTGGGTGATAGGGACTGTGCGGGTCGTATAGATGAACCCAAAGAAAGAAGGGCCCATCGGGACGCGAATCAAGCCACGAAAGAGCGCGGGTCACGGTCTGGTCGCCGCGACGCTCGAGAAGAGATGGACTCTTGTTCAGAGTGTCCCGGTCGGTCTGATCGTCGTACAGCTCAAAACCGCGCGCGAGCCCCCACATGGAGTTCAAGACGAACGAGCTGACGAACGCCGCCGTCCGGTAGCCGTTCTGCCGCAGGATTTCGGCAAGCGTCGGGACCGTTGCAGGAAGACCGGTGGAGGTGAGATCACGGACACCGTTGAACATCGGGTAGGTCCCGGTAAGAATGACAACGTGAGAAGGAAGGGTGAGGGGCACCTGGGCGTACGCCTGTTCGAAGCGAATCCCTTCTCGTGCCAGCTGGTCTATCGACGGTGTCTCAATTTGTCGATATCCGTAACAGGCGATGTGGTCGGCGCGCACTGTGTCGAGTGTAACCAGTACCACAGAAGGAGGCCGCCCTTGAGGAGTCTGGGCAAGGTCAGTGTTGTACTTGAGCGAGGAAATGCTCTCCCCGTAGAAGCAGGCGGACGCAGCCAGAAGGCACAACAAGTTCCGCCAACCCCTATGCCTAGTCATGAGCTTTATTATGCCAAAGGCAACTCGGGCTCTGCCACAAGTCCCTGGCCGTGAGTACGGCGAGACGGATCTTCGTGGCATGGCGGTCTCGGCCATGGCCAGGTTAGATCCCCACTTCCCCAGGGGCGGGACGCCCGTGCCGCGACGCAGATCCGACCGATTTCACCCAGCTGCTGCGATATTTCAGCGGACCTTCCCGGCCAACCTGTGCTATTTTCCAATCGGCACCCGAACGCGGCTTTCTGTCATTCTATCCATTTTCCTATTCACTCGCCCGGACGATGCTGAGGAGCTGTAAAAAAGTTGGCGTGACGTAGGGGCCGGCCCTGGGCGGCCGCCCGCGAGTCCGCCCAGTCATTGGCGGGCCAGACGGATCTTCGTGGGACGTCCGTCTGGGCCATGACCAGGTCAGGTTCTCGCTTCCCACGGGCGGGACGCCCGTGCCACGGGAGGGGATTTATGAGCCGTTGGCCCGCTTCGAGCGTTGTGGCCGCCCTGCTCGCCCTTTCGCCCTGCGCCACGCGCGCGCAGACGCCGCTGCAGAGCGCCGACCTGTTCAAGCTGCGGTCGGTGGGCTCGGTGCAGTTCTCGCCCGATGGCAGTCGCCTGGCGTACACGATCAGGAGCAACGACGGGCCAGGCCCGCCAGCTTCCCAGCTGTGGCTCCTGGAGCTCTCGACGGGCAAGTCGTCGCGCGTGGGCGACGAGAAGACCCGCGGCTCGCAGCCGGCGTGGTCGC
>WNGL01007223.1_pt1 | contig 14482 bp, 17 predicted proteins | sample 5400591 | NCBI WGS metagenome assembly WNGL01 (sample SAMN13153377, study PRJNA577476) | soil metagenome | isolation source: 80 cm soil or saprolite under Garry oak tree replicate 1 | place: USA:California | collected 2016-06-15
GGGGGCATGCAGGTGTCCCGGGATGTCCGCGGCGGCCACGCGCTGATCGCGCTGACCGTCGACACCGCGATCCCGCCCGCCCTGCTCGAGGTGATCACCGAGGAGATCGGCGCGGTGTTCGGCCGCGCGATCGACTTCACCCAGTCCTGAATCTGCGCCGGCCCGGGGGACGGCCCCCGGAACCCCCTGCTGGCCCGGGGCCCCGCTCCCTCGTCACGGGGGCCCGGCAGCGCCGCGAAGTTCCGCCATCCGGCCCGCGCGCCACACTAATGTCTCAGGATACGAGACAGTAGTGCTCTCAGGGTGACACCTGGCCTGCACTTCGGTACGCTTGGCAGTGCTATGCGGCGCTTCGCACTTATCTTGCTCAGCCGTAGCGGGGCCTGATCAGGCAGGCCAGCAGCCCGCTACGGGCAACGAGCGCTGGCCACGGGGTTAAATGATCAGGAGAAGCGTCGTGTACAACATGTATCACTGGGACTCCTCGGTCCCGGCCACCGAGCAAACCGGCGAGACGAGCCGGGCCCGCGCCCGTGCCAGCAGCCGCCCGATGGCCGCCGCGCAAGCCGTCCAGGTGGCCCTGGACCGCCGTGACAACGGGGGAGACGCCAGCGACCCGCGCGACCAGTAAGGTACGCGCATGGCACCGGACCGGCGAGACGCTCCCTGACTCGGTGCTCGAGGAGATCCGCGGCCATGATGCGCTGCTGCTCGGTGCGGTCGGCGACCCGTCGGTGCCGAGCGGGGTGCTGGAGCGGGGGCTGCTGCTCCGGCTGCGGTTCGAGCTCGACCACTACGTGAACCTGCGGCCGGTGCGGCTGTACCCGGGCGTGGGCACGCCGCTGGCGGGCGTCCGGCCGGAGTCGGTCAACATGGTGGTCGTCCGGGAGGGCACCGAGGGCCTGTACGCGGGCGCGGGCGGCGTGCTGCGCAAGGGCACCCCCGCCGAGGTCGCCACCCAGGAGAGCCTCAACACCGGCTACGGGGTCAGCCGCGTGGTCAAGTACGCGTTCGACCTGACCGCCCAGCGCGCCCGGCAGCACCTCACCCTGGTGCACAAGACCAACGTGCTCACCTACGCCGGTGACCTGTGGCAGCGCACCGTGGACCAGACCGCCAAGGAGTTCCCCGGCGTGTCCGTGGATTACGTCCACGTGGATGCCGCCTGCATGTTCCTCGTCACCGCGCCCGAGCGGTTCGACGTCATCGTGACCGACAACCTGTTCGGCGACATCCTCACCGACCTCGGCGCGGCCGTGGCCGGCGGGATCGGGCTGGCGGCGAGCGGGAACATCAACCCCGAGCACACCGCGCCCAGCATGTTCGAGCCGGTGCACGGCAGCGCGCCGGACATCGCGGGCCGCCAGAAGGCCGACCCGACGGCCGCCATCCTGTCGGCCGCCATGCTCTGCGAGCACCTGGGCTTCACCGCGGCCGCCACGAAGATCGAGCAGGCCGCCGCCGACGACCTGGTGGAGCGCCAGGGCGCCTGGGCGGCCCGGTCCACCGCAGAGACCGGCGACGATATCGCGGAGCGAGTAGCCGGCTAGGCCCCGGGTTGGCGGGGCCAGGGTTAGCCTGGATCCGCCAGGCTAACCCGTTCGGGCATCCGGCTCATCCCCGGTTCTGGCACGCCGTGCTAGCTGGTTTTGTGTGCCAGGCCAGGGGAACCGGCCGGAAACAGGATGGGGGTTGGCCTGGTTACCCGGCCAACCCTGGCAACGGCGCCGGGGGTAAGGAAGGACTGCGATGATCACGACCGGTATCACCGACATCGGGTTCGACGTGCGCGTGAGCGATGCTCCGCTGACGGCGGACGAACGCGAGCGCATTCTGGCCGCGCCGGGGTTCGGTGAGGTATTCACCGACCACATGATCACCATCCGCTGGGACGAGGGCCGCGGCTGGCACGACGCCCGGCTGGAGCCGTACGGCCCGTTCACCCTTGACCCGGCCACCTCGGTGTTCCACTACGCCCAGGAGATCTTCGAAGGGCTGAAGGCCTACCGGACCGGCGGCGGCGAGATCGTCGCGTTCCGCCCGCAGGCCAACGCCGCGCGGTTCAACCGCTCCGCGGCCCGGATGGCCATGCCCGAGCTTCCGGCCGAACTGTTCCTCAAGTCCCTCGAACTGCTCGTCGGGCAGGACAGGGAATGGGTGCCCACGGCCCCGGAGCACAGCCTGTACCTGCGCCCGTTCATGATCGCCACGCAGCGGGGCCTCGGGGTCAACCGCCCGTCGGTGTCCTACCTGTTCTCGGTCATCGCCTCACCGGCCGCGTCGTACTTCCGCGACGGCATCCATCCGGTCACGGTCTGGCTGTCGGAGGAATACACCCGGGCGGCGCCCGGCGGGACCGGCGAGGCCAAGTGCGGCGGCAACTACGCCGCCTCGTTCGCCGGCCAGCAGCAGGCCGTGGCGCGCGGCTGCGACCAGGTGGTCTGGCTGGACGCCGCGGAGCACCGCCTGGTCGAGGAGATGGGCGGGATGAACCTGTTCTTCGTGTACGGGTCCGGCCCGCACGCGCGGCTGGTCACCCCCGCCCTGACCGGCACCCTGCTGCCCGGGGTCACCCGGGACACGCTGCTGAAGCTCGGGCCCGACCTGGGCATCCCCGCCGAGGAGGCGGCCATCTCGGTGACGCAGTGGCAGGAGGGCTGTGTCTCCGGCGAGCTGACCGAGGTCTTCGCCTGCGGCACCGCCGCGGTGATCACCCCGGTGGGCAAGGTCAAGGGCCCGGCCGCCGAATGGGCGGTGGGCGACGGGACGCCCGGCCCGGTGACCATGCGGCTGCGCGAGGAACTGCTCGGCATCCAGTATGGCCTCCGGCCCGACCCCTACGGCTGGGTGCACAAGCTCACCTGACGGATTCGGGCGGGTGCGGCGCGGGCCACGACAGCACCATCACGGGCCGCAGGCCGTGGCCGGAAGCGGCCACGGCCTGCGTCGTGACGGGCTACTTCTTGGTCAGCAGGCCCGCCCAGAAAAGGTGGGCGCCGGGTGGCACCTGGACGTTACGGAACCCGGCCGGGACCTTGACCTGGAGCAGCGACAGGTTGGCCGGAGTTGGCTTCAGCCAGCCGAAATCGGTCTGTTCCGCGTGGCTCAGTGTCAGCCGCACCGGCAGATAGGTTGCGGAGTCCACCCAGAGGGTCATTGTCTTGCCGACGTCGCCGGCCTCACCGTGGATCTGCTTCATCAGGGCCGGGGTCGCGGCCAGCCGGCGCGCCAGGATGCCATCCACCACCTGCTGTCCATCGGCCCGGAACAGGTGGCAGGAGAGCGCCTTCGAGATCAGGGCGGTGAGCTGGCGCTCGCTGGCCACGCTGACCGCCAGCCAGTCGACCCCCTCGTTTGTGCAGGTGATGTCGTGAATCTTGTAAGTCGGGAACGGGGTGAGCGGGTGGTACCAGGTCCGGGTGGCCGGGTTGACCGCGATGATGGCGGGGGATGGCGGGGGCCCGGTCGGCCGGGTGGCCATGCTCGGGCCGGTCTCGATCGCGAGCCGCCCGGAGGGGGTGAATCCCTGCGTCCGGGTCCGTCCGTGGTACAGCCAGGAGATGGTGTTCTTGATGGGCAGTGAGCTGAGGCGGAGGGAGAACCGATGGTGCCTGGTCTCCCCTTCGGCGGCCACCTCCGCCAGGCCGGCTATGGGCGGTGGCTTCACGGCGGCCCGCATGATGAGGGTGCCCTGCCCGGCCGCGGCCAGGGCCGCCTCGGTGTGGCTGAAGATATAGGCGCTCGTCCGGGCCGGCAGCGTGCCACCCGGCTGTGGGGCGCCGGTACCGGCGGTGGCGGCGAACGTCGCCACCGCGGCCACCGCCGCGGTACCGGTCAGCGCCGCTGCGCGGATGGTGATCCCCCGCCGGCGGTGCCGCTGCCGGGCACGGGCGGTCAGGCTGGGGTCGAGCCGCTCGCCGGTGGTCGCGCGCTCGATGCCCTCGCGCAACTGTTCCCCGATGCCGGAGTTCATGATGTCCCCTTTACGGTCGTGGCGTCCTTCGCCCGGTGTGGTTGTGGGTCATGCCACGTGGCGGTGAGTTCCCGCAGCCGTGACAGCCCCCGCGACGTCATGGCCTTCACGTTGCCTTCCGAGCAGCCGAGCAGTTCGGCGGTCTCGGCCTGGGTGAGCTGCTCCCAGTAGCGCAGCACCACGACGGTGCGCTGCCGGGGGCTGAGTTGGCGCAGTGCACGGACCAGCGCGTCGCGCAGGTCCACGGTGGTGAGCGGGTCGGTCCCTGTGACATCGCTGGCCCCCACGGGCGCCCGGGTGCGCACCCGGACCCAGGCTCCTCGCCTCCGCCAGCCGTCGGCGGCCAGGTTGTAGAGGATGCGCCGCAGGTACGCCTCCAGGTCATCGACCGGGCGGCGCCTGCGCAGCAGCCGCTCGACCGCCGCCTGCAGCAGGTCCTCGGCTTCTGCCCGGCTGCCCGTGAGGGCTATCGCGGCGTGCAGCAGGTGACTGCCGCGCTCGGCCATCAACCGGTCAAGCGGGTCCTCGCCCGGCCCGGCCGCCGGGCCGGGCCGGTTGGTGTGGGGTGTCACCGCACCACCTCCTTTGCTGCCCACCAAGGACGGCTAACCCGGCGAAGGTGTTGCCGGCAATATGAGAAAGTCGGGCACTCCGGCCCGGAGTTGCCTAGGGCGCCGCCAGCCGGTGCGGCCACCAACCACAGTTACCGTGCTGGGCCATCCGCGGCGTGGCTGATGTTCTGGCTCATCGGTGGCACGATCCAGCCGCTATCTGGGTACCCGGCAATCTGGGCCCGGGGAGTTGCTGGCGATCTGGGGCGCCCGGCCAGCGCGGCGGTCAGGGTGGGGTAGGTGTCGAGGACGGTATCGGCGCCGGTTAGCGTCAGCATCCGGAGCAGGGCGGGGCTGGCCACGATACGCAGTTGTCCTCCGCTGGCGGCGGCCTGGTGATGAGCGCCGATCAGCACGCTCACCCCGGAGCATCCGCAGAAGGTCGTCTTGGCCGCGTCGGCGACCAGCACTGCCGTCCCGTCATCTAGGGCGCGGGTCAGTGCGTCGCGGACCTGGCAGTCGTTGCTGATGTCTATCTCGCCGGGCAGCCGGACCACCGCCTGGCGTGCCTGTCCCTCTGAGGGCACTGCCCCGGCTTTGCCGGGCGCGGGCACGGCAAGCTCGCCGTCGCGTGGGGTCATCGCCACCTCCCCTTGCCAAGAGGGCTCGGCCAGCGGTACTGCCAGGATCGGTAGCCGGATAGAGTATGTCAATAGTATCGCGAGAAAAATCTCATGGGATTGTTCTCGCGACAACTATCTCGCGTCCATCTTCTCGCGTGTATAGTCTCGCGAGGATATAGTCGGGGGTATGAGTCTTCCCGACGAGCGCGGCTGGACGCTGCTGACCGGTCACGGGCACGTACTGGTGGAGATCGCCCGCAACCCCGAAGCCCGCGTCCGCGATATCAGTCCCGTCGTTGGCCTCGCCGAGCGCACCGTGCAAGCCATCGTGGCTGACCTGGAAGCCGCGGGCTACCTCACTCGCACCCGGACCGGGCGGCGCAACCTGTACACCGTTAACCGCAACAGCCTGTTCCGGCATGGTGCCCAGGAAGGGCACCGGGTCGGCCCGTTCCTCGACCTGCTGGCTACAGCCGGTGACGCTGCCCCGCCTGAGTCGGCCGCCGATGACGAACCAGGCGGCGCTGCGGCCGCTGACCACAATTACCGCGGTGCGCCGGGGGTGACCAGGCCGGTCTCGTAGGCGATCACGACGAGCTGGGTGCGGTCGCGGGCCTGCAGCTTCATCAGCAGCCTGCCGACATGGGTCTTCGCGGTCGCCGCGGACAGGTACAGCCGCCACCCCGTCGCCATGGACATCGCCACGCAGCCAGTGTCTCGGATGGTGAGACGTGCGTTTCGCCGCTGCGTATCGCATGTGCCAGACTAGGTGCGTGACGTGCGGCCGGATCATTATCGGCAGGCGCGCCGGCACCTAGCAGGCTCACGGAGTTCCCCAGGGCCGCACCCGCCGGCGCGCAGACCTCTCGCATCCCGCGAGGGGTCTTTTGCTTTGCCCGGCCGGGATGGTCCCAGACAGAACGGATGACCAATGCCCGACGACAGTTTCCACGTCTACGACACCACGCTGCGCGACGGTGCCCAGCAGGAGGGGCTCACCCTGACCGTCGCGGACAAGCTGGCCATCGCGCGGCGCCTGGACGAGTTCGGCGTCGGCTTCATCGAGGGCGGCTGGCCCGGCGCCATCCCCAAGGACACCGAGTTCTTCCGGCGCGCCCGCACCGAGCTGCGGCTGTCCCACGCCACCCTGGCGGCGTTCGGCTCGACCCGGCGCCCCGGTGCGGTGACCGCCGACGACCCGCAGGTGGCGGCGCTGCGCGAATCCGGCGCACCGGTCGTGACGCTGGTCGCCAAGAGCCACGACCGGCATGTCACCGCCGCGCTGCGGACCACGCTCGGGGAAAACCTCGCCATGATCGCCGAGACCATCCGGCACCTGGCGGCCGAGGGCCAGCGGGTGTTCCTCGACGCCGAGCACTTCTTCGACGGCTACCGCTCCAACCCGGCCTACGCGCTCGAGGTGGTGCGGGTGGCGGCCGGGGCGGGCGCCGAGGTGGTCGCGCTGTGCGACACCAACGGGGGCATGCTGCCCGCGGAACTCGGCGATGCGGTCGCGGCGGTCGCCGCGGCGACCGGGGCGCGGCTGGGCATCCACTGCCACGACGACACCGCGTGCGCCGTGGCGAACACGCTGACCGCGGTGCGGGCCGGCGTCACCCATGTTCAGGGCACCGCGAACGGCTACGGCGAGCGGGCCGGCAACGCCAACCTGTTCAGCGTGGTCGCGGGCCTGCAGCTCAAGCAGGGCCGCCAGGTGCTCCCGTCCGGGTGCCTCGCCGAGATGAGCCGGGTCGCGCACGCGATCAGCGAGGTCACCAACGTCACCCCGAACACCCACCAGCCCTACGTCGGGTTCTCCGCGTTCGCGCACAAGGCCGGGCTGCACGCCTCGGCGGTCAAGGTCGACCCGATGCTCTACCAGCACGTCGACCCGGGCCTGGTCGGCAACGACATGCGGATGCTGGTGTCCGACATGGCGGGCCGGGCGTCGGTGGAGATCAAGGGCAGGCAGCTCGGCTACGACCTGTCGGCCGAGGGCCGGGCGGGCAGGGTGGTGGAACGGGTCAAGGACCTGGAGGCCCGCGGCTACACCTTCGAGGCCGCCGACGCGTCCTTCGAGCTGCTGCTCCGCGACGAGCTGGCCGGCGAGCGGCTGCGGCACTTCCAGGTGGAGTCCTGGCGGGTGATCGTCGAGCGCCGCGCCGACGGCGCGGTGGTCAGCGAGGCCACCGTCAAGCTGACCGCCAAGGGCGAGCGGATCGTCGCCACCGGGGAGGGCAACGGCCCGGTCAACGCGCTGGACAATGCGCTGCGGCTGGCGCTGGAGCGGCTCTATCCCGAGCTGGCCATGCTGCAGCTGGCCGACTACAAGGTCCGCATCCTGGAGAACTCGCACGGCACCGGCGCGGTGACCCGGGTGCTCATCGAATCCGAGGACGGCACCGGCGCGCTGGCCGGCACCTGGAGCACCGTCGGCGTGGACGAGAACATCATCGCCGCGTCGTGGCACGCGCTGGAGGAGGCGGTCACCTACGCCCTGCTGCGGGCCGGCTACCAGCCCGCCGAACGCGACAGCGGGAGCTGACCGGGCGCAAGCCGGGACGCACGCCGAGATAGGGGCGGCGTGGCGGGTGCGCCCGGCCCGCATCCCGGCGGAACGGGGGGCAGGCCGGCGATACGGTGGAGCCCATGGACGACAAGGAGATCTTGGCCCACATCGGCGATCTCATTAAGACCGAGCACGAGCTGCGCACCAAGCTCGCGGCCGGTGAGATCTCCAGCGATGCGGAACATCAGCAACTGGCCGCGGCCGAGGCCGCCCTCGACCAGTGCTGGGACCTGCTGCGCCAGCGCCGGGCGCGCCGGGAGTTCGGCGAGAATCCGGCCGGCGCGCAGGTGCGCCCGGTCAGCGAGGTGGAGGGGTACCGGCAGTAACGCCGGGATGAGGCGTGCGCATCACGAGGTTCGCCGCGGCGGACGAAGTTTCCTACGGGCTGGTCGGCACCGCCAGGGCCGGGAGCGCGGCGGCGGGCGGTGAGGTCATCGCCGAACTCACCGGCCACCCGTTCGGCGGCAGGGACAGCATCAAGCTCACCGGCACCACCTACCTGATCGATGAGGTCCGGCTGCTCGCACCGGTCATACCCAGCAAGGTGATCGGTTTCGGGCCGCCTGCCCCGGGGCCAGCCGGGCGGGCGGACGACGGGCCGGGCGACGGTTCCGTTATGTATCTCAAGCCGTCCACCGCCGTCTGCGGGCCCTCCGACGCGATCCGCCACCCGGCGCTGACGCGGCGCCTGGAAGCCACGGGGGAGCTGGCCGTCGTCATCGGCCGGCTGTGCCGCCAGGTGCCGGCCGAGCAGGCCGCCGCGGCGATCTTCGGGTACGCGTGCGCGCTCGACGTCACCGCGGCCGACCTGGGGGAGCGTGACGGCCAGTGGGCGCGGGCGAAGGGGTTCGACACGTTCTGCCCGCTGGGGCCGTGGATCGAGACCGATGTCGGCCAGGCCAGCCTGGAGCTGGTCACGTCGGTGAACGGGCAGGTGCGCCAGCGGGCCCGGGCGCCGGTGCCCGGCCGGGAGGTGGCGGCGCTGGTCGCGGCCGCGAGTAACGTGATGACGCTGCTGCCCGGGGACGTGCTGCTGGCCGGGGCGGCCGGCGGCGCCGGGCCCGGCGGCGTGGCGCTGGAGTGCGGAGACGACGTATCGGTGTCGATCGACGGTATCGGCACCCTGACGAACAGGGTGGAGAAAGGTGACTGAGCACGGCGGGGCGGGCGGGGACCGGGGCCAGGTGCGGGTGCGGTTCGCTCCCTCACCCAGCGGTGACCTGCATGTGGGCAACATCCGCACCGCCATCTACGACTGGGCCTTCGCCCGCGCGACCGGCGGGACGTTCGTGCTGCGCATCGAGGACACCGACGCCACCAGGGTGAAGCCGGAATACGTCGCCTCCGCGCAGGACACGCTGCGCTGGCTGGGCCTGGACTGGGACGAGGGGCCGGGCGCCGGCGGCCCGTTCGGGCCCTACCAGCAGAGCCAGCGGCTGGGCATCTACGCCGAGTGGGTGGCCAGGTTCCTGGCCGAGGGGCACGCCTATCACTGCTACTGCACGACCGACGAACTCGAGGCCAGGCGGCAGGCCGCGCGGAAGGCCGGCGGGCCGAGCGGGTACGACGGCCACTGCCGCACCCTCACCGCCGGCCAGGTCGCCGCCTACCAGGCGGCAGGCCGCCGCCCCGTGGTCAGGTTCCGGATGCCGGAGGGCTCGACCACGTTCACCGACCTGGTCCGCGGCGAGATCACCTTCGACCACGCGCACGTGCCCGACTTCGTGCTGGCCCGGGCCGACGGCGGGCCGCTCTACACGCTCGCGGTCGCGGTCGACGACGTGCTCATGGAGATCACCCACGTGGTGCGCGGCGAGGACCTGCTGTCGTCCACCCCGCGCCAGATCGCCGTGTACCTGGCGATGGGCGTGGCCGCGGACCGGATCCCGGTCTTCGCGCACCTGCCCTATGTCCTCGGCCCGAATGGCCAGAGGCTGTCCAAGCGCAACGGCGTGGTGTCCATCAACTGGTACCGGGAGCAGGGCTTCCTGCCCGAGGCGCTGTGCAACTACCTGGCGCTGCTGGGCTGGTCGCCGGGGGGGAACCGGGAGTCGTTCACGCTGGCCGAGATGGCGGCCGAGTTCGACCTGGCCCGGGTGAACAAGAACCCGGCCCAGTTCGACGCGCGCAAGCTCGAATCGATCAACGGCGACAAGATCAGGGCGCTGGAGCCGGCCGACTTCGCCGCCCGGATCACCCCATTCCTGGCCGGGGCCGGGCTGGTCGCCGAGCTCCCGGCGCCCGCGGACGCGGAACTGATCGCGGCCGCTGCCCCGCTGATCCAGCCGCGGATCAGCAAGCTCACCGACGCGGTGGAAATGCTGGGGTTCCTGTTCGTCAGCGAGGCGGAGTTCGCGATCGACCCGGAGGCCGCGGCCGGCGTGCTGACCCCCGCATCGGCGCAGGTGCTCGCCGCCGCGGAGAAGGCGCTCACCGGGCTGGACCAGTGGACGGAGGGCGATATCGATGGCGCCCTGCGCACCGCGCTGCTGGACGAACTGGGCCTGAAGCCGAAGGCCGCGTTCGTCCCGGTGCGGGTCGCGTTGACCGGACGGCGGGTGTCACCGCCGCTGTTCGATTCGATCGAACTGCTCGGCCGGGACAAGACACTGCGGCGGCTGGCCCAGGCCCTCGCGGTGGCGAGCGCCCCGGCCTGACCCCGCGGCAACGGCGTGAGGGCCGGGCCGCCGCGCGATCTGTCAGGCGCCCCGCTCGAGCCAGCCGGCCTCGTCCGCCGTCAGTTCGAGCGCCGCGGCGTCGAGCGCCTCGCCAAGGTGGTCCGCCGAGACGGTGCCGATGACCGGCATGACGTGATCGTCCTGGTGCAGGACGTACGCGAGCGCGATCGCCGTCGGCGAGACGCCGCGCCGCGCGGCAAGCTCGCGGGCCCGCTCGCGCCGCACGGCGTTGGCCGGGCTTGACCAGCTTGGCTGGTCGCGTCCGGCGAAGTAGCCGGTGGCGAGGCTGGACCAGGTGAGCACGCGCACGCCCAGGGCCGCCAGCTCCGGCAACTCGGCCCGGGTCACCGCGAGGCAATCGGGCCACGGCGCCGACACCATCTCGGCCAGCGAGAAGTGGTTGCTGAAGGCGGCGAGGCCGCCGCGGCCGGTGCGGGCAACCGCCCCGGCCAGCTCGCGGGTCCGGGTAAGCGTCCAATTGGAGACCCCGAAGGCGCCGATGCGGCCGGCCGCGACCTCGGCCTGCAGCGCCTCGGCCCACACCTGCGCCGGGACGCCCGGGTCATCGCGGTGCAGCAGGAAGACGTCGAGGTAATCGAGGCCGGTCAGGCGGAGGGCCTTCTCCGCCTCGGACCGCACGAGGTCCGGGCGGCAGGCGGGCGGATGGCAGCCCTTCGCGTAGACAACGACGCCGGCGGGCCTGCGCTGCGCGAGCCACTTGCCGGCCGCGACCGCGGCCTCCCCGTCGCGGTAGACGTTCGCGAGGTCGAGCGCCCGCCCTCCGGCGGCGTGGAAGCGGTCAAGCAGCGCCGGCGCGACCGCGGTGTCCGGCAGCGCGAACGTGCCGAACACGATGCGCGAGCGCCTGCTCGCCGCAGGATCGGAGCCGTCCGGACTGGTCACGCGCGCATTGTGCCACACACTGCCGGGTTTGTTCACAACAGCCCCGGACGGCACGGCAGGCACCCGGCCGGGTGCCGGTCCGGGGAGCCGGGCGGCTATTCGGGGAGCCGGGTGCCGGTCCGGGGAGCCGGGCGGCTATTCGGGGAGCCGGGTGCCGGTCCGGGGAGCCGGGTGCCGGTCCGGGGAGCCGGGTGCCGGTCCGGGGAGCCGGGTGCCGGTCCGGGGAGCCGGGCGGCTATTCGGGGAGTGGTGGCACGCCCAGGCAGCCGCGCAATGCGTTCTCGACCAGGGCGCCCCGGGCAAAACTGCCCATCAGGCCGGTCACGAAGGCGAACGCGTAGCCGCCGGTGATGCTGGCCCCCGCGTAATTGCCGCCCGACCCGCCCATGCCCCAGCCGTCCGCGTCGACACCGAAGCCAAGGCCCCAGGCGCTGTCCTCGCCGAAGACCGCATCCGTGCCGGTGCACTGCGCCGTGGTGGCCTCGCGCAGCAGGGCCGGCGGGAGCAGCCTGCCCTGCAGCAGCGCCGCGTACAGCCCGGCGGCGCCGCGGGCGGTTCCGTGCCCGTTGACCGCGGGCACCTCGGCGGCCCGCCACGCCGGCCCGTTGACCACCGCCGGGTCGAACGCGCCGGGCGGATTGGTAACCGCCCTGCGGTACAGCTCCGGCATGCCTGCCCTCTGCCCGGCATACTCCGCGACGCCGGCCAGGTCGACGGCGCGGGCCTGCTCGGCCGCGGTGAGCCCGACAAAGAACTCCAGGCCCAGCGGGCCGCAGACCTCGTCGCGGAGAAACCGCCCCAGCCCGCGCCCGTCGACCCGGCGAACCAGTTCCCCGGCCAGGTGGCCGTAGAACAGCGCCGACTCGCCGTGCGCGGTCCCGGGCTCCCAGGCCGGCTCCTGCGCCGCCAGCAGCGCGCACAGCCAGTCCCAGTCGTAGAACGCCTCGGTGGGGGCCGGCTCGTCCAGCGCCACCACGCCCGCCTGATGCGACAGCACCTGGCGCACATCGGCGGCGGCGCGGAACTGCGGCCAGTAGCGCGACACCGGTGCGTCCAGGTCGATCTGGCCACGGCCGGCCAGCAGCAACGCGCAGACGGCCGCGAACGGCTTGGACACCGAGTAGGGCTGGACCAGGCTGTCCGCCAGCCAGGGCCGGGTGCCGGCCGCGTTCGCCCGGCCGCCCCACAGGTCAGCGATCCACTCGCCATCCCGCCACGCGGCGACCGCCGCCCCGATTCCGCCCTGCCCGGCGAGCATCTCGGCGAAGGCCTCGCGCACCGGCTCGAATCCGGGCCTCACATACCCGCCGATGTCCACCCATCCAGTCTGCGCCACCGCCATCATTGCGTGCCAACGGCTGGGTCCCGGGCCGTCTGATGGTGTTTAATGAGCGCGGTTGGAGTCGAAATTCGTATACGTGTCACAGCGCCTGCGAAATTTGACGGCGGCGCTGTGGGCAGCCATAGCCAGGCCTGGACGGACAGGCCGTCGCGCCAACCCGGGTCGCGCACGCGTGACCTGAATATTGTCACACCAGGAGAAGGTAGATGGCTCAGGGCACTGTGAAGTGGTTCAACGCCGACAAGGGGTACGGTTTCATCGCCCCGGACGACGGCACCGATGACGTTTTCGTTCACCACTCAGCCATCCAGGCTGACGGGTACCGCAGCCTTCAGGAGAACCAGCGGGTGGAGTACACGGCCGGCCGCGGGCCCAAGGGCCCGCAGGCCGAGCAGGTCCAGCCGCTCTAGCCTGTTAGCCGTGCCGGCGGCCGGCGGCCCAGATGGGCGGCCGGCCGTCGCGGCATCCTCGGCCGGGCCCGGGCCGGACTGGCTTCGGCGGGGCTCCGTGTCCCGCGTGCCGTCATGCTGGCCGGCGGGCGCTCCGGCGGCGGCCCCGTGGCCGCGCACATCCATCTCGCCGTTCCGGCCAGCGGTCCCGCCGTGATCACGGTTGGGCGGCGGGGGCGGTTCTTGCCGGGATCGCTTTGGGGGGTGGTCCGGGTTTCGGCTACACTTCACACGCGCGAGCGGGCCGGCAGGCCCGTTCCGGTGGGGTATGGGGTAATTGGCAGCCCGACGGGTTCTGGCCCCGTTAGTCTAGGTTCGAGTCCTGCGCCGCCCCGGGCGCGCTTTTTCGCGCTCCGCCAGCCGCCGGCTGCTGCGCGCACGCCAGCAACCAGCCGGGGCGGCGCTCCTGGCCGGTCCCGCGAAGCTCAGGCGCGGCGCCTGCGCTTACCGCCGAAGATCCGCGAGATCAGCAGCACGATGATGGAGCCGATGATCGACGCCAGGATGCCCGACGGGTGCAGCGACCAGAGCGACAGGGTGTGCAGGAACACCACGTTCTCCAGGAAGCCCCCGACAAAGGAACCGACGATGCCTAGGCCCATGGTTCCGAGCAGGCCCATCGGATCCCGGCCGGGTACGACCAGCCGGGCGATGGCCCCCGCGATCAAGCCCACGATGAGCAAGACAACAATGAACGCCAACATACAAGGAAAGATACCCCCATTCCGGGCGTGCTCCCGCGTGCCGGACGGGAGTGCCCGGGCCCGGGCCGAGGCCGCCCGGTTTGGCGTGGCTCACGCGGGTGCGCTACGGTGCAGTCGCTGGCCCCGTCGTCTAGCGGCCTAGGACGCCGCCCTCTCAAGGCGGTAGCGCCGGTTCAAATCCGGTCGGGGCTACTCATGAAGTAGCAGGTCACAGGCCCGGTCATCACCCATGGTGACCGGGCCTTGATCATCCGTCCGTAGCAGCGAGGCCGGCATCTGCGGCCGCTGGTTGGTGTAGTCCACGTGCTGGGTCTGGCCGTGACCGAACCCGCCGAGCCGGATTGCCGGGTTGCCGTCGCTGTCAGCGGCCACAAACCCGCCATGCAGGTGTGTCATCGCCCGCACCAGCTTGTCTGGCCTGGCCGTCAGCCGGGTGTCCACCGGGATCCAGTCCGGATACCTCTCCGGAAGCTCATTGGTGAAGCTGGCCCGTACCGGCATGCCAGATTGCGCGACCACCGCCATCCCGAACGAACCAGCCTGCCCGCCCAGTCCGGGCCCGCCACAGCGTCCACTTCGAACGCGCCGGCCAGCTACTCAAACGGCTCAAAGCCACCCGGCTCGACAACAGCCACGACGAGCAGATCCGCAAACTGCTGCACGCCGACCTGCTCATCCTCGACGATTTCT
>WNGL01016058.1_pt1 | contig 14476 bp, 8 predicted proteins | sample 5400591 | NCBI WGS metagenome assembly WNGL01 (sample SAMN13153377, study PRJNA577476) | soil metagenome | isolation source: 80 cm soil or saprolite under Garry oak tree replicate 1 | place: USA:California | collected 2016-06-15
GATGTGGTGCGCGATGCTGAAGGCGGCGATGGCCGGGCCGGCGCCGTGGGTGGCGGCGAAGTAGAAGACCATCCGGGCCCCGACGCCGGCGATCCACATGCTCGCCGCCAGGACTCCCGCCCGGCCCAGCGGGCGGCCGTCGGGGCCCGGGCGCAGCCGGGTGGCCAGGCCGCCGATCGCGCCCATGGCCGCGCCGGCCGAGGCGCACAGCAGGTCCAGCGTGATGTCGCTGCCGCCGCTAGGCACCGCGTGCAGGAACATGACGGCGGCGGCGGCCACGGCCAAGACCGGGACGGCCAGGGCCCGCAGGTGGAGCTGGTGCTCGCGGATCTGGCGGACGACCAGGAGGATGAGCAGCGCGTTGACCAGGTAAATGTTCATGCCGCCAGCCTGCCTCCGAGGCACGGGCGGGCGCGTCAGCCCCCGGGTGGGAGTCCGGGTTGATACCCGCGATCAACCCCTGGGCTGACCCGCCTATCCCGGCACCGCACACTGTTCGTCGGCTACGGAAGGTGCGGCCACAGCGTCCCGCCCCGGTACCAGATCGATGCCGACTCTGGGCTGTCAGCAGACGGCGAGTTCAGCGTGACCGAGTGGCACAGAACAAGCTGTTCTGCCGCAAGCTGCCCGACGCTGGTGAGCTACTTGATGCCTACGACCATCGAGTCGGGCCCGGGGAGCGGTTGGGTGTAGCTGTCGCGGAAGCCGGTGTCGGCCATCCATGAGCGGCACTCGGTGGCGGTGTAGTCGAAGCCCGCCTGGGTTTCGACGAGCATGTTCACGCTCATGAGCAGGCCAAAGGTGTTGGCCCGGCGGTCGTCGTCGATGATGGCGTCATAGACGATGAGCGCGCCGCCGCCGGGCAGCGCGTCGTAGGCCTTGCGGAGCAGGGTGAGCTTTTCCTGCAGGCTCCAGTCGTGCAGGATGTGGCCCATGATCAGCACGTCGGCGGCTGGCAGCGGGCCGGCGAAGAAGTCGCCGGGATAGAACCGCAGCCGGTCGGCGAGCCCGTGCGCGGCGACGTAGTCGTCGAAGACCGGCCTAGTTGCAGGGAGGTCCAGCCCGCCGCCGGTCAGGTGCGGGTGGCGCAGCGCGAGCTGCACTGGTACGCATCCTTCGGCGGCGCCGATGTCGATGACGGTGTGATAGCGGTCCCAGGGGAACTTCTCCGTGATCGCCCGCGCGGCGCCGATGCTGAGGCCGGTCATGGCGTGCAGGAACTGCCTGAGGCGGCCCTGATCCTGGTACATCGCGAGGAAGTCCTGGCCTGCGGTGGCTTCGTTATGGGGACGGCCGGTGCGCAATGCGTCGGTGAGCGAGCCCCAGGAGGGATACAGCACGGCGTTGGCCATCTCAAGCATCCCGCCGATGTAGGAGGGCTTGTTGCGGTCGAGGTACAGGCCGGCGGCCGCGGTGTTGGCGTACTCGTCGACGGTCCGTTCGAGCATGCCGAGCGAGACCAGCGCGTCGAGCCAGTCGGTGGTGCCCCTGGGCTGCAGCCCCAGCTTGGCCGTCAGCTCCTTGCCGGTGAGGGGTCCTTGCGCGAGCGTGGTGAACACGTCGAGTTCGACCGCGCTCAGTAGTGCCTTGGACCCCCAGAAGGCCAGGCCCAGTTGCATGATCGCATCGGGTGTCGTTTGTTCGTTCGTCATTTGCTTTACTCCTTTAATGGGGCCGGGGCCTGGGCGTTGGCGGCCGCTTGATTAATAAGGGCGCGCAGTTCCTGCCACTCGCGCTGATGTCCCGTCGGGGCGGCGAGCGCGTCCAGCCGGGCGGTCGTCGCGCTTGCACCTCCGTACCGGGCGAAGTACCTGCCGACCGCCGGAAGATCGGCAGGCCGCGGATGCAAGGGGTCGAAGCCCGGCAGGGGAAGGGGTGGGTGCTGTGCCGTGCGACTGCTTGGGCGCAGATCGCATTGGCCTTGGCGATGAACCGTGTGTCTACCGCGCGCTGGCTACTGGTGCATGCGACCGAGAACGCGGTTGCCGCGGCGGCCGCCGCCCCCAGCCACGCGACGACGCCAGACCTGGGGGCGAGATTCTCGTCCGGGCCCGTTCGATGGTCCGCGTTGCCATGGGGTCCTCTTTTCCGGCGGATGGCTCGACCGTAGGGAGGCGGGCCGCCGGGCGCATCGGGCAAACGCTTAGATCCGCAGCCCAGCGGCCTTATCTTTGCGCCCGGGCCGGGCATACTGGCGGAGTGAGCCGACGCATCTCCAGCCCGCAGCTGATCGGGAGGGCGGCGGAGGTAGCCGCGCTGGGCGCCGCGCTGGCGGACGCGCAGCGCGGCCGAGGCCGGCTGGTGCTGGTTGAAGGTGACGCGGGGATCGGCAAGACCCGCCTGGTAGAGGACTTCACCGCCCAAGCGGACCGGGCGCGGGTACTCGCCGGCGGGGGCATCCCGCTGGCCTCTGACACCCCGTACGCGCCGGTGCTCGGCATCCTGCAGGCGCTCGCCCGGCTGCACCCGGCAGCGGCCGGCGGGCTGCTGCCGCAGGAGGCGCCGGGGCGGGCAGACCCGTTCGGGCCGACGCGGCTGCTCGCCGCCGCGGCGGACGCGGTGCGCGCGGTCGCGGCGCAAACCCCGCTGGTGCTCGTGGTGGAAGATCTGCACTGGGCCGATGCGTCCACCCGCGGCCTGGTGTCGTTCCTGGCCCGGGCGGTCCGCGAGAATCCGGTGTTGCTCCTGGTCACAGTCCGGGCGGAGGAGCTTGACCCAGCGCGGCCAGTCAGCGTCCTGATCGGCGAGCTTGCGCGGCTGCCGCACGCCGAGCGGCTGGTCCTGGCGCCGCTGGAGCACGCCGAGGTGGCCGCGCTGGTGGAGGCGATCACGGGGGTGGCTCCGTCGGCCCGGCTGACGGGCCAGCTGGTGCAGCGCGCGGCGGGCAACCCGTTCTTCACCGAGGAGCTGCTCGCCGCGGGCCGGACGCCCTCACGCTGCCCGCGTCGATCCGTGACGTGCTGGCCGCGCGGGCAGCGCAGCTCCCGGCAGCAGGACAGCGGGTGCTGGGTGCGGCCTCGGTGCTGGGCCGTGCGATGTCTCACCGGCTACTGGCCGCGGTGGCGGAGCCGGCGGATCTGGACGATGGGCTGGCTGCGGCAGTCAGTCACCGGCTGCTGGAACCCCGCAACGATGGATACCGGTTCCGGCATCCGCTGATCCAGGAGACGGCGTACGCCCAGCTGTTGCCCCCCACGCGGCAGACGCTGCACGCCCGTGCCGCAGCCGCGCTCGCGGAAATGCAGTCACCTGGGGAACTCGCGGGCCGCGCGGGCCATGCCGTGCCTTCCGGACCCACAGGCCGCCGACGTCGACGAGGTCTCCCTGCTGGAGCGAGCGGCCGAGGCCGCGTCCGCGGCCGGCGACAATGCCCACGCGCAGAAACTGGTGCAGCAAGTGCTCACCGGCACTGATCCGGCAGCAGACGCTGTCCGGGCGGCGCTGCGGCTGGAGCGGCTGGGCCGGTTCAGCTGGCTCGCCGGGGACCTGGCCACATCGCGGCAGGCCTACGACGATGCATTGCGGATCATCCCGGAGCAGCCATCGGCGGCTCGCGCCCGGGTGCTGGCAGCCACCGCGCAGAGCCTGATGCTGCAATCACACTATGTGTCGTCCCGCAGCTACGCGGAGCAGGCTATCGCGGTCGCCCAGGCGGTGGGCGCGCGTGCCGAGGAGGCCCACGCCCGCAACACCCTCGGCACCGACCTGGCCGCCCTCGGCTGTCACGCCGACGGCATCGAGATGATCAGAGCCAGCCTGCGGATCGCCCGGCATATCGGCGATGACACCGAGGCGGCCCGGTGCCACGTCAACCTCGCAAGCACGCTCGCCGAAGCCCGGCAGGCCGCCGACGCGCTGCAGGCCGGGGAGGAGGGCATAACTGAAGTCACGGCGCTGGGCCTAGCAAGGACCGCTGCAGCAGCCATCCTGGGCAGCGTGCTAGAGGCGCTGTACCTGCTCGGCCGCTGGCACGAGATCCAGTCCCGCGCGAGCGCGGCGCTGGAGGCCGAACCCGAGCCGTGGAGTGCGGTCTCGGTCCGGATTCCTCGCTGCCGGGTCGCGCTGGCCCGCGGTGACCTCAGCGCGGCAGCCGCCGATCTCGCCGCCATGACCGCGGTGCCCGGCGCCACCGCCGACGCGTACAACGGGGCCGATCTGGCAGCGCTGGATGCCGCGCTCGCCGCTGCCCGCAGCGACCCGGCAGGCGCGGCAGCCCGCGCCGGCGACGCTTTCAGAATCGCCGCGGGCGCCGACGACGTGGCCCGTTGCCTGGGCATCGCCGCTCTGGCGATCGGTATCGAAGCTGACGGCCTCGACGCCGCCAGGCTCACCGCGCACCGAGCCGACCCCGCGGCCGCCCGGGAACGCGCCGGGCGCATCCGGGCCGCCGCAGACGGTGCCATGGCCGGGATCGTCGCCGCGGGGGGCTGCCGCAGCCCGGTGTTCTCGCTTTTTGAAACGCTCATCAGTGCCCAGCTCAGCCGCATCCCCGGCCCGGCCGACCCCGCCCTGTGGGACCAGGTCGCGGCCCACGAGCTCGTCGACCCGCACCTGGCTGGCTACGCCCGCCTCCAGCAGGCCGCCAGCCTGCTCGCCCGTCGTCGGCGGAAGGAAGCCGCCGCCGCGCTGCAAGACGCCTGGCGGGCCGCGGGCCAGCTCGCGGCGGCGCCGATGTGTGCCGAGATCGCCACCCTCGCCCGCTGGGGTCGCATCGACCTCGCGGCCCCGGCCCCCCCGCCGCCACCAGACCAGCACCCAGCCGGCCTAACCCCGCGAGAACGCGAGGTCATCACGCTGCTTAGCAACGGCCTGTCCAACGCCGAGATCGCCAGAACCCTCTACATCAGCGAGAAAACCGCCAGCGTCCACGTATCGAACATCATGCGCAAGCTCGGGGTTACCAGCCGCCTCCAAGCTGCCACCGCAGCCCACAGCCGCATCAACACGAACAGTTGAATGTCCTTGGCGTCCGGCTATTCCGGCTGAGAACCGGGCCCAAGCCCGGCGCCGGGCATATTGACCAGATCTGTACGCAGCCACTCCCCAGCCTTGAGAAGCCGCTAGCCATACAGATCGGCGGATACTTGTGCGGTAGCTGCAGCCAGCGGTTATGACGCAGCCCGATAACCGCTCGGCACCGTGAGTGACCTCCGGCCGGGACCGCTCGCGCTAGCCCGAGTTTCCAATGATCATGCTCCTCGCCAGGATGTTTCGCCTGGTCGAGATGGGTTTACGGGGTCGCTGGCGCCTATGACCTAACGGCGGGGGCGTAGCGGTCCAGCTGGAAGATCTCGGTGAGTTTGTCCTGGGTAGTGGTGGTCTCGGTGAGCATCCGGCGGGCCTTGGGCCTGCCTCGTCCGGCGGGGTAGATCAAGATGGTCTCGCCGATGCCGGCAAGCTGGGTCAGCAGCTCGCGGACTGACATGCGCAGCCCGGCGCGCCGGGCTTGCAGGCGCATCAGGTGCGCGACCTGCAGGGCCAGGACGCAGGTGAGGACGTGGACGCGGATGTTGTGCCCGGTCCAGTGGAACATCGGGGAGAACGACACCAGGTGCGGGTCTTTCATCTGGCGGAAGGAGAACTCGGCTTCGGACTGGGACCGGTAGCCGGCGATGACGTCGGCGGCGGGCCAGTCGTCGTGGTCGGTGATCAGCACGTGCTTGCCGAAGATCTCCTCTTCCAGCGCGGCGCGCCCGGCGGCGTCGATGGACCAGGACAGCCGCAGGTCGCGGGGGGTGTCCCCGGTCAGCTCCCAGGTGATGACGCGGCGGACCCAGGCGTCATGGGTGATCGTGGCGATCTCCGCTTCCACCTTGGGCCGGGGCCGGCGGGTCTTGCCGCGGGCCAAGGTGGCGGCCAGCTCGTCCAGCTGCCGGGCGGCCTTGGCCAGCGTGGTGCCGTCGAACCCGCGGGCCTGATGGGCGTGGAGCTCCGGGGAATGGGTCAAGATCGCCCGGCGCTCGGTGCCGTAGATGACGCGGCGGGTGTCATAGGCGGTCAGCTGGCCGAACCGGTCCTCATCGACGACGGTCCGGGCGTCCGCGGGCACGGCGAGCAGGTCACGGCAGTCACTGGCGGGCACCGACCCCACGTAGTGCAGGTCCGTGCCCGCCAGCAGCATGAAGTTGGCTTCGGAGTTCTGCCCGGCGTCGAAGACCAGCAGCATGAAGTTGGCTTCGGAGTTCTGCCCGGCGTCGAAGACGACCGTCATCTCGGTGCCCCGCTGGCCGGCTGCGGCGGCCAGGGCAGCGTGCCGGGCGGCCAGCGCCGTGATCATCTGCGGGAACTGGGTCACGTCTGGCCTGTTCCCGGGATAGGCGTGCGACAGCAGCGGGACGCCGCCGACCCGGGTGACCACCAGGCCCAGGCCGACCAGCCGCAGGTCCGCGCGTTTCTGCTGGGCCTTGCCCCGCTGCGCGATCGGCGCCCGGCCGTTGCCGGTGTCGATGAACGTCGCGAAGTTCGTCATGTCCAGCGCCACCGAGCTGGTATCCAGCCCGGACCGGGCGCACGCCGCCAGCGCCAGCTTCTCCTCGATCCGCGGCAGCGCCTGCAGCGGCACGGCGTGCATGGCGTCCCAGAACCGGCGGTGATCCAGCGCCGAGGCGCCGATCTTGGTGAACCGGTCCGCCGCCGTGGTGCGCCACCAGTCCGCGAAGGCGCGCTTGGAGCAGGGATCCACCACCCGGTTCAGCGCGGCCAGCGCCAGGTAGGTGCCCGGTGACAGCGGCAGCCCCGGCGGCCTGGTCCCGGTCTCCTCATCGATGACCGCGGCCACGCCCAGATCGGCCAGCAGCCCCCACGCCGCGGCCACCGCCCCGAAGTCCAGGTGCCGGGTCCGCTCGGGCAGCATCTGCTCCTCCCGGGCGTCCAGCAGCGCCTCAATATCGGCCGCGGTGCCCACGTACCGCTCGGAGACCATCTTCGGCCTGCCGTCCACCCAGCCCATCTCGCGCAGGTACCAGTACGGCTTCCCGCTGATCACCTTCTTATACAGGCTCGCCACAAATTTAGGTCATAGGCCAGATCGGAGACGCAGTCAAGCACCGTAGCCGCGTGTCACAAGGGAAAACGGGTCAGCCGAGACCCTGACCAGCAGTCAGAAGACCATGATCACCGGAAACTCGGGCTAGCGCCTACGGCGGCGGGGCGACCCACGACACGTGGCAGGTGGGGATCTCGGGCAACTGCAACAACCCGTCGTTCTGCGGCGCCGACGGCCTGGGCGGCTTTTGGGGCTGGGTCGAGTTCGACCGCTTCGCCGACAGGTCGATCACCGGTGACGCGCAGCTGACGCACTGCGGCCACTTCCTCGGCGGTGGCGGCGGCGGCGCTGGTCATTCCGACGTAGACATCACCGCCGCGCACATCGGCCCAGCCCAGCCGGATGATCCGAACTACCCCGGCGGGCAGGTGTTCTACATCGACAGCGCCGTGATCAACGGCGTGCCCGCCGGCCCGGAAGACCTAGGTGATTCGGGCATCCCGGCCGCGGCAGGGCACTACTCGGCCCACCCGGCGCCGGGCGTGTCCGCCAACATCCAGGTCTCGTTCCGGCCGGCGAAGTAGCCGCTCTGGGATGCACGACCTTCAACTGGATCGGACATCCTTTCCGGGGCAAGGTGTCGGTGTCCAGATCTACCTGTCGTGCCGCGTGTCGGCGTTCAGACCTACTTGTCGTGTGGCTTGAACCGGGTTAACGGCCTTATCCGTTCAGGTTTTTCATGAACAAGACGCTGCCCGCCTTGCCCGGCAAGGCATCCGCCCTGCCGCCGGGCGCCTTCGAGATCGGGTACCTCGCACACGACGGTGCTCAGCACCGGGTACCGCTTGCCGAGGCGGCCGTGGTGCGGTTCGCGGACACGCAGCCGACGCGCCGCATCCGCACCCGCAAGGGGCAGCGGCACCTGCCAGGGCGCTGGTGGTGGGCTACCGATGGCCGCCACATCGGCTATGAATCGTGGCTGGAGCGCGACCAGTTGATGTGGCTCGATTGGGACCGGGCTGTAACGGGGACCGCCTCCCAGCCGTTCCGGCTGCGGTGGACAACCGAAGAAGGCGAGCCCAGGTCGCACGTGCCGGACTACTGTCAACGGCGTCGCGCCGATGACCGGCCGTGGCCAGGGACCGGGTCCTCTGGCAAGCTCGATCGCATGACAGCGCAGGCGGCTCTCAAGGCGGCGGTTCGAGACATCGCGGGTCCGGCGGCATGTGCTGCGGGGTTTAAGGGATCGGGTTCAACGTGGCGACCGGCGAACTCGCAGGGCGATTGGGCAGTCGTGAAGGTGCAATCGTCGTCCTGGAGCACCGCCAGGTCTTTGCGCTGTGTCATCGACGTGGCCGTGGCGCTAGCCCCGTGGCTGGACTGGATGCGAGAGTGGCTTGGATCATTGCCGAAGTCAGTCAATGAGTCGCTTGGGCTATGCCGCGAGCGGCTCCATCTAGCGGGCGCTCCTGCGGGCGTCGACGGGTGGTGGCTGGTAAGTAGCGACTGAGATGCACGCGTCGCCACTGCCGGCATGGTCGTGCGGCTCGCCGGTCACGGTTGGCCAGTCATCACGCCTATCGATCGGAGGTGACAGAGGCCGTGCGCCACGGGAGGGGTCACGATGAGCGCATCGATTGATGAGGCGGCGCTGCGCGCTCGGGTCCGCGAGGTCCTGTGCAACTGGCCGGTCGTCGGCCTGGCGGTGGGTGTGGTCAAGAGCGGATCTCTGGCCTGGTTTTACGGTCACGGCGTGGCCGATGCCGGGTCAGGCCCGCCCATCGATCAGGACACGGTCTTCCGGATCGCCTCGGTCACCAAGACCATGACGGCGGTCGCCATCATGCAATTGCGGGAGCGGGGGCAAGTCGATCTCGACGCGCCGGCCAGCGATTACTTGCGCGCCTACCGGCTGATCCCGGCACGAGCTGGCTTCCGCCCCCCGACGCTGCGGCACCTGCTGACCCACACCGCCGGGATCCGGGCAGTGCGCAAACCCTCCGACCTGCTCCGGCCGGCCCTCGGCTGGGGCGTTCCGGCCGGGCAGCCGGCCCCCGCGCTTGCCGAGTACTACCCAGACGGCCTGCACGTCGATACCGAGCCGGGAACGAAATGGGCCTACTCCAACAACGGGTTCGCCACACTCGGCCAGATCGTCGAGGACGTCAGCGGCCTTCCGCTTGCCCACTACCTGCGCGAGTACGTATTCGGGCCGCTCGGCATGAACAGCTCCGATCTGGTCCGGTCCGAGCGGGTCCGGCCGCGTCTTGCCACCGGATACGAGATTCGCTCCCGCGGAGCCACGGCAGTCCGGGACCTCGAGATGGTGCAAGCCGGAGGCGGCGCGGTTTACTCGACCACGGGTGACATGGTCCGCTATGTCGCCGCGCTGCTCGGCGGCGGGGCTAACTCCTACGGCGCGGCGCTGCAGCCGCAGGCGCTCGCCGAGATGTTCCAGCCGCAGTACCAGCCCGATTCCCGGATACCGGGCATGGGCCTGGGCTTCTTCCGCGGCCAGGCGGACGGCTACCGCACCGTTGGCCACGACGGGGTCTGGCTCGGCTTCCACTCTGCGGTCGCGCTCGTTCCCGATGAGGGAATCGGCGTCGTCGCGTTGACCAACACCGGGCCGTTCAGCCCGTTCGCCGCCACCGGCCCGGTGGCCGACGCTGTCCTGCGGAGCCTGCTCGGCCTTCCCGAAGACGTTCCGGCCACCGACGTCCCGGAGCGACCATGGGATTGGGATCAGCTGTGCGGCTCCTACTCGTTCGGTCCGGGGATCCTCACCGATCCCCAGCCCAGGATGCTCGGTCCCGCGGTGCAGGTGGCCGCCCGCCGTGACCACCTCGTCGTGCGCGGACAGCTCCCGGTGCCGGTCATCCGCAGAGGGCTGCGCCTCTACCCCGACGCCGGTGATCCGGACGTGTTCCGAGTCATCCTGCCCGGCTTCGGGTCGGGCACGTCTCTGGTCGTGTTCAGCCGCGATTCATCCGGCGAAGTGACCGGGATGCACCTTGGCATGCAGCCAATGTCCTTCCGCAAGCGTCCCCGCCCGCCGCAGCGGCCAGGACGAGCCTGACGTCAGACCGTATTGGCCGGGTAACCCTTGCGCACTCACCCGGTTGCTGAACCAGCATCCGCTCCTTGACTCGATCCGCCCGAACGACCTCGGACATGTGAAAGGCGACCAAGCAGTGTTCTTCGCCAGAGCCGAGGCCGTCCTGATCGCAGATGACGGCCCCAAGCGCACGGTTGGAGGAACTGCTGGACCGCGCGACAACCAAGGCGATCCCAGCCCAGCAAGACGAACACAGCAAAGTTCGCCGCCGATCAGTTCCGTTTCGGACGGGAGGCCGACGGCACTCCCGCCGCGCGATGGGGCTGGGAAGACCTGGACTTATGGCCTGTTACTAGGCCACGGGGACAGACGGCACAGCGCGACGTGGCAGTGCCGAAGCCGGTAACTCTTAACCCTCGGCCAGGCCCAGTAGCCGCCGAAAGTGCAGAGTGAATCTGGACACCAGTCCGCCCGCGCGTCCGGAGCTAAATTGCGAAGCCCACGTCAGAGACCCCGCTCCTCGCAGCCTCCGGTCGGACAGGACATGAAGGTTGCGAAGTCCAGACTTAGGTTGCGAGAGATCTTGCGAAGTCCAGACTTAGGTTGATCTGGCCAATCCACGTTTAGTTGGCGAGCCGCTCGAACCATTTGAGGCGGCCCGTTCGGTTCGTAACTGCCTTCATGAGCACGTTGCAGGCCGTGCACGGTGCGGCACCTGACCCGCCATGCGGTGAGTTCGACATCGAGGCCATCGCTGAGGACGGCAGGCGGCGCAGGGTGCCGCTCGCATCCGCGACCAGAATCCCGTTCGCGGACGTGACCCCGGCCTGGACGGCCGGGCCCAGCGGACAACAAGGTCCGCTCACGCGGCGCCAGGACAGGCCATGGCGGCGGCGAGCGCGGGCCGCCGTGCTCGCCATCGGTCACCGGTCAGCGACCCAGGCACCCAGGGCAGTCTCCTGTGCCGCTCGAGATTAGGATCCGGTCCGGTGACCGCTCCCCGCGTTGCGCCTAGAAGCTGCTGGAGAACACGTCCGTCGGGTCGTTGGGCTCCGCGCAGGAGGTGTCCTGGCAGTTAGTCTGGACAAAGAAGGGCCCGAAGGCGGTGCCGCTGGCCGTGAGGCCGGAGTAGTCGCCCAGCATGTACCCGCCAGCGAACGGCGCCACCAGGTCGTTGAACGGCCCCGCCAGGTGGATGTCGGAGCCGAACGAGGCCCCGTGGTTCGTCGAGACCTTGGCCCACAGGTTGGTTGGCAGCGTCGTCGTGTTGGTCGCCGCGAGGTCGCGCAGGTCGTAGTAGGCGACGCCCACCTCGCCGCCGGAGTTGACCGCGACCGTCACCGTGAACGCCGCCCGGTTGGCCGGCGTGCTGGTGCTCACCAGCTCAGGCGCGGTCCAGCTGGCGCCGCCGTTGGTGGAGGTCGAGATCACGACCTGATTGGTCGCGCCGCTGGTGAAGCGGGCGTCGGTCCACGCCACGTAGAGCTGGCCGGTGCTGGGATCAACCGCGGCGGTGGGAAGGCCGGCCCCGGTCCGCAGCGGCGCGCCGGTATTCGGGTCGACGTCGTTGGCCAGGACCTGGCTCGCCACCGTCGTGACGCCCGACCACGTGTTCCCGCCGTCCGTCGACTTGACGAAGCCGACGCTGGCCCCGCGCGGGGCCACGTCAGGGTTCCCGGTGGACTGGAACTGCTCGAAGACGTCGTAGAGCGTACCGTTCCTCGGGTCAACCACGACCACGTTGCCGATGGTCGCGTTGTTCTGGCCGGGGTCGAAGATGGCCCTCGTCCCGGTCCAGGTCTTGCCGCCGTCGGTCGTCTTGGAGAACCAGGCCGGACCGCGGAAGGCGCGGGCGCGAAGGGCCGCGTCCGGGCTGTGGCTGGGCGCGACAGTGCGGTCCCAGACCACGTAGGCGGTGCCCGGATGGTCTGGGTCGGCGGTGACCGACTCCTTGTCGTTGAAGAACTGGGTGAACTCGAAGACCGGGCTGGTGCCCTGGTCGGACTTGATCAGCTGCGTGTTGCTCCAGTGCGCGCCGCCGTCGGTGGAGGCGGCCGCCGCCACTGCAGTGTCGTTGTTTCCGGGAATCGTCCCGTCCGTCTCAGTCGCCAGCAGGCCGACCGTGTACACCGTCCCGTCAGGTCCCGCCGAGACCCAGGGGTCAGAGGCGCGGTCGTACGGAGCCCCGGTGAAGGGATCGATCACCGCGCCCGGGGCGCAGACGCTGAACGGCAGGTCGGTCTGGGCCCAGGTGGCGCCGCCGTCGGCAGAGCGGCCGGCCACCAGGCCGTGGGCGCCACCGTTGGACCAGCGGTCCTGCTGCCACACGCCCACCAGGTTGCTGGTATGCGGGATCGCGGTCACCCACGGCTCGACCTCGGCGCTCGGATAGTTGGTCCCGGTCTGCCCGGCGTTGGAACAGCTCGCGTACGGGTCGCCCTGCGACACCAGGGCCGGTCCGGCGGCCAGCGCCGGCACCGTGGCCAACACCACCGGGGCACACGACAACGCCAGCACGATAATCCATCGGCGCATGCTTGCTCCTCCCCTGCACGCCCAACTGCGGGCCCTTCCTCGCACGGTAACGCACACGGTCGCACCGATTCCAGTGCGAAATGGACAAATACACCTCTTCAACGAATCGCCTAGTTTTCGTTGTGCCCTGTACCGCAGCTGGCGCGGCAGTTCAGTGCTGGTGGACGATCACACTGCACGCCCGGTTCGGCCGCGACGCCGCGCACGCCGAATGGTTCCACCGGCTCCGGCTGGCCATCAAGACCGGCCTGCCAGCGGCCTCGTGCGAGCCTGGGGCATCGTGCCCGCCGCCGTAAGCGAGCGCGACGTCGCCACCAACTTGCCGGAGGCCGGCCGCCGCCACCCCGACCTGCTCGTGGACAAGGGCTTCAACGGCAAGGCATTCGCCGTCTCCCAGGCCACCCGCGGCACCGGCGTGCTGGTCCCGCCACCAAGAGCCAGCGGCGCGGCATGCCGCCGGCCCTGCAAAAGATCATCGCCGAGTGGCACAACCGGATCGAAGCCACGTTTGGCGAGATCACCGACCTGATGGAACTGGCCCGCCACGGCGCTGACAGCTTCTGGGGCCTGCTTACCGTACCGCCGCGGCCATTGCCGCCCACACCGCGCAGCGCGTCTGCCGCGCTGATCTCGCCCAGGCATAGATCAACCCACATAATGCGCCTCAGGCCTGGTGTCGCCGGCTCGGCGGGCGCGCAGAATGTCCCCTTCTGCACGGCGCCAGCGGCTGGGTCCACCAACGGCGAACGGCGCCATATCGGCGGTTATCTGGAGTCGTCCCTGTCTACGCCGAGCCTGACCAGGACGTCTGCGGCGTAGACATGTAGCCGCACAGCGTTCACGTAGTAGCCACTTAGTTCTAAAAACAGCAGCAACAAGGGGACTTGCACAGGATCTGCGGCGGAGACACTGTGCAGGTAATACATCCACCACGCAGGAAAATGCACACAAACCACCCGCGGCGGCTACAGCGAAGACACCCAAATCCGGACTGGAGATAACGGCGGCTACGTGCGCGCCTCACCTTGGACAGCAGTCACGCGAAGTAATCGCGCTGTCCGCCACCGGGCAGCTCGGCATGGCCACCACTGGGCAGATTCAACTGACCGTCGTCAGCCTTGCCGAGCGGGGCCGGTCACACCGAATCCGCCATTTTAAGTTGGACGCCCGGGCGGTCCGGGCGTCCAACTCCACTTGGCGAAGCGCCCGCCAGCGGGCTCGCCGCCGTCACCTTGAACCGGACGAGACATTCCCTCAGCCTGCGGGAGATTATCTCGCCCGGGGCGATGAATCGCCGTCTCCGGTTAAGCCGGGATGCGCCCGCGCGTTTAGTTCATCTGCGGCGTCGCGTGTGGTCGCAACCGCAGCGGCGCGGCCGGCGTCCAATGAGCATGATGCCGCGCGTGGATGGTCCTGAGCCAGGTCCTGCCGGACTGGCCCGCCGGGGCGCGGTGGCGGGCATTTGCGTAGCGCTGCTTGCCGTGGGCTGTGCGGCGGGAAGTCACGGGCGGTCCGGCACGCCGACGGGCTCTGCCGGGACGGCGCCGGCGGGCGGCGGGCAGGCGAACCCCGCGGCGGCCGCCGCGGCCCTCGCGCGGCCACTGGTCGGTGCTGGCGGCCTCGCCGCTGGGCAGCCGCCAGGGGCCGGTGGTGGCGTGGACGGGCCAAGTGCTGCTCGAGATCGGGGGCTGGGGAGGGAATGCGGTCCAGGGTGAGGGCGCCGCGTTCGACCCGGCGGACGGCCGGTGGCGGCGCATCGCCCCGGCGCCGGTGCCGGTCGGCGCCCTGGCGGCGAGCGTGTGGACCGGCCGCCGGCTGTTCGTGTTCGGCGGCCAGCTGCCAGATAAGACGACGCTGGGGCCGACGGCGGGCCTGTATGACCTGGCTTCGGGCAGGTG
>WNGL01005938.1_pt1 | contig 14473 bp, 10 predicted proteins | sample 5400591 | NCBI WGS metagenome assembly WNGL01 (sample SAMN13153377, study PRJNA577476) | soil metagenome | isolation source: 80 cm soil or saprolite under Garry oak tree replicate 1 | place: USA:California | collected 2016-06-15
GTGGCCGTCTCGAAGGATGGGCCGCAATACCGATTTGTGATTCCAGGTACCAGCATCTTGAGCGCCACCCTGAACCCGCCGAGCCTCGCCGAGACCGTCAACGCGAAGGGTTTTAGCCACGCCGCCGGTTTCCGCATCGTCGCCGTTGAGCCGGGCCGTGCCGAAGTCGCCCTGGCGCGCCGGGACGATCTGCTGCAGTTCTTCGGTCATTTTCATGGCGGGGTCATTACCGCACTGGCCGACCAGGCGGCCGGGATCGCCGTCACCTCAGGCTTGCCCTCGGGGCGGATCGGAGTCACCGTCGAGATCAAGGTCAATTTCCTCTCGCCAGCCGACGGCAGCGAACTCATCGCCCGTGCCAAAACCCTGAAAATGTCGGGGTCGATCGGGGTTGCCTCCGTCGAAGTCTTCAGCAAAGACGGTGCTTTCGAAACCCTCTGCGCATTCTGCACCGCCACCATGCGCGCCCTCGATCTGCCAGCCGAGTTCCGATGACCACGACAGAACCTGATGAGTTTACCGACATTCGCGACGCCGTCGCCAAACTGTGCGCCCAATTCCCCGGCGAATACTGGCGCAAGCTCGATCGCGAGATGGCCTATCCCAGCGCGTTCGTCGATGCACTGACGCAGGCCGGATATCTCTCGGTGTTGATCCCCGAAGAATATGGCGGCGCCGGGCTGAAACTGTCCGCCGCGGCGGCGATCCTCGAGGAGATCCAGCGCGCCGGCTGCAATGGCGGCGGCTGTCATGCGCAGATGTATACGATGGGCACGCTGCTTCGCCACGGCAGCGACGAGCAAAAGGCAAAATGGCTGCCGAAGATCGCCAGCGGCGAATTGCGGCTGCAGGCGTTCGGCGTGACCGAACCGACCAGCGGCACCGACACCTCCTCGCTGAAGACCTTTGCCAGGCGCGACGGCAATGACGGCTACATCGTCAACGGCCAGAAAATCTGGACCAGTCGCGCCGAATATTCCGATCTGATGATCCTGCTCGCGCGCACGACGCCAAAGGAGCAAGCGGCCAAGCGCACCGACGGATTGTCGGTCTTCATCGTCGATATGAAGGCGGCGAAGGGCAACGGGCTTTCGATCAGTCCGATCCGCACCATGATGAATCACTCCACCACGGAAGTGTTCTTCACCGATATGAAGGTGCCCGCCGAAAACCTGATCGGCGAGGAAGGCAAGGGCTTTCGTTACATCCTGTCCGGCATGAATGCCGAACGCATCCTGATCGCGTCGGAATGCGTCGGCGACGCCAAATGGTTCATCGCCAAAGCCTCAAGCTACGCCAAGGAGCGCGTGGTATTCGGCCGTCCGATTGGCCAAAACCAAGGCATCCAGTTTCCGATCGCCAAGGCCTATGCGTCGATGCGCGCCGCCGAGCTGATGGTCAAGGAAGCAACACGCAAATATGAAGCTGGCCTCGATTGCGGCGCGGAAGCCAACATGGCCAAGATGCTGGCGGCGGACGCCTCCTGGGAAGCTGCCAACGCCTGCGTGCAGACATATGGCGGCTTCGGCTTCGCCGAGGAATACGACATCGAACGCAAATTCCGCGAGACGCGGCTCTATCAGGTCGCGCCGATCTCGACCAATCTGATCTTGTCGCATCTTGCCGAGCACGTGCTGGGCCTGCCCCGCTCCTACTGAGAAATAATGATGCTGCCGCTTGAGGGACTGATTGTCATTGCCGTCGAACAGGCGGTCGCCGCACCATTCTGCAGTTCGCGGCTGGCCGATGCCGGCGCGCAGGTGATCAAGGTGGAGCGGCCCGAGGGCGACTTTGCACGCGGCTACGATGCCGCGGCGAAGGGACAAAGCAGCTATTTCGTCTGGCTCAACCGCGGCAAGGATTCGGTGGTCATCGACCTCGCGACTGGGGAAGGACGCGCGAGCCTCGAACAGCTAATCGCCGGCGCGGACGTGCTGATCCAGAATCTCAAGCCGGGCTCGATGGACAAGCTCGGCTTCACGCTGGATCGCCTGAAGAAAGATTATCCGGCGCTGATCTGCTGCACCATATCCGGCTATGGCGATGACGGTCCCTACGCGCACCGCAAGGCCTATGATCTCCTAATCCAGGCCGAGAGCGGGCTGGCATCGATCACCGGCGGTCCGGACGGCCCGTCGCGCGTCGGTCTTTCCATCGTCGATATCGCCACCGGCGCCACCGCGCATGCCGCCATCCTCGAAGCGTTGATCGCGCGCTCGCGCAACGGCAACGGCGCGGATATCCGGATTTCGATGTTCGACGTGATGGCCGACTGGCTGTCGGTGCCGCTGCTCAATGCCGAGGCCGGCAACCCGCCGCAACGGATGGGGCTCGCGCATCCGTCGATCGCACCCTACGGCGTGTTCCGCTCAATGGACGGCAAGGACATCCTGATTTCGATCCAGAGCGAACGCGAATGGAAGAAGTTGTGCGCTGACGTTCTGGGCCAGCCGGCGCTGCCGGAGGATGTCAGGTTTTCCAGCATGGTCGAGCGCGTTCGCAACCGCAAGCTCACCGACAAGGCCGTCGGCGACATCTTCGCGACGATGACGCGTGACGACCTGCTGAAGCGCCTGTCCGACGCCGATATTGCCTTTGCCGAGGTCAACTCCATGGCTGACCTCGCGGTGCACCCCCATCTGCGCCGCATCGAGGTGGACACGCCGGCGGGGCCGGTGACCTATCCGGCGCCGGCTGCCATTGTCGTCGATCAACCGCGTCATTATGGCGCCGTGCCCGGCATCGGCGATCACAGTGACATCGCCATGGCTCCTCGTGCCCGGACCACAATTTCATGACCGACAAACCCGATCTCGATCATTTGCGCCAATGGATCGGCCGCACCGAAGCAGCCTCCGACATCGTGACCGCGCAACTGGTCAAGGGCCTGCGCGCGACCCTGTTCATGGAAATCGGCAGGCCGAAGCCGGGTGACGCGGCGCCGTTCACGGCGCATTGGTGCCTGGCGCAACCGGTTTACCCGATGTCGGAATTGGGCGCGGACGGCCACCCCACGCGTGGCGGCTTTCTGCCGCCGGTGCCGCTGCCGCGGCGGATGTGGGCCGGCGGCGAGCTCGAATTTTTCGATGCCTTGCGTGTCGGCGACGAGGCGACGCGCACGTCACGCATTGCCGACGTGACGATGAAGACCGGCAGCACCGGCGTGCTGTGTTTCGTGTCCGTCGAACATCTGATCACGACGCCGCGCGGCACCGCCATCCGCGAGCGGCAGGATATCGTCTATCGGGATATGTCGGCCGCGCAGCCGTCCGCGCCAGCCAAACCAGCGTCGGCGCCCCGATTGGCGCAGCACAGCGAAAGCCATATGGCCGATCCCGTGCTGCTGTTTCGCTATTCGGCGCTGACATTCAACGGCCATCGCATCCATTACGACCGCGACTACGTCACCAAGGTCGAGGGCTATCCCGGGCTGATCTTCCACGGCCCGATGCAGGCGGCGTTTCTGGTGGAATTCGCGGCGAAGCTCCATGGCGGCTCGGCGCCGAGGAAATTCAGCTATCGCGGCGTGCAGCCGCTGTTCGAAGGCAGCGAGTTCAGCGTCAATGCGAACGACACCAGCGCTGGCATGGACCTGTGGACCGCGAATTCGGCCGGTCAGCCGACCATGAAAGGTACCGCCACGTGGTGAGGGCCTGCGGTGAAATTTAAGTTCGTCATTGCGAGCCAACGGGTCGGCGCAAAGCGCCGCCCGATGACAAGCTCCGCGAAGCAATCCATAGCCACGGATAACGCAGCTGAAGATGGATTGCTTCGTCGCGAAGCCTGTCATCGGGCGCGCATTTCGCGCGACCCGTTGGCTCCTCGCAATGACGGTTGAGACATTTCGAGTAACCCCAAGGACACGACATTGTCCAGCAAGTCCGCACAAAGTACGACTTCATCGCTCACCGTCAAGGATGCCACGCTTAACCTGTTGCGGGCGTTCGGAATCCGAAAGGTGTTCGGCAATCCCGGCTCGACGGAATTGCCGTTCCTGAGCGATTGGCCCGACGATATCGACTATGTGCTGGGACTGCAGGAAGCCTCCGTGGTCGGCATGGCCGACGGTTATGCCCAGGCCACCCGCAACGCCGGTTTTGTCAATCTGCATTCGGCCGCCGGCGTTGGGAACGCGCTTGGCAATATCTACACCGCCCACCGCAACCAGACGCCGCTGGTGATCACCGCAGGCCAGCAGGCGCGCAGCATCCTGCCGCTGCAGGCATTTCTGTATGCCGAGCGCGCTGCGGAATTTCCGCGTCCTTACGTCAAGTTCAGCGTCGAGCCTGCGCGCGCCGAGGACGTTCCGGCCGCGATCGCGCGCGCTTACTACGTGGCGATGCAGCCGCCTTGCGGACCGACCTTCGTCTCGGTGCCGATCGACGACTGGACCCATCAGACCCAGCCGGTGGAAGCCCGCAGCATCAGCAGGGAGCTTGGCCCGGATCCTGAGGCCATGAAGGCTCTCGCCACGGCCCTTGCGCTAAGCAAACGCCCTGCCCTTGTCGTCGGCCCCGGCGTCGATCGCGCGCAGGCTGTCGATCTGATGGTGCGGGTCGCGGAGAAGACCAGAGCAGCGGTCTGGGTCAGCCCGTTTTCGGCGCGCTGCAGTTTCCCGGAACGGCATCCGCAGTTCGCGGGGTTCCTGCATGCCTCGCCGGCTCAACTCTCGGACGCCTTGCGTGAGCACGATCTGGTGGTCGTGATCGGCGCGCCTGTGTTCACCTTCCACGTCGAAGGCCATGCCTCGATCTTCGATGGCGCGACCACGCTGTTCCAGATCACCGACGATCCCACCGCAGCCGCGGTGTCGCCGCTCGGCACCAGCATCGTCGCAACCATGAAGCCCGCGCTGACGATGCTGATCGATCTGCTGCCGGAAGCCAGACGCGCGATGCCGGCGCGCCGCGTCTTGCCACCGGCACCGGTCGCGGCCGATCCGATACCGGTTGATTTCCTGTTGCACACGCTTTCGGCGGCGATGCCGGCCGATGCCGCGCTGGTGGAGGAAGCCCCGTCGCATCGTCCGGCAATGCAAAAATTCATGCCGATGCGTGGCCAGGACAGTTTTTACACGATGGCAAGCGGCGGCCTTGGTTACAGCCTCCCGGCCTCGGTCGGCATCGCGCTTGCCCGTCCCGACACCAGGACCGTTTGCCTGATCGGCGACGGCTCCGCGATGTATTCGATCCAGGCGCTGTGGACGGCGGCGCAACGCAAACTGCCGCTGACCGTGGTGGTGATCAACAATGCCGGCTATGGCGCGATGCGCTCGTTCAGCCAGGTGATGCAGGTACGCAACGTGCCCGGCCTCGATCTGCCCGGCATCGATTTTGTAAAGCTCGCGCAAGGATTGGGTTGCGATGCGGTGCGCGTCAGCAAGGCTTCCGAACTGGCGCCCGCACTGGCGCGCGGTTTAACGCATGATGGCGTCAGCCTGATCGAAGTGGTGGTGGACTCGGCAGTGCCGCTGCTCTACGCGCAGAAGAGCTAGCGGGAAACGCATAAACGTCATTGCGAGTTACGCACCGGGCTTGGCCCGACCCCCGTGAATGAAACTGGTGCGGAGCTCGCGGCTGGCGAGCGTTGATGGTAGGTTTGGTTGCTGTTGGCAAGAGGTCGGTAGCTCACTGATGCGATCGAACTCGGTTGCGAGTTGGACCCGGGGTGCCTTGAAGACCCACACTTGTGCCTAGGGGCGGCAACGCCCTGGAGCCTGCTTTTTAGGATTCACCTGACGAAGGCGCCCTTGCCGGCAGCGTTTAACGGAGGTGGTCATGGAAGTGCTTCACGAGTGTGTGGCTGGACTGGATGTTCACAAGGACAACGTCGTGGCGTGTATACGCACGGTGTCCGGGGATAAGACGACGCGGGAACACCGCACTTTTGACGCGACGACGGACGGGCTGCTGGCGCTTCTGGAATGGCTGACGTCGTGTCGATGCGAGTTGGTCGCGATGGAGGCGACCGGCGTCTATTGGATGCCGGTCTGGCGGATATTGAGCGATGGCGCGTTCAAGTTGATTGTGGTCAATGCCGCCCACATCAAGGCTGTTCCCGGCCGCAAGACGGACATGAAGGATTCGACGTGGCTGGCGGACCTTGCCGCCTTCGGGCTGCTCAAGGCGAGCTTTGTCCCGGACGAGGAACAGCACGAACTGCGCGCCTTGATGCGGACCCGCAAGCAGCTGGTGCGCGAGCAGACCCGGCACGTCCAGCGTATCCAGAAGACGCTGACCGAGGCCAACATCAAGCTGGATTCGGTGATCAGCGACATCATGGGCCGCAATGGGCGTCGGATGATCGAGGCGATGATCACGGGGGTGCGTGATCCGCGCAAATTGGCCGCTCTGGCCGACCAGCGACTGAAAGCGACGCCGAAGCAGCTCTATGACGCGCTGCACGGCCGGCTCACCGACCATCACCGCTTCCTGCTCCAGCTCCATCTGGGACAATGGGATACCCTGGACGCGACGATCAAGGGCGTTGATCGTGAAGTCGCGACGAGGGTCTTCCGCATGGACACGGAGGGTACGGCCGCCAAGGCCAACTTTTCCGACCTGATCGATCAGCTCGTCACCATCCCCGGCGTCAGCCGGCTGTCGGCATTGACGATCCTGTCGGAGATCGGCACCGACATGAGCCGCTTCGCCACGGCTGGCCATCTGGTGGCCTGGGCGGGGATGTGCCCCGGCCAGAATGAAAGCGCCGGCAAGCGCAAGCGCACGCGTCTGCGCAAGGGAGCTCCATGGCTCAAAACCATGCTGGTGCAATGCGCCTGGGCGGCCAAGCGAAAGAAAGACAGCTACTACAAGGCGCAGTTTTTCCGGTTGCAAAGCAGACGTGGCCCGCAAAAAGCCATTTGCGCCGTCGCCGCTTCCCTGCTCACCGCCATCTACCACATGCTCAAGGACGGAACCATTCACCAGGACCTCGGCTCCGGCTATTTCGACCAGCGTCCTCCCGAAATCAAGGTGAAGCGGTTGGTAAACCAGATCGCCAAGCTTGGCTTCGAAGTCACCTTGCAGCCCATCGCCAAGGCGGCCTGAAATGCAAAAAAGAAAGAAGGAAAAATCAATGCCTTAACGTGTTGTTTCTTTTTAGGAGCGTTAGCGACGAAGCAATCCATTCTTTGCGTGGTCAGATGGATTGCTTCGCGGAGCCTGTCATCGGGCGCGCGTTCGCGCGACCCGTTGGCTCGCAATGACGGGTGAGCGCTCCTCACCACGAGAGCGTTTTTATTTCCCGTAAGCTTCGCGCATCCTGGCCTGGATCTTCGCCATGCCTGATATCCAGCGATCGTAATTTTCGGTCTTCTTGCGCATGTAGCCCAGGACCTGCGGATGCGGCAAAATGACGAATGTTTCCTGCTCGATCCCGGCCAACGCATCGTTCGCGACTTGCTCAGGCGTCAGATCGCCGTCGCCGGACTGCGGACCTTTAGGGATCGACCGCAGCATGTTGGTATCGACGCCCTGCGGACACAGGATCGAAACCTTGATGCCATCGGCCTTGTGCGAGATCGCAAGGTTCTCCGCAAATCCGACCGCCGCATGCTTGGTGGTCGAATACGCCGGACTTCCCACCTGTGACAGCAAGCCGGCGGCGGAAATCGTGTTGAGGAAATACCCCTCCCCGCGCGCCTTCATGCGTGGGATCAAATGCCGCGCGGCATAGACATGCGCCATGACGTGGATCGCCCAGCTTCGCGCCCACGGCTCGTCGGAAGTGCCGCCGGCGTTTTCCGACTTGGGATCGAAACCGCCGCCGATGCCGGCATTGGAGCAGAACAGCGCGATCGGGCCGAACTGCCGCTCGGTTTCCTCGATGACGTGGCGGATGTCTTTCTCCTGGCCGACATCGCACTTGAATGCGGCGCCATCGATCGAGGCCGCGACGGCTTCGGCGCCCGCCAGATCCAGATCGGCGACGACCACCTTGGCCGCACCGGCGCGATGAAAGGTTTCGCAGAGCGCCCGGCCGATGCCGTTGGCGCCGCCGGTGACAACCACGACCTTGCCTGTCACCTGCATCGTTCAAGTCCGCTTCTTGAAAAGGCTCAGGTCAGAACGACCATATCGAGCACGGCGGTGTAATGGCAGGCCGCGCCCAGCAATACGAAGGAATGCCAGATCGCATTTTGAAAACGGAGCCGCTGCCATGCATGAAAGACGATGCCGAAACTGTAGAGCACGCCACCGGCGGTGATGAACCACAGTGTCAGGGCCGGCAGCGACGCCACCACGGTGTCGTAGACCATGCAGCCGCTCCAGCCCATTGCCAGATAAATACCTACCGCCAGCCGGTCGAAACGGCCCGGCAGCAAGAGCTTGATCACGATCCCGACAATCGCCGCGCACCACACGCCGGTCAACAGCGCGATGGCAAAAACGCTGTCCTTCATCTGCGTGATGAACGGCGTGTAGGTCGCCGCGATCAGCACATAGATCGCCGAGTGATCAAAGCGGCGCAGCACCCACTTGGCCCGCGAGATCGGCCACAGATTATAGGTCGCCGACAACACCAGCATCGCCAGCAATCCCGCGACGTAGACCGACACGACAGCGACTTCAAACCCGGTGGCATAAACAGCGGTGAGCACGACCAGCACGGTCGCCGCGATCACTCCGCAGAACACGCCGATCCCGTGCACGACGCCGTCCGCGATCAATTCGGCCCGATCGTAATTCCAGCGAACGGCGCCAGCCACCGCATGGGCGGAGCTCGAGGCGAGTTGCTTCAGTCTGAAAACGGTCATGGCGGTTCCGGCGAATTCGTAGCGAAGCGATAAAACATAGGTCTCGCGAGGTCAACGAACGTTCAAATCCCTCGCCTGCAATCGCGTCGGAAGTGTGAAACTTGATTTTGGCGTGCTAATCGCCACTTTATGGATGGTTCTTTACCGTTTTCCCCGCATCGCAACAAGTTCTCCACGCCGCATGGCCCTCAGTTTTTCCGAAATGATCGAGGAAGCGCGGCTGTCGGCGCGGGCCTTGCTGGATTATGGCGATCACTTTTTCAATCCGACGGTACGGCTTGGCGTCACCGGGTTGTCACGCGCCGGCAAGACCGTCTTCATCACGGCGCTGATTCATGGTCTCACCCGGGGCGGCCGTTTCCCGATTTTCGAGCCTTTCGCCACAGGACGGATCGCCAAGGCGCGGCTCGCGCCGCAACCCGACGATGCCGTGCCGCGCTTCGACTATGAAAATCATGTCCGCACGTTGATGGAGCAGCGACGCTGGCCGAATTCGACGGTCGACATCAGCGAACTACGGCTCGTCATCGACTACCAGCGAAAAAATGGCGCGGACCGCACGCTGACGCTCGACATCGTCGACTATCCCGGCGAATGGCTGCTCGACCTGCCGCTGCTCAACAAGAGTTACGAGCAATGGTCCGCTGAAAGCCTTGGTCTTTCGCGGGAACGCCCGCGCGCGCGACTCGCGGCCCAATGGCACACCCACCTTGCGACGCTGAACGCCTTGGAGGCCGAAGACGAGCAGGCCGCGCTGACCGCGGCGCGGCTGTTCACCGAATATTTGCGCACCTGCCGCGACGAGCGCTTTGCCATGAGCCTGCTACCGCCGGGCCGCTTCCTGATGCCGGGCAACCTCGCAGGCTCGCCGGCGCTGACGTTTGCGCCGCTCGATCTGCCTGACAACGGCGCGGCGCCGGAGGGATCGCTATGGGCGATGATGCGGCGGCGTTACGAGGCCTACAAGGATGTGGTGGTTCGTCCGTTTTTTCGCGATCATTTCTCGCGGCTCGATCGTCAGGTGGTTCTGGTCGATGCTCTCTCGGCCTTTAACTCAGGACCGGAAGCGCTTGTCGACCTCGAGGCGGCGCTGGCGGGAATTCTGGATTGTTTCAGGATCGGCCGCAGCACGCTGCTCAGCAGTTTGTTCCGGCCGCGGATCGACCGGATATTGTTCGCCGCCACCAAGGCCGATCACCTGCATCATTCGAGCCACGATCGTCTCGAGGCAGTGTTGCGGCGAACCGTCAACAGGGCTGTCGCTAGAGCCGAGGACACTGGAGCCGATATCGACGTCGTAGCACTCGCCGCGGTGCGCGCCACCCGCGAGGCGCAGGTGCAGCGCGGCCGCGAAAAGCTGCCCTCGATCCTGGGCACCCCTGCCCCCGGTGAGACGACGGGCGGCGAGGCGTTTGACGGGGAGACCGAAGTCGCGACCTTTCCGGGCGATCTGCCGGCCGATCCGGAAGAGCTTTTCAAGGGCGAAACGGCGTTTCGCGGCCTCTCCAGCGCTACCGCCGAAAAGAGCGATTTTCGCTTTCTGCGTTTCCGCCCGCCGCAGCTTGAGCGCGAGGGCCTCGACGAGCCCGTCCTGCCTCACATCCGCCTCGACCGCGCCCTCCAGTTCCTGATCGGAGACAGACTGCAATGAGCGAGCGACCGCATCATCGCAAGCCGGCGACCTTCAAGCTCGACGACCCCGGCGTGGTCGTGATCGACGCAGACGACAAAAGCCGTCCAGCCCGCGGCACGGTGCACGTCACGCCGGAGTTTGATCCTGCCTTGCTGCCGGTCCCGGTGGAGGCGCCGCTCGTCCCTCCGCGACGCGGATTCCGTTGGGGCGCGGTGTTCTGGAGCGCGGTCGGCGGATTGATCCTGCTCGGTCTCGGGCTTGGCGTGACCCGCCTGATCGAGGACCTGTTCACGCGCAGCGAGGGCCTCGGCTTTCTCGGACTGGCGTTTGCCTTGGCCGCCGCGCTCGCCCTTGTCGTCGTGGTCGCGCGGGAGGCGCTGGGCCTGGCGCGTCTTGCTGCAATCGAAAAAATGCACCTGCGCGCGGCCGCAGCACTGCTCAGCGATGATCGCGCGGAAGGCCGGACCATCGTGCAGGATCTTGTCAAGCTGGCGCACCAGAATCCGCAACTGGCGCGGGCCCGCGCCACGCTGCAGAGCCATGCCGACGACATCATCGACGGCGCCGATCTGATCAGGCTCGCCGAACGCGAATTGATGACGCCGCTCGATCAGGAAGCGCGCCGTCTGGTCTCGTCGGCCGCGCAACGCGTCTCGATCGTCACCGCTGTCAGTCCGCGCGCCTTGATCGACGTGCTGTTCGTATTCGCAGCATCCCTGCGTCTGATCCGGCAGCTGGCGCGCCTCTACGGCGGACGGCCGGGAGCGCTCGGCATGATCCGGCTGATGCGTCACGTCATCGCGCACCTCGCCATCACAGGCGGAATGGCGGCGAGCGACAGTCTGGTCCAGCAGGTGCTCGGCCATGGCATCGCGGCGAAACTGTCGCAGCGTCTTGGCGAAGGCGTCCTCAACGGCCTGCTCACCGCGCGGCTTGGCCTCGCCGCCATCGACGTCACGCGTCCGTTGCCGTTCACCGCACTGCCGCGGCCCGCGCTTGGGGATCTGGCAAAGGACCTGCTGCGCAAGCGCGAGGCCGAGGAGTGAGTTCTAGCCTGACGCCACGATTGAGCTTAGGCCGTGAACCCATAAATCTACCGAGCGGACGGCTTGTCAGGTCCGCTATGCGATGATAGCGGACCAAATTCCGTATCGCAGCGAAACGACGCTATGTGCCCATAACCGACATCAGCAGGTTAAACTGCATCATAGTGTCGGCTCCTAATTCCCGCAGTAGAAAATACCGACTAGTCGCGCTTGCCGTTCTTATCCTGCACTGCCTTCTGATCCTCGGGGCTCATCTGCACAGGCTCCAGCTTGATGGTGACCTTGCTCAGAGTGCCATTAAACGCGAACGGCGGCTGGTAGTCCTTGTCTTCGACGCTCGTGCCGGTATCGGAACCGACATCGAAGCTCTCATCCACGCCGAAGACGAACGGGACGCTGTGCGGGATCGTCTGGCGCGCCACTTCCCTTCCGTCAACGGACAGCACGCCCGTGCCGCCCTTTGCAAATCCTGGCCCGTCGTATTTGAAACTGAATACGATGCTGTGCTTGCCAGGCGTGAGCGCCTGCGCCCCCTCCCAGCGGAACCGCGCCACACCCTCCAGGTTATATAGATGAACCGGCTTCCCCTTGAGGAGGTAGAGGCCGTAGCCACCGAAGCGCCCGCCATCCGTCACCAGCATGCCGTCCCCGCCACCCGCCGGAACGGTGACTTCGGCCGTGATGACGTAGGATTTGTTCAAAATGTTCGGTTCGTTGCCGGGAAGGATGCCGGTCACCGGCTTCACATAGGTGAACTCGGCCCGCCCCGCCGTAATGCTCGGGCGCTGAGCGACGACGCGCGTGAAGCCCGAAGCGTCGAGCGGCAGTACCTGGTACTTTTGCGCCTCTACCCAGAACAGATCCTGCAGCTCCTTGAGCTTGGCGGGATTGACGGCCGCCACGTCGTCAAACTGGGTCCAGTCCTTGGCGATGTTGTAGAGTTCCCATTTGATTCCGTTGACCACATCCTTGGGCGTCGGCGCGGTGATGTCCCATGGCACTCTGTATGGCGTCGTCGAAGCCATCCAGCCCTCGTGGTAAAGCGCGCGCATTCCGACCATTTCGAAATACTGCGTGGTGCGCTTGGACGGCGCTTCGGCATTCGCCTTGTCGAAGGTGTAGGCCATGCTCACGCCCTCGATGGGCTTTTGCGCGATCCCGTTCACTTGGAGGGGAGCCGCAATGCCTGTGGCTTCGAGGATTGTCGGAACGATGTCGATGACGTGGTGGAACTGGTGGCGGACTCCGCCGGCATCTTTGATGCGGTTCGGCCAGGATATTGCGACGCCCTGGCGCGTGCCGCCGAAATGTGACGCGACCTGCTTGGTCCATTTGAAGGGCGTGTCCATGGCCCAGGTCCAGCCCACGGCCATATGCGGATAGGTGAGGTCTGAACCCCAAACGTCGTAGAATTTCAACTGTTCCGCGACCGGCACGTTAATGCCGTTGAACGTCGTCATCTCGTTCGGCGTGCCGTTTGGCGTGCCTTCGGCGCTGGAGCCGTTGTCCCCACTGATATAGATAATGAGCGTGTTATCGAGTTTGCCCGTGTCGTCGATAGCCTGAATCACCCGGCCGATTTCATAATCGGTATAGGCGAGGTATGCCGCATAGACCTCCATCTGGCGGGCATACAATTTCTTCTCGTCCGCCGGCAGGTCGTCCCACTTCTTCAGGATATCGTCCGGCCACGGGGTGAGTTTCGCATCCTGGGGGATGACTCCCAGCCGCTTTTGGTTGGCAAATATCTCATCGCGTGCGGCATTCCAGCCTTTGTCGAATTTGCCCTTGAACTTCGCAATCCATTCAGGTGTCGGGTGGTGCGGAGCGTGGGTGCCGCCGGGCGCGTAATATAGGAAGAATGGCTTCTCCGGCGCGAGCGAGTTGAGCTGGTTCACGTAGCCGATGGCGTCGTCCGCCATAGCAGTGATCAGGTTCCAGCCCGGCTTGCCGACATCGGGATAGATCGGGGTGGTGTTGCGAACAAGATTGCCAGGCTGCCACTGGCTGGTTTCGCCCCCCATGAACCCGTAGAAATAATCAAAGCCCATGCCGACGGGCCACTGATCGAATGGACCAGCCTGGCTGGCTTGGAACGACGGCGTGTTATGGTTCTTGCCAAACCACGAGGTCGCGTAGCCATTGTCCTTGAGGATCGCGCCAACGGTCGCCTTGTCCTTGGTGATGATGCTGTTGTAGCCGGGATAACCCGTCGAAATTTCCGTGATGACGCCAAAGCCGACCGAATGATGGTTACGTCCAGTGATCAAGGCCGCGCGAGTCGGCGAACACAGCGCCGTCGAATGAAATTGCGTGAAGCGCAGACCTGCATTTGCGATGCGATCCATGTTTGGAGTCGGGATAAGGCCGCCGAAAGTACTTGGCGCTCCATAGCCGACATCGTCGGTGATGATCAGCAACACATTCGGTGCCCCCTTCGGCGGAACGACCGTCGGGGGCCAATATGGTGTTGAGGTCGTAGCGTCGAGGTTGATGACGCCGCCGAAGGGTGCCGGCGGGTTCGGGATGTATCGGCCGTCCAGCGTGGTTGTCGCAGCGGCGGAACCGGGAACGCCGATGACCTGCTGCGCCTGCGCGGGACCATGTGCACCTAAGAATATCGCTGTGGCAGTCAGCGCACCAAGGCCATAAAGGAATCGATCGTGCATCATCTGAACCTCCGCGGTCTCGCAGGTTGCCAGGACGATATTGAGCAATCATCGCACGGTTGCACGCTGTACATTCAATGACTATGCAATTTCCGGCATTTTCAATTCACGTCCATTGCCGATCCGCCCGAGCTATGAACGTCCGGTTGGGGTCATTCGCGACCGGGGCCAACGAGGGGCAAGCCGGCCATGTCCGCCGTTCCGCCGAAAGCGGAAGTAGATTCAGAGCACTAGCGACAACGCCACGGGCCATTTCGGATTCAAGCTCCGAAACCGGAGCCTCGAACCATGCGCTACGAACTCAGCAATTATGAATGGACCACCATCAAGCTGATGCTGCCCAACAAGCCGCGCGGCATTCGGCGGG
>WNGL01006725.1_pt1 | contig 14472 bp, 17 predicted proteins | sample 5400591 | NCBI WGS metagenome assembly WNGL01 (sample SAMN13153377, study PRJNA577476) | soil metagenome | isolation source: 80 cm soil or saprolite under Garry oak tree replicate 1 | place: USA:California | collected 2016-06-15
CGCGAAGTCAGCTGGCCCCTGTCTGAGCTCTTTTCCATCGTGTAGCTGGTTAAGAAAAAGCTGAGCGCACCGGTGAGAGACATGAGAGCCAATCCCAACGACGGGTCCGGGCTCGGAGATCTCGTCCTGTTCCTGTTGGACAATGCAAGAATTATGGTGGCTATACCCAGCGAACTCATTCCTACTAGAAGCTTGAACCTTTCGACGAGCTCCCGAAGCTTGGAAAAGGAATCGTTGTGGTGATCAGAATTACTCATTCAGTCCAAGTGAAAGAGTCGGGTGGCCTAGAATAACGTCTAGCCGTAACTGTTCGGGTAATCCCGTGGCGGGTGACTGTTTTCGCTCTCCGCACCATTCCAGCGACTTGTCAGGATATCTCCAGAACAGTTCTGTCACCCCTACTCTGACTTGCCTTCTGAGCCTACATAGAGGACAGGCTAGATTATTCACCTTGACGACAGAATGGAAGGATCGTGATTCGAACAGAATCCTAGCCTTTTCAAGAGGCCCCTTCTAGGCTCTTGGCATGCAACAGTCCGGAAACCTTGACATGTTGTTCGCTCCAAAGTCCGTTGCAGTCATTGGAGCCTCCAACCGCCAAGGCAGCGTCGGAAGAGCCGTCTTCACAAACATACTACTCAACGAGTACAGAGGAACAGTCTACCCTGTCAATCCAAAAGACCGCTCGATAAGTGGCGTTAGATCGTACCCTTCCGTCCAGGACCTGCCAGAGAGCGTCGACGTGGCGGTTATCGTCGTCCCGGCAGCAGTGGTCCCCGATGTCACCGAAGACTGCGGGAAGAGAGGAGTCAAGGGTCTCATAGTAATCTCTGCGGGCTTCAAGGAAATTGGACAGGACGGTGCGGCGCTAGAGCGCCAAGTCGCTTCTCTAGCACAGAAGTATTCTATGCGGATGGTCGGTCCTAACTGTCTGGGAGCAATCAACACTGACCCAGAGGTCAGACTCAACGCTTCATTCGCCTCACAAATGCCCCTGGAAGGTTCAATCGCCTTCGCGTCGCAGAGTGGTGCCCTCGGCGAAGCAGTGATAGATTATGCAGCGGGCGAAGGAATAGGATTCTCCAAGTTCATCAGCGTCGGAAACAAGGCAGACGTGAACGAGAACGATGTTCTGGAATATCTCCGAGCAGACCCGAAGACGAAGGTGATCCTACTCTACATAAGGAGCCAAGGCCGCTTCTTCCCACACAGGTGCGTTGGCGGGGTCTGATGAAGCCTACAACGCGATACTGAAACAGTCAGGAGTTCTTCGGGTTGAATCCATAATCGACCTCTTCGACTACGCCCGAGCCTTCGCAAAACAACCACCTCCAAGAGGAAACCGAGTGGCCATCATAACTAATGGTGGTGGACCCGGAATAATGGCGACAGACGCAAGCGTCCGCTACGGATTGCAAATCTCACAGTTCTCAGAGACAACAAAAAGCAAATTGAGAGCTGGTCTTCCGAAGGAAGCCTCAGTCAATAACCCAATCGACCTGATCGGGGACGCTCAATCCGACCGGTATGAACTCGCCCTCCAGGCGCTTTATGATGAGAGTGTCGATTGTGGTCTCGTCCTACTAACCCCTCAAGCAATGGTCGATCTCAAGAAGGTCGCGGAGACAATAGCTTCGGTCGGTCCCAGGTCTGGAAAGACTATACTCGCGAGCATATTGGGTCTGACAGATATCACCCCAGCAATTGATGTCTTAGAGTCCAACAATATTCCTCACTACACTTTTCCAGAGTCGGCAGTCCGAGCGCTCGCAGCGATGTATGAGTATCAATGCTGGGTCGAAAGGCCTCGAACTGAAATCAGGCATTTCGATGTGGACGTTGGGAAGGCTCGGGAGATCATTTCGAATGCGAAACGTGCAGGTCTAACTAACATTCCGCAAGACGACGCGCTGAGAATACTCAGCACCTACGGGCTCCCCGTGATCAAGACGGAGACTGCTTCGTCGAAGGCGGAGGCTTTGGAAGCTGCGAAGAGAATCGGCTACCCCGTCGCGATGAAAATCGTCTCCCCGGACGTGGTTCACAAGATCGACGTTGGGGGAGTCAAGCTCGACCTGAGCAGCGACCAGGATGTTAGCGAAGCGTTCGATGAAATTCTGAAGAATGTCAATGCACGAGTTCCCGATGCAAGGATTGAAGGAGTGATTCTTCAGGAATACGTCACGGGTGGAACAGAAACGATCATTGGAATTCACCGAGACCCGAAATTTGGGCCCTTGCTGATGTTTGGCCTGGGAGGGATATACGTCGAAGCCTATCGAGATGTCTCATTTCGCCTCGCACCGATTCGCGAACTAAGCGCGGACAACATGATCAATCAGATTCGGGGAAGCAAGATCCTTCAAGGATTCAGGGGCCAACCGCCAGCAGATACAAAGTCCATAGCCGAGTGCATCGAACGACTCTCGCAACTATCGATCGAGCTTCCAGATATAGCCGAGCTGGATGTTAACCCTCTAGTCGCATTCGCGAATGGGTGCAGAGCTCTTGACGCGAGAATAATCGTCGCCAAGCACTAAGGACACAATGAACCGTTCTTGAGGACTGAGACTCCTGCGGGACTCACGTTCACTCGCTGATACCGATTGCGGCCCGAAGAGGCGTCTTGTAGAGCTTCAGGGCTAGAACTTCGACCCATAGCAGGAAGGAACCAGAAGAGAACCTTTCGAAGAGTCCCCGAATCTCAGAGCTAACCAAGGCAACAGTAGTCAACCCTGCCAACAAGGTAACGAAGAACATTACGAGAGAGAATTTGCCGTAGCCCTTCCATCGACTGTCACTTCTTACTGCTCTCCAGAAGAACAGTTCGACGAAGAATGTTGCGAACACGACCGGTACGCCGATGATCAGGTGTATCATTCCCGTGAAGCTAGTCGATCCACCGTTCGCGTCCAGAGGAAAGAAAAGGGTCCAGAGCATGCCAAGAATAGCGATGAGAACCAGAGATGAAAGTATGATCTTTGCCTGCGAACCTTTCCTGAGTGTCTTGTAGAGTCCTTCTGCAAACGGGATTAGGAGAAGATTGTAGACGACGAATATGCCATTGAGCACATCTCTGTTTGGTGCACCTCTCTCAATCAGCTCGCTGACCGTTTTTCCGACCTGAGAATAAGTCGGGTCGAGCACGTTTCCGATGACTAAGGCAGCAACGTATACCTATGGTGCGAGAATGCCATAGACTGCGAGAATCCTGATTTGGCGAGGAGTGTATTCGGTCTTGAAATGGGAAAACAGATTACTCATCAACGACAGACGTCAAGGACGACCGGTAGGATTCATCTTAAGCTAGTCAAGTCCTTACGCTATCTATGCCGCTATGACTGTGAGCTTAGGATCTGTGTGATCGGCTGGGCTCCGCGCACCATTCTCGAACCTTGGGAATGCTCGACCTTCAGCGAACCTCACCCGAAAGGAGTGAGGTCAAGAACAATATCCCTGAATCCTACGTTGATCTAGTCAACGGCCTCTAGTCGCTCCCACGCTCTGGCTGAGCCCGCTAGCCTTTTGGGGATTTCTCAAACGATTTGACTCATTTGGTTTCCAGCGAAGCGTGGCACGAGCATAGGGTGATGTGGAAAAAAGGGGGATCTCGCGTGCGAAAGTGTACCGTGCCGCCTATCTATGGCGGTAGAAGTATCTGAAGCCTACAATTCCTGCAACCAGAGCTGCGGCTGCGATTGTGAATTCGTACCAGAATCCGAGGGCGAAGTAGTATGATGCATTCGCAAAGTATACGAAAGAAAGATCGGCTGTGAATATCACTGCTAAGCACACGGCGCAGAGAGAGGCACAAAATCCAGTCGCCGTCAGGGTTTTGTTGAGGTGTGTTGTTTCCACTGTCATATCACCCCCTCTCCACTGACTGACGCCAGATGATGATGGTGGTGGTGATGGCCTTGCGCGTACTCGGCTCGACGATAGAGCATGACGACGATCATAGCCGGAAGCATCAGGGCCATGCTCCCGCCCACGAGCGCGTCCCCTGACAGCATTCCAGTCCAATGCGGTCCGATGAGGACGCATAGGGGGATGAACATCGCGCCTGCCATCTCACCGATGCTCCTCAACGCGTGACGCCGGTAGAGCATCCAGAGAGACATTCCGATGGTCATGTTAACGGTCATCACGGGCGCGTAAAGAATTGGGTAGCTGAACATGTCGATGCTTGCGAAGCGAGAAAACATCAGCCAGGCGACCTCGTCGAGGACTACCATTCCAGCAACCATCGCCAAGATCATCTGTAGGAAGTGTCGGAGGAAGCTTCGGCTCAAAGCGTCCCGAAGAGACGGGGCGTTAGCTGACATCACATCCAACTCACTGACACGATACTTAGGATGTAGGTACTCAATGCATCACTTTGTGGCACTATTCTCCATACGTGGGTGCTAGCAGCCAGTCTCTTGAGACCTGCGTAAGCCGAGTCTACACTAGGATCATTGGACTCATTCCGACTAACTCCTCTCCTTACTTCTAGACCCACTTATCATGGCTCGTTTGAACAAAACGCTCATCATCACACTTGAAGCTATCAGCACTGCCCAGTTCGTCGTGAGAATAGTCACTTCAAAGGCGACAATGTCATAGCCTAGCAAGGAGAGACTAACGAGAGATCCGACCGCGATGACAAAACTTGCGACGAAGAGCCATCGTATGGCACGCTCAAGTCTCCCCCCAGCAAAGACGACAGCCGCGAAGAGGAAAGCCATGCTCATCATCAAGTATCCTAATCCTTCAAGACCAATGAAGATCCCGTGAGGATTATACTCTGTGAAAAGAGAGAGGTTGGCAGTCTCTCCGCTTAGGATACTCGGTTCAACCACAACAAACTGAATGAAGTAGTCTATGGTAATAATGGCTGCATAGATCGAAGCGAACGACAAACCGATCTGGCTGAAGACTTTCTTATCATCGGAGGCGAAGTAGTGAATACATGCCATTAGCACTACGAATGAAATGGCGAGCAGAAATCCTGGATACAGCCAGAGGTAGTCGATGGGAACAAAGGAGGCAAGCCCACTAACATAGGGGTAGAGGATGCATGAACCTTGCCCGGTCTGCCCGCAAAACGGCCCGGACCTTGCGGGAGTAAGTATGCCGGCGATGAAAAATACAGCGGTAAGCACTGTTGTTAGGACTGCGGACCAGAATCCAAGCCGATTCGCGCTCGTCAATTCACGTCAATACTTCCAGCCTGGGACTCCGGGCGAGAACCATCCGACGGTTACGCGATTGGCGTTTATGCAATTCGACTGACAACCCATGAAAAATAGGCCAATGATATGGAGGCTACAACGACCATGCCCTCTAGCACCGAGTAGCCTAAGGGAGCTACTTCCGCCTGCATTAGGTGAGTCTGGTCGGCGATAACCTGCAATATGTTGAGGGTTGCTGCAAGGATGCCTATTCTTCCCCCAGCGGCGGGGCGTTTGAAAATCAACGGGATTGTTGCTACCTCAACAATCAATATGAGTAAGAAAAAAGCCAGCCAGAAGGCGGACACGTCAGACTGGGGTCGGGTCTCGAACCCTATGGGCGGAGGAAATTCTAAAACCGTGAGAATCAGAATCGCAACAACAGCCCCAAGAACAGCCCTCTTTGCGGAAGAAAGAGACAACCCCGCGACGCGCGTGGTCATTTGCCATACGTCTCGTTGCTAGTTTGTTTCATGATAGTGTCGGGTCCGAGGACGACCAGAAAAGTCGAAGAAGACCAGCCAGATCAAGCCGATCACCAAACCTGTGATTATCAACGAAACGATAGTCACGACCACGTTCTGGAAGAGGCTAAAACTGCTAGACCAGTAGAGCGCATAGACCAAAATGAAGAAGAGCCACGCGACTACTCCGAGGATAGAACCAATGATGGGTGCGATCGGGCCTTCGTACCTATTTGGTGACAAAGACATCTGTCGTACCCCGACCTAGACATGGGCAGCCACAGTGGGGGTCTTCTCGACCTCAAGAGTGCATTTTGTAGCGATGCCCGCAATCACGCCGAGGGCGGCGAGCCAGGGTGCTAGGGCTAGGGTTGCCACTGCGCCGGCCGCTCCCCACGTGACAGGAACAGACAGGATCGTTTTTCCATTCTCGTTCTTGACCACGATTCTCTTCACGCTTGCATCCTTCGATATTTCCTTGAACTTTTCGACCAGTTTCTCTGGAGAGACCTGGAACACTTCTTTCTTGAGTCCGACCTGTGCTCCGCACGTGGAGCAGAATCTGGCGTTCGCTGCTAGTTCAGTTCCACATTCTACGCATTTTGTCATGATCATTGCCTAGCTGGAGTACTTGATACCGCTTTTCTCATCTTTTGTCAGAGTGTTTCCTATTTCGAAGCCTGTTCTCTCGAATGCTTCCATCTCGCCTTCCTCCAACGGCCCCTCACTCTTCTCTACAATCGCCGATTGTCGCGGCCTGACGATTTTCATCCCCAGCTCTGCGAGTCTCTTCTCGATGAACTTCGCAGCGCTTCCAGCAAGAGGGCTTCCAAACTTCGTGTCAAAAGCAAACCCGTACTTTCCTTTCAAACCCTCCGTTTTTTCGAGTTTCAGAAGGAAATCCTTCATTGGCTTAGACGCGGTAAACATCTGAGTTGGCCCACCGATGGCGATCAGATCGAATTCCGTGAGAGAGTCGACTTGAACATCTCTCGTATTGACGCATACCGCATCGACTCCCGCCCGTAACAGTCCGCCCGCAAGCGACTTTGCTATCTTCTCGGTGTTTCCAAACTTACTGTCAAAGATGACAAGTCCACGGTCAGGTTTGCTGTTGTATCCGTGCATTCCTCTCTTCCTTCTAGGAACACGGCTCAGATGCGATATAACAGGAACGTGCACTATGAGATACATTGTAGACTTTCCAATCTGAGAACTCCAATACCTCTTTCGCAGTCTGGCCGATTTCGTCGTGAGAGTAGGTTCTGTGCTACAAAGCATCCACTTGTGGACGGGCTACTCTTATGCTCCAGGGTCGACGGTTGTGCCGTGTTTGAAGTGTTACAAAGACAAAGAAACAGCAGCAGTACGTTGTGGCTAGGGGCCATTGTAGGACTGGTCGGCATTTTCGGCATCGGGCATCTCTTCTTGGGTCGCACGAGGAGAGGGCTTGCATTCTTAGCAATGACGGCCGTGCTAGCTGTCTACGTTCTGGTCGGTCCCCTTCTCTACCACCAGCTCTGGCAGAGCCCGGCGAGCCCCACTGTAGTTCTCGGCGTCCTATGGCTCGTGCAGACCTACGACCTGTACAGGCTGACCAAGAGAGACGCTTGACCTAGGGTCCGACGTTGAACCCGATCGAAATACCTAGACGTGCGACAAACATTCGATGGCCTCGAGCGTTTCGAACCAGAGATGAGAGAAGCCTTAGCTAAAGATTAGAATGAACCTCAATTGCCCGTAGTGCATTGTGTACGCACGAGATATTATGCAGAGGCACGAAGAAAATAGGGGTGTTCAATGGTCAATAGAAGAATGCTCATTCTCGTACTCACAATCGCCTCTGTGATCGTTGGCCTCTTCCATCTAGTACTTTACTTCTACAATCTCATTCCGGGCCAGATTCCAACTGGCGCATCATTCTACCTTCGCATGGGACTCATCTTCATCTTAGGCGTTCCAATGATTCTCCAGGTCCCTGGCCGCGTCGCTCGACCGAGCCCAAGGATAGTGAACTACTTCGCTCTTCTCGCGGTTCTCGCTATAGCAATCATAGCTATGATTCTGTTGCTTCCTTCGATGATGGTAGGCTCGTCCTGGGGCGGCTAGCAACAAGCGAGTCGATTATCGCGCGTAGGGAACTAATCAAGACACACCGTCCCTAGCCGAAGGCATTCGAGTTGTCTTCGCTTGTATCGCATTGAGATACAAGTCATGGATTTGCGTTCACTGTGGACGCCCCGACTATATGCGTCCAAGTGCATTGTTATCTCGAGGAAGAACAAATGCAAACTCTCAATCCAAACAAGATAGACACCACCCTAGAGTTGAAGGGACCCTATGCTGAGAAGAGAAACAAGCTGGTGATCGTCTGTTCCAAAGGCAGTCTCGACATGGCATATCCGCCACTCATGCTAGCGTCGAGCGGCGCCGCGATGGGCATGGAGGTTCATCTATACTTCACGTTCTGGGGACTCAACATGGTTCGAAAGAAGACCGTTCAATCATTGAAGGTGTCACCTGTAGGAAACCCGGCCATGCCTATGCCCAACATTCTCGGGATGATCCCAGGAATGACCCGGCTGGCCACACGGATGATGAAAGGATCGATGCAGAAGATCAAAATGCCATCAATTACCGAAATGATCAAGACAGCACACGAATCCGGTGTGCACTTCCATGCCTGCTCCTCGTCCATGGACGTAATGGGCGTGACCAAGGACGATCTGATCCCCGAGGTTGACGACATCATAGGCGCAGCAACATACCTTGACCTTGCGTCTGAGGACGCTATCACACTATTCGTGTAGAGCGAGCGCTCATGGAAAACCCCGTCATAGTAAAGCCGGCAACCGTTGTCGACTCGAGAGGCACAATGTGCCCCGGACCCATCACCGACCTTTTCAGAGCATACCGGAACGCTAGCATTGGAGACGTCATCGAGCTGTGGGCGACAGACCCGGCTGCCAAGCCCGATACGCAAACCTGGGCGAGGAGGAGCGGTAACGAGATCCTATCGATAACTGATGAGAAGGACTTTGTGCGCATCCAGGTTCGAATCCTGAGGAAAGGACGACAGCAGGGCTAGGAAACATGAGCGAGCATACCAAGAACATTGTTGTTGTCGGAGGAGGCACAGGTGGAACGCTGGCCGCTAACCTGGCCGCTAAACAACTCCACAAAGAACTAGCAAGCGGCACTGCCCAAGTCTTTCTAGTTTCTAGCGCAAAGTATCACGCGTTCCAGCCAGGATACTTGGAGATCGCTTTTGAGGGAAAGGACCCGCACAAGGTGGTCCGCGAAGAACGTGAACTGGTCAACCAACACGTGTCCTTCATTGAAGAGAATGTTGCAAGAATCGATCTCCAGGGACAAGAACTTCTTCTAGAATCAGGACGAAAACTCAACTACGATTACTTGATCATTGCAACAGGAAGTGTGCCGAATCCGGACGCGATTCCAGGCTTCAATGGTGGAGCCTTGAACTTTCACACTAGCCCTGAGAATTCGGTGAAGACATGGAATGCGATCCAACAGCTAAAGGAAGGACATGTAGTCTTAGGAATTGCAGGGGTCCCCCACAAATGTCCCCCATCCCCAAACGAGGCAGTCTTCCTACTGGACGACTACTTGCGGAAGAACCACAAGCGAGACAAGGTAAAGATCACATTCCTCACACCCTATCCGCGCCCCTACCCAGCAGAACCGATGTCCAAGGTTGTCGAGCCCCTCTTTGAGAAGAGGGGAATCGAAGTGGTCACATTCTTCAACGTCGAATCAGTCGACCCCATCAAGAAAGAACTCTACTCTCTAGAAGGTGAAACCGTCTCCTACGACACATTGATCATGGTTCCTCCACATCGAGGCGCAGACGTGATAATCAAGTCAGGAATCGGTGACAAAGACGGCTGGATCCCGACCGACAAGCACACGATGAGAATAACAGGCTACGAGAACGCGTACGCGATCGGAGACTCAACAAACATTCCAGTATCCAAGACAGGAGTCACGGCTCATCTAGAAGCCATAGTAGCCGTTAACAACATTGTCTCATCGATACGTAACCTTGGAGAGCTGCACAAGTACACTGGTCGAATCAACTGTCCCTTCGAAATGGGCTCAGGAAAAGCAGCCTTCGTCGTCGGAACCTATGACAAGCCCGTGAAACAAATCCACCCAACGCGAATTCGCCACTTGATGAAGAGAGGATTTGAGAAATTCTACTGGCGAACTCTTTCAGGAAACTGGGACTGGCTACTCAACGCCTACTTCGGAAAGACCGAGACCGTAGACAAACTAAACTCTCCTCCTGAAGCTGACCAGTAGAACTCTTGACACGAAGTACGAGTATGAAGGCGCCGGGCGTCATGGGACCCGGGCTACCAATATAGTATTGATCAACCAGAATGATCTAGCAACAGAAGAAGAAAGGGTCTAACGAAGAAGGTTCTTATCCTCCTCGTAGCACCGCGAGCTTCATGAGTAATCTGAAAGTAGAGCTGGAACACATCAAGCACCACATCAAGTACCCGGCGAACAAGACACAGGTCCTAGCAGCATGCAATAACATGACAGACGTTCCGTCAATCGACAAGGAATTCGTCACCAAGTCTCTCCCTGACAGCAACTACAAGGGTCCAGAGGACGTCGTAAGGGCCCTCCTCAACAAAGTCTAAGCTTTCTCCAACTTCCCCGTTTTTTTCTTTAGCGTCCGAATTGACCGGCGGCCTTATTCTTCTGCGAACAAAAGTATTCTAGAGATCTATCCTACATCGACGGACTTTGTAGCTAGTCGGACTGAACGTTCTCCAGGAATGTCGCGGATGGCACGAAGAAGAGATTCCCGGTGACCGCGCGGCTGAAATCCAGCAGTCGATCATAGTTGCCTGGCGGCTTGCCTACGAACATGTTATGCAGCATTTGTTCCATGGTGCGAGGAGAACGGCTGTAGCCAATGAAGTAGGTACCGAACTCTCCTTGACCAGCGTGACCGAAGGGCATGTTGTCCCGGAGTATTTTGATCTCCTTCCCATCCTCCACTATCTTGGTCAAGGCGTTATGCGCATAAGTAGGCTTGACAGAGTCGTCAAGCTCTACATCGGTCAGCTTCGTCCGGCCGACGATGTGTTCCTGCTTCTCCGTCGGCAGCTTATTCCAGCCAGCTAAGTCGTGGAGGTACTTTTGCACAATCACGTAGCTGCCTCCGACGAACTTGGGATCCTCGCCGCCTATGATCGTGGCATCAATAGCCTCCTGGCCCTTGGGGTTCTCCGTCCCGTCAACGAAGCCGATGAGGTCACGACTATCAAAGAAACGGAATCCGTGCACTTCGTCCGCAGGAGAGACTGCCGCTCCGAGCCGAGCCATGATTCGCGTCGCTAGCTCGAAACACAGATCCATCCGTTGAGCCCGGATATGAAAGAGCATATCGCCTGGTGTTGAGACGGCATGGCGCTTTCCCGCGCGAATCTCGTGGAACTTGTGCAACTCCGCGGGCCTTGGCTGCCCGAAGACGTGGTCCCACGCTTCTGACCCAAACCCAATTACGCATGAAAGGCTTCCCTCAAGTTCGCGAAACCCCACTGAGCGCACGAGCGCGGAGAGGTCAGCACAGAAGGATCGGATTGCGGTTCGATTTCCAGCGCCTGGCTTAATCGTCATCACTAGAAAGATTGCGGCGCGGGTGAGTGGTATTGCGACAGGCTGTGGAGATGAGACCGAGACTTCTGAAGCCACCGGGTTAATCATTGCTAGATGTTCCAATCCGAATTGCTGAAAACCCTTATGGTCTATCTGCTGATGCCGTCGTATGCTCATGCAAACAAACTGTTCTAGAAGTTGAATATCACGGCCCGGTCCGAAGTCTTTGTTTTCGGCTGCACTCCGGCCGCGACAAAGGCTTCGCCTATGTAATGGGTAAGAAACGTGGACCATTTCGGACCCAGCTCGTGCATCAGGGTGATGGTCCAACGTTCGTTCTCGTTCTTCTCGTAATACTCGAACAGATTGGCATAGGCTGACAGGTCGTGAATGTACTCGATGACCGTATTCACAGTGATCTTTCCCCACTTTGAAGCAATCAAGGCCATTGGAGCACTCTTCCCGGCGATCTGACCGGCTTTGACGAGGTTGTCGTCCGAGACAGAGTTCAAGATTTCCGCAAATGTCTTCCTGCTGAGACGGAGAGCGCTGATTCGCTGGAGATATCTTCCGAATTCGGAATAGTCTAAGAGTAGTTGGTTGACAAGCGTGTTGACGCTGACGCTCTGGCGGCCCGCTTCCTCTTGAAGAGCACTAAGGGCCTTCTCATTGACCCTGAACGACTTGGCTACAGTCTTGCCTTCACGCGGCATATGGCGCTACTCAGCTTTGGTCCTCGACCTGCACTGAGATATTATGCTTCCCGCTGGACAAAACAATACAAAACGCGGTTTCCGTACTCATTGTGCACGTCCTGCGTATATTCTCGATCTAGACATAGTCTAGGTTAGGAGGCGACAAGAGATGGCTAAGTGCTGTGAGTGTGGAAAGGACTCCTTGAAGAACAGAGCTTGCGAGTATTGCGGAGAGACTTACTGTGAAGCGCACTCGCCCTTACACCTGTCTCGAGAGAAAAGCAACGAAAGATTGGCCGAGGGAATCGCCCGACTCTGGAGACATGAACATCCTCTCGTTGCCTAGAACCGGATGTGAAGTCGGAGCCAGTACTAGAGTCTCCTCAGTTTCATCTTCCAATAATCATCCGAAAGCCATTCCGTGAGGTTGTTCAGAACCGAGTAGAGAGGCATCTATCTTTAGATTCATATTTCAACATCTGAGAGGAACTGTAGTTCGGCGCCGAGAGTGAGAAGTTGACGTGCTTGTCTTGGGGCTGTGCACGTTTGGATAGGAAAGATGCTTACTGTAAGTGAATACGCGCATTGTGTACGGACAGGTTATTCGCTTTGACCTCGACTTCCATAGAGCCGAACGAATATTGGAAATGAAAGAAAAATGAGAAAACAATTCGCAACCCTAGCTTTGACAATCGCTGTAATCGCAACTCTTACACTCTCGAACGTGTTGATATCAACCTCCTCCGCATCTTCCACATCCTCCTCAGGCCCAACTCTGGATCCTCGCACGATACCCAAATACGTCAGTCAGCTGGTCGTTCCACCAGTATACACGCCTACCCTAGAGGTGGACCCCGTGAGTGGAGCAGTGGTACAGCAAGACTACACAGTCGACATGGTCCAGTTCTCTCAGCAGATACTGCCTGCAGGATTTCCTGCCACGCAGGTCTGGGGATATGCGGGCATGACTTATGACCCGTTGACAGGACAGCAACTAGGATACATTGAGCATTCTCCGGCCGCTACGTTTGAAACTGTCCGGGGAATCCCTGTCCAAGTGACCTGGGTCAACAAGATCACACAGCCCTCCATGTTTGCCGTGGATCCGACCATCATGTGGGCGAACCCGAACAACATGGCCACTGTCACTCAGTCTTTCTCTCCATTCCCGCCTGGCTACGCTCAGGCTCAGAGCCCGGTTCCACTAGTCCCCCACCTCCACGGTGCAGAGGATCAGTCTACCTCTGATGGCGGGCCTCAGGCCTGGTTTACGGCCAGCGGGATCCATGGACCGGACTACAATACGTACACTCCAACTGCAGTGAACGCAGCCGTGGACTACTACCCTAACGACCAGCCTGCTACAACCCTCTGGTACCATGACCACGCCCTCGGGATGACCCGACTCAACGTCTTGGCCGGACTAGCCGGGTTCTACATGATCCGTGACCCGAACGATCCTATAGCACCACTACTACCCAGCGGCCAGTACGAGATCCCATTGGCAATACAAGACCGGTCCTTCAACCAGGACGGTTCCCTGTGGTTCTCAAGCGTAGGCGATAACCCGGACGTCCATCCCTACTGGCAACCAGAGTTCTTCGGAAACGCGATCATGGTGAACGGAGTAGTCTGGCCCAACTTGAACGTGCAACCCCACCAGTACAGATTCCGAGTACTCGACGGGTCAAACGCTCGCTTCTACACACTTACCTTCACCTACCAGATGGGTGGGAAGGACATCCTAGTGCCTTTCACCCAGATGGGGACCGAAGGAGGCTATCTGAGAACACCAGCGTCCATGACCTCACTCCTAATAGCCCCAGGCCAGAGAGCTGACATCCTCGTCGACTTCTCCACAATTCCATCCGGCACTCACATAATCATGAAGAACACCGGCAAGGCACCATTCCCCGCAGGCTCGCCTCCCGACCCAACAACAACGGGCCAGATAATGCAGTTCACAGTCGGGAGCGGAACACCAGTACCCCCAGCCGCACTTCCGGCCATCCTAAACAACATTCCTGTCTTGACGCCCGACTCTCCGGCCAGAACACTCGTCCTCTACGAAGTTGAATCTTCGACAGACGAACCACTAATGGTCACTCTCCAAGGACAGACATTCGACGCTCCCGTATCTGAGACTCCACGCGTAGGCTCCACGGAAGACTGGATGATCGTCGACATAACCGGGGACGCACACCCCATACACCTGCACCTCGTCCAGTTCCAAGTGATCAGCCGCCAAGCATTGAACACGGCCAAGTATACTGACGACTGGGTCGCGCTCAACGGGGAACCCCCTCTCGACCATCCTACCCTAACTCTGCCTGTGGACAACTATCTGCAGGGTAAACCCATGCCGGCAATGCCTAACGAGAACGGTTGGAAAGATACAGTAATCGTCTACCCGGGACAGGTCACCATCATACGAGTCAGGTTCGCGCCGCTCACAGCTCC
>WNGL01014810.1_pt1 | contig 14471 bp, 11 predicted proteins | sample 5400591 | NCBI WGS metagenome assembly WNGL01 (sample SAMN13153377, study PRJNA577476) | soil metagenome | isolation source: 80 cm soil or saprolite under Garry oak tree replicate 1 | place: USA:California | collected 2016-06-15
GCCGTCGATGACCGGCTCGCTCACACTGCGTCGCAGCGAACGCGAGCAGCCGCAGCCGCCTGCGGCCACACCGAGCTCTCCGGGCTCGTTCTTCAAGACGACGCGCGGCAAGGTCACGCTGGTGCTGATGGGCGCCGGGGCCGGCCTCGCGCTCTGGTCGGTCCACCACGATCGTCTTCCGGTGAAGTCGCCGATTCGTTAGATAAGGGAGGAACCCTACACATGCACAGAATGATCAGGACGGCCGCGGCGCTGCTGCTCGCAGCGTGCTTTGCGGCGCCCGCCCTCGGCCAGACCTTGACCGGTACGATCGCCGGGACCATCAAGGATCAACAGGGCGCGGTGCGACCGGGCGTGACTGTGACGCTGGTCGGCAAGCAAGGCAGCCGGACGGCCATCACCGACACGACGGGCACCTACCGGTTCCCCGGTCTGGAGCCGGGCTCTTACAACGTCACCGCCGATCTCACCGGCTTCGCCAAGGCGGCGCAGAACGATATCCAGATCTCTCCCGGACGCGAACTGAACATCGACCTGCAGATGAAGCTCAGTGGCGTTGCGGAGAACATCGTCGTCACCGGCGAACGCCCGGTGGTCGACGTCAAGAGCAGCGCGACGGAAAATACCATCTCCCAATCGCTGCTGTACAGCGCGCCGATCACCCGCACGGCGATCAACGTCATCAACTACGCGCCGGGCGTCAACAGCAGCTCGGCGTACGGCGCCGGCGCCGGATCCGGCAACGCGCTCCTGATTGACGGCGTCGACACGCGCGATCCTGAAGGCGGCACGGCCTGGACCTTCTACAACTACAACATGGTCGAGGAATACCAGTTCCAGGGGCTCGGCGCCCCGGCGGAGTACGGCGGCTACACCGGCGCGGTGGTCAACACCATCACCAAGTCGGGCGGCAACCGCTACTCGGGGCTGTTCGATTTCTTCGGGACCAACAAGAGCCTGGGTTCGAACAACGTCCCATCGGCCGTGAAGACGGCGAACCCGTCGCTTGCCGATCCGGCGAAGACGACGAAGTATGCCGACATCACCACGCAGTTCGGCGGGCCCATCACCCAGAACAAGCTGTTCTACTTCGTGAGCGCCCAGCGTTTCCTGCTCCAGACCGATCCGACCGGTCCGGTGACCAAGCGCCACGAAGTCAGTCCACGGCTCAACGGCAAGATCACGTGGCAGCCGAACGCGAACAATCAGTTCACCGGCCACCTCCAGTACGACTCGTACAACATCCAGGGGCGCGGCGCCGGTTTGACAACGACCGACGCCTTGACCGTCAAGGAAGACGCGCCCGAGTACGTATGGCTCACCCAGTATCGCCACATCTTCAACTCGAACACGTTCGTCGAGGCGAAGTACACCGGCTGGTGGGGCTTCTACGACTTGAATCCGACGAACAACGTGCCACGGCATTTCGATGGCTTGACGGGACTGGCGACGGGATCGTCGGGCTACTACTATTACGGTGACCGCACCCGTAACCAGGTCAATGCCAACCTGACGCATTACGCCGACAAATTCGGGCGGCACGAGCTGAAGTTCGGGGCCGAGTTCGAGCGCAGCACCGTGCGCAACCGCTACGGCTATCCGGGCGGCTTGTACTTCTACGATTACGGCGGCGTGCCGTACTACGCGTACAGCTACAGCTACGACGTCTCCGCGAAGAACCTGCGCCAGTCGGTATTCGCGCAGGATGCATGGCACGCGACCAATCGCCTGACGATCAACGGAGGGGTGCGCGGCGACATGATCCAGGGCAGCGGCAAAACCGGCGGTCATGTGTATTCGAGCAGCAACTGGGCGCCGCGGCTCGGCGGGGCGTTCGATCTGAGCGGAGACAATCGGAATGTCGTCGAGGGCTCGTACGGCTGGTACTACGAGGGTGCACAGGCGGTGCTCTTCGAGCGCGCGCTCTCGGGGATCAGCGACTACATCACCTACGCGGTCAATCCGAACGGCTCGCTCGGTCCAGTCCTCAGCGACAAACCGGCGATCATCTACAAAATGGGAAGTGACATCAAACATCCCCGCGTGGATGAAGAGACGGTCGGCTTCGAACGCGCTCTGACGGGAACGATGCGACTATCGCTCACGGGGATCTGGCGCGACAACAAGAACTTCGTGAACTCGGTCGCCCAGTCGGCCACGTGGACACCGGTCTCGCTGACGACCGACCTCGGGACGACGCAGACGTTCTATCGCTGGGCAAACAGGGCGACGTCGAACACGGATTATCTGATCCGAAATGTCGATGGGTTCCAGTACAAGGACCCGAACGGCAACGTCATCGGCACTGCGGCGCCGTTCCGCCGGTACCGCGCGTTCATGGCCGTCCTCAACAAGCGGTACACCAACCGGTGGCAGGCGCAAGTGTCCTACGTATACGCCAAAGCAACAGGCAACGTGGACAACAGCAGCCAGGCCCAGGTGAATACGCGGCAGTTCGAAACGCCGAATCTGGTGTTCGTCAACAACACGGGACCGGAGACCTTTACGCCGAAGCACGAATTCAAGCTGCTGGGAAGCTACCAGATCCCGGTAATTGATACATCGGTCAGCGCGTATCTCTTCTCCACGAGCGGGCTCCCGTATGGGCGCATCCAGCAGTTCTCGAGCAGCGCCTTGAACACGAGCGGAGTGTCGTCCGCGTATCGGCGCCTGTTCATCGCGCCGCGCGGTGCGTACTTCCTGCCGACTCTGCATTCCCTGGACCTCCGGATCGAGAAGAACATCCGGATGGGCAGCGGAAACAAGATCGGCATCTACGGCGAGATCCAGAACGTCGCCAACAGCGGTATCATCACGAGCAAGGTTCAGCGTTCCACGTCTGTGACGCTGACCAACGGGTCCACGTTCCCGCTGCCGTTCGGAACGCCCGCGGGCCTCCAGGCGCCGCGGCAGATCCGGCTCGGCGCGAGGTGGAGCTTCTAGATTGCCGATCGGCGACTGAAGACTGAAGATTGGACTGGGCGGCTCGAACAATCGGGCCGCCCTTTTTCACGTACAATCCTCCCGTGGAGAAGCAGGAGAAGCCGCAGCGCGCCGAGCCCCGCGAGATCGTGGAGCTGCGGCAGCTGCGGGTGGACCAACCCGAGCTCGCCGAGGCGATCGATCTGCAGATCCAGCTCCTGCAGCTGCAGCGCCGCGTGCAGTCACGCGTGCCGCTGCCGTCGATCAATCTCGACTCCGCGCACCTCGAGCGCATGCTCGCCGCGGGCACGCCGATTCTGGCGTTCGATCAAGTGCCGATCGACTGGAGCGACCTGCGCTTTCTCGTGCGTTCCACGGCCGACGCGATGCGGACACACGAAGCGATCGAGCCCGAGGACTACCGGCGGGTCGAGCTGCTCTCGCGTGACGCGGAGCGCCGGGAGCCGGCGCTGAGGAACTGGTACGAAGCGTCACGGCCGGTGCCCGCCGGCGGGCGCGAGATCGCGGCGGAGATCGCCGGGCTCGAGCCGCTGCTGCTGCAGGCGATGCGGCCGTTCCTCTCGCGATGCGCCGACGCGATCATGGCGCGCACGGTCTTCCAGGGATGGCAGCACGGGAACTGTCCGCTGTGCGGCGGCGAACCTGATTTCTCCGTCATCACGACGGCGGCCGAGCGTCTGCTGATTTGCTCGCGCTGCACGTCGCGGTGGCGTTTCGACCAGCTTGCGTGTCCGTTCTGTCTGAACAAGGACAAGTCGAAGATCACCTCGTTCGCCACGCGCGACGGCCAGTACCGCCTCAATGGGTGCGACGTCTGCCAGCGTTACGTCAAGGCGTTCGACGCGCGGCGCGCGTCACGTCAGGTCATGCCCGCCGTCGACACGATCGCCACTCTGCCGCTGGATGCGGCGGCCGTGCAGCGTGGCTACCGCTGATGGCTGATGGCCCATGATTCTACAGATCACGGAACTCAGGACAGCAGTCTCATCCGGGTCAGCCACGGACGACACGGACCGCACGGACGCGCGCGGGCCGATCGCCGCCGCGCCGCGCTCCGCGCGGCTGGAAGGTCGGGCTACCCCCAGACACAAACGCCGGATCCGCATGAAGGGCGCTTGTGTCTGGGGGTAGCTCGACCTTCCTCAGACCGGCCGCCAGGCCGGTCCCGGCGGCCGAATCGCCCGCAGGTTCAGAACAATTGATCAGATCCGCTGATCAGATCCGCCAGTCTCGCGTCTGGAGCAGCCCGTGTCCTTATGGCCGGCCGAACCGCTGGCTACACGAAGACGTCGTTCCGACGGTTACCCGTCCGTGCCGTCCGCGTCGTCCGTGGCCAATCCTGATGAAGCCGCTGCCCTGAGTCGATGACGATGTGCGGCTGATGAGCTTCGGCCTGCGGGGTTGTGGGGCGTGAGGAAGAAAAAAGGCGGCCAAAAGGCCGCCTTAATCATGTTCCGTGTGCCGCCAGACCGTGGTCGCTATTTGAGCGGCTGCGAGTCCTTCACGATCAGATCGGTCGCCTTGGTTTCCAGCCAGGTGAACAGGTGGCGCACTTCCCAGAAGCGGCCGTTGTTCGAATGCGCGCCGAGCACGACGACGGCGATCGGGTTGCCCTGGGGAAGGCGAAGCAGTGTAGCCAGGCAGTAGCCGGACTTGGAGGTAAAGCCGGTCTTCGCGCCGAGCACATCGACGTCGCCGTCGCGCACCAGGTGGTTGGTGCTGCGGATCGCGATCATGCGGCGGCTGGTCGTGACGGTATATTCCGCCGTGCGCATGATGGACGAGATGCGATCGTCGCTCGCGGCGAAGGTAATCAGGTGCGACAGGTCGAACGCCGACGACATGTTGTTCGGGTTCAGCCCGGACGGATCGGCGAAGCTCGTGTTCTGCAGCCCCAGCTCGATCGCCTTTTCGTTCATGCGCTCGACGAACGCGGCCGTGCCGCCGTGCGAGGTCCGCGCGAGCGCGCGCGCCGCGGCGTTGTCGGACGCAATGAGCAGCAGGTGCAGCAGCTCGCCATCGGTGATGTGATCGTTCGCTCTCAGGAATGTCGTCGACGCGGCGTAGACATCGCCGCGCTCGATCTTCACATCGCTGTTGAGATCGGGGTTGTCTTCGAGGAACACCAGCGCGGTCATCACCTTGGTGATGCTCGCGATCGAGCGCTTGTCCTGTGAGTTCTCTTCGTAGAGAACCTGGCCGGTGACGGGATTGAACACGATCGCGGCCGCCGCGCGGACGTCGGGAACGGTCTGGCCGTTCGCGTCGGTCTTGAACCGCGGCGTCATCGCCTCCTGCAACTGCGCCAGGCTGCGGAGACGCGCCTGCTCGCGGGCCCGCGCCGAGGCGCGCGCGCGAGCCAGATTCGCTTTGCGTGCGGAAGACGCCCTGGCCGAGTAGGCGGTTCGCTTCGCCGTTCTCCTGATGGTCGAACTGCGGTGCGCGACGGACCTGTGGGTAGCGGCGTCAGCCTGGACGGCCGAGACTGGCAGACACACGGCCGCGCCCAGTAGCGCGGCGAAGACTCTCCCGACCATCGGACGGCTCAAACGCACGACTCCTCCGTGTACGGCCAAGCGGTCGGCTGGGACCCACCGGTTGGTAATTTCGTGGAACAGCGCCAGTTTACCATAACTACCAGCAGATACAACTACTTATCGACCTCAGCCGCTCCCGAACCGTCGGGCTGGGGTGCAGGTCTGCTGAACAGTCGCAATACAAGACCCGTTCCAGCAGGACTATATCGCCCTCGCCCACGCCGGATATGGTATTTTCGGCTCGAGTTCTTCCCCGCTCCACCGACCGATGAATCACGCCGACGAAGAGTTTGCCGCCCTCAGAGCGACGATCCGCGAGCGCGGGACCGCCAGGATGATCCTGCTGCCGGTGGCGTTCGGGCTGTGGGCAGCCGCGGCGATCGCCACAACAGCCGCCGTCGCGCTGCCGATCGCAGCACTGCTACCGCTGCTCATTCTCGCGGCGGGGTTCGAGGCCATCTACGCGCTGCACGTGAACGTCGAGCGCATCGGTCGCTACCTCCAGGTATTCCACGAGCCGGACGGCGGATGGGAACACGTCGCGATGACCTTCGGCCAGCGCTTTCCCGCGCGCGGCCTCGATCCGCTCTTCAGCACGCTCTTTCTGATCGCGACGGCGCTCAACTACCTGCCAGTCGCGCTCGGCGCCACGGTTCCGGAACTCGTGGTCGCCGGACTTTTTCATTTGCTGCTGGCGTTCCACATCGGCACGGCGCGAAGCCGTGCATCGAAGCAGCGGCAACTGGATCTGGAACGGTTTCGGGCGATTAAGAACGGATAACGGAACTCCGACACCCGTCATCCGACATCCAACTACGTTATCGTGATCGTCCGGAGTCGCCGCCGATCCAACCACCCGTTTTCAACAATCCAACACATGGCACGGCGCTGACAGATTTTTGGTCCGCGACGCGGCGATTCTGGAACAAAACCCACACGCGTACATCGTCATCTCAGCGGTACACAAGTTGCTCGCAAGGAGTAACGGACAGGATCGACGGCAGGTCCGGAGGGGGTCGTATGATGAGTCTCGTTCGTCTTATTGGGTTCACGACCCTTGCGTGCGGGTGTGTCACCGGCAAGTACCGTGAGGTTGCCACACACCACGAAGTGACGTACGTGGAAGAGAAAGGCACCGACTGCGCCAACCACGCACACCGGCGAAACCACACGCTTGCGCCCGCAAGCCGAGGCGCGCACGTGGCTTCGATGCCGATCGCTCAGGCGAGCTGACACGCTCCCGTTGCGCTGACCCGTTCCAGTGGGCCGCTCCAGTTGGAAACTGGTGACCGGCAACCGGCAACTGGTAACATTCCCGAATGCCCCTCGCGCGGGAGCCGGCGCGGCTTCCGAAGCCTCACACCCAGATCGAGACTCGGCGCGGCACCTTGCGGTTCTACCTCGGGGACTGCCTGGATGTGCTCCGTTCTCTTACGCTCGGGTCGATTACTGTAATCGTCACCTCGCCGCCGTACAACCTCGGCGTTCGCTATCGCAGCTATGAGGACACTCTCCCGCGCGATCGGTATCTGGACTGGACCGGCGCATGGATCAAGGCCGCGGCCGACGCCCTGGATCCAGCCGGTTCGCTGTTTCTGAACGTCGGTGCGAAGCCGACCGATCCCTGGACCGCGCTCGATGTCGCGCAGGCCGCCCGGCCCCACCTCCTGCTCCAGAATACGATTCACTGGATCAAGTCCATTGCGATTGATCGAGACGCGGCGGGCGCCGGCGCCGGCCTCACGAAAGATCTCAACGTTGGCCACTACAAGCCGATCAACAGCGCACGCTTTCTGAACGACTGCCACGAGTTCATCTTCCACTTCACCCGCGCCGGCCGGACGCCGTTGGATCGCCACGCGATCGGCGTCCAGTATCAGGACGCCTCCAACGTCAGCCGCTGGCGTGCTGCGGCCGGCAACCGCCGCTGCCGCGGCAATACCTGGTTCATTCCCTACGAGACGATCCAGAGCCGCGACAAGGATCGGCCGCACCCCGCAACCTTCCCACCGCGCGTGCCCGAGTACTGCGTCCGCCTCCACGGTCTCGCGCGCACGCGCGTATTGATGGATCCCTTCCTGGGCCTGGGTAGCTCCGCGCTCGCCGCCGCAGATCTGGGGGTCGATTTCATCGGCGTCGAGATCGACGAACACTATCTCAGCGAGGCCGTCGCGCGCGTGCGGGCGATGCTCGTGGCTCGTGGCTGAGGGCTGGGGGCCGAGTCAGAGGGCTGGGTTCAGAACGCGCGAACCGCGCGCGCAAGAAACCCTCGCCCCCTGACTCGGCCCCCAGCCCCCTGCCCTGGTCGTTACCTGAAGGTATACCGCAGCGTCACCATGAACTTATACACGTCGTCGAGACCCGCCGTCGGCTCGTACGTGTGATCCATCAGCGCGCCGTTGATGACGCGCATCCGGTACGTCAGCGCGCCGTTGGCGTCCGCCGACGGGTTGGTCAGTGGCGAGTTGCTGACGATGCGCTGGCTGACGCCCCAGTTCTTGTTCACCAGGTTGCCGAAGTTCAGGATGTCGAGTCGGACGGCGAACCCATGACGCGCGCCGGCGAGGCTGTGGAAGACGTCCTGAGTCACGCTCAGGTCCATCCGCTTCACGAGCGGAAGGAAGACGGCGTTGCGCTGCACGTACTGGCCGCGGTGCTTGCTCAGATACGGATCCTGTGAGATGTAGGCGTCCCATGCCGCGGCCTGCTGTGGGGGAGTGAAGGTCACGCCGCCTGAGATGAACTGCTGGAAGTTCATCTCCGACTGATTGCGCGGGATGTAGAGCAGGTCGTTGCCCGTCCCCGTGTCGCCGTTGGCGTCGCCGGAGAATACGTAGCTCGTATTACCGATCGTGTGCGCGTCCCAGAACACGCCCACCGTCGTCTGGCCGAAGCCGAGATAGTCCTTCGTGTACGCGCCCGACAGGAACACGCGGTGGCCCGGCGACGCGGTCGAGTAGGCCAGCGGAGGGTTGTTCGCGTCGGCCGGAATCTGGTTGCTCTGCCACGAGCCGAAGGCGATCGAGCCGGCGTCCACCGTGTTCTTCGCCTGGCCGTAGCTGTACGCGCCCTTGAAGAAGATGCCGTTGCGGTACGACTTCGAGATGCTCTCGGCGACGTTCCACGAGCGGCCGATGCCTTCGTTCTTCAGGACGACCGTGTCGCTGACGTTCTGGTTCGCGGGCAAACGCGTTGCAATCAGGCCGTTCACCGAGACCCACCGCGGTCGCGGATCGATGCCGGTATAGGCCGACTCCGCCGCGGGCAGATTGGCGTTGATGTAGTAGATGCCGTTCACGTCGCGGTTGTAGATGTATTCGGTGTCGGGACTCGGATTGAAGGGCCGCAAAGTCGTGTTCGTGAGCGCGTCGAAGCCGGTCAGCACGCCCGTATTGCCGACCTGGTTCGAGATCCAGACGTAAGCCGGCGGTCCGGTGAAGACGCCCGAGCCGCCGCGGACCTGCGTGGTGTGATCGCCGGTGACGTCCCAGTTGATGCCCACACGCGGCGACCAGAGGAACTTCGGATCCGGCAGCTTGCCGGTGTTGTACTGCACGGGATTACCGTGCTCGTCGCGGAACGTCTGCGCGTCGCCGGCGGGGTTGTCGTACGCGGTCTTGCCGAACCTCGGCACGTCGAAGCGAAGACCGGCCGTCAATTTCACGTTGTTGCGGACGCTCCACTGATCCTGCGCGTACGCGCCGCTGTAGTACACGTCGAGCGGCTGGATCGGCTTGTCGACGCCCGGGACGTTCAGGTAGCGCACCTGGAACAGCTTCAAGGTGACCGGCGACACGGTTCGATTCGGGTTCGCCAGAAAGTCGTTCGCGTCGGTGTAGAAATCCTGCAGCGTGTTGTAGACGTAGGCGCTCTGCTTGCCCGGGAAGAAGACGTTCTCGGAGTGATACTTCTCGAACGTCCCGCCGAAGGTCCAGGTGTGGTTCCCGCTGAACTTCGTCAGGTTGTCCTGCACCTGGAACGATCCATAGCGCAGCTCGTTGTTCGGCGTGAACGGCTCCGAACCGAACGAAGTGTAGGTCGTGCCGGTTCCGTCGAGGATGTCGACCATGGGAAACAGGTTCGAAATCTGTCCCCGGCTCTCGTCGTGGTACGTGTAGCCGGAGATCAGCTCGTTTGCCATCGTGGCGCCGAGGACCGAATTCCACTGGCCGACGCCCGACCGGATGTTCTCGAGAATCGAGTAATTCGAATTCGAGAAATTCAGCGCGAGCGTGCTCGTGCGGCGGCTCCCGTTGCCGAGCGAGTTGGAATTCGATTCGAGGACGTCCGTGCTCGAATCGAGCTGGGTGTAGCGGAATGTAATCTTGTTGTTGTTGTTCAGGTTGTAATCCGCGCGCCCGAGCACGCGCTTGGCCGGGACGTGGAAGTCGTAGCCCTGATAGGAGCCCGGATCGTAATTGAGCTTGGCCTTCAGGAAGGACGCCAGCGTGTCGAGATCTGACGCGAGCACGCGCGTCACGCTGCCGCCAGCCGTCTCGCCGCCCTGGTTGGCGCGGAACGTCGTGCCCGGCTGCGTGGTCTTCTCGTTCTCGAAGTTTTCGAAGAAGAACAGCTTCTTCTTGATGACCGGACCGGAGGCCCACTCGCCCGTTTCGCCGAACGTGAACGTGCCCGGATTCACCGTATTGCTCTTGGCTTCGGTGCCCACCATGCTGTTGCTGCGGAACTGGCGATAGACCGACCCGCGGAAATCGTTGCTGCCGCTGCGCGTGACGGTGTTCACGTTCGCGCCGACGAAGTTGCCCTGCCGGACGTCGAAGGGCGCCACGTTCACCTGGATCTGTTCGATCGAGTGGAGTGAAATCGGCGCGACGCCCGTGCGGTCGCCGGGCGTATTGCCCAGCCCGAACGAGTTGTTGAAGTACGAGCCGTCGACCTGGATGTTGTTCAGCCGCGAATCCTGTCCCGCAAACGACATCGTGCCGCCCGACTGCGGTGTCAGCCGCGTCACGTTCTCGAGGCGCCCGGTGATATTCGGCAGATTCACGAGGTCGCTCTGGGACACCGTCGTCGCCGCGCCTGTGCGCGTGGACGCGAACACGGGATCCGCCTGACCGCTGACGGTCACCTGTTCGCTTACGGCGATCGCCTGCACGTTGACCGCGACGTCGGTCGCGACGCCGAGATTGACCGTCAGGTTCTCGACCGTCTTCGGCGCGAATGCGGTGCCCGCGCCGACGTAATTCACTGTCACCGTGTACGGACCGCCGATGCGCATGTTCTGCATCGCGAAGCGGCCGTCCGCGCGCGTGACCGTTTCATAGCTCGTGCCCGACGGCTCGTGAATCGCGATGACGCTGGCGCCGACGACCGGTTTCTGGCCGTCGGTCACCACGCCGCTGATGCTTCCGGTTGTCACGCTCTGCGCCGAGGCACGGCTGCCGGCGATGAGCGTCAGACACAGCGCGGCCACGAGGCTCCATACGGCCTTCGTCCTTGGTTTCATTAGAAGTTTCTCCACGTACTGATTGGATCGGCTTATTAAGTTGGCATTGAAAGCGGTGGAATTATAGCAGCAGCGGGCGTGACATGGCTGCAAAAAGATCGGGCTACTCAGATCCATCTGACCAGATCAGATCCATTCAGTTGGGACGCGTGTTTACGTTTTCCGTGCGTTTTTCGTGTACGGAGATACACTCGGTTCATCGGCGAGTCAGCCATGCGCAAGACGCTCCCCGGTGTTCTTCTCTTCGTGCTCGTTGCACGCCCCATCGCCGCGCAGCCGCCGGCGCCGGTCACCATCGAGGATCTCCTTCAGCGCGCAGCCGTGTATGTCGCCGACTTCGACAAGCGCTTCGCCAACATCGTCGCGGAAGAGCGATATGAACAGACGCTGATGCGAACCGACCCGCGCTTCAGGCAGCACGTGCAGCGGACGTTGGTCTCAGATTTCCTGCTCGCCAAGGTACCCGGTGAGGATCGACTGCTCCCGTTCCGCGACGTGTTCGAGGTGGATGGGAAGCCCGTGCGCAACCGCGAGGATCGGCTCACGAAACTGTTCCTTCAGCCGGCGTCAACTGCGATCGAGCAAGCGACGGCCATCATGGCCGAAAGCGCGCGCTACAACGTCGGACCGGAGCGTAACGTCAACGTCCCCGTCCTCGCGCTGATGATCTTGCGGGCGCCGAACCTCCCGCGGTTTGCGTTCGGGCACGCGTCGTGAGACGCCGGGGCTGGATCCGACGTGTGGTCGTTCGAGTTTCGAGAACGAACACGGCCCACGCTGATCCACGGCACCAACGGCGGCGATGTGGTCTCGCACGGCCGAATCTGGATGGAGGCGGCAACGGCCCGGGTCGTGAAAACCGAATTGATCGGCGAGGGGTCAGACGTCCGTCTGTCGATGACAACGGAGTATCGATATGACCCGGCGCTGAACCTCTGTGTCCCGGTCAGGATGTCCGAGCGCTACACCTATCCCGGCCCGCGGCGGAGCTGAACCCGGTTGTCGTCGGCTCGGCGACGTACTCCCGCTTCCGCGTTCAGACAACCGAAGAGATTAAGTGAGCCGTTGAGCCTCGAGCCCTTACTTGGGCGCCTTGATCGCGGGCGGCGGTTTCAGCGTGTACGACGTCCGGTACCCGAGGTTGAATTTGCCCGGTTTGTTGATCTTGATCTCGATCAGCCGTCGCTTCTTCGTCGGATCGGGGTTGCTCGAGTAGTAGCCCAGGACGTAATAGTCGCTCGTCTCGTTATCGATCCGCTTCAACGCCTTGTCGAAATCGTTCGAGTTGACCGCGGCGTAGCCTCCGGTCAACTCCGCAATCACCCGCAGGCTGCTCTGCGTCTCGCGGACGTGATCCTGCCAGTCCTGCATGTCGAGCTTCGTGTCGTCCAGATCCGGGCCGCCGACCAGGCCGCGCGGATCGATGGTGTACATCGTGGTGTTCGCGCGATTGGCCTCGCGCGTCAGCTCCGACAATTCCGCGGCCAGATCCGCCGCGGCGAATTCGTTGCCCTGCTGCGAGAACGGATTCGTGTCGGGCACCTGGCTCGTATCCGTCGCGTTGCCGCTGCCGTTGGACGACGAGCTCTGGCCCCCGGTCATCGACGAGAAGCGGTCGTTCACTTCCTTCGCGCGCGACTTCGAGAACGGATCGAAGTCGTACCCGTTGCTGACGTAGACGAACGCCTTGCGGCGGTTGTGGACCTGCTCGAGCTTCTGGAGGATGTCGTACGCCGTCGAGAAGGCGACGTGCGCGCGATAGCGGACTTCGGGCGGCCCCTGCGATCCGTTGGGCGTCTCGATGATCTCCTGCGGTTTGAGGCCCGCGCCCGAAATCTTGTTGATCGCCTCGTCGAGCCGTTTGCGATCGTAGGTCATGTCGATCGCGATCGACGACGGGCCCGTCGAGACGATGCCGAACATGTCGCCCTCGTGGACGAGTTCCTTCGCAATCTTCTTGAAGAGATCGCGGATGCGACCCGTGTTGTTGAAGTCCATGTGCAGGTCGTCGACGAAGATCATGAAGATACGGCCCGACGCATCGTTGGTCGGACGTGGCGGCGGCAGCAGGATGCCTTCCTGTACCGGCGGCGGCGGCGCGGCCGAATCGGCCATCACGCGGCCGCCGTGCGACAGCATGAACGAAATGACGTCCTGCTTGACGCCGTCTTCGTAGACGTCGAAATCCTTTTTCGCGAGACTGGCATCGAACACGCCCTTGTCGTCGCGCACGACGACCGACGTCGTCACGAGGTCGACCCTGCGGCGGATCACGTCGCGCGGCGGCTGCGGCGTCAGGATCCCTTCCTGCGGTTTCGGCTCGGCAGGCTTCTGCTGAACGGACTTCTGGGCCGGGGCTGAGCCCTGAGCGGCCAGGCCGGCTCCGGCAACGAGGAGAGCTGCCGCCACGAGGAACTTGCGTTTCATCATGTGAATTATACCCGGGGGCGTGTTACCGGCGCGGACGCCGTCGTGGATGGCGCCCGACCACCGCGCGGAGCTCTTCGAACACCACTTCATATTGCTCGAGGGCCTCAGACACCTCATCCGCAGTGACCCACGCGTCGGGATTAAGACGCTCGGCCTTCAGTTTCAGTTCTTCCCTCGCCGCGTCATCCATCGGCCGCTCGGAAATGCGCGCCATCACCTCCGCGTAGCGCGCCCTCAGTCGGCCAAGGCCGTCCGAACCGAGGCGGGCGTACCGGGGTTCGACGGTTTCAAACGGTTCAACCGGTTCGCTGTGCACCACCGCATGCTGTTCCGCGTACTCCAGGTGTTCCGCGGCCTGACCATCCGTGTGGTCCGTGGCCTGAGACTCCGCGTGGTCCGTGTGGTCCGCGGCGCGAGAGCCCGTGTGGTCCACGTGGTCCGTGGCGTGAGAGTCCGCGTGGTCCGCGGCCTGAGGTCCCGCGTGGTCCGCGGCCCGAGAGTCCGTGTAGTCTGTGGCCTGAGACTCCGCGTGATCCGCGTGGTCCGTGGCGTGAGAGTCCGTATGGTCCGCGGCGCGAGAGCCCGTGTGATCCGCGTGGTCCGTGGCGTGAGAGTCCGTGTGGTCCGCGGCCCGAGACGTGGGCGGCTCCGCGGCGAAGCGCGGCGGCCGCGGACGTTGATCGCGGCGGTCGCGGCGCTCGTCGCGGCGGCCCCCTTCGCGGCTGACGCCGCTTCGGCGCCCGATTCCCTCGACATCTTCCAGCGGCGGCGATTTCAGGATGCGCGTCCAGTCGAACTGGACGTCCGGGTTGCGCTCCTCGAGCAGACGGATGGCGTCTTCGTCGATCGGCGCGCGGCCGACGCGCACACCCGGCGGCGTGCGGAAGAAATACAGCAGGCGCTGTCCTCTCCCGCGGCGGCGGCCGCCCGCCTGGACGAGCGCCGTCGTTTCGTAACCGCGCTTGTCGCGGTTGAATCGCAGGTGCGGCAGGACCTACTTCCTTCTTGTTTTGACTGAACGCTGCATCTTGACGGCCTTCTTCGGTCGAACGGCTTTTCGCGCCGGAGCGGACGGCCGGGGCCGCGGCCGTGGC
>WNGL01011574.1_pt1 | contig 14469 bp, 18 predicted proteins | sample 5400591 | NCBI WGS metagenome assembly WNGL01 (sample SAMN13153377, study PRJNA577476) | soil metagenome | isolation source: 80 cm soil or saprolite under Garry oak tree replicate 1 | place: USA:California | collected 2016-06-15
CCGGGCGTCGGCTGGCAGGGCAACCAGGCCATCACCCAGCTTCGCCACACCCAGCCGGCTCAGCTTGCGCCACACCGCAATCCGCGGAGTCGACGGCTCCCGCGGCAGGCGGTAGGCCAGCAGCAGCCAGTCAATCGAGCCAGCCATGCAAAGCAGCGTAGGCAGATTCCAAAAGCTATGCAACCGCGGTTACACAATCATGAGGATCCCCGATGGCGGGCGGGTATTGCGCCCGTGGCCAGACTGCGACCTGCTTGCAGGTGCCTGCGGGCCGCTGCTGTGGAGGTGCTGCAACAAGATTCCCCCGGCATCCTGGAGGCCATGAGCGACCCGCACTCCCATACCGGCGGACACGATCCCGGGCCGGGACACAACCATGAGCATGAGCATGAGCCCAGCCATCACCCCGGATCAGGGCTGCTGGCCCGGCTGCGGCAGCTGCTGCGGCCCCATTCGCATGATTCCGGTGACCAGGTCGACGCGGCCATGGAGGCTAGCGCAGAAGGCATGCGCACGCTGTGGATCTCGCTGGCCGTGCTAGGCGTCACCGCGCTGATCCAGGCCGCTGTCGCTGCGGCATCCGGGTCGGTCGCGCTGCTGGGTGACACGCTGCACAACTCAGCCGACGCGCTGACAGCCGTGCCGCTCGGCGTCGCATTCGCCGTCGGCCGCCGCGCTCCGACCCGCCGTTATACCTACGGGTACGGGCGGGCCGAAGACCTGGCCGGGATCGCGATCGTGCTCGCCATCGCCGCGTCCTCGGCGCTGGCCGCCTACGAGGCGATCACCCGGCTGATGCACCCGCATCAGGTAACCGATCTAATCGCGGTCGCTGCCGCCGCCCTCATCGGGTTCGCCGGGAACGAGGTGGTCGCCGGATACCGCATCCGAACCGGGCGCAGAATCGGCTCAGCGGCGCTGATCGCCGACGGGCTGCATGCCCGCACCGACGGGCTCACCTCCCTGGCGGTGCTCATCGGCGCCGGCGGGGTCGCGCTCGGCTGGGACTGGGCCGACCCGGTCATCGGGCTGCTCATCACCGTGGCGATCCTGGCTGTCCTGCGGCAGGCCGCCCGCGAAATCTACCGGCGCCTCATGGACGCCGTCGACCCCGCCCTCGTCGATAAGGCCGAGCAGACCCTGCGCTCTACTTCCGGCGTACTGGACACCGGGCAGGTCCGGATGCGGTGGATCGGCCACCAGCTCCGCGCCGAATGCGAAATCGTCATCGGCCCCGGCATCACCGCCGTCCAGGCCCACCAGGTCGCCGTCGCCGCAGAGCACGCTCTCCTGCACGCCATGCCACGCCTGGCCGCCGCACTCGTCCACGCCGACCCTCAGCCCCGGCACGGCGCCGACCACCACGACATCCTCGCTGCCCACCGCCAGGAACCAACCCGGCCATAGCATCCGCAGACCGGGCCAGCCGTGTGCGAGAGCCGCCAGCGGGCCGGCCAGCATCCCCGGGGATGCTGTCCAGGATGTGCCGGCCGGTCTCGTCCTGGCCCAGGCTCCGGGGCGCAATCCACTGGCGGGGTAGGCAGCGCCGTAGCGCCCTGGTCGTTCATGTGCTGGGTCTCCCAGCGGTCCACTCCAGCCGCGACAGGAGCGCGGCTGCGCGTCCCGGCACCAACACGACGCAATTCGAGCCCGAGATACTAAAGGGCATCGCCCGGGCCGACCCTGGCACACCAAAAACGTCCGAGTACAACCTCAATCATGCGGGCCAACGCGTCTCGGCGTAGCGGCCGGATGGTGTCATCGAACCACCAGGACTGTCTTTCCCGGCGGGCGGTCATGACCTCCGCCCTGATAAGCGTCCCGGCGGTGCCGATCACGGCCTATGAGGGGATGGTCTTCCAGGCGGTGTCCCGGACGGCTCGGAAAGCGTGCTGGCGGCCAGCGGCCGCTGGGTAGCGGCGATGACCGCGGCTTGCTTTGCGGGCAGGCCGTTGGCGAAGCAGCCGGGGATCAGGCTCGGTTTGATGTAGGTGTCGACGTCGCCGGGCGGGCTGCCGGGGTAGGGCACCAGGTTGAACACGTCGGCCGGGTTCCCGCCCAGGCACGATCCGGGCACCGAGGCGAGCAGCCCCCCGAGGGTCTCGCCCTGGGCCGGGATGAAGGCGTCCACCTAGACCAGCGCCTTGACCTCGGGGTCGCCGACGGCGGCGTTGGTGATGACCGCCCCGCCGTAGGAATGCCCGACCAGGATCACCGGCTGGCCGGCCAGCGCCGCGTTCTGGGTCAGGAAGTAATGCGGGTAGGCCGAGTCCGACGACCCGAAGCCGGACAGGCCCCGCAGCGGGTTGGGCGGCGCGTACACGGTGAAGCCGTCGCGCTGCAACCGCCGGATCACCTTGGCCCAGCTGGAGGCATCCGCCCAGGCGCCGTGCTCCAGCACGATCACCGGCTTGGCCCCGCCGTTCCCGTGCAACGCCCGCGGGCCGGCCGGCCGGGCGAACGCAGCCTGGTGAGGATGCACCAGAGCCACGGTTCCGCGCCGCCCGGGGTTGAAAGTGTGCTTCCATCTGCGACCGAGCATGGCAGCGGCCGGTCGAGGGTGCGGATCACCGGATAGTACTCGGCGTCGCACCGGCTACTCAGCCGGGCTGGGGTGACCGCGGCGACAGGGACACGCCGAACTGCCCGGCGATCTCTCGGCCAGAGGGCAGTATGTCGCCGTCTTTCAGTCGCTCGGCCCGGATTTCTGCCAGTAGTGCTCGATGACCCGGCCGCTGCGTGGACTCCCTGCCGTCTCACGCTCCGAGTCAGAAATCGGTTACAAGCTTGACCGGCTGGCCGGTCACCGTCGCCACTGTCTGGTAATCGCGATCGTCGCACAGCACCGTCAGCCGTTCGTGTTCCGCGGTCGCGGCGATCAGCAGGTCTACCGGGCCGGCCGACCGGTGCGCCCCCGCCTCAGTCAGCAGCTGCTGCACGTGCTCTGCGCGCTCGTATGCTCCCTCGTGCACCGGGACCCAGCCGAGCAGCTCGTGCATCAGGCGCTGCTTTTCCAGCCGGTCAGCCAGCGATCGTGCAGAGTACAGGAACTCCAGCTCGACGATCGGGCAGGTCGCGATTACGCCGGCGGCAAGCTGGTCCGACCACGCCTTCCGCAGCTCACCTTGCAGGATCCGGAACAATCCCGATGTATCGATCAAGTACAGGGCCGGGTTCACCTGCGGTAGGCCGCCTTGTCGCCAAGGAACTCATCGAAGTCACCACGATCGGCCATCTCGCCGAGCCTGGCCAGTGCCCGCAGCCGCACGAGCCGCTGGCCCACCTCACGCAGGGCCGCATTCACCGTGTCCTTCTTGGTCGTGGTCCCCAGAACCTCGGCAGCTATCGCCAGGGCCTCCTGGTCGATCTCGATCGGCGTCTTCGTCATGGTCATAAGCTCACCCTCCTCACCCGAGGAGGCTAGGATATCATAGATATCTAATCTCGACGTCTACGGTATCCTCCGCTATCTGAATATCCGGCGAGTGGCCAGACCCTAAGTTTGGCCAGACCCTAAGTTGCCACAGCCTAAGGAACAGCAGAACTGCGATCCCCCGGTGCGACGTGTCTGCCCAAGTCAGGCGGCGGGCGAGCTGGCCTGTAGGCCGGGTTCTGTGCACCCGCTCGCGCGGGCCGGCGGCCATCCATCTGGGACTGCCATTGCCGGCAGCCTCGTGCGGTCTACCCGCGAGCATCGGGCGGGCCGCCCTCGAACGCTCGCGCAGGAAACGCGCCCGCTAAGGCACGTCCCCCTCTTGACCTTGCTCCGGGCGGGGTTTACCAAGCCACCGCAGTCACCTGCGGCGCAGCCAGAGCCGGCCCGAACCTGCTACTACACAGAGTGAGCTAAGTACTAGCGGGCCGATCCTCAGGCTGTGCATATAGACGATTCTGCCGAAGCCCTGCCCAGGGTGACAGCGTGTCCATGACCTTGTCGTTCTGTCCTAGTGAAGCGCTAGCTGTCCCGGCTTCGTGTAGCCGCGGACTGCAGCATCGTCTCCAGACTGGGCGCTCGCCGCGACTACTGACCTGGACCATGGCCTTGGCAGGAGGTAATGTAATACGTGTCGGAAGTCATACGTATTAGGAGATTCGATGCGGCTTAACAGCAAGGGTCAGGTAACTATCCCCGCTCCCCTCCGCGAACGGCACGGCCTGCACGAGGGCGACGAGGTGGACGTCATCGAGGACGGAGAAACGTTGCGCATCGTCCGCGCCGAGGCCAGCAGCACCCGCGGGCAGCGGCTTGTGCACCGGATGCGCGGCCGGGCAACCACCACGATGAGCACCGACGAGCTGCTGGACCTGCTCCGTGGCGAATGAGTCGCGTCTCCGGTCAGCTCAGGATGCCGCCTGGGCCCATTGGTCCGGGGACGCCCTCGCCCGGGCCCGGGACAACGGCACGCTGGTCATCAACCCGATCGTCTACGCCGAAGTCTCGGCCGGATTCGACCGGATCGAAGACCTCGAGGACGCCGTCCCCGCAGATGACTTCGGACGCGAGCCTCTCCCCTACCAGGCAGGATTCCTCGCGGGGAAAGCATTCCTCACCTACCGCAAGCGAGGCGGCCAGCGACGATCCCCGCTGCCCGACTTCTACATCGGCGCACACGCCGCTGTACGCAGATACCGGCTCCTGACCCGCGACGCCGCCCGCTACCGCACCTACTTTCCCACAGTCGAACTGATCTGCCCCTAAGCACGGTCCCACGATGGCTGCGACCCCGGACGGTTATCCCCGGGCAAAGCGCACGTCTCCAGAGTTCGGGCGGCGGGCGAGCTGGCCTGTAGGCCGGGTTCTGTGCACCCGCTCGCGCGGGCCGGCGGCCATCCATCTAGGACTGCCATTGCTGACAGCCTCGTGCGGTCTACCCGCGAGCTCGGGCGGGGCCGCCCTCAAACGCTCGCGCAGTCGCCGTGGCCGAAACCACGGCTCCCTCTTGACCTTGCTCCGGGTGGGGTTTACCGAGCCGCCGCAGTCACCTGCGGCGCTGGTGGTCTCTTACACCACCGTTTCACCCTTACCTCCGGGCCAGGCCGGAGGCGGTCTGTTTTCTGTGGCACTGTCCCGCGGGTCACCCCGGGTCGGCGTTACCGACCACCCTGCCCTGCGGAGCCCGGACCTTCCTCGCCGTGCCATGAAGCCACGACACTGCGCGGCCGCCCGGCCGGCTCGCCCGCCGCTCCCCCGAGGATACCGTCATCGCGCGGGCTGCCAGAGGTGCGTCGTGTCGTTGAGTGACCGCAGCAACGCCGGACCGTCGGCGAACCAGTCGATCTCCGTCAGCGACGCCACGTCCAGGTGAATGCGGAACAGGGCGGCGGGCGGGGCAAGCAGCGCCCGGCACGCGAGCGTCTTGATCGGGGTGACGTGGCTGACCAGCAGCAGCGTCTCGCGCTGGTGCGCGGCGAGCAGCCGGTCAAGCGCGGCAAGCACCCGCCGCGCGGCGTCGGCCAGGCTCTCGCCGCCGGGCGGCGCGACATCCGCGCTGGCCAGCCACGCGGACATCTCGCCTGGCCAGCGCTGCGCCGCCGCGCCGAAGGTAAGCCCTTCCCATTTGCCGAAGTCGGCCTCGACCAGGCCGTCGTCGACGGCCAGCGGCGCGCCGGTCGCCGCTGCCACGGCCTCGGCGGTCCGGCGGGCCCGCTGCAGCGGCGAGGTTACGATCGCGTCGATGCGCCGTGCCGCGAGCCGGGCCGCCGTGGCGGCGGCCTGCATCCTGCCGTTGTCGGTCAGCGCGATATCACCGCGGCCGGCGAACCTGCGCTCGGTGGAGAATTCCGTCTGGCCATGGCGGAGCAGGATCGTGGTGGTCGGCTGGCCTTCGGCCAGCGCCCAGCCGAGCGCGGGCGCTGCGGCCGGGTCAGGCTCCTTGGCTGGAGGCTCGGACAAGACCTTGGTATTACGGAGGCTGCCGCGCCGGTGCCCGCTGGCTGGCTGATCCGCCCGGGCATTATCCATGGCCTGATTCGCGAGCCGGTCAGCGTGCGCGTTGCGGGCTCTGGGCACCCAGACGTAGCGGACCTGGCCAAGCCGGGCCGCCGCCTGCTGAGCGGTCCGGGCGAGGCTGCGCAGATTCTGGTGCTTGATCTGCCAGCGCCCGGACATCTGCTCGACGACAAGCTTGGAGTCCATCCGGGCCTCGACGTCGGCGCCCGGCGCAATCTCGGCCGCGGCCTGCAGGCCCGCGATCAGCCCGGAGTACTCGGCCACGTTGTTGGTGGCGGTGCCGATGCTCTCGCAGATCTCCCTGAGCAGCTCGCCAGTTGCCGGATCCCGGACGACCGCACCGAAGCCAGCCGGCCCGGGATTGCCCCGCGAGCCGCCATCGGCCTCGATGATGAGCTTGCGCGTCACAGTCCGGACTCGTCGGTCCGGATGAGGATCCGGCGGCATTCCTCGCACCGGAGCACTTCGTCGGGCTCGGCGGCCCGGATGCTGTTCAGGTCGACCGTGTTCAGCGACAGGTGACAGCCCTCGCACCGGCCGCGGCGCAGTGCCGCGGCGCCCACGCCGTCATGCTGATCCCGCAGCCGGTCATAGAGGGCAAGCAGGTCGGCGGGCTCCTGGGCAGCAACCTCGTCGCGCCTGCTGCCGGCCTTCCTGGCCTGCTCGGCCAGCTCGCCGAGCGCGGTATCCCGCCGGGCCGAGACCTCTGCAAGCGAGTCGGCGATCTGCGCGCGCTCGGCGGTTGCGGCCAGGCGGTTCTGCTCGGCCGTCTCCCTGCGCTCCATTACCTCAAGCACGATCTCCTCGAGGTCGGACTGCCTGCGCTGCAGCGACGCGATCTCGGACTGCAGGTTCTCCAGGTCGCGCGGCGAAGAGACCTGGCCCGCGTCGAGCCGCTGACGGTCCCGGTCGACCCGCGACCTGACCTGGTCCACGTCCGCCTCGGCCTTTGCCTGGCCGCGCCTGAGGTCACCGTCCTCGGCTTCCTGGGCGGCAAGCGAGTCCCGCAGCTGGGCATCCCGCTCCGTCAGCTTGCGCAGTTCCTCGTGCTCGGGCAGGCCGCGCTGGCGGTGTTCTATTCGGCCGAGCTCGGCATCCAGGTCGGCCAGTTCGAGCAGCCGTAGCTGCTCCTCGGGAGTTGCTTTCACGGATGCCCACGTTAGCCTGTCGGCCGGGGGATGTCGCCCGCGCGGGGCACCGGAGCGCGGCGGCATGACCGGATCGCGGAATGCGGCAGCGCCAGCCGCCATGCTGCGCTAAACCTGGGCCGCATGGACCTACCCCGGGTGAGCCGGCCTTTCATGCCCGGCTACGGCATCCAGGGCCCGGATGAAGGCAGCGGCCTGCTGCCATGGTCTTGGGCCGACGAGCGGCTGAGCAGCGCGCGGAACTACTGGGTCGTCACCGTCCGGCCCGATGGCCGGCCGCACTCGATGCCGGTCTGGGGCATGTGGGATGGCGGCGAGTTCTGGTTCACCAGCGGCGCTGCGTCACGCAAGATCAAGAACCTCAAGGCCGATCCGCGCTGCGTCGTCAGCACCGAGGATGCCGCCGACCCGGTCATCGTCGAGGGTACCGCCGCGATCGTTACCGGCCCGGAACTCATCGGCCGCGTGCTTGACCTGATGAACAGCAAGTACGAGACGAGCATCGAAGCCAGCTTCCTGGATCCGGCGGTCAACGCCACCGTCGCGGTCCGGCCCCGGCAGGTCATCAGCATGCGGCACGCGGATTTCACCGGCTCGCCGACCCGCTGGACCTTCGATGCCTGAGCCGGCCGCACACGGCGGCACGCACGGGACCCGCGCGGCGGGAGACGGCCTAGCCTGGGTGTGCCACGGCCGGCCGCACACGGCGGCACGCACGGGACCCGCGCGGCGGGAGACGGCCTAGCCTGGGTGTGCCACGGCCGGCCGCAGCTGCTGGCCGGCGTCAGGAACCGGGGCCGAGCATCATGACGGGCGCAGCGGTCGGCCGCCCGGAGCCGCCGGTCGGCTCGACGGTCAGGCCCACCCGGTCGCCGGCGGCCACCCCGGAGACAATCATCGGGCCCACCATCCCGGCCCTGGACTGCGGCAGCATCCCGGCCGGCCGGGTCCCGCCCGGGCCCATCAGCCAGAGCTCGTACCGCTTGGCGACCGGCAGCCGCCGGAGCCCGGCGGCGCTGAAGACGAGCGAGTGCTGATAGCGGGATTCCAGCACGGTCGCGGTTCCGCCGGTCGTGACCCGTGCGGTCAGCATGATCACGTCCGGCGCGGTCAGCACGGCGGCGATCGCGCGGGCCTGGACCTGATCCCGGTCGAGGTGGCGCTGTGCACCCATCGCCAGCGCGCCCATGGTCACCGCGACGGCGAGGAACACGGCGGCCAGCGCGGTCGCCAGCCGCGGCAGCGATGGCCGCTGCCATAGCCTGGAGGCCGCTGTGATCGCCGGGCTGGCGGCCCAGCCGCGCCGCACTGGCGGTGTCCGCCGGGTGACCGGCGGCAGCTGCCTGGTCTGGGCCGCGGCGCGCAGCGCCTGCTCCTTCAGCCCGGCGCGAGGGCGGACGGCGGCGGCCGCCCCGAGCCTGGCGGTCGCCTCGCGAAGCCCGCGGATTTCCTGGACGCATGCCTCGCACTCGGCGAGATGCTGCTCAAACCGGGCTCGGTCCGGATCGGATACCGCGTCCAGGGCGTAGGCCCCAGCCAGCGTATGCAACTCAGTCTGGCCGCGCCTCATTGCTCTATCCCCAGGCAGTCGCGGAGCCTGATCAGCCCGTCCCGCATGCGCGTCTTGACCGTGCCGACGGCCACGCCGAGCAGCCCGGCCACCTCGCTGTAGGTGTAGCTGCCGTAGTAGGCCAGCGTGACCGACTCGCGCTGCAGGTCGGTCAGGGAACGCAGGCAGTGCCGTACCCGCTCGCGGTCGAGCTTTGCTTCCACGGCCTCAGTCACGTCGTCGTAGTCGACCTGAGCTGATGCGGCGCGCATTTCTCGTTCCGCCGCTCGCTGCTCAGACCGGACCCGGTCTACCGCGCGCCGGTGCGCCATGGTCATCACCCAGGACAGCGCGCTGCCCCGGCCAGCCTCGAAGCGCGAGGCGGTCCGCCACAGCTCGAGCAGGACTTCCTGCATGACTTCCTCGGACTGCGCGAGGTCGCGTACTACCCCGCGGACCATGCCGAGTACGGGCCCGGCGATGCGGTCGTACACTTCCTCGAAGGCGGGCTGGTCCCCGCGGGCAACGCTGGCGAGTAGCACGGCCAGGTCGGTGTCCTGCCCGGGTTCGGCCGCGCGGCCGCGCCGGGGCAGTCCCTGGCTATCGGTCATGCCCACGTCCTCTATTCGTAGCCGCCGCGCCGTCGGCTTGGCGGCGCGGGGCCGCCGGGCCGGCCGGCAGGCCGCGCTGGCTTGCCCGGCAGGCGTCGTCGCGGTCAACTATTACCGGCGGAAAGGCAATCCGGTGCCGGCTCTGCGCCGAATACCAAGTGTGGCTATCGAGAAAGACCACCGGCTAGCCGGCCGGGGGCTGATCGCCGGGCTGCTGACCGGAGCGGTGGCGGTCGGCGTGGCCCAGCTAGTCGCCGGGATGACCGGCCCGGACGGCTCGCCCGTGGTGGCCGTCGGCCGCCTGTCGATCGACTTCACCCCGCCTCCCGTCAAGAACTTCGCGATCACCGCGTTCGGCTCCCATGACAAGCTTGTCCTGGTCAGCGGCATTCTCGTAGTGCTGGCGATCTTCGCTGCCTGGATCGGCGCGGCTGCCGTCCGCAGGCTGTCCCGCGGCCTGGAGGGCCTGGCGGTCTTCGCGGTCATCGGCCTGATCGCCGCGACCACCAGGCCGGACTCGTCCGCGGCCGACGTGCTGCCCACCCTGGCCGGCGCGGCTGCCGGGGCGATCGCGCTTTACTACCTGGCCCGGGCGGCCCGCCTGGCCCAGGCGGTCGGCCCGGTCACGGCAACTCAGCAGGCCGCCGCCGGTGCACCTGCCGGGCCGGGCCAGCCGGCCACGGCCGGAGCACCGGCCGGGCCGGATTCCCGCGGCGGCCTGGCCGGCCCCGCTGACCGGGCCGCCGGCGCCCGCCAGCGGGACGGCGGCACCCGGGCCGGTGGCGGCGAGATGTCCGCGCCGCCACGCCCGCCGCTGCCGCCAGGCCGGGGATCGCCGGCCCTGCCCCCTGAGCCGGAGCGGCGGCGCTTCCTGGCGATCAGCGCGGCGGCCGCGGGCACCGCGGCGGTGGCCGGCCTGGGCGGCAGGCTGCTGTCCGAGCGGTCCAGCGTGGCGCACGCGCAGGCGGCGCTGCGCCTGCCGGCGCCGTCGCGTCCCGGCCCGCCGCTGCCGCCAGGCACCGATTTCAAGATCCCCGGGCTGAGCCCGTTCATCACGCCGAACAAGACGTTCTACCGGGTCGACACCGCGATCGTGCTGCCGGAAGTGCCGCCGGCCAGCTGGAGCCTGCGGATCCACGGCATGGTCAGGCAGGAGATGGTGGTCAGCTTCAAGGAGTTGCTCCGCCGCCCGCTGACCGAGGCCTACATCACGCTCTGCTGCGTCTCTAATAACGTGGGCGGCCCCTACATCGGGAACGCGCGCTGGCTCGGTGCCAGCCTGGCCAGCCTGCTGCGGCAGGCCGGCGTCCGGGCCGGGGCCGACCAGCTGCTCTGCACCTCGGCCGACGGGTTCACCTCGGGTACCCCCGTTCAGACGGTGCTGGACGGCAGGGACGCGATGCTGGCGGTCGCGATGAACGGCGCCGCCCTGCCGGTCGAGCACGGTTTCCCGGTCCGGATGGTCGTGCCCGGCCTGTACGGGTACGTGTCGGCCTGCAAATGGATTACCGACATCGAGGTGACCACGTTCACCGCGAGCCATGCCTACTGGACCTCGCGCGGCTGGGACCAGCAGGCGCCGATCAAGACGGAATCCCGGATCGACATCCCGACTGGGCGCAATCCGCTGAAGCCTGGCCGGATCGCGGTCGCTGGCGTCGCCTGGGCGCAGCACAAGGGCATCGCCGCGGTGCAGGCCCGGGTCGACAACGGGCCCTGGCGGGAGGCTCGGCTGGCCGCGGTGCCGGGTCTCGACACCTGGCGGCAATGGGTCTGGGAATGGAACGCGGCCCCGGGCCCGCATCTGATCCAGGCCCGGGCAACCGACAAGACCGGCTATACGCAGACCCCGGCCGAGGCACCGCCGGAGCCGAACGGCGCGACCGGATACCCGGCCGTCTCGGTGGTGGTCAGCCGCACGTAGCCGCGGTCAGAGCAACTGGTCGCGGAACTGGCCGGACAGATAGGCGCCCAGCCAGCGGCCGAGTTCGCGGAAGAACGGCCTGCTCTCCGGACCGCCTGGGGGCAGCGGCCCGGTCAGCCCTTCCTCCAGCCGCAGCCAGGTGACGTGCGGGCCGAGCCGGGTGGTGCCGGGGCCGCCGCCCAGGTGCTTGATCCCCTTCCGGCGGCGCCCGCCCTCCGACGCGTCCCAGTCCGCCGCTGTGCACATCACCAGCACCGGGCAGGCGATGTCGAGTCCGCCCCGCAGTTGCCGCTGGGCCCCGGCAAGCAGGCCGGGCAGCCGGCCGCCCTCGGCCAGCCCGGCCGCATCGGCCGCCGCAGCGGTCCCGCCACTGGCCCCGGTCGCGGCGGGCTCGACACTGGTCTCGCTCGTAGCGGTCCCGCCACTGGCCCCGGTCGCGGCGGTCCCGCCACTGGCCCCGCTGGTGGCGGGCTCGACACTGGTCTCGCTCGTAGCGGTCCCGCCACTGGCCCCGGTCGCGGCGGTCCCGCCACTGGCCTCGCTGGTGGCGGGCTTGGCGTCGGCCTCGCTGGTGGCGGGCTTGGGCGGTCGCCCGGCCTGTTCCGCCGGGTCGGCAGTATCCGGCTGGTGAGCAGTATCAACCTGGCCGGCGGTACTCGCCTGGCCGGCCTCGCAGGTGGAAGTTGGCCTGGCCGCGGAGCTGGTCTTGCCCGCGGAGCCGGCTTCGCGGGCAGCGTCGGTCCCGTCGGCCTGGCCGGGCCGGCCCGCCCGGTCAGGCTGGCCGACAGGGTCGGCTTTCCTTAAGCGCCTGAACATCCGCTTGCGCCTGCCGCTGCCGAATGCCGGTCCCACCAGGATCAGCGCATCCGCCGGCCTGCGGTCGCGACGCGCGTCACACCACAGCGCCGCGATCAGGGCGCCCGCCGCGTGGGCGCTGACCACCATCGTGTCGATGGCCTCGGCGTCCCTGAGATAGGCCGACATCGCGTCGAGCGCGCTGAAGCACTCGCTCAGGCCCAGCGGGCCGCGGCGACCGCCGGCCGGCTGATCCAGCCGGGCCTGCGGCCGCAGGTCTGCCACATAGAAATGAAACCCCCGCTCGGTGTACCAGCTGGCGAGGTCCTCTGGCACGAAGGAGTCGGCCAGGCAGTGCAGGTAGAGCACCGCGCGCTTGCTGGTCCGCGGGGACCGGCGCCGGAGCATGGCTGCGCCGCGGCAGCCAGACTCCGCGGGTGCGGGCGGAAGCTGCACGGCTTCATACCCGTCGAGAGCCCCGTCGTGTTCCGCGATGAGACCCATCACTCCCCCCGTCTTCCGCGCGCCGCGCCCCCGCGGCCAGGCCGCTGGCCCCCCTGCCGGGCTGGCCGCTGCCGGGCTGGCCGCTGGCGGCGCTGCCGGCCGGGCCAGGCGCCCGCGCATTCCCCCGGCACCAGTGGGCTACCGCTGCTGCCTGCGCCAGGCACCAGTGGGCTACCGTTGCTGCCTGCGCCAGGCACAAGCTGTGCACCTTCGCTGCCTGTCCCGGGCACCAGTCGTCCACCTCCGTTACCTGCCCCAGGCACTGGCAGCCCAGCTGCGGTACCTGTCCCGGGCACGGTTGGCCCGGCACGGACGAGAACGCCCGGGCCGGCAGGCGCTATCTCGACCTCGGAGCGTTACGGCAAGTCTCGCACCGTTACCGGACTGAGTCGCGGCAAACACGCGGAGCAACTAGGTGATCACTACCCGACAGATTCCAGTTCGCCCGCAAGGTCCCTGAGCCTGGACAGAGCGTCAGCTACGCAACCGGGCTGCTCGTGCCAGGGCAGATGACCCGCTGCGGGAACGATGACTACCTCCGCGGCCGGCAGCAACTGCGCGGTCTGGCCGCCCTGGCTGACGGGCATCGGGCTCTGCCCGCCGAGCAGGAAGATGGCCGGCACGTCGACGCCGCCCAGGCCGCGTGCCGTTGCACGGTGAATGGCCCATCGGTCGAGGACGGGCTCAGGCTCCGCTGCTGGTATCGGATGGCACGCCAGCCGTGAACCTCAGCGGCAAGCTCGTCCATGTAGTCAGTCAGCCCGGGACCGCCGTGCAGCAGCAGGAGCGGGGCGCCAGCGCCGCCGACATGCCCGGTGATGCGGCCGGCATCGGTTTCAGCCACGAACGGGATGTCAGCCACATCGCGACGATACAGCCATCCGCGGCTGACACGGGGGCGGCGGGCCAGGGCTTCGCTGGCCGGCTGGCCACCGGGACCAGCCGGCCGGGGTAGGACCGCAAACCGCCGGGCAATTAGCCTCTCAGCATGAGCGGCGAGCTGACCGGCAAGGGCGAGCTGACCGGCAAGCTGGAGACCGAGCGGAAGTTCGACGTAGATCTTGACTTCGTGGTCCCTGACCCGCGGAACCTGGGTGGTGCCGGACCGGAACTGGCGCAGCCGCCGGAAGTCGAGTTGCTTGCTGCGCGCTACTACGACACCGACGATCTGCGGCTGGCCGCGAGCGGCGTCACGCTGCGCCGGCGAACTGGCGGCCATGATGCCGGCTGGCATCTTAAGCTGCCCGTCGGCGGCCACACCAGGCGCGAGGTGCATGCCCCGCTCGGCGCCGGAGACGAGGCCGTTCCGGCGGACCTGGCAGCGCTCGTGGCCAGCTGGGCTGGCGGCCGTCCGCTGCGTCCGGTGGCTACCCTGGGGACCCGGCGCACGGTCTGGCGGATCGCCGGGCCTGGCGGCGAAACCCTTGCCGAGCTGGCCGACGATCTGGTGACCGGGCACCGGGAGGCGCTTCCCGCGCTGGCCGGACGTGGTGCACGCGCGGCGGCCGACCTGGCCTGGCGAGAGATCGAAGTCGAGCTGGTCACCGGGTCTCCGGACATCCTCGCGGCAGCCGCTGAGTTTTTGTGCCAGTCCGGCGCGAGGCCGTCCGTCTCGGCGAATAAGCTCAGCCGCCTGCTCGCCGCGCCCTCCGCGTAGCCCGCCTGCTCGCCGCGCCCTCCGCGTAGCCCGCCTGCTCGCCGCGCCTTCCGCGTAGCCCGCCTGCTCGCCGCGCCTTCCGCGTAGCCGGCTGCCGCGTCGAGGCCGGCGTATGCGCCGGAAGATCCCCTGCGTATCACCGTGACCCCTCGATCCGGAGGTGCGAGTTGCCTGACCGACAGCCCGATCCCGTCCTGGTGCCCGGCCGCGCGGCAGAGCCTGAGCAGCTCGCGCCTGCCGACATCGACGCCGTGGCCGCCCTTGCCGAGAGCTACCAGCTCCGCGGCGGGCAGCCAGGGCTGGCGTACGGGATCGTGGCCGGGGGCTGCCT
>WNGL01032378.1_pt1 | contig 14465 bp, 12 predicted proteins | sample 5400591 | NCBI WGS metagenome assembly WNGL01 (sample SAMN13153377, study PRJNA577476) | soil metagenome | isolation source: 80 cm soil or saprolite under Garry oak tree replicate 1 | place: USA:California | collected 2016-06-15
CGCTGATCGGACGTGAGCGAGAAGTGGGTTTGCTCGTCTCCCTGCTCACGCGCCCAGCGGTGCGGTTGTTAACGCTGCTGGGGCCAGGAGGCGTTGGCAAAACACGGTTGGCGTTGCATATCGCTACTCAGATCCAGCACACGTTCCGCGATGGGGTTCACGTGGTGCCTCTGGCAATGATCAGAGAACCGGGCCTGGTGGTCCCTGCGCTCGCACAGGCCTTGCACCTGCAGGAGCGCAGAGGACTCTCCCTGTTAGAACAGGTGCAGGGCGCGCTCCAGGACCAGCACACCCTGCTCCTCCTGGACAATTTTGAGCATGTGGCGCAGGCGGCTCCGCTCCTGGAAGACCTGCTGCTCGCGTGTCCTTCTCTCAAAATCCTGGTGACCAGCCGCGACGTACTCCACCTGCGTGCGGAACAGCAGTTTCCCGTTGCCCCTTTCCCTTTGCCAGAGCTTTCGCAGCGTGCCGAGGTCGAAGACCTCGCCCAGAATCCCGCGGTGGCGCTTTTCCTGGAGCGTGCCCAGGCGATCGCGCCCACCTTCCAGCTCACGGCAGCAAACGCTCGCGCCGTTGCGGAAATCTGTCACCACCTGGATGGGTTGCCACTCGCCCTCGAACTGGCCGCCGCCCGCATCAAAACGCTGCCCCCGCAGGCGCTCTTGGCTCGTCTCTCCCAACGTCTTGCCTTGCTCACCGGCGGCCCGCGCACCCTGCCGGAGCGCCAGCAGACCCTACGCAATACGCTGCAATGGAGCTATGACTTACTGGACCCGCAGGAACGATGGCTCTTTCGCCTGTTCTCAGTCTTCATTGGCGGCTGCACGCTGGAAGCTTTGGAATCCGTGGCAGCAACCTTCACCGGCACCAATGCCTCGCTGCTCAATCTCGTGACGGCCCTGCTTGACAAGAGCCTGCTCATGCCCGTCGAGCAGGAAGGGGAAGGGGGAGAGGAGGAGCCGCGTTTTGCGATGCTGGAGACCGTGCGCGAGTATGGCTTGGAAGCCTTGCGGGAATGCGGTGAGAGCAAGGCCAGCCACCAGGCTCATGCCACCTATTACCTGGCCCTGGCCGAAGAGGCCGAGGCCCACTTCAAAGGCGGCGGACAGCAAGTCGTATGGCTCAAACGGCTCACGCAGGATCAGGCGAATCTGCGCGCGGCGCTCTCGTGGTTTCTTGAGCGACGAGATGCTCAGTCGCTGCTCCAGCTGAGTGGCGTGTTATGGTGGTACTGGAGCTTGCGCGGTTCCAGCAGCGAGGCGCTGGAGTGGCTTCATACCGCGTTGCAGCTGCCAGGCGCAGAGGAACCGACAGCCGCTCGTGCCAGAGCGCTCTGCGGTGCAGGTTTTTTGACCGTTTACCTGCACAGCCCCAGGCGCGAGGGCCTGGCCAGCCTTGAGGAGAGCCTCGCCACGGCTTCGCACCTGAGAGAGCAGCTTGCGATGGCAGAGACATGTGGATGGTATGCCCAGGCACAGATCTATGTGAAGGATTACCGCGCAGCCCGTGCGTTGGCGGAGCAGGGCATCGCGCTGAGTCAAACGATAGGAGAGCACAGGTTTGTCGTCTTCAACCAGAGTATGCTGGCCCTGGTGATCGAGAAAGAGGGGGAGGAAGCCGAGGCAGTGGCCCACTGGGAGCGCTCCCTCCAGCTTTCGCGTGAACTGGACGAGCACGTCGCACTGGGGACACGCGCGCGCAGACACCTGGCCGCACTCGCCCTGGCACGAGGTGACTATGCGCACGCTACAGCCCTGCTTGAGGAGAATCTGGCTCTCTCCCGCGAAGCGGGCAACACGACCGCGCTCTCCTGGGCTCTGGCGGGTCTGGCAGAGCTCGCCCGGCTCCAAGGGAACAACGCTCGGGCACATGCTCTGTGTGCCGATGGTTTGGCACTGGCGCGTGACACCGGGGATCGCTACGCCACGAGCCGCCTGCTCTCTATTCAGGGGAACATTGCTCAGGCACAAGGAGCACACGCGCAGGCCGTCGCCTCCTACCGCGACAGTCTCTTGCTTGCGGCCACCCTCGATGCCAGCGACCTCGCCGGGTGCTGCCTGCTCGGATTGGCACGAGAGGCCCTCTCCGCAGGGGACTTCCAGCATGCCACCCGCCTGTTCGCCGCTTCCACCCGCCGTCTCACCCTCACCAGACAGCTTGCTCCCGTTGAACGAACCGCGTATGAGCAGGACCTGGCAGAACTGCGTATTCGACTTGACGCGGCCGCCTTTACAGCGGCATGGAACGACGGTCAGGCCATGACACTGCAGCATGCACTCGCTGGAGCAGATCTCCTCCAGAACGCCCAGGAGCCTGCTTCCAGTTCACCCCCTGTGACCACGAAACCTGCGCCTGGCAACACCCAATCACGTGCGTCGACCGCTCCCGATGGCTTGACGGCGCGCGAAGTGGACGTTCTGCGCCTGGTGGCGCAGGGCTGGACCGATGCCCAGATTGCGGATGCGCTGGTGATTAGTCCGCGCACCGTCAATGCCCACTTGACCTCGATCTACCGCAAAATTCGCGTTTCCTCCCGTCACGCTGCTGCGCAGTATGCTCGCACCCAGCACCTGATCTGAAGGTGGGGCCGATTGCCATCACACGGTGAAGGAAGTCTCCTTCGGCAAGCGATCTTGCTGCACGCTTGCACACGTTCCCGGATAACGTAGCGCTGTCGCTTCTTGAAAGACAGACTGCAACGACGCTGAACTTAGACAGATTGCCAACGACGCTAGCGCGTCTAGCTTCGCTCAGCAGTCTGAAAGGAATATGATGAGAGGTTCTTTCCTGCTACTTACGTTCATTACCTAGGTAGCTGTTCACCTTCCGGTTTTTTGCCACACGGCACATAGGTAGTTGAAATAGGTTCTCTTACAGATGCGCAGGTTCCCCTCTCTGGGTATACTCTTCTAGTAGGAACTCCCTCCCACCAGCGGAGGAAGAGGATGTGTTACTAGATGTGTTACTAGAAAGGAAGAGGCAGATGCATATTGCCCAGGGACTGGCACACGCCGTCAAAGTCGCCGGGAACCGTCCGGCCATCTCGTGTGGAGAGACCACCTATACATGGAGCCAGTTTGCCTACCGGACGGATTGTCTGGCACGCGGACTGGCCCAGCTCGGCATCGAGCGCGGCGACCGGATGGCGGTGCTCATGCTCAATTGCCACCGCTACTTCGAACTCTACTACGCCTGCGCTCGCATGGGGGCCGTGATCGTGCCCCTCAATACCCGCCTGGCCCCACCAGAAATCGCCTTCATCCTCAACGACAGCGAAGCCCGGATGCTCATCGTTGACCAGATCTTTGCCTCGCACGCCTCCAAGCCTCAGTGCTTCTCGTCTGTCCAGCAGACCGTGTACAGTGGCCCCTCCACCGAGAAGGCACCCGCAGGCATGCACCATTACGAACATCTGGTGCAGCAGGGAGCGACCAGACGCACCAGTGCCGATCAGGTGGTTGGCGAGGAGGATCTCTTCGGAGTGTTTTACACCGGCGGCACTACCGGACGGGCCAAAGGGGTGATGCTCTCCCACCAGAATATCATCTCCAATGCCATGCATGCGATTATGACGATCGGGATCAACTCGCGCGATGTTTATCTGCACGCAGCGCCGATGTTCCACTTGGGTGATCTTGGGGGTGCCTTTGCCATCACGCTGATGGGGGCGCAGCATGTCTTTCTCCCTGCGTTCCAGCCGGCTCAGATCTTGCAGACAATCCAGGCGCCACTCGGTGCCCACAGGGTGACAATCACGATGCTCGTGCCGACCATGATCAATGCACTGCTCAACCATCCCGAGGTGGACAGCTATGACGTCTCCAGTCTGCGCACGCTCATCTACGCTGCCTCGCCGATGCCCATCGAACTGCTCAAGCAAGGGCTGAAGAAGTGGGGCCAGATCTTCGTCCAAGGCTATGGCATGACCGAGACGGCTCCTATTCTCACGATACTGCCCCAATGGGACCATATCGTGGATGGGACGCCTGAGCAGGTGCGTCGCCTCAGTTCGTGCGGCAAACAAGTGCTGGGCGTCGAAGTGCGGGTGATCAATGCCAGAGGAGAAGAGGTGAAGCCTGGTGAGATTGGGGAGATCATCGTTCGTGGACCCAATGTCATGCTGGGCTATTGGCGGCAGCCCGAGGCGACAGCCGAGGCACTCAAAGATGGCTGGATGCACACCGGGGATCTGGCCACCGTTGACGAGGAGCACTACCTCTACATCATTGATCGAGCCAAGGATATGATCATCTCCGGCGGAGAAAACATCTACTCCGTTGAGGTGGAGCAAGCCCTCTATACCCATCCGGCGGTCCTGGAGGCGGCGGTCATTGGCATCCCGCATGACTACTGGGGCGAGGCTGTCCACGCGGTGGTTGTCTGTAAACCCGGCAGACAGGTGAGCAGTGAGGAACTCATCGCCCACGCCCGCACTCAGATTGCTGGCTACAAGGTGCCCCGCAGTATCCAGTTCCGCACCGAGGCCCTCCCCAAGAGCGGGGCGGGCAAAATCCTCAAGCGGGAGCTGCGTGAGCCGTACTGGGTCGGCAAGAGCCGGAATGTGAACTAACCGTGAACGAGAGGAGGTACACAATGTACGATGTGCTCGTGGTGGGCGCGCGCTGCGCCGGCTCGCCAACGGCGATGTTGCTGGCCCGCCTGGGCTACCGGGTGTTGTTGGTGGACAGGGCGACCTTCCCGAGCGACGCTCCCAGGTGCCATTTCGTCCAGCCGCCAGGTGTCGCCCGGCTGAAGCGCTGGGGCTTGCTGGAAAACATCAAGGCCACGGGCTGCCCGTCCATTCCTGCTGTGCGCTTCGACGTGGGTCCCTTCGTCCTGGTCGGCTCGTCACCATCCACAGATGGTGACGTCAGGTCATACGGTCCCCGGCGTACCGTGCTCGACAACATACTCGTCGATGCCGCCGCCCGTGCGGGCGTCGAGGTGCGGGAAGGCTTTGGGGTGCAGGAGATCCTGATGGATGGCGACCGCGTGACTGGCATCAGAGGTCGCACCCTGGATGGGGCAACGGTCACGGAGCAGGCAGGCATCGTTGTCGGTGCTGATGGCATGCATTCCATTGTCGCCCGCACCGTCCAGGCTCCCACCTATCAGACCAAGCCGGCGCTGACCTGCGCCTACTTCGCGTACTGGAGCGGTGTACCCGTCGAAGGAATCGAGATTTACGAGCGCCCGCAGCGCGTCATCTTCGCCTTTCCAACCAACGACGACCTCACCTGCATTGCCGTGGAATGCCCTGTCCAGGAATTCCAGACCTTCCGTGCTGACCTGGAGGGGAACGTTCTCAAGACGATTGCACTGGCCCCGAGCCTGGCCGAGCGGGTGCAGACTGGCCGCCGCGAGGAGCGTTTCATGGGGTCAGGCGATCTCCCAAATTTCTACCGCAAGCCGTATGGGCCTGGCTGGGCGCTGGTGGGCGACGCGGGCTACCATAAGGATCCCTATCTGGCGCAGGGCATCACCGATGCCTTCCGCGATGCTGAACTCGTGACTGAGGCCATTGATGCTGGCCTGTCTGGACGTCGGGGGATGGCCTCGGCACTTGGCCCGAGATGCAGCGGTTCTTGGGTGCCCTGCGTGGAAATCAGGCCGAGACGAATCGCTTTTTCGGGACCATGGCAGGCACAGTCCCTATCCCGGAGTTTTTCGCGCCAGAACACATCGAGCAGGTGATGGCCGGGAGTAGCCAGTGACGGCGCGCGGAGCCGCCTCGCCTGAGTACAGCCCGTCGACTTTCAAAGAGAGAAAAACTAGAAATGGTCCCTTTCCTCGCTGCGCGGCTTCGGTGCCGTGATGGCCCAGACAACCCAGAGAGCACCACAGATGAAGAGGCAAAGCCAGGGAAGCCAGAAGGCTACCACCATCGCAATCAGGTAGCAGGGGAAGCCGAGGAGAGAAATGAGCATGCTCCCCGAGAGGTGCCTTCCATGCGAACGGTCTCCAACTTGTTGCCTGTAGACGACCCACCAGAGGAGATTATAGGCGAGGTCGATCAGGACAAAAAATCCAGCATACGTGGCGCAGGCGACCGGGGCAGCGGGCGTGGTCAAATAGGCTGCGACCAGAGCAGTTGGAAACGGAACAGCAGTCACGAGTAACAGCAGCAACCCGTTGCTAAAGAGCAGCACCGTTTCCGCTCGCCGCACCGCTTGGAACAGGCGATGATGATAGATCCACATGATCAGGATCGTGGCAAAGCTGAGCACAAACGTCAGGTAGCTCGGCCATCCGGCCCATAAGGCTTCTGCTAAAGCAGCAGGACTGACAGAATCAGCGAGCCTGCACAAAAACCAGGATATGGGTAAAGACACGAGGAGACTCGCTAAGCTTTACGGAAGAGTTTCCTTCTAGCTTTCCCATAAACCCGATCCAGCTCACTTGAAGCTCCTACCTGCCCTGCCATCACCTCGGGCATCCCTTGGATGAGCCCGGCGATATTCTCTTGTACCCACTGCAGTGCGCGCGGGGTTGATTCTATTACCCCAAGGGGTGTGTCAAAGACGCTGATGCTGACTATTTGGTCGTTTCCGACCTGCAGGGCATCGTACGCAATGAAACCAGGTATCCGGCTGATAATAGGCACAAAGCCCGCTTGCACGCGGTGCAGGAATTCCTCACCTGTCCCTGGGATGATATGGTACTTTCGGATCGCCATGTACGTGGCTCCACCCTTTCTCCTTTCACCTGTTTCTTCTCCTGGACCTGGTAGTAGGTGCTCAATACCTTGCTCACGCAACAGCTTCATCAAGTCTGCTCTTTCCTCTTGAGTAAGATTGAGTTGCCACAAAGTTTTGATAAAGTACTCCCTCTCCGTGTCTATAATAGACTTAGCCAGGGCGGCCATCTTAGCTTGTACCAAATCCCTGCGCGCCTTCTCACTCAGGCTATCCGACATCCTATGTACTTCCGTCTCTTTTCTACCTGCAACTGTCTCCCCTCCAAATGGGCTTTCCACATGATGGACAGCATGCTTTGATTCTTTCTGGGTCTTCCAGCCCTCTAGGTTATCAGACATGAGAATGTACCTGCCTTTCAGAGACTATATAACTGCTACCAATTACTAGGAAGCGATGAGTCAGGGAAGGACCCTTCGCAGGCATACTTCCTTCTGATTTGACTTCTCTTCCTGGCACCATAACATCCAAACCTCACAAACTTGTAACAGTCATAAAGTTTCTTATCACAACCGTGACACAGCCCTAACCTGAGCTGGACTTTGTACAATTTTCGGGTACTTGACACAGATAGCATGCAACAAGGGATTTAAAATCTTGGGCCGACAGTGAAAAAGCTATCTTTCGAACTACATGTCGTGCTGCTACTGCAAAAGAATCCTTTCAGAAAGACTCCTTGACTAACATTGCCGTAAAAGTAGAGCGGTAACTGACCGGCAGGTTGTTGCACTGTAAAATGGAAGTTGCCCCGAAGATCGACCGTTCCCGCGAGCGGATAGTTCTGGGAAGTTGAAGTGTTAGTAAACGTTCCGTTTAAGACACCACTCCCCTGGCTTTGCACTATTTTTACCGAGATGTTTGATGTCTGATTCGTAGTAGCATCAAACATACTGCCGTTATATGTGCCAGCAATATACATCCCTGGCGGGGTTGGGGTTGGGGAAATTTGAACAGTTGGAGTGTGTTTTGACGTTTGCGCAACAGCAGTCGCCGTCTGCGATTGAGTTAAGACATTCGTGCTGGTCTGGTGGTTGCTAGAGGTGCTATAAAAAAACACTGCCCCACCAAGTAATAGTAGTATGATGAGACCTGAGATAATACTGATAATCATAGCTGGAGAGGTACGTCGCCTTTTTTGTGTGGGTGGTTGCTGTTGTACCTCTGGCGCTCGCAGGTTTGGGTGAGAGGATGCAACCGTTGGGAGATCACGGTCTGATAGTGGTACGGGCCCAGATGGCTGCTGTACCCCGTTTTGCGAGGAGAGAACCGTCTGCTCAGCAGTGACGCCATTTGATGGCTGCTGTGCTACTTCGGAAAATGTAATGGCAATGGTCAGGATGAGTTCACCCACAGGATTGCTTGACTCGCCGGGGTTCCGCAAACGGATGACCTGGCCATCATAGGCCCCTGCGGGTACCGACACCTTTACCTTATGACCACCTGGTAAGGTAATCATGCGGCTGGTACCAGATCTTGCCTCTGCCGTGCTGATAGTCAGTGTACTACGTATGTCTTTGGTAGCATCGTCGGCGCTCGGCTGCGGCGGCCTGACGACAAGCCTGGCAGGTAGAAACTGCATTGCTTGCTCAAATTCGCTGGCAAAGTCGGCGATAGAAGGGAAACGATCTTCGGGTTTCTTCGCCAATGCACGTAGGATTACCCGGTCAACAGTTGCAGACAGATTTGGATTGTAATTGCTGGGCGGGGGTGGTTGAACACTGAAGTGCTGGTACATCAATTGTTCCATTCCGCCCACAAAGGGAGGTCGCCCCGCCAGTATTTCGTAGATCATGACAGCCAGCGCATACTGGTCGGTGGCGGGAACAGTCATGCTACTCCACTGCTCGGGAGCCATGGAGGTGGGAGTACCGCGGATGGTGCGACTGGAACTGGAGGCAGTGGTACTGCTACGAGCAATGCCGAAATCAGCCAGGAGCAGCGTCGGGCAGTTTGGGTTCTTGCGATTGCTGCGCAAAAGAAAGTTAGAAGGTTTGACATCCAGGTGAATAACTTGATGGTCGTGTGCATACTGGAGAGCATCTGCGGCCTGCTCGACCAATCGCACGATGTCTTGTGGTGTTAGCATAGCGCTACTGCCCTGGCGCAGCCAGCCCGCCAGCGACCCATCCTGGCAATATGGCATAACCATATAGCTTACCGTAATATCCTCGTGCGTTTCCTCACCGAAGTCGTAGAGGGGCAAGATGTTGGGATGTTCGAGCGCGGCAATGGCTTTTGCTTCACGTTGAAAGAGGCGGGCTGCATTTCCGGCTGTTGCGCTGCCTAAATAGGGGGCACTTTCAGAGCGAATGACCTTAATCGCCACTTGCCGGCTAACACGTATGTCATTCATGAGATAAACTTCACCCATACCGCCGCCGCCGATCAAGTGCAAAAAGCGGTACCGACCATTCTGGAGCTCTTCTAGTGCCATCTTTTAACTCAATTCTCAAGAGTAAGGAATGGGTTTCACAGTTCGTGGTAGCTAACGGCTTGCTGGCAATAGAACTGTGCAGCTAGTATAGCACAAGTAATTGGAATATGAAAAGAGCCAGAACGCTCTCTCTGGTTCAAACACAAACCAGGGGCTGTAACTATCATCCCCCACCTGGCCAGGTATATAGTAGGGTTGACCCTTGCGGTCAACCTTGGACGCGCGGCGTGCGGTCAACCTTGGGCGCGGCGTGCGGTCGATTCTAACGTACCACTCCCTTGAGAATCGCTTGCTCTGCGGCATCCAGCGCTTCCTGGTTACGCTTCAATTTTTTCAGCACTAGTGATAGGTTATGCCAGGCAGAAGCCATTTGTGGGTTCAGCTTCACCGCGCGATCATATGACGTTAACGCCTGCGAGTAGTTGTTCAAGTGGTAGAAGGTATTGCCCTGTCCATTCCAGGCCTGTGCGAAATTCGGGCTGATTCTCAAAGCCGTTTCGTAGGCGTGCAGGGCCTCGGTATATCTCTCAAGTTGCGCATATACCCCTGCCTTCCCGTTCCAGGCCGATGCGAAACGTGCATCGATACGTAGCGCCTGGTCATATGATTTCAGCGCCTCGATACGCTCACCCAGGTCGTTAAGCACGTTGCCACGTCTATTCCATGCCTTGGCATAATTGGGATCACAGCGCAGCGCTCTATCAAACATCTCCAGCGCCGACTTCAGTTTTTGTTGAGCATAATACACATTGCCTATACCGTAACAGGCAGGAGCATAGTTCTTGTCCAGCTTTAGCGCCTCTTGAAACGCTTGTAACGCCTGTGTATATCTCCCCATGTCATAGAGTACTGAGCCTTTGCCGTTCCATGCCGAGACAAGTGCGGGGTTGCAGTTACACGCCTGCTGATAGCAATCAAGCGACTCCTGCAGTCGTCCCATATCATGAAGCACGCTGGCCTTGCCACTCCACGAGGTCGCGATATTTTTATCATAGGTCAAAGCCATATCAAAGGCGCTTAAGGCCTCTTGAAAGCGTTTTTGCTGTCTAAGCACCAGGCCTTTATTATTCCATGCTTGCGCCATATGTGGATCAAAGCGCAGCGCCATATCGAAAGCATCGAGCGCCTCTTTGGGACGTCCAAGCGCATTGAGCACCGCTCCTTTGCCGTTCCACGAGTAGGCATTGTTCGGGTCCAGCTTCAACGCTCGCTCAAATGCCACGAGCGCATCCTGGTTGCGTTGCAGCGTACTCAGCGCCGTTCCTTTGCCATTCCAGGAAATAACCAGCGTTGGATCCAGCTTTAAGGCGCGCTCAAATGACGTCAGGGCTTCGGTATGTCGGGCCATCAGACCCTGCGTCAAGCCACGCCCCTGCCAGCCCAGTGGATTCGTGCCATTAAGCTGTAGCGCCTGTGTATAGACCTTCTCCGCCTCGCTCAGGCGTTTCTGTGTATAGAGGGTATGCGCTTCTTCCAGAAGCAGATCAACTCCAGACGGTGTAGTATTGGTGCTGCTACTTGTAGCGCTGGGGCCATAGGAATAGCCGATGCGTGGTATCGACATCGTCTGCTGACCACCTGGGCCTGTTTGCCCCTGGTAGGTCGCGTCGTTGGCGCGTAGTGCCTGCAAAACCTCCTGGGCGTTGGCGGGACGGTGCTCGGCGTCCATCGCTAACATGCGCTGCAGTAATGCTGACAGGCCGGGTGAAACGGCAGGGTTGGCCTGTGACGCTTGCCGGAAGAAAAAAGGTCGCTCACTGGGATCATCGCCTGTCAACAGGCAGTGTATCAACGCCCCCAGGCTGTAGAGATCTGAGCGCGGTGTGCTCTGTGCTTTACCATATTGTTCGGGAGCTGCGTAGCCAGGTGAACCCAGTGCGACAGTATCGTGAGATTGGCCCGGCTTGAAAAAACGAGCGATGCCAAAGTCAATCAAAAAGATGTGCCCACTTTCGCTGATCATCACATTGGCAGGTTTGAGGTCACGAAAAATGATTGGTGGTTGATGATTATGGAGATAACTCAGTACGTCACACAATTGCTCTGCCCAATTCACCACCTGCTCCACTGGCAGTGGGTCGTGTCTCGTGTGTTCCAGGTACTCTTCCAGCGTTTCGCCATCGATGAAATCCATGACCAGGTATGAACGATCATTTTCTGTGAAGTGGTCGTGAATACGCGGCAAATTGGGGTGGAGCAGCTTGCCTAATAAACGCGCCTCACGCTCAAAAGCAGCCTCCGCTTCCTCCAGGCCAGCAGCAGGTAATCCCGCCTTGCTCATCTCTTTAATGGCCACAAAGCGGTCATCGATCCGCGTATCGATGGCTTTATAGACGGCGCCCATGCCTCCCTGGCCTATACGGCTTACCAATTGGTAGCGACCAATCAGTAGTGTTTGTTCCGGTAGAGCGCCCGTTGTTTGTGTGACGGGTAGTGGTGAGGCACAGTGCTGGCAGAACCGTGCCAGTGGGGCATTGGCCGCCCCACACTTTTCACAAAATAGCTCCTCTGATGTCATAGACAATTTCTACTACTTCCATACTTCCAGTATCGACACTCTATGATGCTTGTCAAAATCAGTTTAGAGATATCTCTCGTGATCCAAAAGCCGGACAGAAAAATACATAATATTGGCTTATGACGTCATCTATACCATAATAGCATATTACGTAGGTGGCATATGCTTCCATAACCGTAACCATTCTTCAATGCTTAACGTTTCAGCGCGACGGCTGGTATCAATATCCGCTGCCTCGAGCCACGCCCTGATGTCTTCATTTTTACGGTGCAGTCCGTGAGTAAGCGAATTGTGCAGTTGCTTGCGCCGTTCAGAAAAGCCTGCCTGTACTACACGAAAGAATGTATCCCGCTCCACCGCTGCCAGTGGCGCCTCAGCTTGAAGATCAATGCGCAATATGGCTGAGTCCACTTTCGGTGGTGGATAGAATGCACTCGCGGGAACACGCGCTATAATGCGCGGTCGTCCGTAAAATTGAATGCTCACAGCCAGTAAACTGAGGTCCCCTGGCTCGGCAACGATCCGCTGAGCGACCTCTTGCTGCACCATTACCACAAGCAGACGCGGCGGGTTAGCACTCTCCAGGAAATGGCGAAACGTCGGAGCAGTGATATAATATGGCAAGTTTGCTACGAGCTTATACGGCCTCGCGTCAAATACATCCGCCGGGTCAACGAAAAGCAAATTGCGCGCCAACAATTCGACGTTCGCAAATTTACTTGTAGTCTTCGCCAGCAAGGCCAGCATATCTCGCTCTAACTCGACCGCCACAACGCGCCTGGCATGTTTCGCTAACTCCCGTGTCAGTACGCCAGTGCCAGCGCCCAGCTCTAGTATCTCGTCGTTCGCGCTGACCTCCGCCGCCTCGACGATTTTAGCCAATACTGAACGATCGACCAGGAAATTTTGTCCAAAAGACTTGTTTGGACGCATATGATGTGCATAAAGTACATTGCGTAGCTCACGCACATTCGTCAGATCTATCTCTCCAAACACCTCAGGGATGCTCTCAACTATATCTGTCACAGTCTCTCTTCTTCTCCCCTCCCCTCCCCTCCTTGACATCCTACCTTCAATTATCGTGTTATCTATTGTACCAAAATGACAAACAAAAGGATACTTTTCCTTCATCATCCGCCGGATGCGGCTGCCTTTTTCCCCGCCTGAAATGTTCGGGCGACCTTTCCGGTCGCCCTGCTCCTCTTCCTCTCTTGTCCCCTTCCGTCACCCTTGCCACCCCATATTACCATCCCCAGGGGCCACGCCAGCGATTGATATAGCGCCAACGGTTGGTATAACGCCAGCGCCTCTGACCGTTACTTGCACGTCCCAGTCCTCTTCCAACACGGAAAAGCATAATAGGAATACCCACCAGCAGTACCAGCAGGAATGGAAGCAGCACTACAAGAATGATGACTCCGGCCACCGCCACAAAAGCGCCAAGAATGTGCATAAGCGGACCAAAGAAGATCAGCCCCAGAATGATGAGCCAGACCCATCTTGCGGGGTTCCTCATGCGGCGCCGTGCGAATGGTGGGACGCTCCACTGCTGATAACTGGCGTTATTCGGGCGATACTGATACTCGTATGCGTCGCCGTCGGGACTGAATTGTTGCCGTTGTGCCTGCAGCGGTGCAGTCACTGGACGACTCGTGTCAATTTTTTCACCGCTTTGGCTGGTATCCGCCGTGTCCAGTGCCATATATCCGTTTTGATAATCGTTCGGCGTTTCGCTTTGTACCATTGGCAGGTCATACAGCGAGGTAGGTTCATCTTTTGGTGTATTCGGTTTGGTTGACCAATAATAGGGCTGCGCTGGGACATCTATTTCTTCTTCGTCCTGTGACTGCTGCTCTCCTGACTGCGACCTCGGGACAAATTCTTGCTGATCCATCTCAGGAACTCCTTCCCCATGTCCATGGGTACGTGTGGAACCATTACTTATATGTACGCTATCGAGATGCAAGAGTTGCACGAGGGTGAATACTTTAAGATACCTTTCTCTAGACTTTGTTGTGTCGAACAGCCCATTCGACATAACAAAGCTTTTGCGCTACTATTGTTTGTTGAATAAGTAAGTATTGCTACCGTTGGTCGAACTGGCGTCGACCACCTTGAGTTGTGGTCCTTGCGTGGAAATAGTAAGAGTTTCCGTAGTGGTTATCTGACCACAATTGCTGACGACAAATACGACCGTGAAGGGAGAGCTATACTGGGTGCTTTTTGTACCCCAATTGCAGTCGGTCGTAGGATAGTTGGAAGTGGCTTGAACGGTCATATTCAAGCCATTATTCGTGATGTTCATAGTAGTGATACCTTTGGTGCTCGAGTTGGAGTTGACCCAGTTACCGCTCAACGCCGCGGCAGGCGCGACAGTAGCAGTAGCATTGGCGTTGGCCTGAGATGTGGCCGTGGCGTTAGCGTTGTTAGCTTTGGCCGTCGCTGTGGCGTTGACATTGCCGTGTGTCTGCGCTGTGGCCGTAGCATTGGCGTTGGCCGTGGCCGTGGCGTTGGCATTGGTATTGGTATTAGCGCTGGCCGTGGCTGTACTATTGGCGTTAGCGTTGGTATTGGCCGTGGCTGTGGTATCGGCAATCGATGTAGCCGTGATATTGGTGTTGGCCGTGGCCGTGGCGTTGGCGCTAGATTGCGAAGGTTTGGAGAAAGCATTCACCAGGAGTCCAATACCTCCCAGTACCACGAGCGCCACCAGCACAGTAATCAAGACGATCATGCCCGTAGATAAGCGCCGTGTAGGCGTAGGCTCAGGAGTAGGAGTAGGGGGAGGGGTGGGGGGAGCAGCCAGATAGACAGGGGC
>WNGL01005948.1_pt1 | contig 14460 bp, 14 predicted proteins | sample 5400591 | NCBI WGS metagenome assembly WNGL01 (sample SAMN13153377, study PRJNA577476) | soil metagenome | isolation source: 80 cm soil or saprolite under Garry oak tree replicate 1 | place: USA:California | collected 2016-06-15
GCCCGGCCATCAGGAGCATCGTGGCGGCGCACGGGTCCTGCGCCGCGATGGAGCCAGGCCGCATCCCGGCGGGTGCCGGCGGTGACTGGCGAGGCTGACAGGCGGGCGGGCGCTCCTGCCGGGCGTGGCCGGGCTGGCCGTCCGCGACAGCGGGTACGGCTTCGGGCGGGTGCGGGAATGGTTCTTCGTAGGGTGAATGTGAACCGGATCGCTGCGACTGAGACATGACTCCCCTGATCAGGCAGGACGGTCCGGCAGCGCAGGGATGGGTACGCGAGTGGCTGCCGGCGGGACGCTGATCCGGCGGTACGCCCTGGCACTGCCCCCGGCAGGGGCAGGCATTGAGGCCGCGGTTGCAGCAGCCTCGGTACCGCCGCTAAGCGGCGGTACGGGTAGTCATGGCAGCGAGGCAGCACACGCTTTCACCATAGCCTGGCATGGCCAGACTACTGTCGGACTCGCTTTCACCCAGGCGAACCGCATCATCGAGGAATGGATCCACCGGGCCAGTTACTGTGATCGCTTCCATCAGCTCATGCACCGCTTCCACGGCTCCGAACGGCATGTCCCCTGGAGCGACCCCACGGTTCATATCTCCCGCTACCCCTATCCCTACTGGCGCTACATCGAACCCCCTCGCATGCACGCTGCAACGCGAGGCCGAAGGCCCCAAGCCGATGCCTGGGAAACCGAGTTCCGGCGCCAGCACCACATGCCCGATCCGCCACCCCGCCCCGACTTATCGGCGACGGGACAGCTGGCACGCTACGCGCGGCGCGCGCGCGTTTCCGCGGAGACGGCTTGTGAAATTATTCACAAAGCGCTTCCGCGGAGACGTCGGGTACGTGGCGACCGGGTACTGACACGAGTAGCCGTGGGTGGCGTCCAGGGCGGTGGCCAGGGTCCGGCCGAGCAGGGCGGCCGCGGTGGCGGGGCGGACCGAGTGCGCCTCGATCACGATCCAGCCGTACCTGCGGACCAGCGGCTGCCAGGCCCGGAACACCTCCGCCAGGTTCAGGGCCAGCGCCGAGGCGGGGATGGCGCTGCCGTCAGGGCGCGCGAAGGCGGTCATGGCGGCCGGCGGGGCCCTCCGGGCGACAGGGCGGGCGACAGGGCGGGCGGCGGCGAGTAGGCGCGGTCGTGCAGGGCGGACTTGCAGACGTGCAGCGCGCCGGCGGCGTCGTGGCCCGCGGCGGCGAGGTCGCGGGCCAGGCGGGACGGGTCGGCGATGTCTGCGTCCAGGACGAAGTGCGGCACGCCCGCGGCGGCCAGCCGGGCCGAGGCCGCCCGGCGGGCGACCGGGCTCGGGTCGGCGCCGACCATGTGCAGGGGGTACTCCCCCAGGCTGCGGCCGCGCCTGGTCTGGGTGCGCACCGCGGCGTACAGCGTCTCCAGCAGCGTGCCGTCCCCGCAGCCCGTGTCGACGACCAGGGCGGGCTGGGCGGCCAGCGGCTCGCGGTCGAACAGCGGCAGGGCGACGTCGAGGAACGGCGCCCGGCACAGCGCGGCGAAGACCTCGCCGCTGAACCTGATGTCCAGGTCGCGGTCCAGGTGGGTCTCGTCGTCACCGGTCGCGGCGGACGGCGGATCGCCGAAGATCAGCTCGGGGACGCTGCGCAGCAGCGGGAGGTAGACCATCGGATACCGGTACTGGCGCGCCAGCGCCACGGCCATCTCCCCCGCGGCGGTGAGGCGGCCGGGGAGGTGGCCGTGGCCGCCGTCGACCACCACCCATCCCGGCCGGGCGAGGAGCCGCGCCGCGATTCCCTCCGGAAGGCGGCCGCGCCGCGTCACCCCGAACATGAGCGGCGCGATCAGGTGACCGTCCAGGTGCGCCAGCACCTGGTCCCGGACGTCGGCGGGCACCCCGTCCGCGGGCAGGCCCCAGTCGCGCCGGGACGCCTCGAGGAACGGTGCCAGCACCGCGTCGTCCAAGGCGGCGCGCCCGGCGAGCGGCAGGAACCGCGCCGCCTGCGCGTAGCCGCCGGCCAGCCGGGTCATGACGATCCGGCCGCCCGGCGTCGGCGTGATGGCGAGGTCGTCCGTGCCGCCCTCGCCGGCGCAGGTGACCCAGCCCTGGTCGGCGAGCAGGCGGATCGCCACGTGCAGGAAACCCGGGCGGGCGCCGAGCCCCGCGCGGAGCTTGCCGAACTCCACGGTGTCCGCGGCGGCGAGCGTGCGCAGCGCGCCGTGCGACGCCAGGGCGGCCATGGTGGAGCCGATCGCCATGCCGTCGATGTGCCGGCACACCGCGTCCCACGCGTGCGCCGCCAGGGCTCTGCGAGCCGAAGAGTCAGCCAACGAAGTCTGCCACGGTCGCCGCCAGGCCGGGGACGTCGAACAGGAAGGCGCCGTGGCCGAGGCCGCTGTCGAGCACGGCGTGCCGCGAATCGCCGCCCGCCGCCAGCAGGGCCTGGTGCATGCGCTCGGTTTCGGCCGCCGGATAGCGCCAGTCGCGCCGGTAGCTCACGAACAGCACCCGGGCGCAGACCGGCGCCACCGCCCGAGCCAGGCTGCCGAACGTGCCCTCCAGGTCGAAGTACTCCACGGCGCGGGTCAGGTACATCAGGCCGTTGGGGTCGAGCTGGTGACCGGCCTGCGCGGCGAGCCGCGCGACGAACGACTCCACCTCGAACTCGGCGTCCATCGTGTACCGCGGGCCGGCCGCGCCGGGGTCCGCGGCGCGGCGGCCGAAACGCGCCTGCATCGCCTCGGGGCTCATCCACAGCGGCACCGCCGCGGCGATCGCGGCGCCCAGCCCGGCGGCCGGAAACGACTCCCCGTAGTAGTCGCCTCCCCGCCAGGCCGGGTCGCCGCGGATGAGCCGGCGCATCACCGTGAAGATCGCGATGGAATGCGCCGACGTGGCCGGCGTGGTGGTGATGACCACCGCGCGGCCGACCTGGTCCGGGTGCTGGATCGCCCACTGGATCGCCTGCTGGCCGCCGAAGCAGCCGCCGATCACCGCGTGCAGCCGCTCGATGCCCAGCCGGGCGAGCAGCTGGCGGTGCGCGTTCACCATGTCCCGCACGGTCACGACGGGAAAGCGGGGGCCGTAGGGACGCCCGGTCGCCGGGTCGGGGCTGGCCGGGCCGGTGGACCGGCCCGCCGCCAGCGTGTCCGCGCAGATCACGAGGTACCGGTCGGTGTCGAGCAGCCGGCCGGGTCCGATCGCCGCGTCCCACCAGCCGGTCCGCGGATCGCCGGGGGCGTGCCGGCCGGCCGCGTGGGCGCCCTTGGTCAGCGAGTGGCAGACCAGGATCGCGTTGTCGCGCGCCGGCGCGAGCGTGCCGTAGGTCTCGAAGCTCACCGTGTGGCCCGGCAGGACCCGGCCGCACTCCAGCGCGAGCGGCTCCGCGACGTGCAGCGTGTGCGGCGGCGCGACCAGGCCTGCGTTGTCCAGTACCGGGTGGGCCAGCGCCGGGTGGGCCAGCGCCGGGTTGGCCAGCGCCGGGTTGTGCAGCGACTGCGTCGTCGTCATCGCGACTCGGCGTCGGGACGGCCGGCGAACACGTGCCCGCCGGGGAACTGGGTGTGATCCGGCGGGCCGGCCGCGCCGGACTCCGGGAGCGCCAGCGCGACCACGCGGCCGTCGATCTCCAGCACCAGCCGGTCCGCCAGCAGCCGGGCGACGACGCCCGCCACCTGGTCCTCATCCGATCCCACCGTCTGCGCCAGCCTGGCGCGGCGCGGCGCGCGGTCGCAGGCGAGGTACACCTCGCGGGCGAGCCCGTCCAGCACGTGCCGGGGCCGGACCGCGCAGCTGCGCGTGTCCGTGAGGCAGAGGCGATCTGACTGGTCGTCCGCCGTGAGCACCGGCTGCCTGCCGCCGCCGTAGGCCGCGCGCCAGGCCCTGGCCGCGGCGGCCAGGGCCGCGATGCCGGGGTTCCGCGCCATCTCCTCGGTCAGGCTCTGCACGTGGCGCAGCGGGCCGGCGCCGGGTTCGGTGCTGAAGAAGTACGCGAGCCCGTCGACGTCCGCGGGCGGCAGCGGGTAGACCAGCGACATCGCGCCGATCGGGAACAGGATGAGACCCAGGTTCCGCGCCTGCTCGTGGTACACGCTGTAGCGGTCGAACCGGACCCGCGGCAGGCTCGCGGGCGGCTGCAGGTGCTCCAGCGCGGGGAGCCAAGCGGCCATGTCCTCGTACCAGTCGTCCTTCTCGCCGGGGAAGCCCCACAGCAGCGACCAGGACAGGCGCAGCCCCAGCTCGCGGGCCCACTTGAGCAGCTGCACGTTCTGCCAGCCGGCGATGCCCTTGTCCATGAGCCGCAGCACCTCGGTGTGCAGCGACTCGATGCCGGGCTGCACCCAGGTGACCCCGGCCGCCACCAGCGCCTGCACCTGCGCCCGGGTCACGTTCGCCTTGATCTCGAAGAAGATCCGCCGCCGGCGGCCGTCCGCGGCGAGGCCCGGCAGCAGGGAAGCGTAGAACCGGTGGTCCAGGATGTTGTCGACGGCCTCGAAGTCCCCGGTGCCGTAGCGGTCCTGCAGGTCACCCAGCTCGGCGAGCACGCGGGCGGGCGACTTAGCGCGAAAGCCCATGCCGGTGCCGTTCAGCCCGCAGAACGTGCACTGGTGCACCGCCCCCCACCAGCAGCCGCGGGAGGTCTCCACGGGCAGGCCGGGACGGATGCTGGCCCGCAGCGGCGAGGCGGCCAGGGCCGCGAAGTACTCGTCGTACCGCGGCGTGGGCAGCCGGTCCAGGTCACTGAAGACGGCCCGCGGCAGCGGCCGCCGGACGGGGCCGGCCGGCGCGCTCCCTGCAAGCGCTGCGCCGGCCGGCCCCTCACCCCCCTGGCGGTGGCCGGGGCCGAGCACGCCGGGTGGCAGCTCGGCGGGTGCTACGTCCCTGCGGCCGTCGAGGGCGAGCCGGCACAGCCCGGTGATCAGGCCGTCGGCCTCGCCCGACACGACGAAATCGACCCACGGGAAGCAGCGGTGGGTGGTCTGGCCCATGACGGTCTCGCAGTTCGCGCCGCCGAGCATGGTGACGACCTCCGGGTCGAGCTCGCGGATCCGGCGCAGCAGGGCCAGCGACGCGGCGTGCTGCTCGAACGTCGACGTGCAGCCGACCACCCTGGCACCGGTGGCGAGGACCCGGCGGGCCGCCTCGTCCACGAACCGGGTCGCCGCGGCGCGCAGCCGCACCAGCTCCGCGACCAGGGCCGGGCCGCGGACCCCCCGCCAGACGGCGGGGTGCCGCTCGCTGGCCTCGCTGATCTGCCGGAGGTATTCGGCGTCCAGCCGGGCCCGTTCGGCGTCGTCGCCGAAGGCCGCGGCGGCGAAGGTCCACTCGCCCGCCAGGAACACAGTGGACATCCGCGCCGCGCACAGCTCGTAGAGCTGCAGCCCGGCGCTCTCGGCGAACCACAGGCCGGCCGGGGCGACCGTGGCGGCGATGCCGTCCCGCTCCAGGATCGCGGCGAGCAGGCCGAGTGCCATGGACGGCCTGGTCAGCGAGGCGTAGGGCATCGAGACGAGGCAGACCGCCGACCGTTCGGTACCATCGCGGCAAGCACCGGTGACGGTCACCGGCTCACCCGGCCGGTGACCGCGAGCGGGAGCATTTCCGGACCCTCGGCGGTCGCCGGCGGTTCCTCGTCGAAGAAGCCCTGCGCGAACAGCCGGTCCAGGACGGCCAGCGTCTGGATCGGCGCGACCCGCGCGGTCGAGCGGCGGCGCAGCGCGACCTGCTCGACGGTGTGCGTGCCGTCCGCCAGCAGCGCGGCCAGCTCGCCGGCCATCGGCTGGCCGTCGAAGGCCAGGCCGAGCCCGGGCGAGATCACCTGGAGCCGGTCCGGCTCGACCACCATCCGCACGTCGCGGCGCAGCCGCACCAGGTCCAGCACGGACAGCCCGTCCCTGACGTGCTCGTCGATCATGGACCGCAGCAGGTCACGGAGCTCGCCCGCCGAGCCGAACTCACCCGAAGCCAGCACCCAGTACCCGAGCGGCCAGCGCTCGCTGGCGTTGCACGGCGAGATGAGCCTGACCGAGGAGTCCACCATGTTGACCAGGAAGCCGGACACGCACGCGATGGTGGAGCTCTGCTGCTCGGTGACCAGCTCGCCGGCCCGCTTGTGCGCGAACTTGCGGGCCCGCCCGGCGTTGGACTTCAGGTACCGGCCGGCCTGCGCCGCCTCCTTGTTCTGCGGGACGCACTCCACCCGCAGCAGTTCCTCCGGTGTGAAACCGTCGTGGATCCGGTTCAGCGAGTTGAGCGCGATGACCGAGAACCGGTCGACGGCCGAACCCATCGACGACGCCAGCCGCAGCAGCGCCCGGGTCCGCTCGATGTCCTTCTGCCCCTGCGCGGTGGTGGTCTGCGGGCACTCCCCGAGCACGTCGTGGAAGTCGGCGAGGAAGCGCTCGTAGTCCGGTTGTCCAGCGGGTCGGTGGCCCAGTAGAGGAACCCGTGCCTGACCGACGGCCCGTAGACCTCGCCGAGCACTCCGAGGCACTCCCGCCACAGGGTGGCGTGGTCCGGGGTGTACGGCCAGGTGTGCTCGAACTTCGGCGCGGCCACGCCGCAGAACCAGCAGCCGACCGTGCAGCCCTTGGACAGCTCGATGGCGGCCGGCGCGTGCACGATCTGTTCGGCCCGGTCCCGGCCGAGTTCCCCCGTGCAGCGGATCCATCGTCCACCGTTCCAGGAAGCGCTTCATGTGCGCCACGTCCCTGATGTAGTCAGGCGGCACGTCGGACAGGTCGCCCAGCAGCGCGTGATACGGCACTGACAGCTTCATGGTGTGATCTCCTCCGACGGTCGGTCAGGTCAGGACGATGACCGCCACGGCCACGGCCTCGGCTTCGGCGGCGGCCGTCGTGGTGGTCGCGACGGCTTCGGCCTCGATGCCGGCCACCGCGACCGCGGCCTGGGCGACGGCGTCGACCTGGGCCTCCGCGACCGCGAACGTGTTGGTGACCTGGTTGGTGTTCACCGACACCGACGTGGACGCGGCCGCGGCGGCCTGTGCCGACGCCGACGCCGCCGACTGGGCGGCGGTGGCCGCCGACGCCTCGGCCGCCCCGAGCAGGGCCGCCTCGGACTGCACGAACGCCTCCGCCGCGCTCTGCACCACGTCGCCCGAGGTGAACACCGACGCCTGGGCCGAACCCTCGGCGGACACCTCGGCCGCGCCCACCAGGGCCGCCTCGGACGCGGCGAACGCCTCCGCCATGGACTGCACCACGTCACCCGAGGCGAAGACCGAGGCGCGCGGCGCCAGCCTGCGCAGCACCTCCACGTCGGTCAGCGCCTCCGGCTCGGCCGGGGCCAGCGGGACGACCAGGCACAGGGCCTGTCCGGTGTTCACGGTCACCTGGTCCGCTGGCCGAGGCCGAACGGCGTGACCTCTCGCCGCCGCCGCGGCACGCGGGCGGGGCCGCCGCGCGGCTCCTGCTTCCCGCGCGAACTCCGTCTCCAACCGGCGCGATGTTACATTGAGCCGCACAGGACCGGCTCGTTGTTACATCGTGCCGGTTTGCATCTCAGCGGCCCGCCGCCACACCAGTCACGTGCGCTTCACCCGCCCCACGGGCTCGGAATGAGGTTTGGTAGAAAGTACGTTCGATTATTGGTATGCTGTCGGGATGGGCACGTATATACCGCCCGGATGGCCGGCCGGGGTGCATCCGCCGGGTAGCGAGGACTTCGAATCCACCGCCGTCGGGTGGCTGCTCGACGTGGTGCCGCCCGATTATCGGCTGCACGGGGTGCTGCGCCGCTATCCGGTCGCCCTGGCCGCCATGGCCAGGTACCACTCGAAGGCGTGCGTGGAGGGTGCCCGCCAGGGGTACCGCACGGCCAGGACCGAGCTCGCGGGGAAGCTGCCGCCGCATGCGGTCGATACCGTGCTCGCCGCCTACCGCAAGGAAGGCGCCCGGCTCGCCGCCACTGCCCGCGCGGTCGGCCTGGTGGAGCGTGCGCTGCGCGGCGAGGTGTTCACGGCCAGGATGGACACCGCCGTGACGGCTGAGCCGACGATGATCGACCAGCCTGAGGCCGCCGGGATCGCTGGGGCCGATGCCGAGGGAACGGCGGTGCGGGCGGGCGCGGGGGCGACGGCAGGGCGGGCCGACGCGGTACCGGACAAGGCGTCTGCCGGTGCGGGGGCGAAGGCGACGCGGGCCGGTGCGGGGGCGAAGGCGGGGCGGGACGAGGGGGGTGAGGGGCAGCGGGGTAGGCGGCGGGAGGCTGTGCGTCAGCACAAAGGCGGCTGAGGATGGGCCGGAAATTCCGTCGGGCTGGAGGAGGAACGACCTGGCCGGGACGTGAGACGATGGCGTCAAGCCAGCCGGGGGTGGGCTGCTAGATCTACGGGCAGCAAGAGGGTGGTGAGCCAGTGTCACGGCAGGCCCGGATCCTCCTCGTCGACGACAGGATCGAGAACCTGATCGCGCTGGACGCCATCTTGTCCTCGCTGAATCAGATCCTGGTGCTCGTCCAGTCGGGCGAGCAGGCGCTGCAGGCGCTGCTCGCCGACGAGTTCGCGGTCGTGCTGCTCGACATCGTGATGCCGGGGATGAGCGGCCTGGAGACCGCCGCCCGGATCAAGCAGAACGCCAAGACCCGCGACGTGCCGATCATCTTCCTCACCGCCGCGATCGGCCAGCCGGAGCAGCCCTTCCTCAGTTACGCCGTCGGCGCGGTCGACTACCTGGCCAAGCCGTTCGACCCGGACGTGCTCAAGGCGAAGGTGTCGGTCTTCGTCGATTTGTACCTGAAGGCCAGCCAGCTGCGCGAGCAGGCTGAGCTGCTCGAGGCGGTCGAGGAGACGATGACCGAGCTGCGGCAGGTGCCCGCGGTGAACCGGGACGCCGAGGCGGCGGAGGTGGCGGCCCGGCTAGCCGGGCGGGTCGGCCGGCTGCGCGACGCCCTGGACGCGCTCGGCGGCCGTCGCGCCTGACCTGACTGGACCTGACCTGGCTGGCCCTGAACTAGCTGGCCCTGAACTAGCTGGCCCTGAACTAGCTAGCAGAGACCAGCCGTCGCCGGGGATGTAGGCCCGGACCACCCGGGCCGGCACGCCGGCGGCCACGCTGTGATCGGGCACCGTGCCGCGCACCACCGAGCCGGCCGCGATGACCACGTTGCGGCCGATGCGGGCGCCCGGCAGGATCACCGCGCCGGTCCCGAGCCAGCTGCCCGAACCGATGCGGACGGCGGCGTTCAGCGGCATCTGCCTGCCGATCGGGACGTCCGGGTCGGCGTAGCCGTGGTTCTGGTCGGTGATGTAGACGTACGGGCCGGTGAACACGTCGTCCTCGATCACCAGCGAGTGGTGCGCCACGATGTGGCTGCCCCGGCCGATCACGCACCGGTCCCCGATCCGCAGCACCGGCACCGGGCCGAGGTCCTGGCCGGGCACCATCCCGGCGGACAGGGTCACGAACGCGCCGATGAGGGTGCCCTCGCCGACCGTGATCCAGCGTTCGCCGAAGACCGAACCGGGCGGGAAGGCCGCCATCGAGCCGCGGCCGAACGCCGCGAACCGCCGGCCGGCCGGGGTGTCGGCGGTCACCACGCCGGACCGCTGGGCCGCCTCCCAGCCCCAGTGCACCGCCCGCCACCGCAGCCGGCGGAGCCAGGTGCTGGTCACGGCGGTGGCCCGCTCAGGACCGGGCCGAGGCGGCCAGCTGGCCGCAGGCGCCGTCGATCTCGCGGCCCCGGGTGTCGCGCACCGTGACCGGCACGCCGTGCGCCTCCAGGCGGCGGACGAACTCGCGCTGCGCGGACGGCCGGGACGCGGTCCACTTCGAGCCTGGCGTGGGGTTGAGCGGGATCAGGTTGACGTGCGCGAGCCGCCCGGCCAGCAGCGCGCCCAGCGCGTCGGCCCGCCAGGCCTGGTCGTTGATGTCTTTGATCAGGGCGTATTCGATGGAGACCCGGCGGCCGGTGGCCGCGGCGTAGTCCCACGCGGCGTCCAGTACCTCGGCGACCTTCCACCGCCGGTTGACCGGCACCAGCGTGTCGCGCAACTCGTCGTCCGGGGCGTGCAGGGACACGGCGAGGGTGACCGAGAGGCGTTCGGCGGCGAGCCGGGCGATGGCCGGCACCAGGCCCACCGTCGAGACGGTGACCGAGCGCTGCGAGATCCCCATGCCCTCGGGCACCGGATCCGTCATCCGGCGCACGGCCGCCACCACGCTGGCGTAGTTGGCCAGCGGCTCCCCCATGCCCATGAACACGACGTTGGATACGCGGGCGGGCTTGGCGGGGTCGTCCGCGCCGGGCACCTGGCCGTCCGCGAGCAGCCGCGCGCCCGCCACCACCTGGGCGACGATCTCGGCCGTGGACAGGTTACGGGTCAGGCCCGCCTGACCGGTCGCGCAGAACGGGCAGGCCATCCCGCAGCCGGCCTGCGAGGACACGCACATCGTGACCCGGTCCGGGTAGCGCATCAGCACCGACTCCACCAGCGCCCCGTCGAACGTGCGCCACAGCGTCTTGCGCGTGGTGCCCGCGTCGCAGGTCAGCTCGCGCTCGGCGGTCAGCAGCCGGGGCAGCAGCGCCTGGGCCAGCTCGTCGCGGCCCGCGCGCGGCAGGTCGCTCATCTCCTCCGGCTGGTCGGTGTACCGGCCGAAGAAGTGCCTGGACAGCTGGCTGGCCCGGAACGGCGGCTGGCCCAGGCCGGCGACCACGGCGCGGCGCTCGGCCAGCGGCAGGTCGGCCAGGTGGCGGGGCGGCTTCGCGGCGCCTCTCCCGGGCGCCCGGCGGGGGCCGGCCAGGGCGAGCGGCAACGGCCCGGGCGGTTGTGCCGAACCCACCGGGTCGGGGGCCGTGGAGGAGGAAGGAGACACGCCAGTCCGTTCGGTATCAATGAAAGATTTTCCTGCGGTCACATCAGGATATGGTGCACGGTCCGTGGCCACGGCGGCCTTTCGCGGCGTTCAGTTTGTGCCGCGCGACGGAGTCAGTACATTTCGTGTCATGAGCACGTCGCAACCGCACATCCCCGGGCCGGGCCAGCCCCGGCCGCCGGTCACGCTGCTCGAGAGCTCCAGCCCTTACGGGAGCCGCCGGGTGACCGTCGAGTACGACGGCCTGACCACGGCCGCCTACCTGCACGACGGGACCTCGGCGATCTCGGCCACCTGGATCGCCAACCACCAGCCCGCCCCGCAGGGCACCGACCAGGCCAGGCTGGACGCGGGGCGGGCGCCGCTGATGCCCGCCGCGCGGACCAAGCACCCGGCCGGCCGTCCGCCGCTGCAGGCCGGCATGCTGGAAGCGCTGTGGTTCGAGGAAGGCGACGGGGTCGCGATCCTGGAGAACGGGCGGCCGCTCGCGGTCATCGCGGGCTGGTCCGACGCGGGCCGCGGCATGCCCGGCTACAGCAGCGACGTGATCGGCCGGACGCCGTTCGGCTGGGCGCTCGACGACGCCATGGAGGGGCTCGCACCCAGGCTGGAGCGGTCCAGGGCCTACTGGCGCTGGCGCCAGTCCGACAGCGGGTGGGGGCAGTTCCAGCAGGCGCTGCTCGGCCACCTGCAGCCGCGGCTCGGCCCGGGCGGGCACTACTGGGACGCGTCCGCGGGCCACCAGCCGCTCACCGGAGTGACCGAACGGCCGCCGGGTCCGCACCGCCCGTACACGATCTTGTCCACGGTGGGGATGAGCTGCCAGCGGATGCCCGTGGTCGAGCAGGTGCTCGACGACCCGAGCGGATACGCCCGGGTCGAGCTCGCGCTCGCCACCACGCTGCCGAGCGCGCAGGCGGCCCGGGTGTTCCTGTGGCTCGCGACCTACCCGTGGCGCGCGGTGACGTGGTTCGGCCCCGGGCACAGCGTCCGCTGGTACCACGAGCCCTCGACGTTCCCGCTGGGCGAGGGCGAGGGCTACGGGGCCGTGCTGCTGCTCGACTCCCCCGGCTCGCTGGCCGGTCCCGAGCCGCCCGACCTGTCGGGTTTCGCCTTCGGCGGGGACCCGGTGCGGTGGCTCTGGATCGTCCCGATCTCCGAACCGGACCGCCAGCTGGCCAAGGAACACGGCTCGGCCAGCCTGGTCAGCCGGCTCGCCGAGCAGCAGCGAAGCTGGATCGTCGGCCGGGGGGTTACGGGGCAGCCGACCTAGATCGTCGGGCCGTAGGGGCTGGGGAGCTACGGCCCGACGAGGCTTCGTTTCCTAATGGACGTGCAGATTGACGCCGAGCAGCACCAGCCACCAGAGGAAGATGGCCAGCAGCGCGCTGATCAGCGTCTTCAGCCAGGCGAGCGTGAGGTACGCGTGTTCCCACGCGATCACGATGCCGGCGATGACGTAGGCGAGGAGCACCAGGCTCCTGAACCGAAGAGACATGGCCGATCCACTCCTCGTGCCGATCCATGACCTGCCGCCCTCTGCTGCCCAGGCGAGGGCGGGTCAAACTAGCGGACCGGGATGAAGAGGAACAGCAGCAGCCATATGACGGGGGCGACGACCAGGAGGGAGTCCAGGCGCTCCAGGATGCCGCCGTGACCGGGCAGCAGCGTGCCCATGTCCTTGATGTCCAGGTCCCGCTTGATCATGGATTCGGCCAGGTCGCCGAGGGTGGCCGCGAGCACCGCCGCCGCCCCGGTGAGCAGCCCCTGCCAGGGGTGGCCGTGCAGCATCAGCGTCACGCAGAGCACCCCGGCGACCAGGCAGGCGACCGCCGAGCCCGTGAAGCCCTCCCAGGTCTTCTTCGGGCTGATGACCGGCGCCATCGGATGATGGCCGCCGCGACCGAGCGTGATCCCGGCGAAGTAGCCGCCGATGTCGCTGCAGACGGCCAGGATGACGAAGGTCAGCACCCGCCGCGGGCCGTCGGCGGGAGCGAGCATGGCGGCCACGAACGACGCGAGGAACGGCAGGTAGAGCACGGCGAAGGCGCCCGCCGTGACGTCCTTGACGTAGCCGGTGGGGCCGCCGGGCATCCGCCAGGCCAGGATGACCACGACGGTCAGCGCGAGCGCCGCCAGCGCGGGCCTGGCCCCCAGCCAGTACGTGGAGGTGAGGATGGCCGCTCCGCCGGCCGCCACCGGGATGGCCGGGATGTTGATGTCGCGCCTGGCGAAGGCCTGGGTCAGCTCGGTCAGGCCGATCGCGATGGCCGCGCCCACGTACAGCAGGAACGTCGCCTTGACCGTGAGCAGGGTGAGAAACACCAAGCCGCCAAGGCCGGCGCCCACGCCGATGGCGACGGGGAGGTTGCGCCCGGTTCGTGACGGCTTTTCCGTGGTTCCTGGCTCCGGGGCCTGCGTCTGCGTCTGCGTCTGCGTGGCGTCGGGCGGCGCGGTTGGATCGGTGTCCAACTAGACCTCGAGGAGCTCGGCTTCCTTGTGCTTGAGCAACTCGTCCACCTGCGCCTCGTAGGTATGGGTGAGGTCGTCGAGCTCACGTTCGGCCCGGCGCACGTCGTCCTCGCCCGCGTCGCCGCTCTTGATCATCTTGGTCAGGGTGTCCTTGGCGTGCCGCCTGATGTTCCTGATCGCGACGCGGCCGTCCTCGGCCTTGTGCCGGGCGGTCTTGATGTACTCGCGCCTGCGCTCCTCCGTCAGTTCGGGCAGCACGATCCTGATGATGATGCCGTCGTTGGCCGGGTTCACGCTCAGGTCGCTGTTCCTGATGGCCCGCTCGATGGCCGCCAGCGAGTTCTTGTCGAACGGCTGGATGACCACCATCCTCGGCTCGGGCACGTGGAAGGAGGCCAGCTGGTTCACCGGGGTCTGCGTGCCGTAGTAGTCGACCGTGATCTTGCTGAACATCGCCGGGTGCGCGCGACCGGTGCGGATGACGCTGAACTCTTCCTTGGCGACCGTAACCGCCTTGTCCATCTTCTCCTCGGCTTCGAGGAGCGTGTCGTCGATCATGTTCGCTCCGTTGTACTCGCCATGCCTATGCGAGCTTACTGTCCGCCCGGGTCCTGGTCCGTACAGTCCCATGATCTTAGCCTGGTCCGTGCGGCTTCCTTGGCTTGTGCTAGGGCGGCCACGGCTCGTGCGTGGGCTGCCCTGGCCGGCTCAGAGGTCCTCGGCGTCCTCCAGGTTCTCCGGATCGATCCGGGTGATCAGCGTGCCGACCTCCTCGCCGCGGATGGCCCGGACCACGTTCCCCTCGCCCATCAAGGCGAACACCACGATCGGCAGCCCGTTGTCCATGCACAGGCTGACCGCCGTGGTGTCCATCACCTTCAGCTCGCGGCTGAGATACTCGCCGTAATCCAGCCGGTTGAAGCGGACCGCGTCCGGCGTGGTGTGCGGATCGGCGTCGTAGACCCCGTCGACCTTGGTGCCCTTGAGGACGGCGTCCGCGCCGATCTCCAGCGCTCGCTGCGCGGCGGCGGTGTCCGTCGAGAAGAACGGAGCGCCCAGGCCGGCCCCGAAGATCACGACGCGGCCCTTCTCCAGGTGCCGGACCGCCCGGCGCGGGATGTACGGCTCGGCCACCTGGCCCATGGTGATGGCGGTCTGCACCCGGGTCTCGACGCCGCGTTG